>PVBE012648048.1_pt1 | contig 27550 bp, 20 predicted proteins | sample 1631181 | NCBI WGS metagenome assembly PVBE01 (sample SAMN08397723, study PRJNA350692) | Marine metagenome, whole genome shotgun sequencing project. | isolation source: water | place: Pacific Ocean | collected 2012-04
CAACCCGTCACGCGTCAGCATGATGACTGGACGGCTGCCGTCGACGACCGGGGTATATCTGCTGCAGCCGTCCAGGTTCCGCGTCTCCAAAGCGCTGGCGAAGGTCAAGACGTTGCCCGAGTACTTCTCCGCGTACGGCTACCACACGATGGGCGGCGGCAAGCTCTACCACGGCTCGACGTCGCAGGAAACGTTCGACGAGTACGGTCCCCGCGGCACCTTCGGACCACTGCCGAAGAAGAACGCGAAGTTCAACTTCAAGACCGGGCACCGGCTCTGGGACTGGGGAGAGTTTCCGGCGACCGACGCGGAGACGCCGGACGCGAGGGTCGCTGACTGGGCGATCAAACAACTGAAGCGAAAACACGACAAGCCGTTCTTCCTGGCCGTCGGCTTCTTCCGCCCGCATGTCCCGATGTACGCACCGCCCAAGTGGTGGAAACAACTCCCCGCCGAGAAGGACATCGAGCTACCGCCTTCGATGAAGGGCGACCGCGACGACATCCCCGACTACGGCAAGCGACTCACCCAGGGATTCCCCGCGCCACGGCACGAGTGGTTCGTGAAGAACAAGCAGTGGCGCCGCGCCGTACGCGGATACCTCGCGTGCGTCAGCTTCGTCGACAACCAGGTCGGTCGGGTCATGGCCGAACTGGACAGGAGTGGCTACGCGTCGAACACGATCATCGTGTTGTGCTCGGATCACGGGTTCCACCTGGGCGAGAAGGAGCGCTGGGCCAAGCGTTCACTCTGGACCCGGTCGACTCGCGTGCCGTTGATCGTCGTGCCGCCCGGCAGAAACGAGGCGACGAAGTGCGAGAAGCCCGTCGGCCTGATCGATCTCTATCCAACGTTCGTCGAGTTGTGCGGGTTGCCCGCGAACAAGGGACTCGAGGGACGAAGCCTGGTGCCACTCCTGCGCGATCGGGACGCGGCCTGGGGCCGCCCCATCATCACGACGTTCTACAAGGACAACCACTCGCTGCGCTCCGGGCGGTGGCGGTACACGCGCTACGCCGATGGCTCGGAAGAACTCTACGACCTTCGCAGCGACCCGCACGAGTGGCACAACATCGCGAGCAAGCCGAAGCGCGCGGATGTCGTCCGCAAGCTACGGCGTCACCTCCCGACCGTGAACGTCGAGGCGGTTCCCGGGAGCAAGGGACTCGGCGGACAGATCAAGGGCGTCAAGTAGACGCGGGCGAAGCCATCGCCACGGGATCGCAGGTCGACAAAGGGGTACCTTCCGAGCACTGATGCTGGACACTCTGCCGGCTCGGATGTTCCTGATCCTGTACGGCTAGCTTACGTGCGCGCTACTCGTGCATTTCAGGGGCAAGGCACGCCTGCCCTACTACAAGCAACTGCTCGACCACTCGACGTTCCTGTTTCCCTACAAAGCGATGGTCTCCGTGTTTCCGGGAGTGTCGCGGAAGCCCTTTCTCGATGTGAGAGACTTCCCCGAGCTCACTCCGATCCGGGAGAACTGTGCGACGATCGCCGACCAAGCGTCACATCGCGCGCACGCCCGTGTTCCGGTTCATCAACCGATTCGTGACCCGACACGTCGCGAAGCAACGACCCTCGCGAGTCGATACGTAGACCACATCGCCGTCGATCGAGGGCGTCGTCAGCGTCCCGCCGCCGTGAGAATTCTTGATGACGATGGCGGGCCACTGTTCGCGCCACAACTCACGACCGGTCGCGACGTCGATGCAGAACAGGCTGTCCTGCTTCTTCTTCTCGTCAAAACCGAGGGTGTACGCGCGCCCACCGACGATCGAGACGCTGGAATAGCCGCGACCGATCTCGATCGTCCAGCGAGGTTTGTTCGCACCGATCGGCCGTCTTCCCCGACCCCGGTAAACTCCCCCCCGAGACGGGCGGACCGGATCTCCACGGCGGTCTTGTCGACCTTCGCGGAGCTGCAAGCCGGTTGGTACCGGTAGCGAAACCGCTCGATGGCACAGCCCTGGTACTCATTCTGGACCATCTCGAACACAACGCGGAACACGTTCGCTCGCCTCTGGGGTTAGCCTTTGTCGCTCCCAGCACTGATCGTTCCGCAGACACGATGCACACCTCCCTCTCCCCATACCTCTGGGCCATCGCCCTGTGCACGGCCACGTCCATCGGCGTCGCCCAACCCAACATCGTCGTCATCCTGACCGACGATCAGGGCTACGCCGACATCAGCCTCAACCCGCACCACTCCAAGGAGGTCTCGACGCCGCACATGGACGCGCTCGCGGCACAGGGCGTCGTGTTCTCGCAGGCCTACACGAGCGGACAGGTGTGCTCGCCGACGCGAGCGGGATTGATGTTGGGCCGCTATCAACAACGCGTCGGCGTCTACTCCGCGGGCGACGGTGGTCGCGGCTTCGATCCAAAGCTGCCGATCTTCCCGTCTTTCCTGCCGAAGAGCTACGCATCGACCGCAATCGGCAAGTGGCACCTCGGCCTGGACAAGGACTATCCCGAGCTGAAGTGGCACGCGATGAGCCGCGGGTTCGATGAGTGCTACAAGTTCATGGGGCGCGGCGGCCACAGCTACTTCGACCTTCGGAGCGACAGCACTGGCAAATTCGCCCACCCGATGTACCGCAACAAGGAGCGCATCAACGACAAGGGATACCTGACCAACCGCCTCACCGAGGAAGCCGTCGCATTCATCGACCGCAACAAGGCGAAGCCGTTCTTCCTCTACCTCGCCTACAACGCCGTGCACGCCCCACCCGAGGCACCAGATGTGGATATCAAGGAGTTCCGCGAGCGGTTCCCCGGCATCAGCGCGAAGCGCGCTGTCTTGATGGCGATGCTCCGCCACCTGGACAACGGCATCGGGGAGGTCGTGGCGAAACTGAAGAAGGAAGGGTTGTTCGAGAACACACTCCTGTTCTTCCTCACGGACAACGGCGGAGCGAAGACGATGAGCGCGAACAACGCGCCGCTCCGTGGATTCAAGGGCAGCCTCTTCGAGGGCGGGATCCGGACTCCGTTCATCGTCAGCTGGCCGGCGAAGTTTCAGGGCGGACGCGTCGTGGACACGCCAGTCATCTCTCTGGACATCCTCCCCACGGCTCTCGAAGCGATCGATGTCAAGTCGCCTGCGGCAACTCCCTTCGACGGCAAGAGCTTGCTACCGTTAGCGACAGGCAAGACCAAGGCACACCACGACACGCTGTACTGGAGCGAGGGCGGCAAGAGTGGCGAGTGGGCCGTGCGGCGTGGGGATTGGAAGCTGCACGCGAACAAGAAGAACCTCCAGCTGTTCGACCTCGCCAAGGATCCGTCGGAGAAGACCGACATCGCCGACCAGAACCCCGAGGTATTCAAAGCACTCCGCGGCGCGTTCGACTCCTGGATCGGCGAGATGATCGACCCGATCACCGGTGGCGAGAAGCGCTGGGCGCAGAACAAGTCCGGACAAATGACGGACCGCGAGAAGAAGCGACAGGCAAAGCGCGAGAAGAAGCGAGCCGAGCGGCGGAAGCAGCGCAAGAAGAAGAAGGACAGCGAACAAGAGTGCGGGAAGGCGGTCACGGCATCGCCGAGGAACGTGTTGTTCATCGTGTGCGACGACCTGAACACGCGCGTCTCCACCTCGGGCTACCAGCACATCCGCACACCCGCGTTCGATCAGCTGGCCGCCGCCGGGATGACCTTTCGTCGCGCGTACTGCCAGTATCCCGTCTGTGGACCCTCGCGGGCATCGTTCCTCCACGGTCTCTATCCGCAGTCGACGGGCGTCCTGAACAACAAGGTGGACATCCGCCAGACACGCCCCGGGACCGTGTCGATGCCGCGGAGTTTCAAGCAGGCCGGCTACTGGACGGGCGCCGTCGGCAAGATCTTTCACAATGCGAAGATCGATCCGGGTGCCGTGGCCTGGCACGAGGCGCTTCGGTTCCAGAACGATGAACTCCCCATCGTGACACCCATCCGGGAGGCCTTCGAGGACGAGCACGGATCGATCGACAAGGGCAAGGCGCGCCGATTGTGGAAGCAGAAGTACCAGACGATCGGGACGCAGACCCGCGGCCAGAAGCAACCGGCCTACGGACGGTCGGGGCTGCGCGACGAGCAGCACAAAGATGGGAAGAACGCGCGGCAAATCGTGGCCTGGCTCGAACACAAGGCGTTCGGCGACAAGCCGTTCTTCATCGCGTGCGGTATCCACAAGCCGCATGTCCCCTTTCTCGCTCCCGACGCCTACTTCGACAAGAACCCCAAGAAGGACCTCGTCGTCTCCCGCGAACCCGCTGGCTTCTGGAAGCAAGCTCCGAAGACCGCGATGGTCAAGCGCTACGCAGGATTCGGATTCGAGCTCGGAGTGGAGAACGACTCGCTGCGTCGCGACTACACACAAGCCTACCACGCGTGCATTTCATTCCTCGACGCACAGATCGGATTGATCTTCGCGGCGCTGAAACGCACCGGCCACTGGGACGACACGATCGTCATCCTCGTGTCCGACCACGGATACCAGCTAGGGGAACACTTCATGTGGGGGAAGGTCACGCTGTTCGAGATCTGTGATCGCGTCCCCCTGCTGATTCGCGTACCCGGCAAGACCAAGCCTGGCTCATCGAGTGAAGGCCTCGTCGAGCTCGTCGACCTCTACCCCACGCTCGCCGAACTCTGCGGCGTGAAGGCGCCGGATGACCTGCAAGGCCGAAGTCTCGTGCCCATGCTCCTCGACGCGACGACCGCGGGAAAAGAAGTCGCCTACACCGTCGTCACGCGGCGCAAGGACCTCGGCAAAGCCATTCGCACCGGTCGCTGGCGCTACGCCACGTGGCCCGATGGAGAGGAACTCTACGATCTGCAAGACGACCCCGCGGAACACAGGAACCTGGCCAATTCCAAAGAGCACGCGGCGACGCTCCTCACCATGCGCGCACACCTACAACGAGCTGACTCCCGCGCCAAGGCGGCAACACGATGAACAATCGAACTCTCCTTCTTCTCGCATCCCTCGCCACGCTGACCGTCAGCGCGTTCGCCCAGAAGCCCGCCGACGCGCTGCCGACGGACACCACGCGACCAAACATCCTGTGGATCTACGTCGAGGACACCAACGACTGGATGTCCTGCTACGGCGACAAGCTGATCCAGACTCCAAACATCGACGCGCTCGCCGACTCCGGCACGCGGTTCACCCGCGCATACATGCCCGCCGGTGTTTGCAGCCCGACGCGCTCCGCGATCATCACCGGGATGCACCAAACGACAATCGGCGCCCACCAGCACTACAGCTCGTTCGAAACGTGGCGTCGCATCAAGATGGCCGAGTGGGATCCCAACTACCTCGGTGTGCGCACCATCCCCGAGATCATGCGGCTCGCACGCTACTACGCGTTCAACAAGGGCAAGCTGCACTACAACTTCGTCTACGACATCGATCAGCTCTACGACAGCCATGTCGGGAAGATGAACTTCCAGGGCGCGAAGGGTGATTCGTGCTGGAACGGCAACAAGTCGAAGCAACCGTTCTTCGGTCAGATCCAGCTGACCGGCGGGAAGACCCGCGCGAAGAAGGTCGTGGACCGCTCCAGAGTGCAGGTACCGCCGTACTACCCTGACCATCCCGCGATTCGCGAATCGATTGGCAAGCACTACGACTCGATCCTAGACCTCGACGCGACCGTCGGCAGGATCGTCGCGGCGCTGAAGAGGGATGGTCTCTACGACAACACCGTGATCATCTTCTTCTCGGACCACGGGATGTCGTTGATGCGGCACAAGCAATTCCTCTACGAGGGCGGCATCCGCGTGCCGTGCATCATCGCCGGCCCTGGCATTCCGAAGGGCAAGGTGCGCGACGATATCGTCAGCGGCATCGATCTCAGCGCGACGACTCTGGCGCTCGCCGGTATCACGATCCCATCGCACATGCAGGGCAAGAACATCTTCGCGAAGGACTACCACCGCGACCACTTCGTCGCCGCCCGTGATCGTTGCGACTACACCATCGACCGGATCCGCGCGGTCGTCACGAAGCGCTACAAGTACATCCGCAATTTCATGACCGACCGTCCGTACCTACAGCCGCAGTACCGCGACGGTCGACGCGACCTCGAGGCATACCGGAAGCTCTACGCGGAAGGCAAGCTCAACAAGGTTCAGGCCGCGTTCGCGAGCCCGCACCGACCGGCGGAAGAACTCTACGATCTGGCATCCGATCCCCACGAGACGATCAACCTCGTCCACAACCCAACGCACGGCCAGGCCCTCGGCGAGATGCGGACACGTCTCGACCGGTGGATCGTGGACACCGACGACCAAGGTCGCTTCCCCGAGTCCGACGCCGCGCTGAAAGCCGTTCTCAAACGCTGGGGAAACAGGGCGGTGAACAAAGAATACGACAGGATTCGCGGCGGCTAGAACTTCCAAGTCTCGCCGCACCAGCTACGGTGGACGTGTTGTCCCCGTGGCTGCTCCATCCTCCCGTAGGAAGAACCCATGACAGGTAGCGCATGCTCTCGCCTCGTCACGATGACTGTGGCCCTGACTCTCGCGGCTCAATTGGCCGCGCACGGGGGCAACTACCGTGGCGGCCACTATGGCGGCCCTCGCGACACCGTCGGTGGCAAGGCACCCACAAGACCACCCGGCGCGCCGAAGACACCCGGGCCTTCCACACCGTCCGCCCCCACGCCCGGCGGGACGAACGCGCCGACGACACCTGGTCCGGGCGCGCCACCACCACCGACAACCGGTGGTCCACGCGCGCCCGCACCCGGCGGAATGGGACCGAAAACCGGACCGCGCGGCATCCAACTTGGCGCCGATCTCTCACAGTGGCAGGGATGGTGGGACTTCAACAAGGACCGCTTCCTCAATCTGAAGGACTCGATCCACTCGAAGCTCCCGGTCACGGGCTCCGACGAGTTCTACATGGGCATCCGTCGGAAGATGGACAGCAACACGTCGCTGAAGCCGTCCGAGACTGACATCCAGACTGTAATCCTGCCGGCGATCAAGAGCGCCCTCGACGACACGGACAACCGCGACATCACGTCGTCGTGCCTGATGGCCCTCGCAAAGATCGGCCGGGATCATGACTCGTTCGAGATCCTACCGATCCTGCGCAAGCACCTCGTCACCCACGACCAGGAGATCCGCGAGACGGCGGCGTTGGCGATCGGGCTGACGCAGATGAAGAAGGGACTACCGTTGCTCCGAGAACTGGCCCTCGACCGCGCGCTCGGCCGTCAGCTGATCGCCCGATCGAAAGTCGACTACCGCACGCGGTCGTTCGCGATCTATGGCATGGCGCTGATCGCCCACGCCCACGATGACCTCGACGTCAAACGGACCGTGCTCGACGTCGCCGACAAGATCCTGGCCCAAAACAAGGATCGCAGCAGCAACGTGTGCGTGGCGGCGATCCAGGCGACCGGCCTCCTGAAGATCGATGGCCAGACTGACAAGGCGCGGGCGCTTCGCGACGAAGCCGTCAACTCGTTGCGCCGGTACTTCGCCAAGGAGCTCGGACCGCAAGAGCATTACATGCAGGCCCACGTGCCGGGTGCCGTCGCCAAGCTCATCGGTCGCGGCACCTCAGCAGTCCATGTTCAACTGAAGGCGGAGCTCGTCGCGATCCTCTCCGGCAAGTCCAAGCGGAAGATCGGCAACAACATCCTCCGCTCCGCGGCGCTGGCGCTCGGTCAACTGGCGGTTCCCGACAAGATCGATGCGTCCGCGCACAACGCGTTGATCCGATTCGCCACCAGGGGCAAGGACGCCCAAGCCCGCTACTTCGCGATGATCTCGATGGGCCAGATCAACGCACCAGACACGCGCACGTCCCTGCTGAAGATCGTGGCGAAGGGCAACAAGTCGATCGAGCGCCCCTGGGCCGCGATGGCACTGGGTGTCTCCGAGTTCCGCATGGCGAAGGCCGACCCGCGCTGGGTTCCCGACAAGACGATCGGTGATGCGATCCACAAACAGTTCCTCGCCGTGCGCAACCCCGCGGCAAGATCCGGCTTCGCGATCGCCCTCGGGCTGTGTCGATACCAGGCCGCGGGAGCCGATCTGCTCGAGACCCTCGACCGCTACCGCCATCAGGACGAGTTCGCCGGCTTCCTGTGCCTCGGCCTCGCGTTGATGGACTACCGGAAGGCGCTTCCGGTGATCCATGAGCTGGTCGAGACTTCCGTGCGCCGGCCAGAGTTGCTGCGGCAGACCGCCGTCGCCCTCGGCAAGATGGGCGACAAGCGCGTCGCGGTCACATTGATGGCGAAGCTCGAACAGCGCGACTCGAACCTGGCCAAGCTCGCCGCAACGGCGGCCGCGCTGGGCTTCATTGGTGATCGACGCACGATTCAACCGTTGAAGAAGATGATGGGCAACGAGGAGTTCACGAAGCTGACCCGCGCGTTCGCCGTGGTGGCGCTCGGCATGGTCGCCGACAAGGGCCGGCTCCCGTGGAACTCGAAGATCGGCGCCAACATCAACTACCGCGCGGTCGTCGAGACCCTGACAGAATCCGGCACCGGCATCCTCGACATCCTCTGACGAAACCGGTGCCCCGGACCTCCACACACCAACCTGCCTGCGGTGTGGGGAGGGACCGGTTTCCCCACCGTCGCCGATCCACGAGCCGGCGTGGCAGCACCTGATCTTCTCGAGCCTCTGAGCATCACGCGTCGGACACGAGGAATCCGTGCTTGAGCGGATCCGCAGGATCGATCACGAACTGGTGCAGGCCCGTGATATGCGCCGACCCCCGCACCGTCGTGACGTACCCGACGCGTCCGTCTTCGAGTTCGATTTCCTCGAGGACCTTGCCACGGAACAGACCGTCGGTGATACCGCTTTCGATCACGACCTCGTCACCGAGTTCGATCAGACCCTTGGCGCGGAGCACCGACAGGCGGGCCGTCGTGCCCGTGCCACCCGGCGACCGGTCGAACTGGCCGGGGCCGAAGACGTGAACGTTGCGGACGGCGACCGCGTCGGTCGTATGGGGCACGGCGAGAGCAGTCGCGATGTTGGTCGGTCGGAGTTCCGATCTGTAGGCGTCGCGGACCGGCAATTGAGCGTTGGCGGCATCCATCACGCGCATGCAGACGTCGACAATCTGCCGCGAATTGTGTGGTCCGATCTCGAGTCCAATACTCGCGGCATCGAACCAGATGAAATCGTTGCCGCCGTAGGCAGCGTCCACCGCCAACGTCCCGATACCGTCCACGACCAGTTCGCGATCGAGGTAGTGCACGTATCCCGGCACATTCTGGAACGTGACGTACTCCGCCCTTCCATCCCGGACCGCGACGTATGCCGTAACGAGTCCGCCCGGCGAGTCGTAGACGATCTTGGTAACCGGCTCGATGACCTCGACCATGCGTCTGTCCACGAGCGCCGTGGACAGACCTATGGTCGCGTGACCACACATGTCCATGTAGCCCGAGTTGTGGCAGTACATGATTCCGAAGTCCGCGCCTGGCCGACTCGGCTCAGTGAGCACGCAACCGTACATGTCACGGTGGCCGCGTGGTTCGGCGATCAGCGACGTGCGTACGTGGTCGAGGTTCTCGCGAAAGTACTTCCGTTTCTCCACCATGGTCGCGCCCGGAATGTGATCCAGGCCCCTGGTGATGATTCGGGTGGGTTGACCCTCGGTGTGCGTGTCTATCGTGTGGATGACGCTGGAGGATTGCATCAGGGATTGAAGGTGGCGACACGCGCCCCTCCGCGAGGGGCAGGGCAGCATCCTACTTCACGCGGATCTGCAGGCTACCTCATCGCGCGACGGGACCCTCCAACAACCGGGGCAAACCACAGTCAGTCCGACCAGAACCCGCACATGGTGTAGTTTGGTGTCGCGTGCTGTTGGCTTCCGGCAGTTCGATCACGTTCTTGCCGAACGGCACGAGGGTGGCGATGCCGCTCTTGATCGACTGGATCCCGAACGGAATGCCGATGATGGTGAGGCAGAGAAGGGCACCAGAGAGGAGGTACCCGACGCAGGCCAGCGTCGGTGGATATGGCTTCCCACACGGCATCGCGGGGGGCATGGACATCGATCCGGGTTTCTAACCGACGGGATGCGGGATTGCCTGCTTCGGTCATGGTGTTTGGGGGGGGTCAGGTGAAGTGCTCGGCCTCGATTGTCCATCGACTCACTTGTCGGTAAGAGCGCGTCAAGCTCCACCGACGTATATTCTTGTCGGCCCACGAAAGCGACTGCTCCCCACAGGTTCCGCCCGCACACTCGGCTCCACACATGGTCAAAATCCAAGGAAAGTCCGACTACGACAAGCTCGACGACCTCGTCCGGGAGATCGCGACGGAGCACGAGTTCAAGCTCAACGTCACCGGCTGGACCCGGAAGACGTATGACATCTATCGGCCCACGGACCCGTACGAGCGCACGATCGAGGTGGTCGCCCGGGTGGAGAGCTTCGCAACGACCAACGGCGAGATCACTCTCTTCCAGGATTGCGCGATGGCGTTCGCCGAGAAGCTCGGCGGCGCGCTGGAGAAGGAGTACGGCATCGAAGAGGCGGTCGTCGTCCAGAGACCGTACACCTCGTGACGCGCGACATGTTCTCCATCGAAGGACGGCGCGCCGTGATCACCGCGGCGAGTCGTGGGCTCGGTCGGGCGATCGCGCTCGAGTTCGCGGAAGCCGGGGCGGAGGTCGCTCTCCTCGCGCGCAGCGAGGCCCCACTGAACGACGTCGCCGCCAAGGCCTCGAAGTTCCGCAGCCGCGTGCTCGCGATTCCCACGGATGTCGCGAAGGCCGACGACGTGCTCGCCGCGTTCCGCAACATCCACCGCGAATGGGGTGGCATCGACATCCTCGTCAACAATGAGGACACGAACTCCCGCACCGCCATCCTCGACACGACGGAAGACGACTGGCGCAAGATCCAGAGCATCAATCTGGATTCGGCGCTCTTCTGCGCTCGCGAGGCCGCGCGCCTGATGATCCCGCAAGGGAAGGGACGCATCATCAACATGGGTTCCGTGGCGGGCGTCTTCTCGAGTCCTACCGGCGTGGCCTACGCGAGGACGAAGGCAGCGATCTCCCAGATGACGAAGTCTCTCGCCCAGGAGCTCGGACCGCACAGCATCACCGTGAACTGCATCGCGCCGTGGTACTTCCGCACGCCCCTCACCGAGAAGCTCGTGGACGACCCGGACTATCGCGCTCGAATCCTGCGGGTGACGCCGCTCGGGCGCACCGGGGAGGATGCGGACCTCGTCGGCGTCACGATATTCCTCGCCAGCGATGCCAGTGCGTTCGTCACCGGTCAGACCCTCGCGGTCGACGGTGGCATGTCGACGTCCGCCTTCGCGCCGTAGCTTCCCGTCATCGCTTCGCCACGCGGCGCGACTCCGCCCGGAGTATGTGTTCGCGATGTTGTCGCTCCACACGTGGTAGCCGTAGACGGTGTCGTTGCCGACGAGACTCTCGCACAGCTTTCGTGCCCCCGCAACGTTCTTGTAGACGTGGTGCCCATCGGCGAACAGGTCCACGAAGATCTGCAGACGGTGCTTCTTGCAGATGCGAGCACGCCAGTCCTCCCACTTGCACAGGACCACGTTGAAGTGCGCCCGCTTGATCCCGGCGACGAGCTTCTCGAACGCCTTCTTGTCCTTCGGAAGTTGATCGCCGCCGTAACCGAGGTTGAACACGATCGCGAAACGATCCGACCGCCGCGCGGACTCCTCAGCCTTCGCCGCGGCCCCCGTATCCTGGGAGACGACGGGCGCCGCGAGCAGGCGCTCGGCGAGGAGTCGATTGCGGATCACGCGCCGCCGCGCCGACGGCGCCGCTCACCGCCCTGGGTCCCACCGTCGTTGCCACCTCGCCGGCGACGCCTGTCCGGATTGGCTTCCTGGCGCTTGACGAGTTCCGCGGTGTCGAACTTCGCTTTGACCTTCTTGTCTCCGCGCTCGAGCGTCAACTCGATGGTCTTCACGCGATCGCGAACCGCACGGATGAGCTCGAACGTGCGGTTCATCTTTTGACCGTTGATCTCGACAATCTTGTCGCCGGCTTTCACGCCGGCCTTCTCCGCGAGGCCGTCCTTGGTCACCTTCGCGAACGTCGCGCCCTTCATCTCGCCGCCGAAGATCGCGCCCACGTAGAGGTCGGCCGTCCCGCCGCGTCCGTTCCGGCGACCCGTGCTGCGCACGACGCCTTCGCGAGTCAACAGCTTCGGCAAGTTCGCGACGCCGAAAGCGGTGAGCGCGACCACCGTGGAAGTGTGCGCCTGATACTTGGGGACCGCCAGGTCGTAGGTATCCCACTGGCTGTGCCAGCCGTAGCCGTACGGTGTGTTGCCCTGGCTCTGCAGGCCCACACCGAAGGCCGGCACGCCGGCGATGCCGAAGGACGCGTGGTCGCTGCCCCCGCGAGCGCTGATCGTCGGGCGTACTCGCAAGACGAAAGCGTCCTCCTCGTAGCCTTCCTGTGGCGCAGGGATCGAGAACACCGGCTCCAGCACCTTCCGCATCGTGGCCTCCATGGCCTCCGATATCGTGAGCGAGTGCGCCCAGTTGGTGCCGCTGTCGTGGTTGAACACGGCGGACACGTTCTTCATCTCCTGCCGGTGCATCGTGACGTACTGCTTCGAACCGAGCAGACCCTGCTCCTCTCCACCCCAGAGGATGAAGCGGATCGTGCGCCGGGGCTTCATTCCCGTGGTTGTTAGAATGCGAGCCGCTTCCAACGTGCTGCACGTTCCGGTGCCGTTGTCCGTCGCGCCGGCGGCTTGATGCCACGAGTCGAGGTGACCGCAGACGATCACAGCCTCGTCCGGCTTTTGGGATCCCTTCAATTCGGCGACCACGTTGTGGATCGCGATCGGCCCCTTGCGGAAACGGTTACGGATCTCGAACTCGACGACCGGCGGCTTGCCTGCTTCCACCATCTGTTCGAGCTTCTTGTGTTGGTCGGGGCGCACGCAGATCAGCGGCACGCGTGGGATGTTCTGCATCGACCCGCGGGCGACGTTGCTGTTGCCGAACACGCGAATCTGCGTCTTGTAGCGACGGTCGCCGCCACCTGATGGAAGGCCGACGATGCCGAGGGCGCCGCTCGCCTCCACCGCCTTCATCAGCGGGGCCGTGTTCGACGACCGGTAGGACGGGATACGACCGCACAGGAACTTGCCCTTGTACGCGCCATCACTCTGGTTCAGCGTATCCACGTCAGGCATCGCGACGAGTTCGCCGCGCTGCCGACCCTTGGTGCCGGGAGTCCATGCCGGGGTCGCGACCTGTAGCTCCATGACTTCAGGTTTGAGCACGCGCCCCGACCACTGGCCGCGGTTCCAGACGACGTTCCACTCGGTCCACTTCTCCAGCTTGGCGTCGAGCCCCATCTTTGCGAACTCATCGCGCGCCCACTCGCACGCCATCGTGAAATTGTCCGAACCGGTCAGCCGGTAGCCGATCTTGTTGGTCAGATGATCCAAGAACTTCATCGCCTGGCTGTTGTTCAGCCCTTCGTTCTTGATGGTCTCGGCGTGCTCGGAGGACACCTGCGCGGACGCGAGACCCAAGGGCAGGACGATGAGGATGGCTGGGATGATACGGCTGGTCACGGGGGGGACCTCTATGACGGTTCGAGGAGGGGGAGGACCGGTCATGCTAGACCGGCTCGCTCCGTCGTGCAGCAGGCAGCCGTGTCCCGGAAGCGTCTTTTCCGACGGCGCAAGCCCGGACCCACCCGGCTTGAGAAGCGCGACCACCAGGACTACGGTTGAGATGTGCAAGATCGGGAGGGAATGACCATTCTGCCCGGAGTCGCCATCGGCGCAGGGCTCGTCATCGTGGTCATCGTTCTCGCCATGGGCCCAAATGCTGACGCCGGCCCTGGCGTCGATCCGCGAAAGCGCGGCAAGCGCATCTACACGACGATCTGCGGAATGTGCCACCACCCGGATCCAACCCAGCAGTACGGCACATCCGGCGCCTTCGGTCCGCCGATCGCAGGCTCCAGCTTCGAGCTCCTGAAGATGCGCGTGCGGAACGGGCGGTACCCGAAGGGCTACAAACCGAAGCGCACCACGCGGCTCATGACGTCGTTCGAGTTGACGGACGACCAGCTGCGGGCCTTGCACGCGTTCGTCTCGGACCCGAACGCGAACAAGTCCAAGTAGTGATCAGTGGACCGCGACGTATTTCAGCAGCACTGCGACCACGGCGGTGAGGACGAAGCCGGCGGTGATGACACCGTTGACGGACGCGAGGTGCTTCTGGAACGGTTTGCCCGCGCCACAAAACGCGCCCGTGACCTCGATGACCGCGATGACGACCCCGGTGATGATCCAATACATCATCACGCTCGATTCCGCGCCCTCGGCGGCGATCCCGTGGATCGCCTTGTAGTTATCGGCGGCGCCCATGCAAAACAGCATGGGAATCGACAACAGCGTATTCGTCCGGGACGCCATGCCGGCGCGACCACCGCGCGAAGCCGCGTCAGCGATCGGTTCGCCTCCCGCGGCGACCTGTTCAGCCGAAGCGATCACGACCTTTTGGGCGGGCCAGATGATGAACCACACGTTGAACCACATCAGCGTGCCCATGAGCCCTCCGGTCAGGATGATCGTCATGTAGATGCCGTCCCACGGATAGGCGCCGTGTGCTTTGACCATCACGAGAGACACGCCGCTGAGGAACGTGAACATCGCCCCCCACCGGAACCACCAGAGAGCGTTCGGTACCAGACCGCGGATCATCTCGCTACGGGTCGAGCCCGCGCAGCTCTTGAAGAACGGTGTCTGTACGAAGTTGAAGTAGTACAGCATTCCGATCCAGGTAATGCCGGAGAGGAAGTGCACCCACCGCAGCAGGAATTCGACGAGTACCATGTCCATTGAGCTACTCCAACTTGATCAGGCTGTCCGGTCATCCGGGGACGAGTGTGCAGTGTCAGGGATCGGAAGACGATAACCCAAGCGAGATCTCTCCCTGACTGTGGACGTTCTCAGGTCCCGGCCCCGCACTTCTCCATTCCGTTGAAGACCGCCTGGGTTGTGGGCTGCGACGGTGGAGTGAATGTGGAAACTCTCGAATCCGGGCCCGGCACAGTTTCACGGGGCTACTTTCCGTCGCCGTAGACCTCTATCAGGCGCCGGACCATGCCCGTGGTCACGATCCCACGCGCAGGTGCGCCCATGATGTTGTCCTGCAAGCCGCCCCACTCCACCAGGGTGCACCCCAGCTTGCCGCAAGGATTGCCCTCGAACCCTCGCAGGTACGCGTCGCTGAACCCCAACAAGTGGCCGAACTCGTGGGCGAGCTCTCGTGGACGCATCGGGTTCGTGCCGAGCTGGATGTAGTGACCGACGAATGCATGCGTGCTCTTCGCGCCGGTCGTCAGAACCAGCGCTCCCTTTGGAAAACGCGCGAGGTGTTTCTTCTCATCGACGGCGTCACCACGACGCGGCGGAGTGCCGCCGTAGAGCTTGGCGGGGTCCATCTTCTCGAACGTGACGATGACAAGAAACTTCGCGGCCTTCGCCGCCGCTGATTCGTTGTAGGCCTCGTGCACGGCCCGTCGAAAGGTGTCCAGAAAGGCCGAATCTGCGATATCGGTCGCGATCTTCACCGCCAGCACTCGACCGCCACCCGACGTGGCTTCGATCGACAGGCCTGCGGTCTTCTGGAACGGCGCAACCTTCGCTTCGATCAACACCCGCAGCTTCTCGATCTCCTTCGCGTCACCCTCCTCGTCGAGGAGTTTCTTCAAGCGCACCGCGTGCACGACAACCCGGTTGCGCAGAGCGAAGAAGCGCGCGTGATCCACCACGGCCTTCTGCCAGTATCGGTGATACGACACCTGGCCCTGGACGTACGTCAGCTGTTCACGCAACCGCTCGAACTCCGTGACCAACCCACCGAGATCGCCTCCACTCTTCGCCTGCCGCGCCAACTGGAACCCATCGCGCCACACCGCGGCGCTCTTCGTCGTCATCAGTTTGATGGAGAACTCGCTGCGATGGAGTTTCACGCGTTCTACCGGCAAGTCCGCCCGTGTCTCCGGCAGCAAGCCGAATCCTTGCTGCTGAGGGTCCGGGAGCTTCGGCGTGACGCGTGCGAGAAGAGCCGCATCGCTCTTCGCTCGGTCCTTTAACGCGCTCTGGGCCCGATCGAGGTTCGCGCGCAACGCGTCGATCCGCTCCTGGGTCCAATCGAGCGCCAGTTCCCATCCCATCGACGCGGACTGCTGCGCAGACACCACCGAGCACACCATCACCGGCATCAGGGCGCGGAACATCAGCGCGGTGACCCGGCCAGGATCATTTGTTCGTACAGCTCGAGGAAACGCTCGACGTTGTCGTCGACCGAAGCCTGCGCCGTGCCTTTCACCCGCAACTGCCCCACGGGGTCGGCCATGATCTCCTCGAGGATCCGAGCGATGGCCGCCGCGTCGCCCGCGGGGAACAGACGACCGTTCCGGCCCTGGCGCACGATCTCGCTGATCCCGCCCAGATCCGACGCCAATACGGGAAGCTCCACGTGCAGCGCCTCGAGCACCGAGAACGGCGTGTTCTCGTACCACAGGGACGGGACGACGAGCGCGTCCAGTTCTGCCAGCACGCGCCCCAGTTCCTGTGGATGGAACTTGCCGTGGAACGTGACCCGCGGGTCATCGCACTCGTCGATCAGCTTCTCGGAGTAACCCGGCTGCGACGCGCGACGACCGTAGACGTGCAAGTGCAAGCCGTCTCCCTCGATGAGTTGCATCGCGTCGAGCAGCACCGAAACGCCCTTGTGCCGGCTGATCGAACCGATGTAACCGATGTCGAGTCGGGACTTGCCTGGATCAGCCTTCCGCGCCGGCATCTTCGCGAATCGACTGCGATCGAGACCGTACGGAATGTGGAGAATCCGCTGCACGTCGACGCCTTCCTTCGCGAAGATCGACTGCAGGAAGAGGGAGGGAGCGACCAGCAGATCGGCGCGGTCGAGGACCGCGAACAGTCGCTCCTTGCGGTGGACAAACGAATGTGCCCGGCGGAGATCCGTGAAGTCCTGGCTACCGGCCGGCGTCGCCACGTCACCGACGGTGCGCACGGCGTCGCTGAGCCCGCGACGTTCGAGCCGCTTCGCCAGAGGTGGATCCATGCATCGAATGCAGCCGAATCCTTCCTCCGGGGGCCCATCGCAGAGATTGCCGTCTCGATGCCAGAGCAGGTAGTTCGCGCAGATGAACCAGAAGTCCATAAGGTGGACCACGACGGGAATCCCACGGGACTTCGGCTGGAGGATGCCACCGGTGCCGATGTGCCGCAGGTGGAAAATGTGGACCACATCGTAGGCATGCTCGTCGAGGTGGCGACCGAGCAAGGTCTCCACGAGCGGATTCTCGTAGTCGCGGAGATGACTCGCCATCAGGTCTTCATGAAGACCGACGCGGTGCACGGGCACATCTTCGACGACTTCGTCGCGAACGAGCACGACTTCGCCCGAGGCTTCTTCCTCGACCAGCGGCTCGTAGGCAAAGATCCGGGCGTCGACACCCTTCGCGCGTAGTCCCGCGGCAACGGTACGCACGTATTGCTCCGTTCCCGTGACGTGCCTGGGCAGGTACTGGTGGACGACCAGGAGGACCTTCACGGCGTGTCCCCGTCGACACGCGTGATGAAGTCGATCTCGTGCTGTTCCAGCTTCCTCGGAAACGGCGACAAACGTCGCTTCTGCATCTGACGCAACAGCGTGACGACCCAGGCATCGCGCTCGGCCAACTGCTGCCACAGATCGGCCAACTGCTGCCGCAGGTCGTAGAGGATCTTGATCAAGGACGCGAGATTCGTCGCGTCGAGCAATTGCGTCTGCCGCGTGGCGTCCGCTTGCATCGTCGTCAGACGCTCGCGCACCGTCCCGGAATGGGGTTCGCCCATGATGTTGATCGCCTCCGTAATGGAGGCGAGACTCCCCTCCAAAGACACGACCCTCTCCTCCGATGCCGCGACGCGTTTCTCCCGGTCCGCACGCACCTCCTCAATGTCCACGGTCAGACCCTCGAGCTTGGCTGCGAGCAGCTCACGGACGTTCTGCTCCAGATTCGAGAGGGCCTGGACGCGCTGGAACATCTGCGAAGAGGCCGTCTCTCCGGTAATCGGTTCCGGCCAGAGGTCGTGAACCGACACTTCGTTCATCGCCGCGAGTTGATCGAGCTTTTCGCGCAAGAGCGGATCGAACTTCTCGCTGAACTGCTCCGGGGAGATCGTCGCACGGATCGTGCCCTCGATGACGGCGGCGGTGATCTTCCTGCCCTCCGGCCAATTCAGGGCATCGGGAAGACGAACAAGCAGTTCCTCGAAGAACGCCGCGCAGACTGGCGGCTCCATCGTCCAAAGATAAGGCGCCCGAGCCAACGCCAGGCCGATGCCCTCCGGCTCATGTCGTGCCAGGAGAAGCAGGCGATCCCGATCCATCGTGTCTTCGTCCGTCTCGAGTTCCGCCGACGCGACGTCCACGGAGAGATCCGGCCATCCGACGATCCGGTATCCCCGGTCGCTGGCGCGCCGCGCGTATTCTGCCACGGTGAGTGGCCCGATCATGTCCTGATCGAATGCGCCGATCCCTTCCACCGCAGCGCGCACGACGACGAAAGCCCGGGGATCGAGGCTTCCGACCGCGACGGGTTCATCCGCGTCGCCGACATCCGGCCCCTGGAAGCCCTCCCCCTCGAAGAACCCCGGCGCGGCGTCTCCGTCGATGGTCAGGCCGGGTTGGACGGCCCACGAGTTCTCGTCCGCAGCCGGGAGCGCCGACCAATTGCCGACCGAAGGCACCGAACCGGCGTGCAAGAACAGGACTGCCGCGCCATCGGTCGCGGCGAGAGCGGTGTTGAAGGCCTGTGCCGGCGTGTTGCACTCCGTGGTCTTGAACCACTGCACCGCATCCGGACTGTCGTCGACCGGCTGCTCGTCCTTTCGGCTGTCGAGCACGCACGTGATCGAGACCCCAGGCATGTTCTCCACGATGGACGCGAGTGGCCCTGCTTGCGGAACACCACCCCAGACGACGATCTCGAGACTGTCGGTGCCCGCTGCCACCGTGGGTCGCAGGACCTCCGCCCCGGCGCTCCGCAGCTTGCGACGGCTGTCCGCCAGGAGTTCCTGAAGACCATCGACTCTCTCGTGGAGTTTTTTCCAGTCATCTTCCTTGTGGCGTGCTTCACCGAGCTCCGCCAAGAAACCGAGACTCTGATCCGTCAACTCGCGCAAGCGTTGCTCGCTGTGGCTGAGCCTGGTCGCCAGCTGCTCGACGGTTGCTCTTGGCGACGCCTCGGTCTCGCGGGTCTTCGCGACTTTTTTTGCCGACGTCTTCCGCGCGCCTGGCTTCGGGTCATTCTCGCTGTCGGACTTCATCGATCACGCACGCCGGAACGGGGACGATCGAAAAACGAGAGGACCCGCCCCGGGGCAGCAGCCGGAGCCTATACCGGCGCACCCCGAAATGGAACTCTGGACCTCGTAAGGGTCACGGCTTCAATGCTAGAAGCAATCCACCCGCAGCCCGTTGCTCGCGAAGATGATGCCCTTCACCGGGTCGAACGGAATCGCTTGCAGATAGCCCATGCCCACGATCGAAGTCGAGAAGATCACGCTCGTGGATAACTTGCCCGTCGCGTCAGCAGTCAGGCCGACGATGACAAGCGGGTTCGTGAGCCGGAGGCACGGCGAGGTCGGCAGATGGATGGCCGCCTTCGCGGCGCCAGCCACCAACGCGACCGGCGCGCTCGGGAGTGCGCTCGCGACCTGCAGAAGAATCACGTGACTGGTCCCGACCGGTGTGTCCGTGCCGGTGAGAGTCGTGGCCGGGCAGGGCTTGCCGTCTGCGACCTGGCGGAACTCGGCGCTGCCGTTGACGCCGACGTCGACCGCCACCGTAGCTCGATTCCGTCCGCTGACGGTGCTGAGCATCGTGACGTCGAAGCTCGTGAACCCGGGGTTCGTGATCGTCATGAGGAGCGAGTGCGGTGCCTGGGTGACCGAACGAGAAGCGACGACCGCAAGAGTCCTCACTTCGCCGACACGAACATCTCGTTTCCTCGCCTGTTCTGGTTCTCAACCTGGCGCGATCGAGGCCACAGCAAGAACAGGGCGCGTCGCGCCACCGAATTCAGGAGACGCCTGTCACTTCTTCCTGTCGAACTTGCGGATCATCTCGACGAGGGCCTTGAGCACGGCGGGGTTCTTGCCGTACAACGGATTCGGGGCCATCAGCGGGCTCAGCCCGACTGCCGTCCCGCCGTCGCGGACCACCTGCAGGATCCGCTTGTCGGTGACCGACGCCTGCCACTTCGAATCCGTCCAGTCGCGGGGCCTTGGCTTCAGCGCGATGGCCGCGGGACCGTCGCCCTTGCCGCTCTTGCCGTGGCACGTCACGCAGTAGGTCAGGAAGTGGATCTTGGCGAGCTTGCGATTTCCCTTGGTCGTGCGCGGACCATCGATCTTGCCAACGTCGGCCTCGGCCGCAGCCTTGCCGTGCAGTTTCTTGGTTCCCGCCTTCGTGCCGTCCGTGAGCCAGATATCCCACGTCGCACCAGATCCCGCAGTGAACGCAAGCTTCGGACCGACGAGTGTGAACGGACCCGTGGGTGCCAGCCCCACGTCACACAAACACCGGGTTCCCGCGGTCGTGCCATCGGTGCACCACAGGCGCGAAGATTTGCTCGTACCCACGCGGAACACGACGACCCCGGTCGGCATCGCGGTCGGGCGATGGCCGAAGTTCGGATCCGGGTTCGCGACGGCCTCAAACGGCTTGACCAACTTCGTGCCGTCCGACGTGCCGTCCGTCTTCCAGAGCGCACGAGCGCCCTTGGCTCCCTTCACGAAGAAGTAGAGGACGGAGTCTGCGACGACCGCGCTGCCATGCGCTATACCAGCATCGGCGGCGTCCGCCTTGATGCTGGTCAGCATCGTCGTGCCTCCCGTCGTGCCGTTGCTGATCCATAGCTGCTCGCCACTCTTGCCGTCGTTGGCGGCGAACACGGCGCGCTTGCCGAAGGCCACGATGCCGGCAACGCCCGAAGAGTTCGGACCCGCATGGATGTCCTTCACGAGGTGCGCTGACTTCTTGCCAGCGTCGAGCACCCAGAGTTCCTGCCCGCCGGGCGCCTTGACCGCGACGAAGAAGAGGCTGCCGGCGACGTTCACACGATCCCCGATGCTCTCGAAGTCACCCTGGGCTGTGAGCGAGGAGGAGACGAGGAGTGCGAAGGTGAGTGGAAGCGAATGGCGCGGCATGCTGAGTCTCTGGATATGGAATCGGTCCGTCTCGGGCTGCGGCATCATGCAGAGTCCGGGATGGTCTGACAACACCCCGCGGCGGTCACCAATCGCGAGGAGAACCAAAAGAGGGCGAGGGTGGCCGCTGCGGACGAGATACGCTGGGCACCCATGGTCGGAGTCTCGCGGTTTCGGGCGATCAGCATCGCGCTTTCGGTCCTCCTGCTGGCGTGCACGCTCCTGTGCCAGGCAGACGCCACGACCCGCGTGCACGGAGGCGGCGGTTCCATCGTCCCCATCGGCGTAGCGTCGATCGACATCACCCCGACCCACCCGACGCGGCTCGCCGGCTACGCCAGCCGGAAGACGGAGACGGCCAAGATCTCCCAGCGGATCTTCGCGAAGGCGCTCGTCGTCGGCGAAGGCGGGGCACGCATCGCACTGGTCTCGGTGGACAACTGCGGCGTGCCCGCTCCTGTCGTCCAGACGGTGGTCGGGCGACTCGAGAAGAGCCTTGGGCTCAACGGTGCGCGATTCGTCATCACCTCGACCCACACGCATTCCGCACCGGCGCTTCGCGGCTACGCGCCGATGCTCTTCGACGGGCCGTTGCCGCCCAAGCAGCAGAAACACATGGACGACTACACCGACTCGCTGATCGACAAGCTGGTCGCAGTCGTCGAGCGGGCGGCCAAGAGGATGACACCTGGACGGCTCGCCTGGGCCCGCGGACAGGTCCGGTTTGCGACGAACCGACGCATCGTGAGAAACAGCGTATGGCAGGGGTTCGGGTTGCATCGCGGCGGGCCGGTTGACCACGACCTGCCAGTGCTGCGCGTGACCGATGCCGCGGGCAGGCTCCGCGCGATCGTCGCGAACTACGCGTGCCACTGCACGGGCGCCCACGTCAATGAAGGGGTATGCGGCGACTGGGCGGGGTACGCACAGGAGTACATCGAAGCAGACCATCCCGGCGCAATCGCGATGCTGACGATCGGCTGCGGCGCGGACGCCGACCCGAGTCCACGCGGATCGCTGAAGACAACCCAGGTCAACGGTCGCGCGATCGCGACGGAAGTCAACCGGCTCCTCGCGGGCAACTTCACGGCGATCGAACCGAAGATCCGCACGTCGGTGAACAACCTGAGAATTCCGTTCGCGAAACTCCCGCCACGTTCGCACTGGGAGAGCCGAGCGAAGCTGGGGGGTTCTAAAGGCTACCACGCCCGCGAGAACCTGAAGCGCCTCGGTCGCGGCGAGAAACTCCCGACGCACCTCATCTACCCCGTCGCTACGTGGTCTTTCGACGACGATCTGTTGATGGTGTTCCTCGCCGGCGAAGTCGTCGTCGACTACGCCCGACTCCTCAAGCGCTCCCTCGACAGCCGTCGACTGTGGATCAACGGATGGGCCAACGACGTCCCGTGCTACATCCCGTCGCAGCGCATCCTGCGCGAAGGCGGCTACGAGGCCGACGGCTCGATGGTCTACTACGACAAACCGACGCGCTTCGCGGACGCGATCGAACCCATCATTCTGAGCGCCGTGAAGTCGCAGTCGCCGAAGCAGTTCTGGTCTCACAACCCCAAGGCCGACACCCCATCGCCGTGCTCGCCCGAAGAGGCGCTCGGCTCGATGACGATCGCGGCATCGCACACGATCGAGCTCGTCGCCTGCGAACCGCTGATCGTGGACCCAGTGGCGTTCGACTGGGGACCGGATGGCCGGTTGTGGGTCGTCGAGATGCGCGACTACCCAAACCACGGGAAGGGAGTGCCGAGCGGGCGATTGAAGGTGCTCACGGATACGGACGGCGACGGGAAGTACGATCAGGCCAAGGTGTTCCTCGACGACCTCCCGCACCCCACCGGAGTCAAGGTGTGGCGCAAGGGCGTGCTCGTCTCCGCCGCCCCCGACATCCTCTACGCCGAGGACACGGATGGCGATGGCGTGGCCGACGTGCGGAAGACGCTGTTCACCGGGTTCGGGGAGGGCAACCAGCAGCATCGGGTCAACGGCATGCGGTGGCGGCTCGACAACTCACTCCAGATCGCGAACGGCGATAGCGGTGGGACGATCCGTTCGTTGCAGACGGGCAAGACAGTCAACGTGCGCGGGCGTGACCTTCGGATCGACGTCGACTCGGGAATGCTCGATCCGCAGTCGGGCCAGACACAGTTCGGCACGAATCGCGACGATTGGGGCAACTGGTTCGGCGGAGACAACTCGCACCCGCTTTGGCACTACGTGCTCAGCGACCCCTACATCCGACGCAACCCTCGGGTGGCCGCGCCAGCCTCGAGGCGGGTGCTCGTCGGCGTGGCCTCCGTGTTCCCGACGAGCCGGACACTCGAACGCTTCAACGACCTGCACACGGCGAACCGCTTCACGTCCGCGTGCAGTCCGATGATCTACCGCGACAACCTGTTCGGGGAAGATTTCAAGGGCAGCTGGTTCGCCTGCGAACCGGTCCACAACCTCGTCCACCGTCAAGTGCTGAAGCCGAGCGGGGTGACATTCACGACGACGCGTCCGAAGGGCTCGGAACGCAGCGAGTTCGTGACCTCGAGCGACAACTTCTTCCGACCGGCGATGGTGCGGACGGGACCGGACGGCGCGATCTGGATCGCGGACATGTACCGGTTCGTGATCGAGCACCCGACGTGGATTCCCCCGCGCTGGCAGCGTACCCTCGACCTGCGCGCCGGCGCCGATCGAGGCAGGATCTACCGCGTGTTCCCGAAGTCCGGACCGCGGTCCTTGAAGCGACTCGACCGCCTCGACACGAAGGGACTGGTCGCCGCACTGGACAGCCCCAATGGCTGGCAGCGGGACATGGCGCAGCAGATGCTCGTGTGGCGAGGCGGCGACGCAGCCACCAGCGAACTCGAAGGCCTTTGCATGACCAGCGAGAATCCTCTCGCGCGGTTGCACGCTCTATACACGCTCGCCGGACTCCGCAAGCTCGAAGACAAGGTCCTCGCAACGGCGCTGCAGGACAGGTCCGCCGGAGTGCGACGACACGCGATCCGACTCGCGGAGCATCGACTGGATTCTTCGACCGCGCTCGCCAACCTCGCATCGAGCCTCGTCGCCGATGCCGACCCGTTCGTCCGCCTGCAACTGGCCTACTCGATCGGCGAATGGAAGGGACTGTCCGGTGAAAAGGCTCTCGCCGCGCTCGCGCGAGGGTACGCCGAGGACCCGTGGATGCGCGCCGCGATCCTCAGTTCCGCGACACCACACGGCGCCCGCGTCCTGATCGCGATCCTGTCGGAGAAGACCACGCCCGCGACGCGGCGAGCCTTCGTCGGACCACTCCTCGCGACGCTCGCGGCATCACCGGACGCCGCGATGCTCCGCGACGTAGTGCGATCCGTCGCAGACTCGGGTACCCGAGTACCGGAGACGTGGCGATTCCAGGCGCTGCGGCAACTCCTCGACGCCGCGCCGCGGCGAGCCTCGCAGTTCGTGGACGCGGCGACGCCGTTGTTCGACGCCGCGCGCAAGGTCGTGGTCGACGATCGGGCAGGAACCGCGCGCCGCATGGCCGCCGTCGGCATTCTCGGCGAGAAAGACATGGAGACGCTGACCGGCTTGCTGCAACCGCGGACGCCGGTCGAGATTCAGCTCGCCGCGGTGAGACGGCTCGGTCGCCTCGCGGTCACCGACACTCCCGCTCGCTTGCTGCCCGGTTGGTCCGGCCACAGTCCGCGCGTGCGGCAGGCGATTCTCGACCTCCTGCTCAGCCGCGGACCGTGGGCCGAGGCGCTGCTCGAGCATGCCGCCAAGAGGGACACGTTCGCGCGACAGATCGACCCCTCTCGCCGTGCCGCGTTGATGGGCCACCGAGCCGAGTCGGTGCGGAACAGATCTCGAGCACTGTTCGGGAAGGCGGTCACGACGTCGCGGGATTCCCTGGTGAAGGCCCACACCGCTCGAATCCGCGCGCTTGGACGCGACGCGGGCGACGAGACGCGGGGGCGCGCGGTGTTCCTCAAGCACTGCTCGGTATGCCACGTGCTGCAGGGCGTCGGCAACGCCGTCGGACCGGATCTCGCGGCGCTCACCGACCGCTCCCCACAGTCGTTGCTCGCCGCGATCCTCGATCCAAACCGCGCCGTCGAGGCGAAGTTCATGAACTACCTCGCTGAGCTCCGCGATGACCGCACTGTGACAGGCGTGATCGCCTAGGAGACCGGGGCGAGCGTGACGCTGCGCGGACTGGACGGCAAGGCCAACGTGATCCCCCGGAGCGACATCGTGGAGATCGTGAGCAGCGGCTTGTCCCTGATGCCCGAGGGACTCGAGACGCAGATGAACATCGCGCAAATGAGCGACTTGATCCGCTACCTCCGGACGCTCGGCCCGGCGCCCAAGAAGTTCCCGGGCAACAACCCCGGAGTCGTGCAGCCGGACTCGGAGGGCGTGCTAACGCTTCCCGCGACCAAGGCGGCGATCTACGGCACGCGCCTGATCTTCGAACCGAAATACCGCAACCTCGGCTGGTGGCAGCGCCTCGACGACCGTGCGGTGTGGACGATCCGTACGCCGAAACCCGGACGTTACCGCGTCGAGTTCGATTTCGCGTGCGCCGCCAGCGACGCGGGCAGCTCGTTCATCGTGTCGGTCGGCTCGTCGCAGTTGATCGGGGTCGTGCCGAGCACGAAGACGTGGGACAACTACGAGAAGAAGTCGTTCGGAACGATCGAGCTCGCCGGCGACGTCGAGGAACTGACCGTGCGCTCGGTCGGCGATCCACCTCGTGCGCTGATCGACCTGCGGACAGTGACGCTGGTGCCAGTCAAGTAGCGGATCACATGCCGGTGCGCTCGCGACCGGCGGCGCGTCCCGCATGTCCTCGAGCAATGTCAGAGTCGAAGACATGGCCAGCTCGAGTTGTATGCGGGGCAGGTCCTTGGATTACATGGCCACCGATTCCAATCGGTCACGGCACCATTTCCCACCAACTCCGAAAGGTTTGTGAGCTACACCCTGCTCAACTGCGCGATTACGTCATCGGTCAGGTCGCGGATGGTCTTCCCGCGGGCGTCGAGAATGTCACTCTTCCGCAGGACGCAGTCGCAACCACGGTCACTGGCGGCGAAACGAGCGGCCCGCGTGATGCGCTCGTTCATCCGCGTGGTGAGAAGGTCGTGGCGGGCTGTGCCCTCGCGCACACCCTCGACGCGGATGGTCTTCCACTCCGGAGTTCGACGCTGGAGTTTCCGGAGCTGAACCGAGCCCGGCTGGCTGCAACTCGCGGGGCTGCCGAACAGGACGACAGCACCGCGACGGGCCGTGATGCCATCGACATCCAGGTCATGGGTATCGGTGGGCGCCGCGAGTGCGCCACTGACCAGAACGCAGGAAGTGATCAAAGAATAGACTCGGCTCGAGAGCGTCATGTTTCCAGGCCTCAACTGTGGTCGTTCAATCAGAGGAACTCCCGGCGCTTGCGAAGTGCCCCCTTCGACGTAGAAGTTGTCGTCGAGATCCCGCCTTCTGTGTTTTCTCTGTGTCCCGCGAATCGGCGAGGCTGGTCAGTAGCGCAACCTCTTCGTATCCTCGCCCTTGGGGGCGTTGCGGGTGATGTGATCAGCCATCGCCTCGAGCGGCCCCATCGGCCTCCCCCACTTGAAAGTGCTCCCGTAGGCCGGATCCGACGTGCTCTTCAGGAACGACTCCATCCGGTAGACACCGCGGTTGAGGTAGAAGTTGTCCATCTCGCCACAGATGAAGTGGAGCTTGCCTACGAGAGACGGGCCGATCTTCTTCCAGTTCTTCTCCATGTATTACTGCAGGTCGGAACCGTGCTCGCGCCAGAACTTCGCGACCTTGCGGTCCACCAAGCATGTCTCGTTGTCCCAGATCGGCACCGGGTAGCCATCGGGCCCCACCGGTGGTCCGTAGACCGCGCTCCAGTAGTCGAGGAACTCTCCTGAACATCGGGATCGGTGAACGCCAACCCCCGGATCCCGCCAGAGTCCCTACTCCGGCGCGTCGCCGTAGTGTTCGTCGAGGCGGCGGCAGTAGCCGATCTCCTCGTTCATGTGCGGGTTCTCGAAGATCCGCGGCGCCTCATCGGCAGACTCGCCGTCTGCCGGACGGCGCAGGACGGTGAAACAATCCCCACGATAATCGAGCCCCCACTGCACCAACTCCTGGGAAACGCACCGCAACCCCGCGCCGCGACAGAGTTCCCAAATCACCTCGGCGGATGTGGACGAGTCACGCCAATGTGGATTCTCCACGGTGACTTCGCCGCGCTCATCGACGAATGCGCCGACGTTGGAGTGGTGCAGGAACGCGGCGGCGCCCGGGCGAAG
>PVBE010471143.1_pt1 | contig 27540 bp, 25 predicted proteins | sample 1631181 | NCBI WGS metagenome assembly PVBE01 (sample SAMN08397723, study PRJNA350692) | Marine metagenome, whole genome shotgun sequencing project. | isolation source: water | place: Pacific Ocean | collected 2012-04
ACCAATTCTCTCTAATTTACTTTTTAATATAAAACCCGACCTACTATCTATAACAGCAACAGATATGGAGGTTGAGTTAGTTGTTGATGTTGATGTTAAGTTGGAGCAAACGACAAGACTTACCTTGCCCGCAAGAAAACTGCTTGATATATGTCGCGCTTTACCTGAAGGAGCAACACTTGAGTTCGATATACAAAACGAGAAAGTGCTTATAAAGTCAGGTAAAAGCCGGTTTACATTAGCAACGCTCCCTGCTCAAGAATACCCAGTTATTGACATAACTGACGAAACAACCGATTTTAGCGTAACCCAAGAAAAACTAATAGGCTTGCTTGCAAACACCCAATTTGCCATGGCACAACAAGATGTGCGTTATTATTTAAATGGGTTGTTGCTGGAGGTTTCAAGCAACAACCTAAAAGCGGTAGCGACTGATGGACACCGTTTAGCTTTTGATGAAACAGAGATAAAAACATCAACAAACAAAATAAAACAAATAATAGTTCCTAGAAAAGGAGTCACAGAACTAATGAGACTCCTTCAGGCGGGGCAGGATGATGTTAATATAAAGGTTAGTAAGAACCATATCCAAGCTAGAAGCGGAAATCTGTCTTTTACCAGCAAACTGATCGATGGTAAATTTCCAGATTATCAGCGAGTTATCCCAGAGTTTAGCGAGACCGTTGTAATTGCTGGCAGGGAAGAGTTAAAAAACAGTCTTTCTCGCGCCTCAATCCTGTCTAACGAGAAGTATCGAGGAGTTAGGGTTGTTTTTAATAAAAACACGCTGCGTATTTTGGCCCATAATCCAGATAAAGAGGAGGCTGAGGAAGAAGTGAATGTTGAGTATTCGGGAGAAGAAATGGAAATAGGCTTTAATGTTTCTTATTTAATAGATGCTTTATCAACTATAAAAACCGAAAAAGTTAAACTAAGCGTTTTAAACCCTAACAGCAGCTGCCTAATAACCCCGGAACAAAAAGCTCGTTGTCAGTACGTGGTAATGCCGATGAAACTCTAAAAAATGCTTTATATTGAAGAGCTTATTGGCAACTCAATTCGCAACCTAAAAAACCTTAATATAAAAACAAGCCCAACCCTTAACGTGTTTTATGGGCCAAACGCAAGCGGAAAAACCTCAATTCTAGAAAGCATATATTTGTTATCACGCTTAAAGTCATTCCGAAGCAAACGAATTAGCGACGTCATTACTGATGGAGACGATAAAATACAGGTGTTTGCAAAAGGAAAACTAAAAAACAAAATGTTTTCGGTGGGCATAGAGAAAGGAAGGGGAATTACACGCATAAAATTTAATGGTAGAGAAGTAAAAACAGCATCAGAACTCGTGAAAACGTTTCCCGTGCACGTGCTAACGCCAAACCACCACACGCTGTTTGTTGGCGGCCCGAAGGAACGACGCCACTGGTTAGATTGGTCGCTGTTTCACGTGGAACAACAGTACTTACGGGCATGGAAAAACTATCATAAGGCTCTACGCCAGCGCAATATATTACTAAAAAGGACAAAATCTTATAATTCAACTGAAATCGAAGGCTGGGAAAAACAAATAGAAGAAGAAGGAACAAAAATAGATTGCATGAGAACACAATATCTCGCCGAGCTAAACACAAGCCTAAACAAAAAACACTTACCTCTTGTGCTGCCCGGAGACACAAACATTGTATATCTGAATCACAATTACGCAGAAACAGGGCTGGGCACTATGCTGGCTAAAAACAGAACAAGGGATGCCAATAAAGGGTATACAGCGCAAGGGCCCCACCGAACAGAAATTGCTTTTAATTATCAAGGGTTTAGGGTTGAAAAACATTTATCTAGAGGGCAGACGAAGCTTTTTGCCGCAGCGCTTATTTCGGCTCAACTGGAAAGGCTTAAAAAAAACGGAGGCAGCCCTATAATGTTGGTGGACGATCTTTGTGCCGAGCTTGATCAAGAATCTTCGGAGCGAATGCTTTCGTTGTTGTTGTCAAACAATATTCAGACGTTTGTAAGCTCAATTACAATGCCCGAGTGGATAAAGCAAGAGGAAAACAATCTTGCCGTGTTCCACGTGGAACACGGCAAGATTAAAAGAATGCTAGAATAAAGCGTTTTATAAGAGAGAAAATTATGCCAAAAGACAACACATATGATTCGTCCAAGATTAAGGTCCTAAAAGGGCTAGAGGCCGTTAGAAAGCGCCCCGGAATGTATATAGGCGACACAGAAGACGGCACAGGCCTGCATCATATGGTTTTTGAGGTTGTTGACAACAGCATAGACGAGGCCTTGGCTGGTCATTGTGATCGAATAAAGGTAGTAATTCACGCGAACGAGTCGATTTCTGTTTCAGACAACGGCAGAGGGATACCGGTTGGTTTCCATGAAGAAGAAGAGCGTTCCGCGGCAGAGGTGATAATGACAACACTGCACGCCGGGGGGAAGTTTGATGACAACTCTTATAAGGTTTCAGGAGGACTACACGGCGTCGGTGTTTCCGTTGTAAATGCGCTTTCTGAGGAGCTTGAGCTGATAATTAGCCGCGAGGGCTTTGTTCACCATCAAACCTATAGTAACGGCGATCCGGTGTCGCCTATAGAGAAAAGAGAGCCAACAGAGAGCACGGGGACAGAGGTGCGTTTTTTGGCGAGTGTGGCGGTTTTTAAACGGGTTGAATATGATTACGACATCCTTGCCAAGAGACTACAAGAACTTTCTTTTTTAAATTCAGGTGTTTGCATTGAATTAACAGACGAGAGAGACGGAAAAACAGATTGTTTCGAATATAAAGGAGGCGTAAAGGCCTTCGTAAAGCACCTTAATCAAAACACAACGCCTATTCATAATTCGATTATTGATATCGTGTATGAAAAAACAGGGATAAGCCTAGAGCTGGCAATGCAGTGGAATGACGCGTATCAGGAGCGAATTTACTGTTTTACCAACAACATACCTCAAAAAGACGGGGGGACACACCTTTCGGGGTTTAGGGGCGCCCTAACAAGAAGCCTCAACCAATACATGGAAAAACAGGCGGCCACATCAAAAAACAAAATAAATATAGCAGGAGAAGACGCAAGAGAGGGGCTAACAGCGGTTTTGTCACTAAAAGCCGCAGATCCAAAGTTTTCTTCTCAAACAAAAGATAAGCTTGTTTCAAGCGAAGTGAAGCCCGTGGTCGAATCTTCGGTCATGGAAAAACTACAAGAGTTTTTGATGGAAAAGCCGAGCGAAGCAAAAGTTATTTGTGGAAAAATAGTAGAGGCAGCAAGCGCAAGGGAAGCCGCTCGCAAAGCTCGTGAGCTGACACGAAGAAAAACAGCGCTTGATATTGCCGGATTGCCTGGGAAGCTAGCAGATTGCCAAGAAAAAGACCCTGCTCTGTCAGAGCTGTTTTTGGTTGAGGGGGACTCCGCGGGAGGATCTGCAAAACAAGGCCGTGATCGCCGCACCCAAGCTATTTTGCCTTTAAAGGGTAAAATTTTAAATGTGGAAAAAGCAAGAATAGACAAAATACTGTCTTCAGTAGAAATTGGCACATTAATTAAAGCGTTAGGATGTGGTTTTGGCGATGAGTTTAATGTTGAAAAACTTAGATACCATCGAATTATAATTATGACTGACGCAGATGTTGATGGCGCCCATATCCGTACATTATTGCTTACTTTTTTTTATCGCAGAATGACAGAGTTGGTTGCGCGCGGCCATATATTTATAGCCGAACCCCCTTTATATAAGGTAAAAAAAGGAAAACAAGAACGCTATTTAAAAGATGATGCGGCACGAGAAGACTATTTACAGGAATTAGCTTTAGAAAAAAGCCAGCTTTACCTCAGCGAGAACGAAAAACCTATTTGCGGCAAAGAGCTAAAGGCCCTTATAAGGCTTTATGTTTCGATGAACCATGCTTGTCGCCGTTTATGCAGGCGCTACTATCAGCCTATTATTGAGATGATGCGTGATATGCCAGTTATCTCCGCCGAGGACACGAAAGACCAGGCCGTTATTAAAAATTGGTTCGGCGAACTTACTAATTTATTGAACACGGCCGTTTCTTCGAACACCGAATACACTTTTGAGGCTTTTTCAACAGAAGACGATCTAGCAGGAGCAAAAATTACTTTTTTTAATCATGGTGTTGAGGTTAATAATAATTTTATGCCGGAATTTTTCTCATCTGAGGATTATAAAAAAATATCTGGGCTTGAGGCAGCCGTTACTTTGGGCAACAATGCCTATATACAAAGAAACGATAGAAAGCAAGCGCTTACTAACACAAAGCAAGCCTTCGATTGGCTGCTAAAAGAGGCAGAACAGGGATTTTCTATACAGCGATATAAGGGGCTCGGTGAAATGAATCCCGAACAGCTTTTTGAGACGACAATGGACGTATCACAAAGAAACCTTTCGCAGGTTAAAATTGGCGACGCTATTGAAGCCGACTTAAGGTTTGTGGCGTTGATGGGCGATGACGTAGAGCCTAGACGAGATTTTATTGAAAAACATGCCCAAGAAGTTGAAAATATTGATATCTAGATAATCAGTTTTTTTGGCTATCCCCAGCGAAAAACCACCATAATATTGAATTTTTAATGATTTGTACGCATGATATGCAAAGCTGTTAACCTGTATATAATTAAAAAGTTTACTTCAGAACACAACATATGAATTTTGAAACACCCCCAGCAATAAGGCATAACTGGACCAAAGGTGAAACGCTTTCATTATTAAAACAGCCTTTTAATGATCTGATTTTTACGGCCCAACAAACACATCGGCATAATTTTAATCCAAACAAAGTGCAACTAAGCGCCTTGATGAATATAAAAACAGGAGGGTGCCCCGAGGACTGCGCCTATTGCCCACAAAGCGCACACTATAAAACAGGGGTTGAGGCAGAAAAATTAGCAGCCGTAGAAGACGTAATTTCACAAGCACAGGCTGCAAAAAACAAAGGAGCAACAAGGTTCTGTATGGGAGCGGCATGGCGAGAACCCAAGCAGCGCGATCTAGAAAAGGTAATAGCAATGGTCAAGGCTGTTAAAAGCATGGAGCTCGAGACTTGTTTGACATTAGGGATGTTGTCTTTACATCAAGCCGAGACATTAAAAGCCGCCGGACTAGATTATTACAACCACAACCTTGACAGTTCACCCGAATACTATTCAAAAATAATCAGCACAAGAGATTATGATGAGCGACTTGTAACACTAGAACGTGTCCGCGAAGCCGGCATTAGCGTGTGTTGTGGCGGTATAATTGGCATGGGCGAGAATCAAAATGACCGTGCCGGGCTATTATTAACGTTAGCTAATATGCTGTCCCACCCCGAAAGCGTTCCGATTAACATGTTAGTTAAAGTGGAAGGAACGCCCTTAAGCGAGGCTGAAACCGTAGAACCTATTGAGTTTATAAGAATAATAGCTACCGCAAGAATCATGATGCCCGAGTCATACATCAGGCTATCAGCCGGCAGAAACAATATGTCAGATGAAACCCAAGCGCTATGCTATTTGGCGGGCGCCAATTCAATATTTTATGGTGAAAAATTACTGACCACAGACAACCCGCAGCTAACCCAAGATCGTTTGCTCTTGGAACGTTTAGGAATACAGCCTACCAAAAATTAATAATTGTTCTACCCAAATAAAAATTATAAAGATTGCTATGAACGTTAATAACGAAATAAAAAAGCGAAGAGAAGAGGGGTTGTTTCGCGAAAGAAAAACCGTTAATTCTGCGCAAGGCGCACAGATTCTTATCAGCGATAAAAAATTTTTAAATTTTAGTAGTAATGATTATTTAGGTTTTGCCAACAACGAAGATCTTAAGCGCTGCATGATTAGTGCTATTCATAGGTATGGTATTGGAGCAGGGTCATCTCAGCTAATGTCAGGCCACATTGAGTCGCACGAAATACTAGAAAAAAAACTTTCTGTTTTTTTTAGTAAAAAAGCATCGTTAGTTTTTTCTTCTGGCTATCATGCAAATTTAGCGATCGCTTCTACACTAATCAATAAACACACTATTATTTTTCAGGACAAACTAAACCACGCTTCTTTGGTTGATGCCGCCCTGCTTTCAAAAGGAAAGCTTTTTCGTTATCGACATAGTGACTTATCCCACTTGAAAAGTTTGTTAGAGAAATATAAACACAATGACTTAATTATTATGACAGACGGTGTTTTTAGTATGGACGGAGACCGTTCCCCATTAATAGAAATTTCAGGGCTATGTAAAACATATCATGCTTTATTAATTGTTGATGATGCGCATGGCATTGGAGTTTTGGGAAAAGGAGGCCGAGGACTAGTTGAAGAGTTGGGTCTTGAAAAAGAAGTCGATTTATTAATCGGAACATTTGGAAAGTCTTTTGGCGCAACCGGCGCATTTATAACCGGGAGCGAGGCAATTATCGAAGCATTTATACAAAAAGCGCGAACGTACATTTATACAACTGCGTTATTACCGTCAGTTGCGGCTGCCGTTACACATGCAGTCGATCTGATAAACGAAGGCAGTGACTTACGTAAACATATAAAAGAATTGGTCGTCGAATACAAAAAGCTAGCAAGAGCTGCGGGGTTATATGTGAGTAAACCAAGTTATCATATTCAACCCTTAATTATTGGAGACGCAAACGAAACATTACAAATAAGCAAAGCCCTTTATAAAAACAATATTTTAGTGCCTGCTATCAGACCGCCGACTGTACCAAAAAATACATCAAGATTACGGATAAGCATAACAGCCGCACATACAAAAAAAGACATTTCATTGTTAGTTAAGACCGCAAGCAGCATTTTAAATGAAGGGCAATAAAAAATTGAATTGTGTTTTATTGCATGGGTGGGGGGTCTCAAATAATGTTTGGAAGAGCTTTGTTCTTAAATTAAACGATTTTGAAAATATTTATACACCTTGTATTTATGATATTTATAGGCATTCAAATGATCAGGGGTTTGAGGCTGCCGCTAAAGCGCTGAGTAAAAAAATAAAAAAGAATAGTATTGTAATAGCCTGGTCAATTGGAGGTTTGATAGCACTAAGATTAATGGCATTAACAGCAAAGGTAAGGGCTATAATATTTATTGCGAGCAGCCCTTGTTTTATAAATAAAGAGGGCTGGCCAAACGCAATTAACAAAAATAGTCTGAGCGAGCTAAAGAAAAGATTTTCTAACGATGCGACGGAGGGGCTTAAGCATTTTGCTGGATTGGTAGCTTATGGAGATATGTCTGCATCAGTTACTAATAAAACCATTCGCCAATATTTGGCGGCAAAAAAGCAAAACCAGATCCTCTCTTCCTGGCTAAGTGAGTTAGAGAAATTCGATCAAAGAGATCAGTTTGCGTCCTTGGAAATCCCCACGCAAATTATTCTCGGACAAAACGATATTCTTATTAAACCAAACATACAAAATCAAATAAGACGGCTAAATCCACACACATATAGCTCGATTATAAAAGACTGCGGACACGCTCCTTTTATAAGTAGGCCGGACGAGACATATAATGTAATTAATAAGTTTTTAAATGAAAGAATCTAACAACACCGAATATAATAAAAATCTTAACACTATTCGCCGCGCTTTCGAAAAAGCGTCGGTACATTATGATGAATATTCAATATTACAGCGCACAATAACAGATCGGTTAATCGAATCATTAGATGAAATAAAAATTAATCCAATTTCTATATTAGATCTAGGATCTGGCACTGGTTACGGATCCAAAATATTACATAAAAAATTTAAAGACGCATATATCTATCAAATAGACGTTTCCGAAGGCATGTTAAGCATGTCACGTAAGAAATCTCCTGTATTTTTTTCGAAAGATCATTTCATTTGCGCCGATGTAAATAAACTTCCTTTTAGAGAAAATTATTTTGATCTTGTCGTGAGCAGTTTGATGTTACAGTGGTGCAATAATCTCGATACTATTTTTGCTGAAGTTAATAATTTACTAAAAGAAAACGGTGTTTTTTTGTTTTCTAGTTTTGGGCCGGATTCACTAAAAGAATTACGCGATTGTTGGTCACGTGCTGATGATTATGTTCACGTTAATGCCTTTGTTGACATGCATGATATTGGTGATGCGTTAATTCGTAATGAATTGATATCGCCAGTATTAAATACTGAGAAAATTATTTTAACTTACAATAGCTGCCAGCAACTTATGTGCGAGTTAAAATATATTGGCGCACAAAACGCTAATAATGGGCGCAGAAAAACACTAACGGGAAAAAATAGGTTGAAAAAAGTTTTTGAGTATTACGAGACCTATAGGGCAGATAAAAAACTTCCCGCCACCTATGAAGTTATTTACGGGCATGCGTGGAAATCCCCCTCCGGACAACAAACACAAACAGTAACCTTAGAAGAAGTTAAACAACAACTTAAAAAGGGGCAATAAGTCTAATTTATGACAAATTTTTTTATTACGGGGACTGACACGGGGGTAGGAAAGACTTGGTTTACGGTCGCATTTATGGCTGCTTTAAAAAGAAGAGGGCTGAATGTTATGGGTATGAAGCCAATTGCAACAGGCGCAGAAAAAATAAAAGACAGATTAGTTAACAAAGACGCAAAACTAATCATGCAAAATTGCAGCCAAACGGTTTCTTACGACTTAATCAATCCTTTTGTATTTCAGTTACCTTCAGCGCCACATGTTGCCGCCAAACATGAAGGAGTAGTAATTGATCTAGATCAAATAATAAAAAATTATCATCTTCTAAGCTCTATGTGCGATGTCTTAGTGGTAGAAGGGGTGGGCGGATGGCGAGTGCCTGTAACTGATAGGTACTCGCTTTCGGATCTTGTGAGCAAACTTGATTTGTCTATTATTTTAGTGGTGGGGATGAGGTTGGGCTGTATAAATCACGCAATATTAACGGCAGAAGCAATAAAAGCCGATGGCATAAATCTTTGTGGTTGGGTAAGCAATCATTTAGACAGAGTCTATTCAAAGAGTGAGGAGACGATAAAAACCTTAAAAAAGCGACTAAATCTACCACATATTGGGGATCTACCACATATTGGGGATCTACCACATATTGGGGATTTTGATCCAGACAAACTGTCGGCAGAGATATCTTCGTCTTTCATTTCTCAAATTTAATATTTAAAACAAAGGCCAAGTTAGGGTAATATATCGCTTCTTTTGCCATGGTCTAGCGGCAACAATTATTTAAGGGTTTTCCAAATTAGGGTGGCGAAAAAAATAAATTATAATTTTGTGTAAAAAATATTAAGAGACGAGGATGCTTTTTAATTTAATAAACGAAAATGACCAAAAAAACTATGTTTAGCAATAGAAGAATTGAACAAAGCAATCAAAAATTGAAATAAAATCATAATCACAGGGGAAGGTTGTAATGTCTGTAGATAAATTGAAACAAATCGTGCTCGGTGTCACCGCCGTTTCATTATTTTTGATGAGCGGTATAGCGTTAGCTGATTACATGAACGTACTGAATTTAACCGAAGGCGTTACACCAACCAGTAAAATGGTCTACAGCCTACATATGCAAATTCTGTATATTGTCACAGTAATCGGTATTCTCGTATTTTCGGTAATGTGTTGGTCGATTTACCATCATAGAAAATCTAAAGGCGCGGTCGCTGAACAATTTCATCACAGCACAGCCGCTGAAATTACTTGGACGGTTGTTCCCATCCTTATTCTTGTCCTCATGGCAATTCCTGCAACCAAAGCGCTGGTATTTATGGAACAAACCGGTGATTCGGAAATGACAATCAAAGTTACCGGTTATCAGTGGAAATGGAAATACGATTATCTTGATGAAGACATTAGTTTTTTTAGTGCGCTCGCACAAGACAGCAATGATGCAAGACAAAGAGGTTCGGGGATAGACCCGAACACAGTCGATAATTATCTTTTAGATGTTGATAACCGAGTTGTGCTCCCGATTAAAACAAAAATTCGAATACTTACAACCGCTGCTGATGTAATCCATGACTGGTGGGTGCCTGCACTTGGGTGGAAGCGTGATGCAATACCAGGTTTTATCAATGATAACTGGACCTATATTGAAGAACCGGGGGTTTATCGTGGTAAATGCGCTGAGCTTTGTGGTAAAGATCATGGCTTTATGCCAATTGTTGTCGAAGCCGTTTCTAAAGATGAATATGTTGCTTGGGTTGAAGAACAAAAATCAATACAACTTGCAGCAGCAGCAGGCGCGGATAAAGAATGGACAAAAGAAGAATTGTTAGAAAAAGGCGCAGCAGTTTATGCAGCAAATTGTGCTGCTTGTCATATGGCAGAAGGACAAGGCATAGAAGGCCTATTCCCAGCGTTAAAAGGAAGTGCCATTGTTAATGGGCCGGCGTCAGAAATAATTATGCAGGTGCTTAATGGTAAAAACATGATGCCCGCTTTTAAAGATCAATTAAACGATGTCGATTTAGCTGCCGCAATTACTCACGAAAGAAATTCGTGGGGCAATACAGCCGCCGATATCGTTCAGCCAGCAGATATAAAAGCAGCGCGTTAATCTAAGAATTTAAATTTAAATATTGAGTAAAACAACAATACAAAATAAAGGGTAGAAATTATGAGTGAAGCAGTCCTACATGACGATCATCACGATCATAAACCAACCGGAATAGGCCGCTGGCTTTTTTCAACTAACCATAAAGATATCGGAACGATGTATCTGGTATTTGCTTTGATAATGTTTTTTGTCGGTGGCGCGATGTCAATGGTAATTAGAGCCGAATTATTTCAGCCAGGCATGCAGTATGTTGACCCACAATTTTATAATTCGATGGTAACAGTGCATGCGCTGGTGATGATCTTTGGTGCCTTGATGCCCGCGGGTGTAGGGCTTGCTAACTGGATGATCCCGATGATGATCGGCGCACCGGATATGGCGTTGCCCAGGATGAACAACATGAGTTTTTGGATTCTACCGTTTGCTGCAACGCTTTTAATTTCTACTTTTTTTATGCAAGGTGGTGCGCCAGCTGGTGGTTGGACAATGTATCCACCTCTGGTTCTCCAACTAGGTGATGGATTGCCTTACCTGGTCTTTGCAGTGCATTTTCTGGGTGTTTCTTCAATTATGGGCGCGATTAATATTATTGCGACAGTTTTTAATATGCGTGCCCCCGGAATGACTTTTATGAGGCTGCCTTTATTTGTCTGGACCTGGATCATTACTGCGTTCTTGTTAATTGCTTCAATGCCGGTATTAGCTGGCGCGGTTACAATGTTGTTAACCGATAAATATTTTGGCACTGCATTTTTTGATGCTGCAGGTGGCGGTGATCCGCTTATGTTCCAGCACATTTTCTGGTTTTTTGGCCACCCTGAGGTGTACATTTTAGTATTGCCAGCATTTGGTGTTATCTCACAGATCATCCCGACTTTTTCGCGTAAACCATTATTTGGCTATACCTCCATGGTGTATGCAACTGCATCAATCGCTTTTTTATCTTTCTTTGTGTGGGCGCATCACATGTTCACCGTTGGTATGCCATTAACCGGCGAGTTGTTCTTTATGTACGCAACGATGTCAATTGCTGTGCCAACCGGTGTAAAAATATTTAATTGGATGGCAACAATGTGGAAAGGATCGATGACCTTTGAAACACCGATGCTTTTTGCAATTGGTGTTCTATTCATGTTTTCAATTGGTGGGTTTTCTGGTTTGATGATGGGGATTACGCCCGTGGACTTCCAATATCATGACACCTATTTTATTGTTGCCCATTTTCATTATGTCATTGTGCCCGGCATTATCTTTGGCCTTATGGGCGGTATTTATTTCTGGTTACCTAAGTGGACTGGCAATATGTACGATGAAAAACTGGGCAAACTACATTTCTGGTGCTCAACGATTTCGGTCAACATATTGTTCTTCCCCATGCACTTTATTGGGCTAGCCGGTATGCCTCGTCGTATACCTGACTACAATGTCCAATTTGCCGATTGGAATGTAATTATATCGCTTGGTGGTGTTGCATTTGGGCTGAGTCAACTCATACTTGTTTGGGTGGTTATCAAGTGTGTTCGCGGCGGCGAGAAAGCAGGAGATCAGGTTTGGGAAGGCGCACACGGTTTGGAATGGACTCTGCCTTCGCCCCCACCATTTCATACTTTTACAACGCCACCTGAAGTAACCGATGCGACGGCGCACTCATAAATTAAGAAATGAGAAACACGCTTACCATGAGTGATAATAAACAGAGCTCTGCAGATAAGGAGTTAGCAAAGAAAAATCTAAGGTTGGCCCTTATTTTGGGAATAATTGCCACAGGTTTTTATGTGGGTGTTATTTTGTTTTATTTTTAGATATGGAAAATAACGCAACTAAAACAGCAAAAAAACTTGGCTTAGTGGCCATTGCTATGTTTGGTTTCGGTTATTTGATGGTGCCTATATATAATGTTTTTTGCGAATACACTGGCATCAACGGGAAGACAGGCCAGATTGCACAGTCACAAGTTAGTGTCGATGATGTTGACCCAAATAGATTGGTAACAGTTGAATTTGATACCAATGTTAATCCTGCTTTGCCTTGGAAGTTTAGGGCGGTCCAATTTAAACAAGAAGTACGGCCCGGCGAAATTGCTGAGGCGTTATTTATCGTGGAAAATGAGTCTGACAAGTCTGTTGTTGGTCAGGCAATACCGAGCGTTGCCCCGGAACAAGCATCCTTATTTTTTAATAAAACGGAATGTTTTTGTTTTATAAATCAGGTGTTAGCGCCGGGGGAGAAGAAAGAAATGATTGTACGTTTTGTTGTTGATTCAGATTTACCAGAAAAGATTTCAACAATGACATTATCGTATACTTTTTTTAAAGCCTTAAGCGAGAATGATGTTGTTAGTAATGTGAAACATGAAACGACAAAAAAAAATAATGGTTAAAAATAATTAATTAAAACGAGGAATAGTTATGTCTGACTCACATGGTGCGTATTTTATCCCAGAACCAAGTCGTTGGCCGATTGTGGGAACCCTGGCGTTGTTCTTGATGTTTGTCGGCGGCGGCATGGTGTTAAATGGGTATATTGGTAATGGCCAATATATATTGGGCCTCGGGTTTTTAGCGCTTGTCTATTTATTTTATGGCTGGTTTAAAGATGTGATAGATGAAAGTATCTCCGGTAAGTACAACGAACAGGTTGATATCAGTTTTCGTTGGGGGATGGCCTGGTTTATTTTCTCAGAAGTTATGTTTTTCGCAGCTTTTTTTGGCGCTTTATTTTATACACGGGTTCTTGCGGTGCCTTGGCTGGGAGGAGATAGCGTAACCAATATTTTCCTTTGGCCAGATTTCCAAGCTGTATGGCCCTTGTTAACAACACCTGATATGAGTGTTACAGGGTTAGAGTCTAAGTACATGGCAATTAAAGAAGTGATTCCTGCTTGGGGGATTCCCGCGTGGAACACAGCAATTCTCTTATCTAGCGGCGCAACCGTTACGTTTGCCCATTGGGCATTAAAGAAAGGAAATCGCTCCGCTTTATGTTGGTGGTTAGCAGCGACAGTGTTGCTGGGTTTTATCTTTGTTTATTTGCAAGCATCTGAATATGGCCACGCTTACCACGAACTAGATTTAACACTTAAATCAGGCGTCTATGGGTCAACTTTTTTTATGTTAACCGGGTTTCATGGTTTTCATGTCACCATGGGGGCAACAATGTTGTTGGTCATTTTGATTAGATCAATGAAGGGACACTTTTCGGCACACAATCATTTTGCTTTTGAAGCAGTCGCGTGGTACTGGCATTTTGTTGATGTGGTCTGGCTAGGGTTATTTATATTTGTTTATTGGATATAAATTAAACAAAAATTAATTTAAAGGCGTTGCATTGGCAGCGCCTTTATAGTTTTTGCGTTATTTAAAAACCAGCCCCGTGGGGTGTTACCCATCCAAACTTATAACCAAGTAACAAGGAAATAAATAACATAATAGAAAGTATAATTCTGAAAGTCAGCGAAGTAACCAATCTTTTTGAGTTTGAGTTATCGTTGGCCAGAAAAAAAAGTCCCGAAAAAAGTGAAACGCCTATTAGAATAAGCAAAATAAAGATATAAATTTTAAAATAAAAAATGGCGCTCATTTTCGATGTTCCTTTGATTTAGATTAACATTATAACAGTATAAGTTTCAAAGAATTTTAACTATTCTTAATTAATGAAAGCAAAAATCGGAAATTGGGTTTTTTGTCCAAGACTGATCACAAGTCTCTTAACATTATTATTTTTTATCTTGTTTGTTTCTTTAGGTTTTTGGCAGATTGATCGCGCCGAACAAAAAAGATCTCAACATTCGTTTTTTGAAAAACGACAGAACAAAGAGGCAGTTAATCTCGATCATAATGTGATTAAAACCGCGGGTATCGTCGATCTTATATGGCGTAAGGTTAATGCTACGGGCAATTTCTTGGAACAGCATCAAATTTTATTAGATAATCAGGTTCATGCGGGACGGGCAGGATACTATGTTTACACACCTTTTAGACTTGAAGATAGCGAAGATATTATTCTGGTAAACCGAGGCTGGGTCTCAACAAATAATGATCGAAATTTAAGCCCAAGATTAATTATGACGAAAGGCATGATTAGTATTAATGGCGTTATAAAAGAGGAGCCACGAACAGGACTTTTATTAACTAAAGAACATGTTGAAAAATTGAGCGAAACTATTACAAGGGTACAAAGACTAACTATTGCTGAAGTATCTGATATAACAAGAATTAAATTATTACCTTTTATAATGAGATTATCTCCAGAGTCAAAGCATGGCTATACTAAAAAGCGGCAGTCACATAATTCTGGCGAGAATGTTCATATGGGTTATGCCTACCAATGGTTTGCTTTTGCCATCATGCTACTTGCTATTTATTTAATAATAAATATTGAGAAAAGAAACGGAACGGCATAAATGGACGGCGAAAATCCCAATAAGAAAAACAAAATAATAATTATTGTTATTGTATTAGTTTTTATTGCTCCTTCAATTCTATCTTGGTATGTATTTAATCATAGTAATTTTTTGGAATCCCGCGGGACATCAAACTATGGCCAAATTATAATCCCTCCTGTTCAGTTAGAGGATTTATCATTAATTGATCCGTTAAACACAGAACGGAACGACACGTTGCATGGGAAATGGAGCATGATATATGTTGCAGAGTCATGCGAAGAAATCTGCATGGAAAATGTTTATCGAATGCGACAAATCCATATGGGCATTGGCAAACATTCGCTACGGGTACAAAAAGTTCTATTTTTAACCAACCAGCATTCTAGTGAATTATCTGAATTATTTATTAACTATGCAGGGCAACAAATAATTAGTTCTGATTCAGTCGATTTAGATGCACTATTGGATAAGTTCCGTTCAGAAAAAGTTATTCACCCAACAAAAGCTGGCCATATATATATTTCAGACCCACTAGGTAATCTTATGATGAGCTATCCCTCTGATATAAACCCAAAAGGTATTTTGAAGGACCTAAAAAAATTATTAAGAGCATCTCGTATCGGTTAATAAAAAGATTATAAAGTCTAAAAAATGAAAATAAATTTAAATCGTATATTTCTTAATCTTTTACGTCTCGGGTGTTTGTTGGCTCTTGTAGTAATTATTTTGGGGGCGTATGTAAGATTGTCAGACGCAGGTTTAGGATGTCCTGATTGGCCAGGATGTTATGGTAAATTAATTGTCCCTGAGGGCAGTAATAGCCAAGTTGAGGAGATGAATTTGGCTTATCCTGAAAGGCTATTTGAAAAAGATAAAGCATGGAAGGAGATGTCGCATCGTTACCTTGCCAGTGTGTTAGGTTTTTTAATTTTAATGTTGGCTGCCCTTACATGGTTTAAGCCACAATTCTTAAGTGTACGTTTATTTTCAAGTATTTTACTAGTGTTTGTTATGTTCCAAGGATTGCTGGGGATGTGGACGGTTACATTATTATTAAAGCCCGTTGTTGTTGTGTTACATCTTCTCGGTGGGCTAACAATTTTGAGTTTACTTTATTGGAAAATGTTAAGGCAACAATCCTGCAACGGTTTTTTTGTAAGTGAAAGCAGCGCAGAATTACTTCCGATTGTTGTAACTGCTTTATTTATATTATTTTGCCAGATTTCACTAGGCGGGTGGACGAGTTCTAATTACGCTGCGCTTGCCTGCCCAGATTTTCCAACATGTCAGAATATGTGGTGGCCAGAAATGAATTTTGGGGAGGGGTTTACTCTTTGGCATGGCTTAGGTATCGATTATGAAGGCGGAACTTTAAATGGTGAAGCAAGGACAGCGATTCATATGACGCATCGCGTTGGCGCCATTATTACTGGGGTTATTATCTCTTATGTCAGTTTTCGGGCGATTTTAACTGGCGCCAAATATTTGAGATTGACAGGAATTGTTGTATTAATATTGTTGATTACGCAACTATCACTAGGGGTTGCCAATATTAAGTTTAATTTACCACTATCTATTGCTGTCGCTCACAATGGAGTAGCTGCCTTATTATTGTTATCCTTAGTAACTTTATTACATCATTGTATAAGCGATAAAAACAATATTCTCTAACATAACTATGAAAACTATATGAGCAATCGAACAACAATAGATACAACAGATGTAATTTGGCAGGATTATCTAACGCTTTGTAAACCAAAAGTAGTTTCTTTAATTGTTTTTACAGCTGTTGTCGGGATGTTTTTAGCAACACCAAACATGGTTCCTTGGGATGTATTAATTTATGGAACGATCGGAATTGGTTTAGCCGCATCTTCTGCTGCAACTATAAATCACGTAATTGATTATCGTATTGATTCAATTATGGCTAGAACTATGCGACGACCTTTGCCAGAAGGAAAGATAAGCGTTGTCAATGCCATTATATTTGCCTGGTTCCTCGGGACAATTTCCATGGGAATTTTGGCTTTTTTAGTTAACACACTTACTGCTGGGCTAACCGCACTTTCATTAATTGGCTACGGCTTCATTTATTCAATGTTTTTAAAACGTGCGACGCCACAAAATATCGTAATAGGAGGTGCCGCAGGCGCTGCACCGCCCGTCTTAGGCTGGACAGCTGTTACCGGGACATTAGATCCTAATTCTTTATTATTGTTTTTAATTATTTTTGTTTGGACACCTCCACATTTTTGGGCATTGGCAATTTATCGTCGCGATGATTATGCGGCTGCAGACATCCCAATGTTGCCTGTAACACACGGCGTTGAATTCACACGATTACAAATATTGCTGTATACAATTTTGTTATTTGTTGTGACATTACTGCCATATTTAGTTGGTATGTCTGGCTTTTTTTATTTGGTGGGAGCGGTATTACTTGGGGCAGGATTCTTATACTATGCAATTTTAATGCGTTTTAACCACGATGATCAATTGGCAATGCGCACATTTTCTTATTCGATTATTTACTTAATGCTTCTCTTTGCATTTTTATTAATCGATCATTACATACCAATTATTGTTAACAATCTATAGTCTAATTATATAAAGCAAAGAGTAAAAATGATTATTATTCTTTGATTGATGCTTTAAGTTTTTTAATCGCGCTATTTTCGATTTGTCTAACCCTTTCCGCAGATATATTATGGATAGCGGCAAGCTCGTGTAGCGTTGCTTTTTTTTCAACTAACCAACGACTCGAAATTATATCTTTACTTCGATCGTCTAATAGAGCAATTGCATTTTGTAAAGTTTCTTGTTCATGATCTATGTTTTGTTTGCTTTCCAATAATTCTTCTGGCCCAGCTTCATTATTTTCTAAATAACTAGCAGGGGTGTTATAGGATTCTTCATTATCATCAAGATGCGTATCGAATGTCGCATCATAATTACTCATGCGTTTTTCCATCTCAATAACATCACTTGGTTTTACGCCAAGATCCTTCGCCACTTCATTTACTTCTTGTTGGTTTAGCCAACCCAATCTTTTTTTTGAAGAGCGAAGATTAAAGAATAATTTACGTTGAGCTTTTGTCGTAGCGATTTTAACGACACGCCAATTTTTTAGAATGAATTCATGAATTTCCGCGCGTACCCAATGGACCGCAAAGGAGACAAGACGAACACCAAAATCAGGATTAAAACGTTTAACAGCTTTCATTAACCCTATACTACCTTCTTGGATAAGATCCGCCTGCTGAAGACCATAGCCACTATAGCCGCGTGCTATTTTTACAACAAAACGAAGATGAGACATTACTAGTTGACGAGCGGCCTCTATATCATCATTTTCTTGCAAAAGCCTTGCTAAACGTTGTTCTTCATCAAAAGACAAAATAGGCACTTGATTGACAGAGCGGACGTAACTGTCAATTGAGCCTGCCGGCAATGCGAATTGTAGATTTGCTAGTTGATTCATATATTTAATTTCCATTAGCTATAATTTGCGCTAACAATTGACATTTTAGCACTCTAATTGTTTGAGTGCTAATAATACCAAAGGTTCAATTGAATATATTATATAAAGTGTTGATTTGTTTAACTTTAATTTGGTTCAATAGAGCAGAGATGACGCTTTACTGCAATCCAGGAACCGAGTAAACCAAGTAATATAGCAAAACCAAATAAACAAAGTGTATTTATGAGCCCGAGCCCTGTTAATTGAAAATTACTGGCGTATAGAATTGATAGGTTATTTACGGGCCCACTCAACATTTGCATTGATACACTAACTAGTATCCAGGCAATTGAGCCGCCAAAAATACCGTACCATAAACCACTATATAAAAACGGGCGCTGAATAAAGCTGTCAGTTCCCCCAAATAATTTTGTTATTTCAATTTCATTGCGAGAACTGTAAATGGATAAGCGTATGGTGTTGCCAACAATGAGTAACACCGCGACTGCTAATAGTGTCGATAATATAAAAATGACAAGTTTGACAATATCTATAATCTTCGCCAAACGATTAATCCATTTGCCATCGTATTGTATATTATCAACCTCAGGCATTGCCCTCAATTCCTCAACTAAACGTTTAGTTTTAGATTCGTCAAAATATTTATATGTTGGTTTTACTAATACGACATTTGGGAAGGGGTTTTCATCGGTCACGCTAAGCACATCAGTAAAGCCGGATAGTTTTTTATATTCAGCTAATGCCTTATCTTTTTTTATTAAAATTATATCAGCGATATCATTACGCTTAGATATTTGTTCTGCAAAATCTGTTGCTTGTTGTTCATCAATTGTTGTCTCTAAGAATATATTTATTTCAACAGCATTATCCCAGCCAGAAGAAACAATTTGAGCATTACTAAGAAAAACATAAAAACCTGCTGGGAATGCCAGGGAAATACCGATTACAATTGTAGTTAAAATATTGTTAACGGGGTTTTTTGCATACTGGCCTAGACTAAAAAAGAATGCCTGCGCATGCTGGGTTAACCAAGTTTTTATAAATTGATTCAATTGATTATTTAAAGTTTTTATTTTTAATGGTTAATATAATTTTTATTATTATCGCCCACATCTAGAATACGCCCGCCATCCAAAATAATAATTCCTTTATTCATATGTTTGATCATATCAAGCTCATGACTTGCAATTAGTACAGTTACCCCAACTTGATTAAACTGTTCAAACAGTTTCATCATGTCCCATGAAAGCGCAGGGTCAAGATTTCCAGTTGGCTCATCAGCAAGAAGAACTGCGGGTCGATGCACTACTGCCCGCCCCCCCCCAACACGTTGTTGTTCTCCTCCGGATAACTCCACAGGACAATTGTTAATTTTTGATAATAAGCCAACCTTATCGAGCGCCGCGTGCACTCTTCTTTTTACTTCTTGGTGATTGCCGCCAGAAATAACCAGGGGCAATGCCACATTATCAAAAATAGTTCTATCATTAAGTAATCTGTGGTTTTGAAAAATAAAACCGATATTTCTTCGAAATATTGGTATACGATTATTTTTAATTCTTTCTAGGCTTTGCCCTTTTACTATTATTTGGCCACGCGTATGGCGGTCAATTAAATTTATTAGTTTTAGTAAAGTACTTTTACCCGCGCCAGAACGACCACTAACATAAACCATTTCTCCCTTATTGATATTTAAATTAATATTTTGCAGTGCTTTATTACCGCTTGGATAAGTCATAAATACATTAGTGAATTGAATCATGAATTATTTTCCAATAAAGCATCAATAAACTCGGTGGCTTTGAACTTTTGTAAATCATCAATTTTTTCGCCTATTCCTATAAACTTGATTGGAATATTTAATTCATCTGCGAGTCTAAAAACAATACCGCCTTTTGCGGTACCATCTAGTTTAGTTAAAATAATGCCATCTACACCAATACTTTCCTTAAATTGCTTCGTTTGAGTCACTGCATTTTGTCCTGTACCAGCATCTAGTACTAATAGTATTTCTTTTTTTATTGTTATGTCGAACTTATCACTAATTCTGTTAATTTTTTTTATTTCATCCATAAGGTTTTTTTTATTATGTAAACGCCCAGCTGTGTCAACAATTAATACGTCAATATTGTTAGCACGGGCAGATTGAAGCGCATCATAGATAACCGCCCCAGGGTCAGAGCCGTTAATTTGCGATATAACTTTTACGTTATTACGTTCACCCCATATATTTAATTGCTCGGTTGCTGCTGCACGAAATGTGTCTGCGGCAGCCAAAAGAACACTTTTATTTTCCGATTTTATATATTTAGTAAGTTTGCCAACTGTTGTTGTTTTTCCAACGCCATTAACACCAACAACTAGGACTAAATATGGTTTACTTATATTTTTTGGTATTGTGAAATTTTGTTCTACGGATTTAAGTAAGGGCAATAAAGCTTGTTTTATTTGTTCGTTAAAACAGAGAACATCAGATTTTTTTTTAATAGTAGCTGTTAATAGGCGAATGATCAGATCAGTTGTTTTGATTCCAACGTCAGCAAGTAAAAATCTATCCTCAAGCTCATTAATAATGGTATCATCGATAGGTGTTTTCTTACTAAATAGCATGCCAAAGAGGCTAGCTCTCGTTTGTTTAAGCTGAACTGAAAGCGACGACGTCTCAGTCTTATTCTCTGATTTTAGTTTTTTGCTATTTTTTTTAAAATTAAACACAGAAATAGTTTTTTATCATGACGCAATGAATTTTAAAAGTACCTTATTATTAAGCAATATTGAACTTAATAATATTGAAATATTCTAAAAATACGCCCGATGTTACAAAATTTAATACTAAATTAAACAAAAAGTAATGAAACATTATTGGTTAAAAATGGAAGCTATATTTTTAGTCCTGGTTTTGATAATTCCAGGCAATACATTGGCGCGCGTGTATGAATATGAGCTTGATAACGGCCTTAAGCTTTTAGTTAAGGAAGACCATCGTGCGCCTGTTGTTGTTACACAGGTATGGTATAAGGTTGGTGGTAGTTATGAGTATGACGGTGTAACTGGAATATCACATGCCTTAGAGCACATGATGTTTAAAGGAACAGAGAAATTCCCCCCTGGCGAATTTTCACGAATAATCTCAGAAAATGGCGGTCGTGATAATGCTTTTACCGGTCCAGACTACACCAGTTATTTTCAAACACTCGAAAAAACACGATTGCCAATTAGTTTCGAATTAGAGGCAGATAGAATGCGGCATTTAAAATTATCTAATGAGGAATTTATAAAAGAGATTGAAGTAGTAAAGGAGGAGCGGCGCTGGCGTACTGAAGATAACCCGCAATCTTTTTTATATGAGACGGCAAAAGCAACGGCCTTTCAAACTAGCCCATACCGTTTCCCTGTAGTTGGTTGGATGCAGGATTTAAGTAGTATGACAATTAATGATTTGAGTTCTTGGTATAAGAAATGGTATGCACCAAACAATGCAACTGTCGTTGTTGTTGGCGATGTAGATCCAAATTATGTTTACGCGTTAGCCTATGAATATTTTTCTCCACTGCCAGCCGGAGAGCCAATAAAAATAAACGAACATAAAGAGGTTCCTCAGCAAGGCACAAAACGTATTACTGTAAAACGCCCAGCTGAACTTCCGAGCATAATGATGGCGTATAAAACTCCTGTTATAAAACCACAAGATAAACATCAAACTGAATATGATTGGGAACCCTACGCTCTAGAGGTATTGGCCGGAATATTAGATGGCGGTAACAGCGCAAGAATTGCGAGTCGTTTAGTTAGGGGCAACGAAGTTGCAGCTGGCGCAAGCGCAAGCTATCAAATAGCTTCGCGCTTAGATAATTTGTTTACCTTGTCGGGGATACCTGCAGAAGGCAAGTCAATACAAGAACTTGAGGTTGCTTTTAGAAATGAGATATTAGATTTACAAACATATTTAGTCAGCAATGAAGAATTACAGCGCGTCAAAGCACAAGTAATATCTGCAGATGTTTACGAAAAGGACTCAGTATTTTATCAAGCAATGATAATTGGCATATTAGAAACAGTCGGTTTATCTTGGGACTTAGCTGACGCATATGTCGATAGAATTAAATCGGTGACTAATGAGCAAGTCTTAGCAGTTGCAAAAAAGTATTTGATTGATGATAGATTGACAGTTGCTGATTTGTATCCACTTTCAACTAAAGATAAATCTAGTAAAATAAGATCGACAATTAAAGGAAACACTCGTGCGCATTAGTACTATTTTCTTTTTTATTATTTTTTATGTAAACACCGCACTAGCGTCGCCAAATATAGAATATTGGACAACGGGCACAGGCGCTGAGGTTTACTATGTGCATGCTCCAGAACTGCCCATGGTAGATATACAAATTGTTTTTGATGCAGGCAGTAGCCGCGATGAAGATACATTGGGGATTGCGATGCTAACAAATAGTTTGTTAGCAGATGGCGCAGGCGGCGATGATGCCGATAAGATAAGCAATGATTTTGAATCGCTAGGCGCAATTTACGCGACAGATATTAGTTATGATTCGGCTTCTTTACAGTTACGCTCACTTACTGAAAGTGGATTGCTGAAAAGCGCAATTATAAATCTTAAGAAAGTTTTATCTTCTCCAGATTTTCCTACAGATGCTTTAGAGCGAAGACGCTCACAAATGCTAATTGGAATAAAAGCAAAACAACAGTCACCAGCCGCGATAGCAAAAGATGCGTTTATGAAGGCGACATATCAATCTCACCCCTACGCGAAACCAAGCGAGGGTACTGAGACAAGCGTAAAAGCAATTAAGAGAAAAGATATTGTTTCGTTTTATAAGAAACACTACACCGCAAAAAATTCCATGATTGCGATTGTTGGCGCGGTTAGTCATGAGTTAGCGAAACAAATATCAGAGGATATCTCAGCTGCATTTCAAGACGGAGAAAAAGCAAGTTCGATAAGAGCTGTGGAGAAATTAGAGGAACCACAAAGTATTTTTATCGAATATCCGTCAGCACAAACACATATACTCGTTGGCCAACCTGGTGTGAAGCGAGGTGATTCCGATTATTTTCCGTTATATGTTGGCAATCATATTCTTGGCGGAGGAGGTATGGTGTCAAGATTATTTGAAGAAATTAGAGAAAAGCGAGGGTTGTCATATAGTGCATATAGTTATTTTTCGCCAATGCTTTTTAAAGGACCTTTCACTGCAGGGCTGCAAACAAAAACAGACCAAGCCGACGAAGCACTTTCTGTTTTATTAGAGAATATTAAAAATTATATTGCACAAGGGCCAACAGAAGAAGAATTAATTGCTGCAAAGAAAAATATTACCGGCGGATATCCATTACGTATCGATAGTAATAGCAAGATTTTAAATTATGTGGTCGTGATTGGTTATTATAAATTACCACTCGATTATCTTGAAACATTTAATAATAATGTTGAGGCAGTTACTATTGAAAGTATCAAAGATGCCTTTAAACGGCGACTTTCCCCAGACAAGCTTGTTATGGTAAAAGTTGGCGTGTCTTCAAATAAAAAAAGCGAAGATTACTGAGACTTGGATAGTCCTTCAAAGATTCGTATTGTTGGCGGTAAATGGCGCGGTAGAAAATTAAATGTAATTAATATACCCGGTTTAAGACCTACTCAGGATCGAACTCGGGAGACATTATTTAATTGGCTACAAGGAAAAATTGTTGGTGCTCGTTGTCTTGATTTGTTTTCTGGTACGGGCGCACTTGCTTTTGAAGCATTATCTCGCGGCGCAGCTGAAGTTATAATGGTTGAATCTAACGCGAAGATTGTAGAAACTTTGAACCAAACAGCTGAGATTTTTGGGGGTAAATCGCATCAAATTGTACGTGACGACGCCGTAAGATGGGTTAGGAATAGCCCTAAAGTTTTCGATATTATTTTTCTTGATCCTCCATTTGGTCATGGGTATATAGAAAAATGTTGCCAAATGATTATTGAACGGTCATCGTTGGCTGATAATGGAATAGTTTACATAGAGTCAGAAAAAAATATAAATATACCTCCAATGTTTAAAATAAATAAAATGACTCAAATAGGCCAAGCACAATCAATATTGGCTGAATTGAATCGAGAGAGCTAATATGGTGACAGCAATTTATCCAGGTGCTTTTGACCCAATAACAAATGGGCATATAGACATTGCTCAGCGTGCGGCTAAATTATTTGATGAAGTTATTATTGCTGTTGCAGAAAAACCGACAGAAAAAACATTGTTTACGAAGGATGAAAGATTATCTTTTGTAAATAATCTGTTTTCTAATATTGGCAATATTAAATCAATTTCTTTTGATGGATTAGTTACCGATCTAGCCCGGGAAAAATCAGCGAAAATCCTTGTTCGTGGGGTGCGTACAATTTTAGATTTTGATTATGAATTTAAAATGGCTGGGATGAATAAAAAATTATACACGGATATTGAGACAGTATTCTTAACGCCTACAGAAAATTTTAATTATATATCATCGAGTCTTGTGCGTGAAATAGCAGTTTTGGGTGGGGATGTTGGTTTATTTGTACCCCAGTCTATTCAATTAGCTTTAAAGGAAAAATTCTCTTAATAGTTCTTCATGAAAAATAATACTCGTAATTATTTTTCTTTTGTTCTTTTATATATATTTTCTACATTTGTCTACGGCGGTAACGTCAACCAATCAGCAGTTGTAACTGCACACCAAATAGCAACCCGTACCGGCTTAGAAATACTTAAAAAAGGCGGGAATGCCTTTGATGCCGCAGCCGCGATAACTGCATCATTGGCAGTGGTTGAGCCATATGGTTCAGGTTTAGGCGGAGGTGGTTTTTGGCTGCTGCATCGTAGCTCAGACAACAAACAGGTTGTTCTTGATGGACGCGAAATGGCGCCAATGCGAAGTCGAAAAGATATGTATTTAGATAAAGATGGTAATATTCTTAGTGGCCTTTCGTTAAATGGCCCAATGGCAGCAGGCATACCTGGTGTTGTTGCGGGGATAGATTATTTAGTTACTCACTATGGCCAACTAAGTTTACAAGATATTTTAGCGCCCGCCACTCAACAAGCAAAAAATGGTTTTATTGTTACCGAACGTTATCAAAAATTAATACGGTACAGAAAGAATATACTACAACAATATGTAGGCACAGCAGCTATTTTTTTAAAAAACAATAAAATTCCTAAAATAGGAGATTTCATCGTACAAAACGACCTCGCAAAAACATTAAGCATGATTTCTGAAAATGGAAGCAAGGGTTTTTATCAGGGTGTCTTTGCTCAGAAAATGGTTAATAGTGTTCAGGAAAATGGCGGTATATGGGAAACATATGATTTAGAAAACTACAAAATCGTTGAGCGAGAACCAGTTACTGTAAATTATAAAGGAATTAAGGTTACGTCAGTCCCCCCTCCTTCTTCAGGAGGAATTGTTCTTGGGCAAGCACTAAACATTTTAGAAAAATTTGATTTAACACAATATAATAGTGTTACACGTAAGCATATTATTATAGAGGCAATGAGGCGTGCATACCGCGACCGGGCGGCATATTTAGGCGATTCTGATTTTGTTGATATACCAATCAATAGACTGTTAGATAAAAATTATGCTGAAGGATTAGCATTAACAATTGATATCAACCGCGCAACACCAAGTAAAGAGTTAGGAACTATAGCGGTTACAAATAGCACAGGAACAAATACAACCCATTTTTCAGTACTTGATAAATACGGCAATAGAGTTGCATCTACATTAAGCATTAATCTGCCGTTTGGTTCTGGTTTTGTGGTAGAGGGAACCGGTGTTTTGCTTAATAATGAAATGGATGATTTTACTATTAAACCTTTTGCTGCTAATACTTATGGTTTAGTAGGATATCAGGCCAATGCTATTCATCCAGGCAAGCGTCCTTTATCAAGTATGACGCCAACATTTGTTGAGTCCGACGACCGTATTGGTATTTTAGGCACCCCCGGCGGCAGCCGAATTATTAGCATGGTTTTATTAGCTATTTTGGATTTTGCGGCAGGAGAGTTACCAGGGTCATGGGTTAATCTCCCACGCTATCATCATCAATATATTCCTGATTTAGTGCAATATGAGAAAGGCGGCTTCTCAAAGGATGAAAAAAGCAAATTAATATTAAAAGGGCACAAATTAAAGGAAATAAAACGAAGGTACGGGAATATGCAAGCCATCATGCAATGGAAGAGCAGGAATGTTAATTTTGTTGCAAGCGACCCTAGAGGCGAAGGAACCGCTGAGACAATTAATTCTTATCAATAGCTTGTTTAAAATCTTAAGTCTGGCAAAAATCGCAATAGAAAGCAGATCTTTGATTCTGTCGAATCATTTTTATTTTTCTTTTACATTCTATGCATGATTCCCCTGCACGGTTGTAAATTTTTAGTTCATTCGAAAAGTACCCCGGCATACCATTTCCATTAACAAAATCACGCAATGTTGTTCCCCCTTTATCTATGGCTTTTGATAAAATAGTTTCAATCGATCTTATTAGTTTTCTATAGCGTAATTTCGATATTTTATTAGCTTTTAGCTTCGGGTTAATGCCCGATAAGAATAAAGCTTCATTTGCATAAATGTTCCCAATACCTACAACGATAGAATTATTCATAATAAATGATTTAATAGATAGTGAGCGTTTTCTAGACTTGGCATACAAATAATCAGTATTAAATTTGTCACTAAGCGGTTCTGGGCCAAGATGGGCAATTAATCTGTGGGTCATAGGGTCTTGGTTTGTCCACAAGATAGAACCAAATTTTCTCGGGTCGTGAAATCGCAGTAAATATCCGGACTCAAAAATAAAATCAACATGGTCATGTTTTATATGCGGCTCATTGTCTTTGATTACACGTAAACTGCCGGACATTCCAAGATGTATAATCAAAAAACCCTTTTTTGTTTTAAATAAAAGATATTTTGCACGACGTGTTATTTTTTCAATACATTGATTTTTAAGTAAACGTTTTAAATTTTTTGGGATTAACCATCTCAACCGGCGTTCACGAATAATGACATCTTTTATACATGCACCAACAATATAAGGCGCAATACCTTTTCTAGTTGTTTCTACTTCAGGAAGTTCTGGCATTTCTACAAAATATTAATTTTG
>PVBE011297803.1_pt1 | contig 27530 bp, 23 predicted proteins | sample 1631181 | NCBI WGS metagenome assembly PVBE01 (sample SAMN08397723, study PRJNA350692) | Marine metagenome, whole genome shotgun sequencing project. | isolation source: water | place: Pacific Ocean | collected 2012-04
CTACCATCACCGCGCAAACCACGGCGGACGCACCACAGGGTCAGGGACCATGCTCATCAGCGGCATCGTCGTCCTGATCTTTTTAGCCATACACATCATCGACTTCAGGCTCGACCCCTCAACGCACGAAGACATGGCCGCAGCTGTCAACTCGAGGCTGGGGTCAACGAACGGCGCCCTCACATATGGCGTCGGAGTCGCTGCGCTCGGCCTCCACCTGAGTCACGCGATCGGCAGCGCCTTCCAGACGCTCGGGCTCAACCACCCCAAGTACGACGCGCTCCTCAGGGTCGCGGGCCGCGGGCTCGGCTGCCTGCTCGCCCTCGGATTCATGGCCTTCCCCGTCATCCTGTTCCTGTCTAGCGAGGCGTCCTGATGGAGCCCTTCAACGCAGGCCTCAGCTCCAGCTCCCCCACCGGGCCGATCGCTGACAGATGGACAAAGCATCGCTTCGACCTCGACCTCATCAACCCGGCCAACCGCCGCAAGTTCAAGGTCCTCGTCGTCGGCACCGGGCTCGCTGGCGGCTCGGCGGCAGCCACCCTCGCAGAGATGGGGTACGAGGTCACCTCGCTCTGCATACAAGACAGCCCGAGGAGAGCCCACAGCATCGCAGCCCAGGGCGGCATCAACGCCGCGAAGAACTACCCCAACGACGGCGACAGCGTCTACCGCCTCTTCTACGACACGGTGAAAGGCGGCGACTTCCGGGCGCGGGAGTCCAACGTGTACAGGCTCGCCGAGGTCTCCAATCAGATCATTGACCAGTGCGCGGCCCAAGGCGTCCCCTTCGCGAGGGAGTATGGCGGCTACCTCGCCAACAGATCCTTCGGCGGCGCCCAAGTGAGCCGGACCTTCTACGCCCGCGGACAGACCGGACAGCAGCTCCTTATCGGCGCCTACTCTGCGCTCATGCGCCAAGTCGCGAGCGGCAAGGTCAACCTGCTCCCGCGCCGTGAGATGGTCGACCTCGTCACCGTCGATGGGGTTGCTGCCGGCGTCATCGCACGAAATTTAGTCACGGGTGAGTACGAGCGACACACAGCAGACGCGGTCCTGCTCTCTACCGGTGGATATGGAAACGTCTTCTACCTGTCCACAAACGCCCAGGCGTCAAACGTCACAGCTGCCTGGAGATGTCACAAACGCGGAGCTTACTTCGCGAACCCCTGCTTCACGCAGATCCACCCGACCTGCATCCCTGTCAGCGGTGACCACCAGTCAAAGCTCACGCTCATGAGCGAGAGCCTGCGCAATGACGGGCGCGTCTGGGTCCCCTCCAAGCGAGGAGACGACCGCGCCCCCTCCGACATCCCCGAGTCCGAACGCGACTACTACCTCGAGCGCCGCTACCCGAGCTTTGGGAACCTCGTGCCGAGAGACGTCGCGAGCCGCGCCGCAAAGCTCGAATGCGACAAAGGCAGCGGCATCGGCAACACCGGCCTCGCCGTGTACCTCGACTTCGCGGACGCGATCAGGCGTGAGGGCGAAGACTCCATCCGGCAGAAGTACGGGAACCTCTTCCAGATGTACGAGATGATCACCGGTGAGAACCCCTACCAGACCCCGATGAGGATCTTCCCCGCCGTGCACTACACGATGGGCGGCCTCTGGGTGGACTACAACCTGCAGTCCACCGTCCCTGGACTGTTCGTCCTCGGCGAGGCCAACTTCTCAGACCACGGCGCCAACCGACTCGGCGCTAGCGCGCTGATGCAGGGGTTGTCAGACGGCTACTTCGTCGCGCCAGCGACGATCACTGCCCACCTCGCGTCCGGGCGGGTGCAGAGCGTCGACGCAGACCACCCAGCCTTCGCCGAGGCAGAGGCCGGAGCGCGCGGCCGGGCAGAGAGCCTCCTCTCCGTCCAAGGTGGGCGCACTGTCGAAGACCTGCACCGCGACCTCGGCCGCATCATGTGGGACATGGTCGGAATGAGCCGGACTGCGGCGGGCCTCCAAGACGCGGTCGCCCGCATCAGAGCCCTTCGAGAAGAGTTCTGGGCCGAGGTGCGCGTGCCTGGTGAAAACTCACACCTGAACCCATCGCTCGAGCGCGCCGGACGCGTCGCCGACTTCATGGAGTTTGGAGAGCTCATGGCACAAGACGCCCTTCACCGCGAGGAGTCCTGTGGTGGCCACTTCAGAGAAGAGCATCAGACCCCAGACGGCGAGGCCGCCAGAAACGACGAAGACTTCTCCTACGCGGCCGCGTGGGAGCACGCCGGCAGAGACCAAACAGCACGGCTGAACAAAGAGGCCCTCAGCTTTGAATACGTCAAGCCGACGACCCGGAGCTACAAGTAGCCACCATGAAGCTGACACTGCAAATCTGGAGACAGCCCAACACCGAGACCGACGGGAGCTTTGACTTCCACACGCTCGATGGCGTCTCAGAGGACATGTCTTTCCTTGAGATGATCGACCTCTTAAACAGGCAGATCGTCTTGGACGGCGGCGAGCCCGTCGCGTTTGACCACGACTGCCGTGAGGGCATCTGTGGCATGTGCAGCATGGTCATCAACGGAGAGGTGCATGGCCCCGTCAAAGGCACTACGACTTGCCAGCTCCACATGCGCAGCTTTTTTGACGGCGCAAAGATCCTCATCGAGCCCTTCCGAGCCAACGCGTTCCCCGTGCTCAAAGACCTCGTCGTTGACCGCTCCGCCTTCGACGCGATCATCACCGCCGGGGGCTTCATCTCTGCCCGCACTGGCAGCGCACCTGACGGCAACGCGGTGCCTGTCTCCAAAGAAGACTCCGACCGAGCCATGGACGCCGCCGCCTGCATCGGGTGCGGAGGCTGCGTAGCGGCTTGCCCAAACGCCGCCGCCATGCTGTTCACCGCTGCAAAGGTGAGTCACCTCAGCTCACTCCCGCAAGGCCAGCCAGAGCGCAAATCTAGAGTCCTTTCCATGGTCACGGAGATGGACGAGCGAGGCTTCGGGAACTGCACGAACGAGCGTGAGTGCGAAGAGGCCTGCCCCAAGGAGATCTCCGTGCTCACGATCGCGCAGATGAACCGCGACTACCTCCGGGCCGCCTTCACCGCAGACGAGAGCTAAGCCTCTGGGGCGATGAGCTCAGGCTCTTCCGTGGCAGAGAGCCCGTGGCAAGGGATGCCGAGCTCCAAGGCGGCCCTCTGGAACTCGCTGGCGTCTCCGCCGGCTGTCCCTCTGCCGATCAGCGCTAAAGAAGCGTCCCAGCGATCGAGATATCCGGCTCCCTCCGCGCATGTCCTAGCGCAAACGACCCACCACCCGAGCTCTTCGAGCCTGCCTGTGACCTTCGTCGACCGGAGGGGGTCTCTATCAAGGAGGAGCGCGACCGGCCTCTCGCTGCGGGCTGCACGCACATGCACCGAGATCCTGGTGCCGCATCCTTGAGAGGTCGACACGTAGAGCTTGGAGTTCAGGTCGCGCGCTGCCTGCATCAGGCTCTCTGAGCCGACGCCTGTGCTGTTACGGCCAGAGGTCCCGAGCGTGAAGGCCGCGCTGACAGCGGCGCTGTCCATACCAGGGCCCTCGTCAGAGACAGAGATTTCGAGGAGCCCTGGCCCGGCGGAGGTCGCCTCTATGCGCAGGCCAGACCCGTCAGGGGTCACAGCGAACGCGTTGAGCAAGGCGTTCTGAACGAAGCGTCGGACAGAGGCCTCCGAGGTGTGAGCGAATACGTTCCCTCCGCAACGCAAAGAGGCAGAGATATTGGACCTCCCAGAAGAGTCCATAGCCGCGCGCACCTCCTCTTCCAAGAGCGGCCTCAGCGCGACGTCAGCGTGATCGCCAGCGCCTTCAAGGAAGGCGTTACACATGGACCTGCCGGAACGCAGCGCGCCACGGAGAGGTGACAACTGCTCCTCCGAGACCCCGTCGAGCCGCTCCACGCGGAGCAAGGCCAAGCTGAGCTGGTTGCGTATGTCATGGGCAGCGGTAGATGCTCTCGAGGCCTCAGAGGTTGAGGGGACGTCGTCCGCAGCCTCGCTGACCATCAGGGAAAGCATCTCCTCACGAGCGGGGCTAGGGGCCCAGCAAGCCAGCGGCGAAGTCACCCAGGCAGCGAGTCCTTCACCGAGGTGGATGAGGGAGCAAGCGCGTTGGCCAGAGCTCCGCAGCTCGAGGCTCCGATGGGCTCCCTTCTTGGGCTCTCCCCCACCCCGCAAGGCTCCCCACGGGGGCTCGCCAGCGTCGATCCCCCATCGCTGAACCGCCCTCCAAGTGCCCAGGTCGCGCCTCAGGAAGGTCACGGAGCCGAAGCCTTCGGAGCTCATCCAGGCTGTGAGCGGCCTAGCGACAGTGTGACCTTGGGTCGACATGAGGGTATCTTGCGAATCAGAGGGCCCCTGTTAAAGGATCCCTGATGCATATGAGTCACCAATTGGGAGCAAGGTTGCTACGCATTCGGAACACCGGAAAGGGCCTCAGCGCGGGTTCTGGTGCCAAGATGCCCCCCAAGGCCCTAATATATGGCCGAAAGACACTTAGGCTGAGTTCGGCATGAGTGTTGCTCATTAGGGGCGGCCCTGTTGCTGCACTCCCGGTCAGAACCAAACTATCATCACTATGAAGAAGCTCTTCTTATTCGCCGCACTCTCAATCGGCGGCCTCATCGCCCTCGAGGACACATCTAACGCTCACGGTGGTACATACCGTGGACCTGGCGACACCGTCCCCCCCGGCGGCGGCGGCGGAGGCGGCGGCGGAGGACCTTCGACGCCCGGACCTGGCGGCCCCGGAGCTCCCGGCCCCGGCGGACCGAACACTCCTGGTCCCGGCGGGCCCGCAGCGCCCGGACAGGGCCCCGGCGGCCCCAAGGCCCCCACGACTGGTGGTGGCGCAGACACCGGACCGGACCTGACGGTCTGGCAGTTCTGGTGGGGCTTCAACAGAGACCCCTACCTGAACCTCAAGTCCAAGATCCACAACGTCGGGAGCCTCACTGGCTCTGATGACTTCTTCCTCGGACACGGCCAAAAGACGCACTCTAAAGACAGCCTGAAGCCGTCCGAAGAGACCATCCGTCAGCAGATCGTCCCCGCCCTTAAGGCGGCGCTCGATGGCGAGAGCAACAACGACATCGTCACCGCATGCCTCATCGCGTTGGCCAAGATCGGCGACGCCACGAGCGAAGAGGGCGACTCTGAGTTTGAAGCCCTCATCCGTGGCCGCCTGAACGACGCCGTCCAGGAGGTCCGCGAGACCGCCGCGGTCGCCCTCGGCATCCTCGCTAACCCAGAATCCATCGACCTGCTTGAGCAGCTCGCGACCGACGCACCTGAGGGGCGGAAGGTCACCGGAGACGAATCCGGCATCAACTATCGGACTCGCGCCTTCGCGACCTTCGGTTTGGGGCTGATCGGCAACCGCACTGAGGACCCTGAGGTTCGCAAACGCCTCGTCACGACGCTTCACGGCATCCTCGAGGACCGGGAAGATCACCCCACCCGCGACATTCGCGTCGCAGCCCTCATCTCCCTCGGCCTCGTACCCATTGAGCCCATCCACATCGCGCTCAAGCCCGCTTCCGAGTTGGCCAAAGGTGAGGATCCCTACGTGCTCGGAACGGACCCCGCGCGATCTCGTGAGGACCAGCTCCACTACCTGATCAACTACCTAAGGAGTGACCGCAAGCACTACCTGATCCGCGCCCACGTCCCCAGCGCACTCTCGCGCCTCCTCGTCGGTGCCCCTGACGAGCTCCGCGTGAAGTCCGCAGAGACCATCCTCATCAACTGCGGCAAGCGTGCCAAAGGACAGAAAGAGCTGCGCCAGAGCGCTGTGTTGGCCCTCGGCAAGATCGGGGACCTCGACGACGACCAGATCGACAAGGACATCCGTCAGGCGCTCTACGACTCAATGGGCGACGCGGACCTTCAGGTCAAAAACTTCAGCACCATCTCGGTCGCTCAGCTCGCCGGGAACCCGACCGAGGGTGACATCGATGCTGGCCTGAGTGATGTCCGCCGCCATCTCATGACTACACTCTCAAGAGGCAAGAGCCGCGTGAAGCCGTGGGCGGCGCTCGCCATCGGCGTCATGGAAGAGAAGCGCGACAGCCTCGGTCACCCGATGTCTGCCGACACCCTCGAGGCGCTGCGCACCTACTTCAGGAAAGAGGGCAGCCCTGCTGACGCTGGCGCCTACGCCATCGGCGTTGGCATCTGCAAGGACCAAGAGTCCAAGCCGATCCTCCTAGAGAAGCTCGACAAATTCACCGACGACGAAGCGCGAGGTCACATGGCCATCGGCCTCGGCCTCATGAACGCGAACGATGCGATCGAACCGATCCAAGAGATCGTCGCCAAGTCGAAGTACCGTGCCGCGCTGCTCAAGTCAGCCGCCACCTCCCTCGGCTTGCTCGGCGACAAGCAGGTCGTCCCTCAGTTGATCGAGATGCTCCGGAATGAAGGTCGCAGCCTCGCGACTCAGGCGGCCATCGCCTCCGCGCTCGGCTTCATCGGCGACACGCGCTCAGTGGACCCCCTCGTTGAGATGCTCCAGAGCGACGAGCTCACCGACAAGGCCCGCGCCTTCGCGGCCGTCGCGCTCGGGATCGTGGCTGACAAGGAAGACCTCCCCTGGAACTCCAAGATCTCAGTCGACATCAACTACAGGGCGAACACCACCTCGCTCACTAGCCCTGAAGGGACCGGGATCCTCGACATCCTGTAAACCTTCAAGGCCCGCTCACGAGGCCGTCACCTCCAGTCATGGGGGTGGCGGCCTCTCTCTTTGTTCGAGCGCAGTGAGCCTGCTATGAGGAGACGGCGCGAGCGCCCCACGCAGAGACTGAGACCGCGAGGAGGGCGAAGGCGGCCAAGAGGATGTTGGCCCGATCCTGCGCCCTAGAGACCTCCTCCTTCACGTCCAGGAGCTCCCGGGCGTCAGAGACGAAGGCAGATGCAGTGGGGTGACCGAGCCCCTCAAGCCGCTCGGCATATCCCATGCTCTCTTCAGCACGATGGAGCGACGCTGAGATCCAAGCGGCCTGCTCAAGCAAGCCCACATGCTCAGGGTGCGCGGCCAGGCCAGTCGTGGCTTCAGCCAAGGCCCCATATAGGTCGCCTGCGTGATGGCGGGTCCAGGTGAAAAGGAGCGAGCGCTCTGGCTCTTCGGCACCACTGGCAGCGACGAGCGCGTCAGCGTAAGCACCCTCCTGAACGAAGCGCCCGACATCTGCGCTGGGGTCTTGGCAGAAAAAGAGCAGCGGCAAGAAAAGCGCCGTCAAAGCTCACCGCCCAAGCGCGCAAGAGACGCTCGCTGGAGCGACTCCATGGGCGCGTCCAAATCGGTGAGGACCTGACCATCACCGCTGTCCAATAAGGTCCAAGTGCCTGGCACCTGAGCGCGCTGTACAAGAGCTCGCAGCTCCAGTCCGACGTCCGCGAACCCAGGATCACTGGGAGTGAGGACGGGGGCTTGATGCCGCTGACAGAGGACAACATTACGAGAGAAAGGGACCTCAAGAGCGAGCGTAGGGCCTCCAAAGACGTCAGCGAGGGTGGCGCCCATGGCGAGGACGAGCGGGTCGTCAACTCCCAAGGCGCCCACGTTCACCTGCAGCCATCCGCCAGGTTTGAGGACGCCCTGAGCAGCGGTGAAGAACTCAACGGTCGCCAAGTGAGCAGGGATCTCGACCTGGTTCGCATAGACGTCTACGACGACATGGTCCCAGCGGCTCCCCTCTTGACGCAGTGGGCCGAGCGCGACGCGGGCGTCCCAGCCAGAGATGACGCGTCGCCCCTCACTAGATTGGGGAAGGCCCATGTGCTCTCTCGCCAACTCAATCACGAGCGGGTCAAGCTCAACACCCGTGGCACCTAGCTCGACCCCTAGAGGGAGCGCCCCCTCGAGCACCCTCCACGCGGTGCCAGCGCCGAGGCCGAGGACGAGCGCGTCCCAGTCCTCAGACGCACCAGACCAAGCGGGAGGCAGCGAGAAGTAGTCGTAGTAGTAGCCAGGCCCGAGCAACCCAGGATCTGGGGCCCACAAGGACTGAAATGATCCTCTGTGCTCGTTGACCTCAAGCGCGCGCCAGCCGTCCTCAAGCTCGGTCACGCGGACTTGCTGATAAGGCGACTCTCCGATGGCGATGAGCTCAAAAGGCTCGGCGTCTGGTTGGATCCACCCCGACAAGAGCGCGCCTAAAACGAGCCCAGCCGCCTGGTGTTGGGCGCCGGCTCTAGAGGAGAACACCGCGCCGAGACAGATCAGGCCCGCTGTCACCCAAAGCGTCCCCTGGACACCGAGCGATGGGATGGCGAAGTAGGTCGTGCCAAAGGTCCCCAAGAGGCTGCCGACGGTAGAGCAAGCGAGCACCTTGCCGCCTGCTGAGCCAGCCGGACAGCTCGTCCCGCGAGCGATGAGCTCAACGACGAGCGGCCCGGAGGTCGCAAGAAGAAGAGCAGGCGGGAAGAACAAGACGAGCGAGCAGGCCAAGCTAGTCAGGGGAAGCGCCGACGCGACCTGCTCTAGGCTGGCCCCCTCGGGGACAAGCAACGCGGCTATCCAAGGGGCGATCTTCGGCAGCAAGACCGCCCAAGCGGCGGCTGCCCAAAGACAGACGCTGAGCCTCTTCTCTGGCGCATCAGCGTGTGCCCAGCGGCCACCCACGAGATAGCCAGCGCAGAGCGCGACGAGGACGGCGCCGATAGCGCTCGTCCATACAGCCTGACTCGTCCCAAACCATGGAGCGATCAGCCGAACGGCAGAGAGCTCTATGGCCATGGTGCCGAGGCCTGCCAATGCGGCCGCAGCGAGTAATCGGGAGGTCGAGCCAGCCCGCAACTTCTCAGCCTTCGTCTTCTTCGTCGCCAGCGGCCTTAGGAACGTCATAGGTGCGCATGGCCGTATAGAAGCGCCCTGAGTCGTTACGCGCGGAGTAGATCAAGCGCATCATCGTGGTGAAGTTGCGCGGGATGACGTCTTTGTTCTGGACCCCGTTACAAGTGACCGTCACAGGCATGTCCAAGTCGACGAGCTCATCGTTTAAGAACAAGGTGACTGAGGAGACGTGCTTGGCGGTGATGGTGATCTCGTTGGTGGCGCGGTCGATCTTTGCGTGGATGGCCCGACCTTCGATCTCTTCTGTCTTAGGAACCTCGACCCAATAGGCCTTGTTCGGGGAAGGCAGCTGAGGGGTGAGGCTGACCTCAGCAGGGTTCGAATCTCGGGACGTGCCCATCATCCACGCGAAGATGTCATCCTCTTTGCCGGCCGGGTTCACCACAGCCTCCGCGAAGCCAGCCTCCTCCATGGCCTCCGAGAAGGCGGTGGCGTTTTGGCCTGCGCCTGCAAAATAGACGGGCAGGTTTTGGAAGTTGTCATGCCGAGTGTCGCCAGCATCACCAGCGACCCCTATGACACCCGCGAAGCGGTCAGGGGAGAATTGAGCGAGCTCAAGAGCCGCCGCGACGCCCGCGCCTTTGCCAGCGATAAAGATCTTGTCGAAGTCCACCGCGTAATTCTCAGTGACCTCTTTGAACGTCATCATCAGGTTTGCGTAGCCGCCAGGCGATCCGCTGCCGCCGACCTCAGTCCAAGCAGAGACCTCCTCGGGCATGGAGATGGCGGCCAGGATGACTGTGGAGCGGAGCTCGTTGTTCACCCAGTCTTCTGTGAGGTGATCAAAAGGTCTCTGGCCTGCGTCGGGGAGGCAGAGCACGAGCGGATAGGGACCAGACTTCGACTTGTACTTGGAGGGGGCCCAGACGCAGTACTCGATGTCGTAGCCGAACGGCGGGTTCTCTACATTCCGCGTGTCCACTTTGCCCTTAGTGACCTTCTTGCGGTCGTACTCTTTCGCGTGCCAGAGACAGGCGGCGAGATCTGATGTGGCAAAGAGCGGATCCTTACCCTTGAAGGGCTTCTTCTTACCCCACTTCTCGATCGCGTCGCGGAGCTTCTCCTCGGCCTTGAGTTGCCCCTTGGCCTCGTTCTTGGCCTCGATGCAAGAGGCGATCTCCTTGCCGACCTTCTTGTGGTCGCTCTCCTTGAGGAGCTGTTCCTGCTGAGGCGCGACGGGGAGAAGCGCGAGGGAGCCGAAGGCGATCAATGAGATGTGGAGTTTTCGCATGAGCTAGTGCGTGGCTAATTGGTGAGACGTTGCGTACGAGGGACCATTCTAAGGCCCCATCCCCTCCCCGCCCAGGCTTGCCTAGGATCGCGAGCCAGCGCAGAGCGAAAGAGGACCCTGGACCGGCCCCAATGGCCCCCTTCAATGGCTATTAGACCAAGCACAATGCCAGAGTCACCGGATCCCTGGGTAAGACCTGCGCCGAGGTGGCCTCGCGCCATAACAAGCCCCCCCCGCCCAAAATAGACGAGGCTCAGGCGCGACCGCATCACAGCGAGGTCGGCATCGCTGAGCTCGCCTTTCAGGAGCTCAGAGAGGGTCTCAGACGCGCCCACGTAGTCACCAGCCCTCGTCCTGGAGATCGCTAGGTTCATCCCGCTCCAAACGGCCCTCGCGCGCCTGTGGAGCGCCTCAGCGAGCGAGACCGCCTGCGCACCCGAGGCAGCACTAGAGTGAAGCATGAAGCGCTCATAGCCGCGCTTTAAGACAGGGGCCATCGCGTCAGGGGGGCCTTCATCAAGGGCTAGGCAGAGGGCGGCATCGAGCGCCTCACCAGGGCTAAGCGCGAGCGAAAAGGCCCACGCAGCACCCTCCTCAAGGGAAGGCAAGGACACGCAATTCACGAGCTCAGGGTGGCCACCCTGGGCCCTCAGGAGGTGAAAGCTGGCTACCTCTTCGCGAACGCCCGAGTCAGCATCTTCCAGGCACTCGCTGAGCCTAGAGATGACAGCGGCGTCTCCCCGTACTGCTTGGCAGAGACTCCAGATGCGCGGCCACTCGTCACCGCCTGCGCCTTGCGTGAGCGCCGAGAGCAGCGGGGCAAGACAGAAGGTGAGGTTCAGGCCCAACGAACCTCGCCAGAGTCCCCGGCGGCGGGGACGACTTGACCGAGCTCAAAGACAGCCTCACCTTGCGAACGCAGGTGCTCCGTCACGGCGCCGACGTCGTGAGCGGCGACCGCGAGCACGATCCCAATGCCCATGTTGAAAGCTTGGTATGAGTCCTCCGGGGGGACAGAGCCCGCCTCGCAGAGCATCCGAAAGAGCGCCGGCACCTCCCAAGAGGACTTGTCGATGACGGCGTCGTGGCCGCCTAGCACGCGGGGCAGGTTGTCAACGAGGCCGCCTCCGGTGATGTGCCCGAGCGCCGTCACTTGCTGCGCCTCGATAAGCGCCCACAAGGGCTTCAAGTAGCAGCGGTGCGGCGCAAGCAAGGCGTCTTTGACGCTTACACCGCCGAGCTCTTCAGGGCGATCGTCGACGTTCAAGCCGAGCCGGTCGAACATGACCATGCGCGCGAGTGAGTACCCGTTCGTGTGCAGACCTGAGCTCTCAAGGCCAAGGAGGACTTGCCCGGGCTCGACCTTAGACCCATCAAGAATTTGATCGCGCTTGACCGAGCCGACGATGAAGCCTGCGAGATCAAAGTCGCCGTCTGCGTAGAGCCCCGGCATCTCAGCGGTCTCGCCGCCAAGGAGCGCGACCCCATGATCCCGACACGCGTCGGCGCAGCCAGCGATCAAACCAGAGGCGACCAAAGGCTCTAAGCGCCCCATCCCGACATAGTCCATGAAGAACAGGGGGCGAGCTCCCTGGACCAGGATGTCGTTGATGCAGTGCTGGACGAGGTCCCTACCGACCGTGTCATAGGTGGACGCCCTCTTCGCGACCTCCAGCTTTGTCCCTACGCCGTCGGCGCTAGCGACCAAGATCTCGCCTCCGGCGCCGGCCTTGTCCATGTCGAAGAGGCCGCCGAAGCTGCCCACGTCTCCGAGGACGCCGTCAGTGAATGTGGAGCGGATCGAGTCCCGGGCGCGCCCGAGGGCCTCATCCTGCGCTGCGATGTCTACGCCAGCGTCACGGTAAGTGAGGGGGTTTGAGTCTGTCACGTTGTGGACCTCTGCCATCAGGGGTGCTCAATCTACAAAGCCAGAGCTTGAGTTCCCACCGAGGAGGTCAAGCATGGCACGGAGATCGCCGTCGGGGCCGAGGCGGTCAAAGACCTGCGCCTTGTTGTCAAACGCGAGCTCTTCGGGGAGCGCGTCGAGGGGGAACCAGCGGGCGTCCATGGCGTCGTCAGCGCCAGAAGCCTCACCACCTATGGCGCGACAAGCGAAGAGCGCCACATTTGCAGGCTTGCGGGGGTCATCAGGGACCCAGAGGAGGTCCAAGAGCATATAAGCCTCCACCTCAACCCCGGTCTCCTCAAGGATCTCCCGCTCTGCAGCTTGGGGCGGGGACTCGTCGGCGTCCTGATAGCCCGCAGGGATCGCCCAGGCGCCCTTGAAGGGCTCGATCCCCCGCTGGACGAGCAGCACCTCCTCCCCCCTCAAGACGAGGCCGGCTGAGGCCCCCACTGGATTTTGATACGGCTCGAGCCCGCATCCAGGGCAGGCGAGGCGGCGCACACTCTCCGCATCTAAAAGGGTGAGGGCTTCACCGCAGCGCATACAAAATTGGTGCTTGGACGTCGTCATGGGGATCAGAGCTTTGGCGCAACGATCACGCTACCGGCGGGGACAGCTTGGTCCTACACTCAGGAGCGATCCGGCGCGGAAAAATCCGCAATCCCATGCGCAGCACCATCGTACTAGGCTCAACAGGCTCCATCGGCACCCAAGCCCTTGACGTCATAAGACGGTCCTCAACCGGGTTCCAAGTGGAAGGTCTCAGCGCCAACGCGTCATGGGAAGCGCTCTTAGAGCAAGTGAGAGAGTTCAAGCCTAGCTTCGTGGCCATCGCCGACGAAGAGGCCGGTGCCCGTCTCAGCGAGGAACTCCCTTCAGGTGTACACCTGTTCGTTGGAGGAGACGCCTCGAGGCAGCTCGCCGCAGAGGCAGCCTATGATGTCGCCGTGCACGGGGTCGTCGGAGCTGCAGGGCTCCCGCTCTCTGAGGTCGTCCTCGCTCGCGGCCTCGACCTCGCCCTCGCTAACAAAGAGTCCTTGGTGATAGCAGGCGCAGAGCTCACGCGCTTGGCCATTGACAGGGGCGCCAAGATCCTCCCGGTAGACTCAGAGCACTCAGCGATCGCTGAGTGCTTGCGCGGTGAAGACCTCGGCAGGGTCCGCAAAGTGCTCCTGACGGCGAGCGGTGGCCCGTTCAGGGAGACTCCGAGTGAGACCATGGCCGAGCTGACCCCAGCAGAGGCGCTCAAGCACCCCAACTGGGACATGGGTCCTAGGATCACCGTGGGGTCTGCGACCTTGATGAACAAAGCGCTAGAGGTCATCGAACTCCACCACCTCTTCAACCTCGAAGCAGACCGCATAGAGGTCGTCGTGCACCCACAATCGATCGTTCACTCCATGGTCGAGTTCGTTGACGGCTCCGTAAAGGCCCAGATGGGGCCTCCGGACATGCGCGTACCCATCCTCCACGCGCTCTCTCACCCCGACCGTGGGGACGCCCCCTATCTACGCGGCTTCGACCTAGACTCCTTCCGACAGCTCAGCTTCGAGGCGCCAGACCATGAGCGCTTCCCTGCCCTCCGACTGGGATACCGGTGCATCGAAGAGGGTGAAGACGCCGGTTGTGCCCTGAACGCTGCCGATGAAGTTGCTGTTCACGCCTTCCTTAGAGGCGAGATAAAATTTACCGACATCGCCAAGGTCAACGCCTCCACTCTAGATGCGCGGCCTGGGCTCTTCGGATCCATCCCTAAACTGACCGAATCTGACCAACGAGCTCGAGCGCTGGCCCAGGAACTCATCCAAGCCTCCGCGACCTGCTGATCTGCACCATGGACCTGATTGAACTCTGGCGAATCGCCCAAGTATTCCTCGGCATAGGCCTCATCATCTTCGTGCATGAGGCAGGCCACTTCCTCGCAGCCAGATGGTGCGACGTCCGCGTTGACGTCTTCAGCCTCGGCTTCGGCCCCCCCATCTTCAGCTGGCAGCGAGGCGACACGGTCTATCAAGTCGCGATCGTGCCTCTCGGCGGGTACGTGAAGATGGCCGGTGAAGAGCCTGGCGAGGAAGAATCTGGCCCCGCACCAGGCGACCTGCGCTCCAAGACCGTCGGCCAACGCTTCTTGATCTTCTCAGGCGGCGTCATCATGAACGTCGTCTTCGGACTTGTGGTCTTCCCGATCTTGTTCTGGGTCGGGGTGCCGTTCACTCAGCCGCTCGTGGGGAACCCCACACCAGGAGGCCCCGCGTGGCAAGCAGGCCTTGAGGACGGGACCCGCGTCTTAGAGGTCAACGGACAGAAGGTGATCACCTTCCCCGAGATCTTGAATGAGGTCGCCCTCGGTAACCCAGAGACCTGCGAGCTCCTGATCCAAAGGCCTGGGAGCGAGGTGACAGAGTCGATCACCGTCAAGCCGGAGCGGTCACCAACGCGCGGTCTCTTTGAGCTCGGTTTTCCGCCTGCGCTAGACCCTGAGAACAAGGTCATCGTTGAAGAGGGATCTCCAGCGGCGCTCGCTGGAGTCGCCTCCGGCGACAAGTGGATCTCCACTGAATCCGGGCGCCCCGGAGACAGCATCGCTAAAGCCGTCATGGCTGCGACAGGAGCCGGAGAGCCCATCAGCGCGACGTTTGAACGCGCCCCCTATGCCGACGAGACCACCCCAGGGGGAACACTGGTCATTGGAGAGCAGTACGCAGTCACCATCTCCCCGAGAGAGGGCGTCGCTGACGGCACTCCGCTCGTCGGCGTGATCACGGCTAGCGACCTAGTCAAAGCCACCAGAGGGGCTGAGTGGAGCGCGCTTGGAGTCCAAGCAGGCGACCGCATCACCTCAATCAACGGCGCCCCTGTCCTTTGGATCCGCGATCTTGAGGACGCCCTCAACGGCCAAGCGGGCCCCCTCCTGATCACTGTTGACCGTGACGGCCAAGACAGCGTCTACACAGTCTCGCCTGGGAGCGGGCTCAACGCTGACGACATCGCGCTCGGTTCGGCAGAGACCGAGCGCAGAGTTCGCATCGTCTCCAGGTCGGCTGCCGCTGCGGCCGGACTCCAAGACGGGGATGAAATCCTCATGGTCGGAGACGTCTCCATCGACAGCCAGGCGACCCTCCTTCGGGCGCTCAAAGGCAAGACCGAGCAGGGCGCGCCAGCGGCCTTGACGATCTCTAGGGTCCACAACGGCCAACCTGAAGAGCTCGAGATCGAGGTCAGCGCAGCGCCGATCGCCCCGCTGGTCTACGGGATTGGCTTTCAGCGGGCCGAGTACATCTACAGCGAAAAGAACCCCTGGGACGCGACCACTGTGGGCTGCGGCGCCTGCCTCAAGTTCCTCAAAGACTCGTGGCTCACCCTGCGGGGGATCGCCACTGATCGCGTCCCCGGAAAGAACGTTGGAGGCCCGATCGCCATCGGGGTCATAGCCCACTCCTTCGCATCGGTCTCGCTGACGAAGTTCTTCTTCTTCCTGTGCGTGCTCAGCATGAACCTCGCCTTCCTAAACGTGCTGCCCATCCCGCTCTTGGACGGCGGACACCTCTTCTTCCTCTTGATTGAGAAGCTGAAGGGCTCCCCCGTCTCCGACAAGGTCATGGGCTATAGCCAGTTGGCAGGTTTGGTCCTCATCGGATTCATCTTCGTGTTCATCATCTACAACGACGTGGCGCGTACTGTCGGTTGATAACCGGAAGCCACAATGCAGTCATCACCTGGGGGCGAATCCTTCGGATCTCCCTCCTACCCACTGCGTTGGCAGACATCTGCGCAGGCTTCGCGCTCGGAGCGCTGAGCAATGGTGAGCTGAGGATCGAGCTCCTGCTCTTCGTCTCCTCTGCCTGCATCTACCACGGCTCGATGGCCCTCAATGACTGGGCTGACCGGGAAGAGGACAAAGCGCAGCGGCCCGATCGACCACTAGCGAGAGGTCTCGTACAGCCTAATCAGGTCTTGTCTGCCGCCGCTGCCCTCATCTCCCTAGGGGTCGCACTGGCCGCTATCTTGAGCATTCCCCTCGGCGCCTGGATGGCAGGCATCGCCTCCCTCGCGGTCGGGTACAACATCTGGCTCAGAGGCAGGCTCTCCGGCCCGCTCAGCCTCGGCGTTTGTCGCGGGATGCACCTCGCCGCGCCGATCATGCTCGTCGCCCCGGACACAGCGAGTGACCACGCCCCGCTCCTCATTGGCTATGGGCTGTATGTCTTCACGCTCTCGTCGCTCGCGAGGATTGAAGCCGCGCCCACCGCCGAGCTCAAACAAACCCCGCGGACCCTCCTCTTCGCGATCGCTGCCGCGTTCGCTGTCCCGCTCATGTGGGCGTCTGCTGAGCTTGACCTGATCAGGAGGTTGTTCGTCACGGTCCTCGCCGCAGGCGGCGCGCTGACGCTCGTCAAGACCACGCGCCCACCAGGGCCGTGGACCCCCGACAGAGTCCAAAGATGCGTCGGCGTCGCGCTGAGGTTGCTCTTGGTCTACACCGCCGCCGCTGCGCTGACCGGGCTCTCACCGTACGCATGGTTCGCCGCCCTGTTGATCCTCGCCGGATATCCCCTAGCCCACGGACTCCGAAAAGTGTTCCCGCCCACCTAGGCGTCCAGTCGGCGCCGAAGCCAACTCATCGCCTCCTCAGCGCTCTTCAGCTCTCCGCCAAGCTGCCGGCGGAGCCCCTCCGCGATCGCCTCACCCCAAGCAGGCCCCCTCGGGAGCCCCACCTCTTCAAGCTGTTCAGGCCCTATCAGGGGCGACGGAAAGAGCTCCTCGTCCGAGATCCCCGACCGATCTTCTCTCCAAGCCTGAATCAAAGCTGAGTCTAAAGAGGCCGCGCGAGAGGCGGCTATCGCTAGGTCTGAGGCCACGTCCCAAGCAGGCTCCCTCATCAGCAAGCGGAGCTCACCTCGCTCAGGGGGGTCCGCTAGAGCCACCTCGAGGGACCCACAGAGTCTCCAAGCGGCCATGAAGCTCGCCCTCAGCTCTCTCGACGGGCGAAATAGAGCGAGGGCATCGAGCGCATCACCTGCGCGCTCTGCGCGTGAAGCGCCACCAGATGCGAGCGGGTCAGGGTCGGTGAAGAGCAGCAGCCCCATCAAGAGACCGGGTGGAGAAGAGAGCTCACGGCAGACCGAGACGCAGGCCTCTTGGGCCGTGAGGTTGGCTGAGGGGAAGAGGCGCCGATGGACGCCGAGACGTGAGAGGTGCTCGAGCATGACCCCGCCGCTCTTTGAAGAGAAGCCGCGGCTTAGCTCGGCCAACATTCGCTCTCCGCTGACTCCTCGGAGGGAGTCGAGCGCACTCACAGCCCCGCTCAAGGTCTCGGCGGTTGGCTCAAGTCCCAAGGTCGCCGCGAAGCGAGCGAGCCTAAAGATCCTGAGACCATCCTCTTGGAACCTGCGGCCAGGATCACCGACGGCCACGAGCTGATTCAACGCCAGGTCTTCTAGGCCCTGTGCCGGATCCAGGAACTCTCCGGTGAGAGGGTCTAAGTACATGGCGTTGCATGTGAAATCGCGCCGCTCGGCATCCTTTTGCACCGATGTTCCAAAGATCACCTCGTTTGGCCGACGCGCGTCGTCGTATCCCTCCTCCGCCCGCAGCGTCGTCACTTCGATCCCCAGCCCAGCCACTTTGACTAGCACCGTACCGAAGCGCTTCCCCAACGGGATGGTCATGGGGAAACAAGCCTCCACCTCATCAGGCGTAGCGTCTGTCGTGATGTCCACGTCCGAGGGCGGGCGCCCCATGCAGAGGTCTCGAACGGCGCCTCCGACGATCCAAGACTTATGCCCGCGCTTCTCAAGCTCCGCTCCGACGTGGAGGGAGGCCTGCAAAAGCTCCTCGGGGAGCTCGTTCAAGCTGGGCTGTGAGAATTCCACGGCGTCGGAGCCTAGCACAGCTGGAGGCGCCAAATGATCCCTGGCCTCTCCCCCAAGAACCTCACCCTAGCAGCGGTCGCAGCCCTGCTCTTTTTGGTGAGCGTCCCCCGCGTCCATCAGCTCGCCGTTCAAGACAACCAGCGCGACGCCCAGTCTGCGCTGAGAGCCCTCGCGAAGGCTGCGTTTCAAGATCCCCCTGAAGCCTCAGCCACCCCTCGCGAGCTCTCCGTCGCGCTCAGCGAGAGGCTGCGTGACGTCCGCTATCACGAGCCGAGCGGCCTCATCCAACGCCACGGATATTTCTTCGAGGCCTCGTCAACACCCGGCGGACTTGAGCTCATCCGGGCGTGGCCTGTTGATTATGGTGAGACCGGAGTCTTCGCCTATGTGATGGGAAGTGACGCCTCGCTGAGGACGCATAAAAACGTAGAGGCCGCATGGAGCGGCGCCTCTTCGGAGCGGCCCACCGGCGAAGAGCGCGGCTGGTTCGAGACGGACTCTGCTCGCTAGGAATACCAGACCCAGAGCAGCTCCTCGAACGCCGGACGGACCTGTCTGTCCGTGACGCGGAGGCAAGCCCTCTTTAACGTCGGCGCCACCCGCTGAGTGTCTCCTTGCTTGGTCAAGCAGTCCGCAGCGAAGAGCCGCTCGTGATCAAGCGCGCGCTCACTCAAGACGACCTCAATGAGGAACTCGATCGTGTCTGGCTCACGGGACATGGACGCTCCCCAGAGATAGTCGAGCCTGCGCAATGGGTCAGCCTCTTCGCGCCAACTCTTCATGAGCAGCTCGCGGCCAACCTCGCCACCGTTAGACACCTGCAAGGTGAGCCAGCGATGAGCGCTCATGTTGTGCCGCTCTCCCTGCTCGGTCCTAGCGAGGTCTATCAGCCAAGCAGAGGCCGTCGCAGAGGGGACCTGACCGAGCGCCTGGACCCAGGGCTCACGCTCCTTCAGCGGGCGCGCAGACATACCTTCCAAGATCCCGATCAGCTCGGCAGTTGCCATGTCTCCAAGGCCCGGCTGCGCACTCCACTTACCCCTGACAGCGCGGAGCGCGGGCCCAAGCTCGCTCGGGCCGGCTTGAAGCATCTCCATAAAGACAGCCCTCGAAGGCTCGTCGCCTGAAGCCAGGAGAGCGGAGAGGCTCGCCTGCCTGACCTGCTGAGAGGGGTCACGCGCGCCAGCCCTGAGTTGGGCGAGGACATCAGGCTCAGGGAGGAGCCCTGCGACGGCCTCAACAGCCAGCACTCGCAGGGTCTCGGATGGATCTTGAGTGACCAAACCGACAAGCGCCCGGTCGAGCCCAGCCATATTTGCGGCCTCCAGGGAACGAGTCCTCACGAGCTCAGAGTCGTCTAGGAGGAGGGCGGAGAGGGAGACGCTCGCCTCCACGTCGCCTGCGGAGGCGCGCGCAGCGACAAGAAAGGGACGCAAGTTGGGGTGCTTTGAAGGCTCGAGATTGAGGCACTCGGGGGCCAACTTTGCCCCCGCACCAGCAGCAGCCACGGCTCTAGCGGCGAGCACCGAGAGGGCGACGTCACCGTCATCAACGAGCCACTCCGAGAGGTCCCCGGCGAGCCTCTCAGGGTCAGCGCGCCCCATCCCTTGGACCAGCGCGCGGCGCACCTCACCCCTTACGAGCGGCATCAACGCCTCGAGGATCTCATAGTCCTCAGGCTCCGCGAGCTTGGCCATGGCCCGGATGGCGGCGGTGCGGACGCTCTCAGCCGGATGACCGAGCATGCGCCTAGCGACCCTCACAGCCGAAGGTGCATCGCTGAGCCCGAGCACGCCGAGGGCGTTACCGATGATCAACGACCCGTTTTGGCCTGCCCCGTGGCGCTGGATGAGGTCTTCGATCAAGACGACGACGCGGTCATCGCCTGCGGCTAGCTCGCCGCGGTAATGGTTCTGCACCGAGGGTCGCCCGGTGGCGAGCTTCTCCACCATCACCGGCAGCATGTCCCCGGTGTCCAGGTCAAAGTGGCCGCGCGGCGACGAAGTGCGGAGGAGGACGCTGAGCCGATCGTCACCCCTCCAGTCGTAAGGCTCAGGCTCTTCGGCGCTCCCCCCACATGAGGCCGCTAGAGCGATGAACGCGTGCGGCCAAAGACGAGGCCTCACGGAGCCTGGCCCCCTTGTGATTCCCCTGCGTTGCCTCGCTCGCGTGCGAGCGTGGCGAGAGCTTGGCCATAAGCCGCCCGGGACGCCTGCTCCGCGTACTGGGCTTCGACGAGCGCCTGCTGGAATTCAAGGACCTGGAAGTTTGTTGAGAGGCCCTGTTCGTACCTAGAGCGCTCCGCTTCCATGAGGCGTTGCGCGGCATCTCGAGTCTTAGAGGCGGCGCGGGTGGCTTCCGATTGATAGCGGACGCGCCTGAGCGCCTCCCTCAAGCCAGTGGCGACCTCTGAGCGTTGGGCGTCGAGACCGAGCTGCGCAGCCCGAAGCTCGGCGCGTGCGGCCCGCTCCTCCCGATCCAACGCGACGTTCCCCATCGGCAGCTGAAAATTCAGTCCGGCTGACAATGTCGGGAACTCATAAGTGAGCGTCTCCTCGATGGCGTTGCTGACGCTAGCGTCATACCCCTGGGAAGAGAGCTGAACTAAGACGTCAAGGAGAGGCTCCTTCTCATTGATCGTTCGCTCGTGCTGCATCTTCGCGATCTCTAGGTCGAGCTCGGCGATGCGGACCTCTGCGCGCTGGGAGATCGAGGAGTCGATCTCTGCCTGCCAATCGGCGCCAACGGACGAGCCGTCGGGGACAGGTAGCTGCGTGATGCTCTTTAGTTGAACCGACCACGTGTCAGCGCCGACGCCGGGGAAGATAGCTGACCGGAGGGTGTCCATGGCGGAGCGCAGGTTGGTCTCAGCGAGGAGCACCCCCTCGATCCTCCTAGCGACGGTCGCCTCGTCCTGAATCACCTCAACCTCAGTGGCGACCCCTGCAGCCCTCCGGCGGCGGTCGCGGTCGAGCTGCTCGAGGGCGAGGTCGAGGGCTGACCCAGCGACCGACATCTGGCTCTCGGCGAGCACGAGGTCCCAGTAGAGCATGTCGACCGTAACCAGGATCCCTTGGCGGGCCAAGCGGAAGGACTCTCGCTCACGATCCCATCGGAGACCGGCGATCCCCTGGAGCGATGTTGTGTAATCCCCGCCAGCCCCGCGCATCAAAGGGCGCGTGTAAACAGCGGCGAGGACATCCTGATTTGCAGTCTCGAGCAGGTTGAAGAAGCTGTTCGTCTTCGTGTTGTTGTGGTTATAGGAGACGCTCAGGCTGCCGCCGGCAGAGAAGGCCCTGTCAAAGCCGAAGCTCAGGTCTTGAGAGCTGCTGTCAATCGAACCAGCGCCAGCGTCAAAGATGTTGGAAGCGTCGGCCTCTGACTCAGACAAGTTTCCCGAGGCGTTGAAGACCCAGTCGAAGGCACCCCAGCTGCCAACCTCGCGATGGCGGGCAGCGTCAACGACCTCTTGTAGGCTCTGGAGTCGTAAGTCATTCGTCAGGCCGATAGCCCTCGCAGCTTCTAGCGAGAGCTCGAGGACCTCCCCTTCGGGCTCATCCATCACCGCGTCGAGGGCGCTACGAGATGCCCACGCATCGTCAACGAGATCGTCAACGGCGGGGTCGACCCCGTCATCGTCCTGCTCCTGCGCAAATGCAGGCGAAGAGCAGATGGAAGCGAGCGAGAGCAGGCCGAGGGCCCATATCGAGTCAGGAAGACGCATCCTCAAAGCATAGGCTCGAAAATGGCTCCGGGCTAGATCTGTAGCCAGGGACTATCGTGGGAGGCCAGGCTCGGCGGAGCGGAAGCGCTCAATGAGGAAATCAGGCGTGCTGCCAGCCTCATGCGCGGAGACGGCCTGAAGCCAGACAGGGTCGATGGGCATGATCGCGCGCACGTCTCCGCGAACCTCGATCAGGGGCCTACGGGGGTCTCCGAGGGGTAATCGCTCTCGCGCTAAGGCGAGCGCTGATGTGCTCTTTAGGCTGCTCAGCCCGTAGCTCTCCGCTCTGGCCAACGCTGAGGCGGTGAGCCACGCCGAGGAGCCCGCGGAGAGGTCCAATGAGGCAGCGACCTGATCCAGGAGCGCTGAGCTCTCAGGCGCGAAGCCAGAGCCTCTGGGCCGAATGAGGTGCCTGTCTAAGGAGAGCTCGAGCTGAAGGACATCAGCAGGGAGCGCCGCAGCTCGAAGCTCTTGGTCAACTTGATGCGGCCCGTAGAGGAGGCCGAATCGCTCAGAGAGCCACTCAGGCACGAGCAAGTCAGCTCGGTTGAGCTGTCGACGTGAGGTAGTCAGCTGGTGTCTGTTCCAACTGAGAGAGTTCTCTACCAAGAGCGCGTCCTGCTCTGTGGAGTCCAGGATCTCCAGGTCCTGCTCGGGCTCCGCCTCACGCTCGCCGTCAAAGGGCGCGCTCCGCGCACCGACCTCTACACGGAACTCGGGCACGGCGGGCTCTTCGGTGAGCACGTAGAGGGCGACGACGGGGAGGGCCGCGAGGTGCAGAAGGAGGCTCGCGGCAGCCAAACGAAGAGCAGCGGAGGAGCGCAGTCGGTCCCGGAGGAAGCGGTTGAGATCACGTGCGTCACCGCGCCATGAGAGATCTTCCTGAGTAGATACGGCGAGGGAGCGCGCGACGACGTCAGCTGTGTCAACCGGCGCGTTCGCAGCCTCCCTGCACGCCTGGACGAAGCGGAAGAGCTCGCGCTTCTCTCCGTCAGCGTCGCTAGGCATCTGCTCGCAAGAGAGCAGGGACTGGAGCTGCTCTTCTTCACGGCGACGGTCGTCGGGCTCTTTCACAGAGAACCTCCTCTCTCGAGGTCATCTCTAAGGCGCTTGACCGCGTGGAAGACGCGAGACTTTATGGTCCCGACAGGGACGTCGAGGAGCAAAGCGACCTCTGAGTAAGGGAGCCCTTGAATCACCCCTAGCTCAAACGCGGCGCGGTGGGCCTCATCCAGGCCTCGTACAGCCTGCAAGAGCCGCTTGGACCGCTCCTCAAGCTCTAAGCCCTCGAAGGGCTCCGGCTCATTGCCAGGGGCGGACTCAACTACCTGTCCTCCATCATCCACAGCAGCTCCCGCTGAGCGCTCGCGAACAGCGGACCTGCGCCGGGAGTCGATCCACACATTCCTGGCCGCTCTGAAGGCGTAAGCATCAAAGCGACCGGACTGCTGGTAATTCTTGGCGCCTCTGAAGAGCTTCAAGATGGTCTCCTGAAAGAGATCCTCGGCCTCCACAGGGTCTGCACCAAGACGGCGGAAGAACCCGAGGAGAGTGCCCGCCTCCTTCGCCACGAAGTCCTCAAAGAGCGCGGGCTGGCCGGCTGCGAGCGCAGCCAAGGGGTCACGATCGCCATCCCAACGCTGTCTCAAGGTCTAAGCGACTCCAGAAGTGGGTCAGAGGGCCAAACGCTGGGTGTGGAGAGAGGTTCACGCCGACTTAGGAAAAAAAACGGGCTCAAAGGACAGAAAATGGAGCTCATCAGCGTGACTACCCGCATCAAGTGCCTTCAGGGACAGACCAGTCACCGAGGGATTTCAGACCGCCTGGGGGCTCAGGAGCCACGGAACACCAGCGAATCCGGACTTCACGGTCAGACAGCCCTGTGACACGCATGTGAATCTCGAGGCGCTCGTCAGGCAACCAATCTTGCACCCTGTCGGCCCACTCGATGACTGACACGCCTCCGCGCCCAAAAAGCTCATGGGCGCCATCAGCGAGCACCTCGCGCTCCCTGCCTTCCATCCAGGCGTCATAGTGATCCAGGGTGAGACGGCCTTCGTAGCGCTGCATGAGCGTGTAAGTCGGGCTGTTGACGACACCGCTCACGCCAAGACCTCTCGCGAGGCCGCGCACGAAGGTCGTCTTGCCGCTGCCCATCTCACCGTACAAGGCGATCACCATTGAGTCATGAATCGCCTCACCAACGGCGGCCCCGATAGAAATGCTCGCCTCATCAGAGCTCGTACTGAGCGTCAACTCAGCTGCCATGGCGCCACCCCCCCTCTCGTGGAGTCCAACGCCTAGCAGAGCCCCCACCGACATCGGCGGACAGCCGGAGTCCGCTCCCGCTAGAGATCACGCCGATGACCGCGAGCCCAGAGAGCTCGGGGCTAGGATCAGCGAGCGCGGCTCTCACCCTCCCCGCGGACAAGGTGGCGATCAACTCGTGGTCTTCGCCATCGTGAAGAGCGTGCGAGAGCGCGCTCACGCCGTCCTGCTTCGAAGCTCTGCGCGCGTCACTGTGAATCGGCACAGAGGTGATGGTGCCCATGACGCCGCTGGCTCGACACAGCCTGAAGAGATCCCAAGCGAGCCCGTCGCTCACATCCATCATCGCCTTGGCCCCGTGTGTGAAATGGAGACGTGCGCCAGCCTCGACTCGCGTGGCGATGTTGAGGTGGCGGCCGAGCCGACTGCCGCCAACAGGCCCAGTAAGAACGACACAGTCCCCGGGCTTCGCCCTGTCACGGCCGGGCGGCTTGCCGCGAAGGGGGTACTCCCCGGAGGCAGTGATGCACAAGCTCGCTGGGCCGGCAGAGCAGGAGAGGTCCCCGCCACAGAGGGGTGCGCCGAAGCTGTCACCCTCCTCCATCACGCCCCGAACCCAACCTCGAATCACAGCTTCGGAGGTCGCAGCGGGAGCGCGCACGGCGAGGGTGAGCGCGCGGGGAGTAGCGGCCGTCGCGGCGAGGTCAGACAGGGCCCTAGCTGCAGCCTTCCTGCCCACAGCTTTGGGAGCCGAGTCGACCTCGCAATGGACGCCCAGGACCACTTGATCTGTGCACAAGACCTCCCGACCAGAGGGACGAGTGAGGACGCAGGCATCATGTCCTGCGCTCCCCCGGAGAATGCTTGGCTTCACCTGCCGGCTGAGCCAGCGATGAATGTTGTCCTCGCTCCATGCCACGAGGGGATGGTACCAGCAGGAGGCCCCCCAGGATCAACGGCTAAGACTGAGCACAACTCGCCCGAGGATCGCCTCATCGCTGACCGGGTCCTCCTCAGCAGGAAAGAGCCCAGGGCAATCAACTGAGTCCCCGAGCACGTGCCAAAGCCCGCGCTCAGAGGCGGCCCCCAAGGTGCCCAAGTGCACGACACCGCTCGCATCAGTGACAAAGACGCAGTCACCCTCCATAAAGGGCTCAGCCCAGCGGTCCACCAAGATCCGCGACCCGGGGGCATATCTGCTTACAGGCGAGCATCCGTCCGCGGGGAGCGTCAGGAACTCGAACCTGGAGCCTAGGTAGAGCGCGCAGCCTAGCGCGATGGCGACCGTCAAGAAGCGGGCGCGCCTGACGATCACGCGGGGGTTCATCCGAGGGTTCAAGAGGGGTCACGCACGACAGGCCGCAGCTTCCAACATGAGACCGATCCCGGCTTCAGGGTCCCCCTCACCAAAGACGCTGCCTATACAAGCGACCCCAGCGACGCCAGCGCCCAGCACAGCCGCCACATCTTTTGGGCCGACCCCCCCTACGGCCCAAGTCCGCGCTGCCATGGGCAGAGAGCTCAAGCAGTCCAACCCGATCGGATCCACGAGCCCGGCCTTGGAGGGCGTGGGGAACACTGGACCTAGCAGCCGATAGTCAGCATCCATCTCTTCTGACCCAAGCTCGGGGGCGTGCTGGGAGTGGCCGACGCTGAGGCTTCCCGCGCTTACAGCCTTCGCGACCGCTGGAGACAGCGACCTGTACCCGAGGTGGACGGCGTCTGCGTCGCAGGCGAGCGCGACGTGGACCTTGTCGTGCACCCCGAGCCACCCTCCCCGAAAGAGCTCCCTCGCGAACAGACCTAACTCCAAGAAGGCCTTGTCGGAGAGGAGCGGCTCACGCAGGAGGACGCCCTCTCCACCTCCAGCCAACAGACGGCGTAAATCACCGAAGAGACGCGGGAGCTCTGAGTCCGTGGTGGAGCCAGGCGTGATCGGCATGATCCGCGGCGGCCTCATAGCGCTCAGTCCTTCAAGTCAACGAGGTAATCGAGATCACGCAGCAAGGACCTGAGCCGCCTCACGGTGTGCTCCTTCTTGAGCTGCACTGGGCCATCCCCCACCGTCCTCGCGACAAATGGGCGCACACCGGGATCTTGCAAGAGGCGCTTCCTGGTGTCGGGGTCTTCTACATGCAACGCCCTAGACCCGTCGATGAAGATCAGCCCGCAGTTCAACGCCCAGTTCCTGATGGAATAGATGACGTTCTGCGGCACCGGCGTCCGACTGTTGCGCTCGAGAGTGTCCAGGATCCGCTTGAGACTGATCCCCTCATGGAGCGCGCGGGCGACCCCTTTGTTGTCGATGCGGAAATGCATGACCTCCTCAGATCCCTCCCTGTGACAGAAGCGGTCGAGGTCATGGACGACCTCTGCGTCGTCGCCGCTCGGGAACAGCACGACCTCGAAGTCTGGAGTGACGATGAGGTTGCCCATGGCGGTGTGTGCGACGGCCGTGGAGTTTGTGGCGCCAAAGATGCGGCCGCCCGTCTTGGTCAGTCGCATCGCGACAGGGTGCCCGGCGGAGTCATACCCAAGGTCAACCAAGCCCAAGAGGAACAGTCGAGTCCGGACCCAGCGGACGAGGTTCCAAGCGAGTCGCTGCATATCAGCGAAGGGCTCGCTCCCCCCAATGCTGCCGCTCGCTGAGAAGTAATCCTCTACGGCGAGGTCATCTAGGGACGCTAAGTAGGTGTTACGGCTAAGGAACGGGAGGTACATGATGTCGTACCAAGTCCCGGCGTCGATCCGCTTCATCAAGCGCAAGATGATGCGGCGCATGCGCGCTTGATGGAAGTAGTCCCCAGAGGGAGGCCGCTCTTCACACGCAAAGTCCAGCAGCTGACTGAGCTTGGCGGACAGCTCCAAGGCCTCCCACTCAACGCCAGCCTGCGTCACATGGAAGGTGCGCTTCCCCGTCGCCTCAACGAGCCGGAGAGCGCGGCAGAAGGCGAAGATGAAGTCCAAGACCTCGGAGCGCTCAAGCTCTTTGCCGGGGTTCGGGATCAACTCACCGAGGATGCGCTTCTCTGTCGTCTTGAAGATCTCACCCTTCACTGTGAAGCGCACGTCGTTCTCCATGAGGAAGCTCAAGAACCTCGAGATGTTCGACGCGAGGTCGACGCCTAAGGAGACCTCCTCAGCAGGCTTGTCGGGGTCACTCGGTACGGCGACCCGCTTGAGCCAGGCGAGGGTGACCTCGGTGAAGACGATGAGGGCCTCGTCTGAGTGCGCGATGCCATAAGGGGTGAGGTCGACACGCTCGACCGTCCCGACCAGGGACTCCTCGAGGATCTTTGCCCAGCGGCGGCGGTTCCAGTGCGGGAGGTCCGTCTCCATGCGTTCGAAGAGGCCCTTCGGAAGGATCCCGCCGAACTGCAATATGGACTTCTCCACGAGCCCGCGCAGACCGTCGGGGAGCCGCTCCACCCTCGCGACCGCGGCCGACTCTTTGGAGTAGACCTTGTAGAGCATGCGCGCCTGAGCGGGACTCGAACCGCCAGGCCGCTCAGGGGAGGCGCACATCCTCTCGAGGGCGCCCTTCAACGTGATCGTCTCGAAGACACCGTGCTTGTGACTGCGCCGCTGGGTGGCGAGAGCGACGGCGAGGTCTTCAGGCACCGCATACCCTTTATCAGAGCGGGAGCCGACCTGATACAAGAGCGCGTGCCGCTCAAGGGTGGTGAGCGCA
>PVBE010080594.1_pt1 | contig 27518 bp, 21 predicted proteins | sample 1631181 | NCBI WGS metagenome assembly PVBE01 (sample SAMN08397723, study PRJNA350692) | Marine metagenome, whole genome shotgun sequencing project. | isolation source: water | place: Pacific Ocean | collected 2012-04
CAGTTCCTGGCCCGTGAACAGGAGGGCAACCGGGCCACCCTGGAGAGCCTACGCCGATGCCGCGACGAGATCTCATCGGCTCCCGACCACGTCCCCCATCAGGTGCTGGGCCCCCTGACCGCCGCCATGTGGCTGCGTTTCGCGCGACTGCACACGCTGCACCACCTGGCAATTATTGAAGACATCCTCACCGCCGCTGGCTTGAGCCGGAGCGAGTAGGTCGGCATGCGTCAGCCCGGGGCGTTTGCCTTGCCCCATTCGCACATGCGCGCGGTGATCTGAGCCACGCAGGCCGTGAGCTTCTTACCCATGGGTATGTGCAGAAACTCATTGGGGCCGTGGGCGTTACTGGCCGGACCCAGGACGCCGGTGATCACAAATTGGGCGCGGGGGAACTTCTCGCCGAGGAGGCCCATGAGAGGAATCGTCCCGCCCTCTCCCATCAAGACAGCACCGCAATCGAAGAATGTCCTGGAAGACTCATCCACGGCCTCAGCCAGCCAATCTGTCATGTCAGGCGCGTTCCAGCCGCCCGCGCAGCCCGTATCCCCGAAGCTCACCCGGGCACCGTGGGGCGGATCTGCCTCCAGGGTGTCCTTCACTGCGGCAACCGCACCCTCAGGATCGCAAGTGGGTGGAATACGCAGCGAGATCTTCACGCTGGTCCGCGGGCGCAGGACATTTCCTGCCTCCGGAATCGGGGGCAGCCCATCGGCGCCGGTCACTGCGAGTGCGGGTCGCCACGTGCGATTCAATACCAGCTCGGCCGGGTCAGCCCCCATCGGCTTGGTTCCATCCGTCAGGGGAAAGCACTCGTAGACGTCATCGCCGAGAGCCTCTGCCACAAGCTGGGCCTGCGCCACCCGCTCTTCTGGAATCTCCACGTGCAACGCATCCACTCGCACCCGGCCCGTAGTGGCATCCTCCAGGCGTTCTATCAAGCTGCGAGTAACCCGGAAGGTCTCCGGCACGATGCCACCGGCGTCACCTGAGTGAACCCCCTCAGTCAGGGTCTCAACGTTGAGTACACCCATGGCATACCCGCGCAAGGACGTGGTGAGCCAGAGCCGCTCGTAGTCCCCGGCACCACTGTCGAGGCAGACCACGAGATCGGGTTCGCCGATGCGCTCACCGAGATGATCGATGTAGTGGGGCAGGTCGTAGCTCCCGCTCTCCTCACAGCCCTCAATCAGGATCACGATGCGCGGGTGGGGAATGCCCTGGGCCTGTAGGGCCTCGATCGCCGTCAGGGAGGCGTAGGCGGCGTAGCCGTCATCTGCACCACCGCGGCCGTAGAGCTTGTCGCCCTCAAGGGATGGCTCCCAAGGACCGTGGCCCTCCCGCCAGCCCTCCATCTCGGGCTGCTTGTCCAGATGGCCGTACATCAGGAGGGTTGTCTCGGGTTCACCGGGGATCTCCATGAAGATCAGGGGAGTGCGCCCTTCCAACTCGATCAGCTCCACCTCCAGCCCACGGATCGATCGCCCGCGGCACCAATCGCCAATCCACTCGGCGGCACGATCCATGTGACCGTTGGCTTTCCAGTCCGCGTCGAAGTCCGGTGACTTGTTGGGGATACGGATGTACTCGACCAGGCTCGGAACGATCTCCTCATCCCAGACGCGGTCCACAAAACTCGTGATCTCTTGGGGGTTCATGGCCCGAGGGTACCCGACCGAAAGACAGTTGGAGACCTGAAGCACGTGAGCAGAGTACGATTCGACCCGTGCTTGCACGCCAACACCCTCTCCGCATCCCCTGCATCCAGGGAATGACAGCACTGCTGGGACTGGCAGCTCTCTCGGCATGCGGAACCGACGCCGCCGATCCCGAGCCGGCCAGACCGGCAGTGGATGACCCCGATCCGCCCTACGCGCTGTGGTCCAAGGTTGAAGAATTCCGCCAGGATCTGGCGGCTGAGCGCTCCGTCTCCGATGGCGGCGGTAGTGCCCATATCCAGTGGGAGGGGGACGTGGCACCCGTGATTCACGCCGGCCGCCCGGCGGGCTTTGACCTGCGTTACCGGACCGGCCCCAAGGGCATCGCCGCTGGCGGCCAGATCCACTTCATGCCCGAACCATTCTGGGGCTGGTCCGTCCCCCAGACGGCGCGCCCCGATCGTGGCGGCTATACACACGTGACCACCGACGCCGAAGGGGTCGAACTGGAGGCTTTCTCCGTGGGAACAGTTGCGGCGGGGTACCTGGTGATAGAGGTGGGTGGCAGAGGCCTACGGGAGGGCGAAGAAGTGCGTCTCCAGTATGGAATGGAAGGGCCTGGCGCCCTGGTCGACCGACACGCCGAGCGGGGAGCGCACCTTTGGTTCTATGTGGACGGTGATGGGGACGGGGTTCGAGGGCTGATCGCAGACTCCCCCACAGTGGATGTGGTCGCGGGGCCAGCAGCACGGGTGGTGGCCACGACCCCGAGTATCGTGCGTCCCGGAGAGTCATTCTTCCTCAACATCGCTCTGCTCGACATGCACGGGAACGACAACGTGGAGTTCGAGGGCCCCGTTCGTATCCGAAACCGACCACCCACCTGGAACGTGCCGGAGCAGGTGCACCTCATCCCCGAGGACGGCGGCCGCAAGCGCATCGAGGTCCTCGCCGAATCCACCGGCGTCGTGCGGTTGGCGGTGGAGGTCCAGCTTGGCGAGATCCTGGTACGTGGTGAGGCCGGCCCGACCTGGATCGACGTCGATGCCGAACGTGTGTTCTGGGGCGACCTCCACGGCCACTCCAACTTCTCTGATGGCACCGGCAAGCCAGACGACTGGTTTGACTACGCACGCCATACCGCTGCTCTGGACTTTGTCTGCCTGACCGACCACGACCATTTCGGGGTGCGCTTCATCGATCAATCCCCTGACCTGTGGGAGGAGTTGCGCTCGGTCGCCCGCGCCCACCACGCACCGGGGGAGTTCGTCACCCTGCCCGGCTACGAGTGGACCAGCTGGGTCCATGGCCATCGGCACGTGGTCTTCTTTGACGAAGACGCCGAGCTGTTCTCTTCCGTGGATGAGCGCTATCAGACGCCCCGCCAGCTATGGCAGGCCCTGGAGGGCCGAGACGCCCTCACCTTTGCGCACCACTCCGCGGGCGATCCCATCCCGACCAATTGGACTTTTCTCCCGGACCCCGTCCTGGAGCCTGTGACCGAGGTGATGAGCGTCCATGGCAGCAGCGAGGCCGCCGACTCACCCCGCCTGGTGCGCAACCCTCGCCCGGGAAACTTCGTGCGCGACGTGCTGGACAAGGGAGCCACCCTGGGGTTCATCGGAAGTGGCGACAGCCACGATGGCCACCCGGGCCTGCCCCACCTGTCTCCGGTCTACGGGTGGCGTCCATCTCGCACGGCTGAAGACTCGGAGAAGATGGGGACGGGTGGAGTGGCCGCGGTCATGGGCGAATCGTTGACGCGCAGCGAACTCCTCACCTCCCTACGCGCACGCAAGTGCTACGCCACGAGTGGGCCACGCATGGTCTTGCAGACCACACTCGATGGGTACCCGGTTGGTGCGTCTATTGTGGCCGAAGACCTCGGCCCAAACCCCGCCATTGATGCCGTCATCCTTGGCACGGCGGGCTTGGCGCGCCTCGACCTTATCCGCTCCGGCGCGGTCTCGAGTATGCCCCTACAAGGCGAGCGACGGTTCATGGGTAGCCTCCCCTTGGAGGACTTGCAGGCGGGTGAATACGTGTACCTGCGCATACTGCAGGAGGATGGCAGCCTGGCCTGGACCTCACCGTTCTTTGTCGAGTGAAGGTCTGCAGCGGGCGTCTCAGGCGCAGCGATTTCGACCCGATGCCTTGGCCGTGTAGAGCGCCCGGTCTGCGGCCAACAGGAGCTCGTCGGGTGACTTCATTTCAGGGGTACGCTCGGCGATGCCCAGGCTGAGCGTCACAGAACAGTCCATGGCCCCATGGCGAATCGGCTTGCACCCCACGGCCGAGCGCAGGCGCTCAGCGCAGAGCAGGGCCTCTTGGCTATTGCAGGCCGGGTTGAGGGTCAGAAACTCCTCGCCCCCGAACCGGCAGAGCACGTCGGTTGACCTGGACGCCTCGCGCATGCGGCTACTCACGACCTTCAGGACGGCATCTCCTCCGCCGTGGCCGTGCCGATCGTTGACCCGTTTGAAGTGGTCCACGTCAGAGATGATCACGGACATGGGCCGCCCTGTTCGAGAGGCCATCTCCCACTCCTGCTCGAGGCGCTGAATGGCGTAGCGCCGGTTTGGCAGCTGAGTGAGTGCATCGGTAAGAGCGGCGTTCTCCAACTGGCGAGCCAGGATGCCCAGCTCGGCGACCTCACCTTGATGTGTCTTTTCCATGGACTCCGAGCGCTCACGCAGGTGGACCGTTCGCAATCCAGCCTGAACACGGGCCTGAAGCACCCGGGGATTGCTCGGCTTGGTGACGTAGTCGTCCGCTCCCGCGCGGAGAGCCGAGATCACCTGGTCGTCATCGTCATCGCAAGAGGTGAGCATCAGGATACACAGGCGGCGGCCCACGTCCGTGGCGCGCAGCAACTCGCATAGCTCCACACCACAGATGCCGGGCATGGTCCAGTCGGTGATCACGATCTGGGGGTCGAGGGTCAGGGCCATCTCCAGCCCTTCGCGGCCATCCCGGGCCACGAGTACTTCGTGCCCCGCCCGACGGAGTTGGGACCCGACGACACGCCGGGTCAGAGGGTCGTCGTCCACCAGCAGAATGCGAGCCGCTTCTCCCCAGCGCCCATTGCCCAGGATCGGCGCCGTCTGGGCGGAGGCCGTCTCGATCCCGCGGACGGGTCGCTGTGCTTGTTCCGAGGTGTTCTCGTCCGAAGACCCCGCCGAGTCGGCCTTCAGGTACTTGACGGCCTGCGGTTGCAGACCCAGCGCCTCGCGTACGCGCGTCCATTCCTGGGCCGCGTCCGTACATGCCTCTTCGGTCTGCTCCATGGAAAGCCCAAGGAGTTGAGTGGTCTTGGCGAGCAGGTCCTCAGCGTGACTCGGTGAAGAGCCCACGCTCCCTCCCTGGCCAAGATAGAGCGTCGCCGCCGCTTGGCTCGCAAGCAGCAGGGCAGCCCAGGTCTTGACATCGTTTTCCTGGTCGCCAAACCAATCGTAGTTCTTGTGCACCAAGACCGCTTTACGCAGGCAGTAGGTCAAGCCTGCATCTTCCAGCATGGCGTGACTCACCTCACCGTGACTGATTCCGAGGACCTCCGTCTCAAGGCGAGCACGCTCGGGCGAGATGGACTCAGGTTGATCCTGGAGGATCCCGTTGAAACGATCGCGGTGGATGTTGGCCAGCGCCAGGGTCCCAACGTCCGCGAGCAATCCCAGTGAATGGGCACGCTGGGTATTACTCCAGCCGGCTGCACCGGAGAGTGATTCACACAGGCAAGCGGTCAGTTGTGCGCGAGACCAGTAGGCCTCATGGTCAAAGTCACTCCATCCCTCGGCAGTATCTTGCCTCACAAGCGAGAAGCCCATGAGGAGTGCCTCGGCCGCATCCCAGCCAATGCGCTTGAGGGCGGACCCCACATCCTCGATCCGACTGGGGCGACGGCTGTGGGTTTGGTTGGCAAGTTTGATCAAGCGCAGGGAGAGGGCCGGATCGCAGTGAAGGGTGTCCACCAGAGCAACCATATCCCGTCGATCGCCGCGCATCAGATCCATGAGGCGCATGGAGACGGTCAGTGATGAGGGCAGGGCGCCCGTCAGGCCCAGTTCGTCGAATTTCTTGTCCATGGGGAGGTTGGACTCGGGTCAAGCCGTTCTTTGTTGGTGGCCGCCATCCAGACCCGTCAGCTGGGCTCGCAAGCAGACCAGACTGAATTGGGCGGACAGGTGTGATTCAATCGCTCGATCGAGGGACTCGGATGTCAGCCCCCCATCCCGTGCTTCCATCTCCACGGCCTTGCAGGCTTCCGAGAGGCGTAGCGCGCCGATGGTCCCACTCGCTCCCTTGAGGGTGTGGGCCACCCTGACCACCTGGTCCCAGTCGTGAGCCTTGACGGCGTTCTCCAGATCGAGGATGCGAACGTCGGCGTCCTCGAAGAACAGGTCAATCAGCTCCACGATCAGATCCGGCTCGTCCTCACCTCCCAGATCCACCAGGGAGGCGATGACCTCAGGGTCCAGGTGCTCGCCGCAAGCGGCTGCCCAAAGGGGCTCGGAGGGGGTGGATCGGTGCTGCATGGGGGCGGAGCAACCAGTCGCGTGACCGGTCAACTCACCCCTCTGTCGTCACTGCAGACGCACGTTCTACGCCGTTTGTTAGGAATTCCCATTCCAGATCCCGATTTGGGCCGCGGGGCTCGTCTCAGTTCAGGATCGGCAGGTCCGGAAAGCCTCCGGATGATGTGTCCTGCGGGTCCGGAGGGGAGGGCAACTCCAGATCGAAAACCTCCAGGAAGTGCTTCACGAGCAACACTTCGCAAAGCAGATTGCCCGCGGGAAGCTCTGCATGGTCAGCCAGCCGGGTCATGCACTCAGGGTCCAGACCACAGGGCTGGAACGGTCGGAATGCTCCCAGATCTGTGTGAACGTTGAGAGCCAGTCCATGCCACGTCACCCAGCGCCGCAACGCCACGCCCACCGATGCCACCTTCTTGTCCCCCAGCCAGACGCCGGTAGCCTCGGGAACCCTTGTACCCTCAAGCTCGAACTCTCCGAGTACGCCGATCACAACCCGTTCCAAGTCCCGCAAGTAGCGGTGTACATCCCGACGCTCCTCGGGCAGCTTGAAGATGGGATAGGCCACAACCTGTCCGGGGCCGTGATAGGTGGCCTCTCCCCCACGCTCGACTTCAAATACCGGAACGGGGACCTCCCCCAGCTGAGCGCCCTTGCGTCCGACGGTGATCACCGGCTCGTGCTCGACCAGAATCAGGGTGTCGTGCACTTCGTCGTTGATGCGTTTTTCAAGCAGCTCCTTTTGCAGCTCCAACACCTCAGCATAGGGCCGGACACCCAGGCGCTGGACGTCCATGAGACGCCCCACTCCCTGCGGCGATGAATCGGTCATGGACGCACCCCTAGGAGCGCTGATAGATATGCACGGCCATACCGTGGACAGCTTCAGCGGCTTCCATGAAGGCCTCGGGTAGGGTCGGGTGGGCGTGGACCGTGCGCGCGATATCCTCGGCGGTGGCTCCCATCTCAAGAGCCAAGGTGGCCTCGGCTATCAACTCTGTGACCTCGGGGCCCACCATGTGCACACCCAGCAGCTCATCCGTCTTGGCATCGGCTATGACCTTGACCAGGCCCTCGGTCTCCATCAGCGTCATGGCCCGTCCCGAGGCGGCGAAGGGGAATGAGCCGGTGGCATAGTCCAAGCCCTGCTCCTTGCATTGCTCCTCGGTCAGCCCCACGGAGGCCATCTCCGGAGCGGTGAAAACCACGGCCGGGACGCACTTGGCGTCGTATTCCTCGGGCTGGCCAGCAATCACGGCTGCAGCCACGACCCCCTCCTTGCTGCCCTTGTGAGCCAGCATCGGCTGCCCGGCAATGTCGCCGATGGCGTAGATGTTGGGCACGGAAGTGCGCATCTGGCGATCCGTGTCGAGGAATCCCTGCTCGTTGACGGAAAGGCCGGCACTCTCCAGCCCCAAGCCCTCGCTGTAAGGGCGGCGGCCCACGGTGGACAGGATCTGATCGCACTCCACCGTGCTGATACCGGTCTTGCCTTCGACCGTCACGGACAACCCGTCCGCCGTGCGCTCCCATCCCTTGGCAAAGGTCTCGGTCATCAGCTTGATCTTGCGTTTCTTGAGGCTGCGCTCGATCACCTTGATGCAGTCGCGCTCCTGGCCTGGCAGCGCCCCCTTCGTTGCCTCGAGCACAGTCACCTTCGAGCCGAGGTGGTGATACATGATGCCCAATTCCAGGCCGATGTATCCGCCGCCGATGACCACGAGGTGCTCCGGTATTCTCTCGGGAGCAAGGGCACCCGTCGAGGACCACACGGCATCCTCGTCGAAATCGAAACCTGGGATGGCTGTCGGAACGGACCCGGTGGCGAGAACGATGTCGTCAGCCTGCAGGGTCTGCTCTCCGGACTCCGTCTGAACACAAACGCTGGTTGAGTTGGTCAGCCGTGCCTCCCCCATCACGACGTTCACGCCGTTGTTCTTCAGCAGCGTCCCGATCCCACCCGTCAAGCGATCCACGATGCCCGACTTCCAGGCCACCAGCTTGGATACGTCCAACGCCAGATCAGAGCAGGTGATGCCCATGATGCTCGCTCGTCCCACTTTCTCCATGAGGGTGCCGGCGGCTATCAGTGCCTTCGAGGGGACACAGCCGATGTTCAGACAAGTGCCGCCGAGCTTGTCCCGCTCCACAACCGTGACCTCTTGGCCAAGTTGGGCGAGGCGGATCGCGCACACATAACCAGCGGGGCCGGCACCAATCACGATGACTTTGCGTCTGGGTTTCATGGAGTGGATTCTGACTTGAGAACCTAGAGAGGGAAGGCCCCGTCCCCTGCCTGGGCGGAACCGAGACGCTCCGCCACGGCGGCAAAAGCGTTGTATTGGCGTTTGAGGTGGGCCGGGACCGACTCGTACACGTCCTCTACCAGGGTCCTGAGGGCCATGGCGGGTGCGGCCTCCTGCTCGTGGATGGCGGCGTCGATTTCGTCGAACAGTTGGGTCTCCAAGGTCGCCCGAGCCCCCTCGGAGAGGATTCCCTCGCTGGAGAGCCAAACCTCAAAGCGATCGATGGGGTCCCTCTCACGCCAAGCCTGAACCTCCTCCTCGGAGCGGTACTTGGTGGGATCATCTGAGCTGGAGTGCCCAAGCATGCGGTAGGTCTTGAGAACAAGCAGGCTGGGACCCTTCCCGGCCCGTGCGCGCTCAGCGGCGGCGTCCATGGCCTGCCGACAGGCCAGGACATCGTTGCCGTCCACTCTGACGCCCGGGATCCCGTACGCGTAGCCCTTGTCCTCGTACTCGGCCTCGGTCTGATTACCCGAGGGAACCGAGATCGCCCACCCGTTGTCCACACAGACAAAGACCACAGGTAGCTTCCAGGTACCAGCGAAGTTCATCCCACTGTGGAAGCCGTTGGAGCTCGTCGCGCCATCACCGAAGTAGACCGCGTGGATGGCCTTGTCCCCGCGTAGCTGGCTGGCATAGGCCGCACCGACAGCGTGGGGCATCTGAGTACCGATCACCGATGACCAGCTGGGGTAGTGACTGCCCTTGTGCTGGAAGTGATTGCACATCTGCCGGCCCTTGGCCGTGTCGTTCGCGTTGCAGTACATCTGCGCCACGTACTCCGACAGCGGCAGGCCACGCATGACCGCAGCCCCGCCCTCGCGCAACCCCGACCACAACCAGTCCTCCCGGGCCAGGGCTGATGCCGAACCGATGGCCGCGGCCTCCGAACCAAGCACTGTGCCCACAAATCCCACACGGCCCGCACGCTGCAGCTTGAGCATGCGCTCATCCAGGCAGCGCACACGCAGCATGTGCTCGAACAGGTCGTGCAGCGCTGAATCATCCAGCGCAGGCCGCTCACCGACCAGAGTCCCGTCAGCGGCAAGGATCTGCAGGGAGTCAGACATGAGGTCTACAGGGCAAGCAGTGCCGGTTCTTCAAGGAGGGTCCGCAGGCGGCTCACAAACCGAGCCGCATCTGCACCATCCGCGAGGCGGTGGTCCACGCTGCAGGAGAGGTTCATGAACTGACGCACCTCGATCCTGTCTCCTTCGGAGGTCTCCACCACACCAGGGCGCTTGACAATGCGGTGCACCCCGAGGATGGCGATGTCGGGGAAGTTGATGATCGGGGTCGCCAGGGTCCCTCCGATGTTGCCCGCGTTGGTGATCGTGAAGGTGCTGCCCTGCAACTCGGCTGAGGTGATCTTGCCATCCCGCGCACGCTGGGCGAGGGAGGTGAGCTCCTCAGCCAGAGCCATCAGGCTCTTGGACTCCACATTGGAGATGACGGGGACAATCAGACCATTGGGGGTGTCCGTCGCTATGCCCAGGTTGACGTAGCCGGGGTTCACGATCTCTGCGGCGTCCTCATCCAGGTGGCCGTTGAGCATCCTGAATTCCATCAGGCAACGGGCCACTGCAGACATGATGAAGGGCATATAGGTGACCTTGATGCCCTGAGCCGCGCCCAACTCCTTGGCCTGGGAACGCACACGCACCAGATTGGTGACATCCAGTTCCTCGATGATCGTGAAGTGGGTGGCGGTGTAGACGGAACGCGCCATGGCCTCGGCAATCTTCCGTCGCACGCCGCGGAAGGGGACGCGCTGGTCGGGAACGGCACCGGAGGAAGCGATGGCAGGGGCCGTCGCTGCGGTTGCAGCAACTCCGGGCTGGAAGGACTCGACGTCCTTGCGGCGAATCACTCCGTTGCGACCCGTCCCCGAGACCTGCGCCAGATCCACGCCCATCTCGCGCGCCACGCGACGCGCGCTGGGAACGGCCAAGACCTTGGAACCGGCCGCCAAAGGGGCAGGCGCAACAGCGGGTGGTGACACGGTTGCTTCTGCGGCAGGTGCTGCCTGGGGTGTCGATTCGGAAGCGGCCTTCTCGTCACCAGAACCGGCATCGAGGTGGAAAATGACGCTGCCCACCGGCACGACCTCTCCCTCTTCGGCGAGGGTCTCGGTCAGGACCCCGGCCGCCGGTGCAGGGACCTCAACGGTGGCCTTGTCGGTCATGACCTCCACGATGGGCTGATGCTCCTCAACCTGTGTTCCGGGGCTGACGAGCCACTTGACTATCTCGCCCTCGGCGATGCCCTCACCGATGTCCGGTAGCTTGAACTCAATCATTGCTGGGGTTTGTTTGCGTGGAGCCTAGAACGAGTGGACCGCTTCGATGGCGTCGAGGACGCGACGCTCATCGGGCAGGTAGTGGTGTTCGAGGGTGTTGGGGAAAGGGGTGTCGAAGCCGGTGACGCGTCGGATCGGAGCCTCCATGTACTCGATCACGTTCTCCGCGATCATGGCCGAGATCTCGGCGCCATATCCGCAGAAACGGGGCGCCTCGTGCACGGTGACGACGCGGCCCGTGGACTTGGCGGCCTCCAGCACGCCCTCCTCATCGAGGGGCATGAGTGTCCGCAGGTCCACGATATTGCACTCGATCCCCGATTCCGCCGCGGTCGCTGCGGCTCGTTCAACAACGGGCACCATGGCGCCATAGCAGAACACCTTGACGTCCTTGCCCTCCCGAACCGTGCGGAGTGTGGACAACTCCACCGTATACGAGCCTTCGGGCACCTCGCCCTTCACAGAGCGGTAGAGGGCCTTGGGCTCCATGAAGAGCACCGGGTCGGGATCATTGATGGCAGCGATCAAGAGCCCCTTCGCGTCGTGAGGCGTGGAAGGAATGACAACCTTCAGACCAGGCGTGTGAGAGAAGTAGGCCTCCCCTGACTGGCTGTGGTACAGGCCCCCGCGGATCCCCCCTCCGTACGGTGTACGGATGACCATGGGTGCCGTGTATTGACCACCCGATCGATACCGCAGCTTTGCCGCTTCAGAGACGATCTGGTCAAAGGCCGGGAAGATGAAGTCCTGGAACTGGATCTCCGCAATCGGGCGCAGACCATTGGCAGCCATGCCAATCGCGGTACCGATGATGCCATCCTCTGAGAGGGGCGTATCAAAGCAGCGCTCTACCCCAAACTCGTCCGTCAAGCCCTCCGTGGCGAGGAACACGCCGCCCTTGGGGCCAACGTCCTCCCCGAACACAAGGGTCGTGGGGTCATCGCGCATGGCGACTTTGAGGCCGTCATTCACGGCTTGGATCAGGGTCAGGTTGGCCATGGCTACTGGGGGGCGTTCGTCAAGAGGATACGAACGGGAAGGCTGTCGGGGATCGAGGTTGAGGAATACATGGATTGAAGGGCTCTAGAGAGGGAAGGCCCCCTCGCCAGCCGCAGCATCGCCTTTGCGGCGAGCCAGATCGAAGACAGCCTCGCCTTGCTTGCGGAGGTGGTCGGGCAGGGACTCGAAGACATCGCTGAAGATGGTCTCGAGACCAGGCGGCGCTTCGACCTCGGCTTCCTTGGCGGCAGCGGCGTGTTCGGCAGACAAGCGGGCGACAAGCTCGTCCTCCCACTCCTGGGTCCACAGCTCCCGTGACTCGAGGTACCCACGCAGACGTTTGGTGGGGTCGAGGGCGGCCCACCGGTCGAGGATCTCCTTGGGGACATACTTGCTGGGATCGTCGGATGTGGAGTGGCCGCCCATACGATAGGTCTCGGCCTCTACAAGAGTGGGGCCCGCGCCCGAGCGGGCACGCTCAAGCGCCTCCGACACGACCTGATGCACGGCCAAGACATCGTTGCCGTCCACCTTGATACCAGGCATCCCGTAGGCCTTGGCCTTGATCGCATAGCTCTCAGATCCGGTCTGTCGGGACGAGGGGCAGGAGATCGCCCAACCGTTGTTCTGGCACAGGAACACGACAGGAGCCTTCATCACGGCGGCAAAGTTGAGCCCGCTATGGAACCCGCTGCTGGATGTGCCTCCATCCCCGAAGCTCGCCAGAGCGGCGTGGGACTCTCCACGCAACGTGAATGCGTGGGCCGCCCCTACCGCTTGAGGTATGTGGGTGCCGATGGGAGAGGAGATGGAGAAGAAGCGCACCGGCTCCACAAACGAGAAGTGCACGGGCATCTGCCTGCCTTGGGCCGCATCTCTGCTGTTGCCGAACATGTTGTGGAACATCTCCACAGCAGCAACCCCTTTGTGGATGGCTATCCCAAAGTCGCGGTAGCTGGGGAATATATGGTCGCCATCCCGCAAGGCCGCCGCAGCCCCGACCTGAGTTGCCTCGACTCCCGTATTGGGAATCGAGAAACCGATGCGCCCACCACGCTGCAGCTTGATGCAGATGTCGTCGAAGGACCGCACGGCCAGCATGGACTCAAAACAACGCTTCAGTTCATCGTCCGAGAGGGCACAAGTGAACTTGGAACGCGGCTGACCGTCCGCGTCGATCAGGGAGTGGGCTTCGTTGGAGTCCATGGAGAGCGAATTCGAGGGAGATCAGGCTGGGGTCAGCACGGGTTCGGCGCGCCGTTGACGAATAACACGGGTGGCGAAGAACTCACCGGCCTTGTAGCTGGAGCGCACGAGGGGTCCGGCTGCCACGTATTGGAAACCGAGCCCCAGGCCCTCCTGGCGTAGCTCTTCGAATCGGGCAGGGGGCAGGTACTCGTGCACCGGGACGTGCTGCTTGCTGGGTCTCAGGTACTGCCCAAGAGTAAGAAAATCCACGTGGGCGGCGCGTAGGAGGGCCATGGCCTCGGAAACTTCGTCAGCACTCTCCGACAGGCCAACCATCAGGGAGGACTTGGTCAGGAGCGTATCGTCACGCTGCTTGGCCTCTTGAAGGGTCTGCAACGACCTCTCAAACGAGCAGCGGGGATCGCGAACCTTGCGTTGCAAGCGCGGCACGACCTCCACGTTGTGGGCAAAGACATCGGGATGGGCGCCGGAACCCTGCCCCTCGCGCCCCGGAAGGAGGCCAGCAAGATCGGAGCCCTGGTAATCAGGGGCGAGGGTCTCAATGATTGTCTGGGGCGCGCGGGCGCGGATCTCAGCCACGCATCGGCTGTAGTGACCGGCCCCACCATCGGGCAGATCGTCCCGGTCCACGCTGGTTATCACAACGTAGTCCAGGTTCAGTCGCCCCACAGCCCGACCCACGTTTGCGGGTTCGGCAGGATCCGGAGCCGGCGCTCGGTCTACGGTCTCCACGGCGCAGAAACGGCAGCGACGGGTGCACTGGTCCCCAAGAACCATGATCGTCATGGTCGCGTGCTCTCCGCTCCAGCACTCGCCCAGGTTCGGACAGCGGGCCTCTTCGCAAACCGTGTGCAGGGAGAGCTCCCGCGTCAGGCGCTTGAGCCGGCCGTGCACCTCCCCTGCAGGCAAGGGGACCTTGAGCCAGGGAGGTTTGGAGGGAAGATCCCCCGGGAGGGCCGTCTTGGAGGGGCTGGAGGACATTTAAAGGCCGATCTGTAGCCTGGAAGGGTAGCAGATCGGGCCTTTGGATTCTGCCCCTCGTGGGGGGGCGTTTCGACCCATGCCGATGCGAAGAAGGGCGGATCTGGCGTCTCAGCGCTCAGGTTTCCAACACGCCGGACCCCGTCACTCACAATCCGTGACTCCCCCGCCCTCCGACTTCCGCTCAGGTGGCCTAGGCCTTCAAGAAGGGACTCGCCGCCCGGCGCAAGGTCGGCGTGCGGAGCTTGTGGATGGCCCGCATCTGTATCTGTCGGATACGTTCGAGGGACACCTCCAGCTGGCGCGCCACTTCCGAGAGAGTGTGCTCGCGCCCTTCGCCCAAGCCGAAGCGGAGTCCCAGCACGCGACGTTCACGATCCGAGAGGTTGACCATGGCCTCCGAGAGGCCTTCCTCCAAGGACGTGTCCTCCATGCTCGGTGAATAGACCTCGCCAGCCTTCTCATCGCAAAGCCACTCAGAGGCCCCCCGCCCTTCGTCGTCTCTGCCCAGACCCCCGTCCAGTGAAATCGTTCCACGATCCGCTGCAAGGGCCCCGAGAACGATGTTCTCCTTGATCCCCGACTCGGCGGACAAGGCACCCACGTCGCTGACACGTCCACCAAGACGCTCCTTGGCCAGGTAGACGTGCTTCATGGCCTTCTGTAGGTAGACGGGAACACGAACCGTGCGGCCGTTGTTGTAGAGGTAGCTGCGAAAGGCCTGGTTCAGCCAGTGCACGGCGTACGTGCGGAATAGCAAGCCGCGCCGCCATTCGAACCCATCCACGGCACGGAACAGGGAGGCCGAGCCTTCCTGGATCAGGTCCAAGCGGGATGCGGGACCCTTGGCGTAGCGCTCCACATTGATCAACGCCAGGTAGAGGTTGCACTCCACGAGCTCACGGCGCATGGCATGCAACTCAACCCACCGTTGGCACACCTCTGCGGGAAGCTCGTCACAGACCTTCTCCGCATCCGTGTGGGTCGAGGGGTCGTAGTGCACTCGACTGGAGACGTCATCCTCCTCAAGGCCCGCGCGCTTCAAGGCAAAGCCCAAGCGGATGCGAGCGAATTCGATGCGACGGGCCAGACGAGCCTCACTCTCGCGATCCATGATCTTGATCTGGTCAATCTCCGAGCGCAGCTGCTCCTCGATCGAAGCCACAGCCTTGGATGTACGGGTAGACGCCGGTTGGCGCCAGTTCATGGGGTCACGGATCTCCAGACCTGCCCCCTCGCGATCCCAACGGCGAGCCAGGGTGCTGGCCCGACGGTGGAAGGTGTCCGGGTTGGCGGCGAAGGGGTCGAGAACCTTGTCGAGCGAGTCGTGTGTGCGAGTAACGGGTACGGAGGTGGATGCCATTGAGAATTGGGGACGCCCGGGGCGCAAGTTGGGGCTGTTTGAGGAAGAAACTGCCAGGGAGTGGGCAGCCTTCCCAGCCGTGAGCGGGGGGGGGAGTCCGCTACACCCCTCAAGCGACATGCCTCACCCAACCGAACGGTGAAACCCAGGAACTTATTGGGGGGGGGCGCCCAGAGGCCAAAATACCCCTGTCTTCATGCCCCAAAGAGGCCTGGGGGGCCGTTGGCGGCGCGTGCCTCCCCCCCTCTCCAGGCACCCACAAGAGACTTGAGCACGGTTACGCGCACTCGCCAATGCTCGACTCGGCCTGCGTAGCGCTCAGCTGGTGGCCATCATGGCCGCCAGCTCCACCAGGCGATTGGCATAGCCCCATTCGTTGTCGTACCAGGCGAGGACCTTGACCAGTCGATCGTCCGTCACGCGAGTCGAGAGGGCGTCGATCACGGCACTTCGCGGATCCCCGGCGAAGTCGGCAGAAACCAGTGGCCGTTCCTCATATCCGAGGATCCCCGCAAGCGGGCCGTCGGCCGCGGCGGCCAGGATGTTGTTGACCTCCGAGATGCTCGTCGACCGTTCTGCGTGAAATACAAAGTCGATCAAGGACGCGTTCAGTACGGGAGCCCGAACGGCAATCGAGTCCAGGCGACCCGCCAGCTCGGGAACGATCATCGTCACCGCAGTAGCTGAGTTGGTGCTCGTGGGAATGAGGCTGAGCTGAGCCGCGCGGGCCCGGCGCGGATCGTCGTGGGGTGCATCGTGGACGCGCTGGGTATTGGTTGGATCGTGAATCGTCGTAACCACCCCCCGCTCGATACCAACCTCGTCATGCAGCACGCGTACGATCGGAGCCAGACCGTTGGTCGTACACGAAGCCGCCGTTATCAGCTTGTGCTCACCAAGATCGTAGTCCCCGTGGTTGACGCCCACGACAATGTTGGGGGGGCCGTCCGCGACGGGTGCAGATACGACGACGCGGCTCGCTCCCGCTGCGAAGTGTCCCTGCAAGAGAGGGCTCGTCCTGAATTCCCCGCTACATTCAAGGACCAGGTCCACACCCTCCGCGCTCCATGGAATCTCCGCGGGCACCAAGAAGGACGAGCGGGCGAGCCGTGTCCCATCCACGAGAATTGTCTCTTCGTCCGGGGCAGCGCAAGTGTGGGCCCAGCGTCCCTGAACGCTGTCGAATTCGGTGAGCAGAGCGAGGGTCTCGGTGGATCCATGGGGCTCGTTGATTGCAACGAGGTGAAGATCCTCCCTCCCCCACAGCGCACGAAGCGCCAAACGCCCCATCCGGCCGAAGCCATTGATCCCTACTCGGTACGAACTCATTCAGCCCTCCTGCTGGGTCCTGTTATCCGGACAAGGATGAAAGCTAGGCTCCCCTCTACCTTGAGAAGCATCACGGGAATCTCTGCACGGACCGAGCTTGTCGCGGCTCAGACTTCGTGGGTTACTTCAGCCTCTTCGTAGTAAGACTGCTGCTCCTCCACGGGAATAAACTCCGACAGGTGCTCGAGATCCGCACATTCTCGCACCAGATGGCGGGCGATCACCATGCGTTGCACCTGGTTGGTGCCCTCGTAGATCTGGAGGATCTTGGCGTCCCGGAAGAACTTGGCGATGGGGTAGTCCTCCATGAATCCGTAGCCGCCGAACACCTGGACGGCGTCGGTAGCCACCTCCATGGCCACGTCTGTGGCAAAACACTTGGCCATGGCCGCCATTTTGGAGTTGGTGGGGCTGGGGCCCACCTCATCGATTCCGGCGGCAGCAGCATAGACGAGCTGGCGTGCGGCCTCGGTCTTCATGGCCATGTTGGACATCATCTGCTGCACCATCTGGTGCTTGGAGATGGGCACTCCGAACTGTTGCCTGCGGTTTGAGTAGACATTTGCCAGGTCCAGCGCCCCCTGACATGCACCCACGGCCTGAGCGGCCACTCCGGGGCGGGCATAGTCGAGTGTCATCATGGCGTGCTTGAAGCCAGCACCAGGACGACCACCAATCAGGTTGGACTTGGGAACCCGGACGTGGTCAAAGTGGGTCTCCACGACCGGCACGGTGCGGATGCCCATCTTGTCCTCGATCTTCTTGATCTCGAAACCGGGCGTGCCCTTCTCCACGACGATAGCGCTGATGCGGCGTGACTTGGAGTTGGGATCGGTCACGCAGAAGACAGAATAGATGTCCGCCACCCCGCCGTTGGTGGTCCACTTCTTCTCTCCGCAGATGATGTAGTCGTCTCCATCTTCGAAGGCCCGCACCGAGAGTCCACTGGCATCCGAGCCGGCGAACTTCTCGGACAGGCAGAAGGCCACGAACTTGTCCCCGGACGCCACCTGGGGGAGCCAGAGCTTCTTCTGCTCTTCGGTCCCTCCCAGGATGATGGGGAATGAGCCCAGCGCATTGACGGCGAAGGCCACGCCGAACCCCGAATCGGCCTTGGCCAGCTCCTCGGCCACAAGGGCCAGGGCGAGGACTCCGGCACCATGGCCTCCATACTCCTCGGGGATGAAGGTGCGGAACAGGCCTGCGTCGGCCACGGCCCGCGCCGCTTCAAAGTTGTACTCCTGGGCCTTGTCGTGCTTGGCGGCGGCCGGCCGCACATGCTTGTCGGCGATCTCGCGGGCCAGGGCTTGGAGTTCGAGGGCCTTCTCGTTGAAGTGGATTGGTTGCTGAGGCATGCGTGGTTGAGGGGCTCTGACAGGGAATCGGGTCTGATTGTACGAGGGGAGGTGGGTGCTCGCACCCTACCTTCTACTCAGGCGCAGTAACTGTCGAGGGGTATCGGCAGCCAGAGGGCGCCCGTCGAAGGCGCCGGCCACGGATTCCACCTCGATTCCTCGCTCCTGAAGGGACTCTGCGAGGTCGGCCACCGTGTACAGGCGGACCTCCTCGCGCCAACGGCGCACCTCTCCATCGGGTCGGGTCATGCACACCTGCTTCACGACCTGGAGGCCATCGTTCTCCAGGGCGCGCTCCTCCGTGAGAACCACCCCTTGCTCCTCACGTTCTGAAAAGGGAACGAGGGTGGCACGGACGAACTCGGGATTCATCAGATCCATGAAGGCCACACCTGACGGCATGAGGACGCGTGCAATCTCGTCCAACACTTCCAGGTCACCATCTTCACCGAAGTATCCGAAGGAGCTGAAGAGATTCACCAAGCCCGCGAAGGAGCTTTGCTTGAATGGGAGTGACCGCGCGTCACAACGGGCAAGCCTGCCAGCAATGTGAGGATCCGCCGACCGTAGCAGCTCCGCAGAGAGGTCGACACCAACGACGTCCAGGCCGCGCCTGGTCATCGCCGCGGCATGACGCCCGAATCCGCAGCACAGATCCAGGACCGGCCCCTGAAGCCCTTGCTCAATCAGGTGGGCCACCTCCTCCTCTGCCGCATGGTCGTCCCGGTGCGCGTACAACTCTCGGTAATCCGCGCGGAATGCAGTGACGAACCAGGGCTCGCTGGTATCTGAGGGGGAGGACATGGGGTGGACCGTCGCGGTGGAGAGGGCGCGGTGACTGGACTCACCCAGTAGACTGGGTGGACCCAAACCCCGCAACGCACGTGAGACGATCGGGTAAGGGTGAAACCCGCGGCCCACGGTCGCGTCCTTCCAGCCGTGCCCAATCCCGTGAGCCCCCCCCAACAGCCCCTCTTTGAACGCTCCGGAAAGGAAGAGCGCGAAGAGACCTGCCTTGCCCCCTGCGCGGCCCACTCGGCCCAGTCCCGTGGACGTGCACATGCGGAGGCAGAGGACCCCATGCGAACGTGTTTCGAGCGTGACCGCGATCGCATCACCCACAGCACCGCCTTCCGAAGACTGGGCTACAAAACACAGGTCTTCGTCAACTCGGCTGGTGATCAGTATCGCACGCGCCTATCGCACTCATTGGAGGTGTGCCAGGTGGCACGCAGCCTCGGCAGCGCGCTGCGCCTGAACGGCGCCCTGTGCGAGGCCCTTGCGTTGGCTCACGACATTGGTCACCCACCGTTCGGTCACCGGGGCGAGGCGGCACTGAACGACCTGATGGCAGACCACGAGGGCTTCAGGCACAACGCCCAGGTGCTACGGGTCGTGGACTCTCTCGAGCGTCGTAGCCCCGACTACTCCGGGCTCAATCTGACACGAGAGGTGCGCGAGTCATTGCTCAAGCACGAGGCGGAGCGGGATTGGCCCAAGGAACTCGACCCGCGACCGGCCAGCCCTCTGCTTGAAGCGCAGCTCGTGGACATGGCCGACTCCACCGCCTACGCCAAGCACGACCTGGAAGACGGGTTGCTTGCAGGCATGTTCAGCGAGGAACAGTTGAACGATGAAGTGGAGCTGTGGCGGGATGCCCGGCTGCGCGTGCAGGATCGACACCCCGGGTTCCTCGATACCGACCAGGACCCAAAGCTGAGGGTGCAGCGCGTGGCGAACGAGCTCATCGGCCGTTGCATCGAAGACCTGCTCACCGAGACACATGCCCGCATGGAGAGCTCTGGGGTCCGGTCCGCTGAAGAGGTGCGCGCCCACGGTTCCATGCTCGTGCGGCATTCGGCGCGTATGGCCGCCATGACAGGTGAGCTACGCGGCTTCCTGTACAACCACTTCTACCGGCATGAGCACCTGCAGGCCTTCCTGGCCTATGCGCAGCGGGTCCTGGAGAACCTCTTCGACGCCTACCGCGACAAGCCTCAGGAGCTCCCGGTGTGGTACCGCTCCTGGGCCGATCAGGTGGGTCTGGAGCGGGCCATCTGCGACTATCTCGCAGGCATGACCGACCGCTTCGCCCAGCATGAGTGCGCGCGCCTCGCGGACCCCACCCTGGCGGAGTTCCCCCAGATCAGGAGCTGACACGGATCAGAACAGCTCGATCTTGAGCCAGATGCCAAGGAAGATGACCAGTGATGCGATGAGCACCCACCCGAAGATCGAGGAGGTCCCCGATGCCGTAGCAATGGCGGCGGGCAATACGACAAGGATCAGGAACCAAGGGGTCTTGATGTGCGTGCCCTGCGATTCAGCATCCGGGTCCGAGCCCACTTCGAGCCCATCAAATAAGGGCTCCACCAAGCGGTCGTCGGGACGTGGTCGATACTCGTTCATCACTTCTACCCATCAGAAGAGGCTGGAGTAGCATGCACCCTGCGGCCACAGCCGTAAAGCAAGATCTCCCTTGTGCATGGCCACCATCCCCCACACATTTGCGCAGCCTGATCTGCTCGAACTCGCCCTCACCCACGCCTCTCTAAAGCGCAGCGAGGACAACGAGCGCATGGAGTTCCTGGGCGACGCGGCCCTGGATCTGGTCATCGCCGAGGAGCTGTACCGGCGCCATCCCGACCTGCCGGAAGGAGACCTGACAGAGATGAAAGCCGGAGTGGTCTCACGTCGAACCCTCGCCAAGGCCGCCCATGGCATGGGCCTTGAGGAAGTGGCCCAGGTGGGAGGAGGCTTGCAGCAGCGCGCCCTCTCGCGCGCCGTCCTGGCCAACCTGTATGAGGCCGTCCTGGGTGCGGTGTATCTGGATGCGGGCCTGGATGCCACCCGGACCTTTGCACTGACCACCCTGGACAAGTACCTCGAAGCCGTCCAATCCAAGGAGAGCACCCTCTCCCCCAAGCAAGCCCTGCAGGAGTTCTGCCAAGGACAATGGAGCTGCCTGCCCGAGTATGTGGAGCTCGAAGCGCGCGGCCCCTCTCACGCGCGAGCCTTCCTGGTGCGTGTTCAGGCGGCGGGAGAGAGCTTCCCGAGCGCCTGGGGCCGTACGTTGAAGGAGGCGGAACACTGGGCCGCAAGCGAAGCTCTCCTTGTCCTCGAAGAGCGTAGCCCCGCGTGAGCGACGCCCATGATGACGGGCACGAGGGCCTCGTCCTCGATGCGGCCGGGCTGCCCTTCCTGCCAGACCTCCAAGAGGCGCTCAAGCATGCGCAGAGTCAGGGCAGTTGCAACCTCGGCAATCTGTGGGGCTCCTCCCAGGGCCTGCTGCTCGCCTCCGCGCTCTCGCACCCTGCCATGAACGGCGAACTCGCCCTGGTCGTGACCTCGACGGAAGCCGAGGCCGAGGCCATGGCGGAGGATCTGAGGAGCTTCGGCCAAGAGGCGCAGCAGTTTCCCGCGCGCCAGCAGCGGGCCAAGGGGGGACCCAGCTCCGACGCCCGCTCCATGCGGATGCGTCTGCAGCTTGTGCAGTCCCTTGGAAGAAGCGCGGCGGATCGTCCGCGAGCGGTGGTCAGCTCACTCCTGGCCCTTCTCCAACCCGTGCCGCCACTCAAGGAGCTCGAGAGCCACTTCTTGCACCTGGCCGTGGGCGAGGCCCTCGACCCCGAACCCCTCTTGCGCTCCCTGGTCGCCGACGGGTACACCCGACAGCCCTTGGCGGAGGCGCCCGGAGAGGTCTCCTTGCGCGGGGACATCCTGGACCTCTTTCCCTTCGCCGCCGACCTGCCCCTGCGCGTGGAGATCTTTGAAGATGAGATCGAATCTCTGCGGACGTTCGATCCCGAGAGCCAGCTCTCCGTGGAGACCCTCACCTCCCTGGAAGTATGTACCGCCGCAGAGAGCGCCACCCTTGAGAGTGGTGAAGGGACCTCCCTTCTGGGCTTCCTGGGGCCCGGTGCCTGGATCGTGGAGGTGGAGCCTCTGCGAGTGGAGGAGAAGGCCGAGAGCCTGCGCAACCAATCCGCGGCTCACGAACGGGCCCTGCGCCAGTTCACGTCCGAGCGAGCGGACCACTCCAACCTGCAACTGCAGAGCCTGCCCGGAGAAGATCGATCGCTCGACACGCGCTCGGTCAAGTCACTGGAGGTCGGCATGCGTCAGGCCGCCGGGGCCCTGCGCGAGGCGGCGGCGAGCACTGGACGCGTCATCGTCCTGTGCCTGAACGAAGCGGAGCGCCACCGCCTGGGAGAAACCTGGGTAGACGAGCCCGGGTTGGATTCCGTGGAGCTCCAGATCGGCTCGATAACCCGCGGCTTCCGTGTACCGGCGTTCGATCTGCTGGTGGTGGGACACCACGAACTCAAGGGCATGCTGGGTGCACGCCGCCGCACCCAGCCCCGCAGCGCCCACAAGGTGCGGGCGATCCAGTCCTTCTTCGAGCTGCGTCCCGGTGACCTGGTCGTCCACGCCGTCCATGGCCTCGCCCGCTACAGGGGATTGGAGAAGGTCGAGCGAGGTGGTGGACACGAGGAACACCTGCACCTGGAATTCGCTGACCAGGTCAGCCTCTACGTCCCCTCAAGCCGCATCGACATGGTGCAGCGCTACATCGGCCCGGGTGCCGCAGGGCTCTCCCTCGACCGCATCGGCGCCGGCACATTTCGCAAGCGCAAGGAGCGGGTCGAGCGTGGGCTGTTCGACATGGCCGCAGAACTGCTGGAGATACAGGCCCAACGCGCGCTGCGGAAGAGGCCCAGCTGGGAGGGAGATTCCGAACTCGTCGAGGATCTGGTGCAGAGCTTTCCGTACGAAGACACCCCCGATCAGGTGGAGGTGGATCAGAGCCTCACCCATGACCTGTATGGCGATCGCCCCATGGATCGCCTGATCTGCGGGGACGTGGGGTTCGGGAAGACGGAGCTCGCCGTTCGAGCCGCCTTCAGAGTGGTCAACGGCGGAGGCCAGGTGGCGGTGCTCGTGCCCACGACGATTCTCTCCGAGCAGCACTTCGGGACCTTCCGCGAGCGCATGGCGGACTTCCCCGTGGAGGTGGAGGTGCTGAGCCGCTACGTCACCGGCGCCGATGCGCGCAACGTGGTCGAGCGGGTGGCTGCGGGCAGCGTGGACGTGCTCGTGGGCACCCACCGCATCCTGAGCAAGGACGTGCAGTGGAAGAACCTGGGAATGGTCATCATCGATGAGGAGCAGCGCTTCGGAGTCACCCACAAGGAGCACTTCAAGCAGCTGCGCTCGGAGGTGGATGTCCTGGCCCTGACCGCCACGCCCATCCCCCGCACCCTGCACATGTCCCTCTCGGGGCTACGGGACATCTCTGCTCTGACCGTCCCCCCACCGGGGCGCCAGGCCATCGATACGATCCTGGGCTATGGCGACGACGAGGCCCTGATCCGGGAAGCCATCCTGGGAGAGCTCAACCGTGGGGGTCAGGTCTTCTTCCTGCACAACCGGGTGCGCTCCATTGATGGAGTGGCCGAACGGCTGCAGACCCTGATACCCAGCGCGACCTTCGCCATTGGCCATGGTCAGATGGGTGCCAAGGAGCTCCGCGCGGTCATGGACGCCTTTGAATCGGGTGAGGTCAACGTCCTGGTGGCGACGACCATCATCGAAAACGGACTCGACATCCCGCTGGCTGGAACGATCCTGATCGACGATGCCGATTGCTTCGGCCTCTCCGAACTGCACCAGCTGCGCGGTCGCGTGGGCCGAGGTGACCAGAAGGCCTTCTGCTACCTGCTGGTGGAGCGCCACAAGCCGCTCAAGGACATCGCCCGGGAACGGCTCAAGGCACTCGAGGAGTTCAACAAGCTGGGATCGGGGTTCGAGATCAGCGTCAAGGACCTGGAGCTGCGCGGGGCCGGAAACATCCTCGGGGCCCAACAATCCGGACACATCGCGGCCGTCGGATACGACATGTTCTGTCGACTACTGAAGTCCACGGTGGACCGGCTGGAGGCGGGCGAGAGTCTGAGCACGGAGACACTGCGGGTGGAGGAGACCGAGGCCGGGACCGAGTTGGAGCTGGGGCTGGAGGCCTACCTGCCCGAGGACTGGATTCCAGGGCAGAGTCGTCGGCTGGACGTGCTCCGGGAGATCTCGGTGCTTCACGAGCCCGCGCAGGTGGAGGCCTTCGGGAAGTCCCTGCGCGAGAGATACGGCCGCCTGCCAGGGCCCGCCCAGACCCTGCTTCGGAGCATCGCCCTCAAGGTTCGCCTGGACGCCTTTGGCCTGCGCTCCCTTGCCTGGCGCGACGGCTCCTACCTGATCACCTACACCGACCCCGTGGCCTTCACACAGCTCTTCGAGGGCCGCGGCCTTGACCTGCGCCGAGCGCGACGTGGAGTGATGCACCTGTTCCTGCCCACCGAGGTGCAGGGACCGGAGGCCGGACTCAGCTGGCTGGAAGAGCTGTTGCAGCAGGTTCCCGAGGCCGCCAGAATGCCGGTCGGAGACACTCAATGATTTCAACCGCTATCGCACTTGCCCTCTTTTGCCAACAGCCGGCGCAGCCGACAGACCAAGACCCTCAGGCCGCCGCGCTGCAGGCCGCGCGGGCCCTCGCCCAGGACCCGAGGACCCGCCGCGCCTACCTCTCCCGTGACTGGATGATCGGTGTCGCCGGGGATGAAGTCGTCCTGCGTTCCGATCTGGATGTGATCATCACCCAGAGTGCCGACCTGCGTGGCCGCTGGCAGAATGCCGACGCGGAGGGACGGCAAGTTCTCTATGAAGAGGCGCTCGGCCAGCGCCTCGAGACACTTCTGCGCGTGCAGGCAGGCATGGACCTTGGGTTCGATCCCGAAGTCGTGGACCAGCGGACCGACTTCGCTTTCGGTGATCGTGTGGAGCATCTCGGCGGACACCGTGCGGCCAGCAAGGCCCTGCAGTCCGACCAACTCACTCCCGCTCAATTCCGTGCGCATTTGCGTGATCAACTCCTGGCGATGACCTGGTATCAGGTACAGGTGGGACGCGCCGCGGGACGTACGGGCCGCGTCTTCGTGGACAGGAACGTCCGGCCCGGTTGGATCTATAGCGCGTATCAGTCCTTCTCCAGGTCGTCCTCGGCCGAAGAGCAGGCACTCGTGGGGAAGAAGGAGACGAACTATCGACTGCAGATCCTGCGCGTGCCCGTTGATCCGGAGGGCAGCCCAGCGGATGCCGAAGCCCTGGCCATCGAGCTGCGGCGGATGTTCACCGAAGGCGAAGTGAGTTTTGATTTCCTGGTTCGCACCTATGCCGACCCGGCGAGCCAGGAGAACCTCGGGCGCCTCCTGCCCATGACCTCCCAGCGGACCGGGCAGGTGGCCCAGGTCTTCCATGGCCCGTCCGGACTGGCCGTGAACGAGCTCTTGGAGTCCAGGCAGATTGACGGGACCACACCGCCCCTGTTCCGGGAGGGCCCCGATTCCTGGCTCATCTACAGGCTTGAGGGCATAGAGCCAGGCACGGATGCCCAGCCCCTTTCCTCCCCCGAGGTCCAGCGGGCGCTACAGGCCTTCCTCCTGAAGGCTCAGGACAAGAGTCGGGAGCGGGCGGCCTTTGCACAGGTCCTGTCCGACTCCTTCATCTACCCGGGTGCGTTTGGGCCTTTCCTGGGCCAAAGGAACGCCCAGTCCAAGTAGCGCCCGCAGGGGCTGTGGGCCCGGTGGCGGCCGCCTCGAAGGGCGTCCGGCCCCCGCCCCCACTTACAAGCACACTTCTCCGGTAGGCGACCGGGGATCCGCGCGATATGCTCTGAACCCGCTGGAGTGCGGGGCGTTGGGTATCTTCCCAGCCCCTTATCGGCCCTGGAAGGGCTCAGAACCCACTCCGAGGCTCTCCGAACCCAGGCCCAGGCCCCTCAGTAGATATCCCCTCTCATGTCAGAAAAAGAGCAATTCCACATCGAGTCCACCCTGCCCAAGTCCTGGGAGCAGGAAGAGACCTTCAACGACGTCCTCTACGAGTGGATGTCGCGGGCACCCTGGCTCGCCATTTCGGCAGCCCTGCACCTGGTCATATTCTTGATCATTCAAGCCATTCCGTGGGGCCTCTTCGGTCAGGACGATGAAGTCGTGATCGAGGCCTCTGTGGACCAGGCTGCCGAGGAGCTCCCCGAGGATCCCCCCGAGGAGGAGCCCGAGGAGATTGAAGAAGAGGAGCCGATCGAAGAGCCGATCATCCAGGACTTCGAGATCTCCGACCACAACGAGACCGACACCAACGAGGACTTCGAGTCCACCGAGGGTGACCCCGACATGTTCGCGGATTCGCCCTTTGACGATAAGGCGTTCAACAACGTCATCGGCATTGGCGGTGGCGCGGGCGGCAAGTTCGGTGGGCGCTTCGGCGGCCGCAAGAACCTGCGTGCCGCGGGTGGCTCAGGAACCGAGCAGGCCCTCAAGGCCGGTCTGGAGTGGCTCAAGAACCACCAGGACCCCGAAGGCCTCTGGGACTGCGACGAGTTCATGAAGCACGACCCGCCGAACGATCTGTGTACCGGGCCAGGCGCCTCTCTGCACGACATCGGCGTCACCGGGCTTGGCCTCTTGGCCTTCCTGGGCGATGGTCACACGACTCGTAAGGGTCTCTATAAGAACGTCGTGCGCAAGGGCATTCGCTGGCTGACTGGCGAACAGGACTACGACACGGGCCTCCTGGGTGAAGAGATCGGTCACACATTCCTGTACGACCACTCCATCGCCACGCTGGCCATCACCGAGACGTACTACTTCGACGACTCGCCCATGCTGGACAGCGTCGCTCAGAACGCGATCAACTACATCACCCGTGCTCGGAACCCCTACGGTGCCTGGCGCTATGACGTCCCGCCCATGGGAGAAAACGACACCTCCGTGACGGGCTGGATGGTCTTCTGCCTCAAATCCGCTGAAGAGGCGGGGCTGAAGATCGACCCCGACGCCTTTGTGGGCGCCTTGAACTGGATCGATGAGGTGACGGACCCCGCCAACGGCCGAGTGGGCTACAACTCGGTGGGTTCCGCCAGCTCGCGTATCGAGGGCCTTAACGACGAGTGGCCCACCGATAGCGGTGAATCCATGACCGCCGTGGGCCTGTTGTGCCGCTTCTTCCTGGGCCAGGATCCGGGCAAGACGCCCGCCATGGTCAAGCATGCCGATCTGATGCTGAAGACCCTCCCTGTCTGGGATCCCGAGGCCATGGGCTGCGACATGTACTACTGGTACTACGGTTCCTACGCCATGTTCCAGATGGGTGGTCGTCACTGGAAGGCTTGGAACAAGGCCATGAAGACGGCCGTGCTCGACTCGCAGAGGCAGGACGGGGCTCACCTCGGCTCCTGGGACCCTGTGGGGCCCTGGGGAATGAAGGGTGGCCGGGTGTACTCGACCGCCACCATGGTCCTCTGCCTCGAGGTCTACTTCCGCTACGGCAAGGTGCTCGGCGCGCGTTAGTCGCCTTCGCACCAAGGGCAAGACACAGCCCCGTCCGGGTCCCCGCGAGGGATTCGGGCGGGGCTTTTCTTTTTGGATCGTTGATCGAG
>PVBE010693213.1_pt1 | contig 27517 bp, 27 predicted proteins | sample 1631181 | NCBI WGS metagenome assembly PVBE01 (sample SAMN08397723, study PRJNA350692) | Marine metagenome, whole genome shotgun sequencing project. | isolation source: water | place: Pacific Ocean | collected 2012-04
CCATCAGCGGGATCAGCAGGTTGCCGAACCCGGCGATGAGCACCGGCATCGCGACCCAGAAGATCATGATGGTGCCGTGGTTGGTCACCAGGGCGTTGTAGGTGCCCGGGGAGACCGCGCCGAAGCCCGGAACCTCAGAGCCCGGGAACGCCAGCTGCATGCGGAAGACGTACGCCATGAAGGCGCCGATCACCGCCATGCCCATGCCCGTGAACATGTACTGCTTGGCGATCATCTTGTGGTCGGTGGACCACAGGTACTTGTGGAAGAACGAGACATCGTGGTGGTCGTCGTGCCCCCCACCGTGGTCGTCGAGGGCGTGCTCGGCAGCGTGCTCAGCCATTGGATCTGCTCCTACTGCGCGTCGACGGTGGCGACCGTCGGCGTCTGGTCGGCGACCCACGCGGCGTGCTGTTCGCCCCGCTCGATGTGGATGCGCGCACCCATCACTCCGTGGCCGATGCCGCACATCTCAGCGCACTGGATGTCGTACTCGCCCGTGATGGTGGCGTTGAACCAGCCGGTGATGGTCCGGCCGGGGATGGCGTCCTGCTTGAGACGGAAGATCGGCACGCTGAAGCTGTGCATCACGTCCGTCGCCTCCAGGTGGAAGACGTAGTTCTTGTCCACCTCGATGTGGAGCTCGTCGACGAGGCGGATGTCGTCGTCGGTGTCGAGCTCCCCGTCGGCGCCGGGATGCTGGAACGTCCACGCCCACTGCTGACCGATGATGCGGATCTCGTAGTCCGGCTCCGGCAGCGTCTGCTTGACGTGCACCCACACCTGGACCGCCGCGATGATGACGAGCACGTCGCACACCAGCACGAGGCCGTGGGGGATGTTGATGAACTTCTTTTCGACCTTGCTGGTGCCCGGCACGTACTTGGCGCGGACGCCCGGCTTGGCCCGGTACTTCAGGATGAGACCGAAGAACACACCGGTCGACAGCGCCCACCAAAAGCCGACGAGCACGCCGATCAGGAGGATGACGTTGTCGATGTTGCGCGCGTAGGTCGATCCGGCCTCGACGAACTGTTCGATCATCGGAACCTCAGAGGATGAAGGCGAAGACGGTGCCGATGAACAGCACCGCACCAGCCATGGTGATCACGAAGGTCTTGTGGGCGAGGAAGTCGCCGATCTTGGGGTCTTTGTTGTCAGCCATTCCGGCCTCCTACTTGAGGGTCGCGATGTGCGCGAGCACGTCGGCGACCGCCTTGTCGTCGGGGAGCGTCATGGCCATCGGGACCATCGTCGCGCCGGAGGCATCCAGGGGATCGGCCCCGCGGATACCGCTCTTGAACTTCTCGATCTGACGAGCGAGGTACCAGTCGTCCTTGTCGGTCAGGGACGGCGCGTTCATCGCCTGGTTGCCCTTGCCGTCGGGGCCGTGGCACGCGACGCAGAGCGCGAACCGGGCCGCACCCGCCGCGGCGTCGCCGCCGAGGGTGTGATCGGGGGCCTGCAGGGGCATCGAGGAGACGTACTCCGCGACCGACTCGACGTCGCCCGCGTGGGTTCGCAGCGAGCGCGCCATGGGCCGCATGCGCAGCCCCTCAACGTCGTCGGGGTGGTCGCCCCGGGCTCCGTCGCGGAACTTCACGAGCTGGGACTCGATGTACCACTGCTCCTGGCCGGCGATGGATGGGGCACCGGTCGCCTCCATGCCACCGCCGTCAACACCGTGGCACGGGGCGCAGGTGCGGAACACCTGCTTGCCACGTTCGGCGCCGACCTCCGTGACGTTGCCGCAGCCTGCGAGCAGGAGCGCCGCGAACACCAGGATCGTCTTCTTCATCGTCGGAGGTCCTCGGTCGTTTTCGGGGCAGGCGGCCGGCGTACAGCGACGCGGTCGATGGGGGTCCTGCCGGGGGCTCTTAATACCGAATCTGTACAGGCAGTGCAACCGTCCCATCCATCGATATGAGGAGGTTTGGAAGGACGGTGACAACGGTCGGGGCGCACCTCCCCAATCACGCGCACAGTAGGTCCATGCCACAGGGTCCGATATCCATGCTCGTCGCCGACCGGGAGGGAACCATCCTCCGAATGAATGAGGCCGCCCAGCACCTCATGGGGAACTGCGTCGGCCGCCTCTGTTGGGACGCCGTGGGTGCGCTGGACGGACGCAGGGCCCCCATCTGCGCCCCGGGCTGCTCCCTCGAGCTCGAGGAGAAGCCGGGCAAGCAGGCCGTCCGCTATGCGAACTGCCGCGGCCGAGCGATGTCCCTGACCTGCATCGGGGTCGGCCGCGAGGTGGTCGTCCAGATCGACGGGGCCGATGGGACCCAGGCACTGGCGCACGCGTCGCTGACCCCGCTGAGCCGTCGCGAGAAGGAGGTCATGCAGTTGCTGTCCCAAGGGCTTCCGGCCCCGGCGATTGCAACGGAGCTGGGGATCGGCGTGACCACGGTGCGAACGCACCTCAATGGCGCGCGGAGCAAGCTCGGAGCCGCCAACCAGGCTCAGGCGGTCGCGATCGCCTTGAAGGCCGGAGAGATCGACTGAGCGCGGCGGGGAGCCGCGACCGCTACTGCAGCGAGTTGATGTAGGCGACCAGCGCCGCGACGTCTTCGTCGCTCATCGGCACGGGCGGCATGGCGGGCGGGTAGCCCTCCACCACCTTGGCGTTCGGGTCAACGATCGACTCCGCGAGGTAGGCGTCATCGACCGTGACGGTCGAACCGTCGGCCAGCTTCTCTTCCTTGCCCGAGAGCCCCTTGAAGCTCGGTCCCACCAGGCGGCTGCCGTCGGTGGAGTGGCAACCGAAGCAGGTCTTGGACGCGAACAGCGCCTTGCCCGCCGTGACCAGCGGGTCTGCGTCGACAGCGGCGTCGTCTGCACCTGCGCCCGAGAAGGCGGTGCTGAGGAGCTCCGGGTTCGCCACCAGCGCCGCCTGGGCCGCGTCGATGGGGATCGTGTGCGTGCCGTCGCCGTTGTCCTTCGTCGTCGTGAGCGCGGTCGTCTCCGCCGCGTTGAGCTCAGCCAACTCGGTGAAGTCGGTGATCTCCAGCGCGATCGACGGCATGTCCTTCGTCGGGACGACGAACACCACCAGGCCCACGATGATCGCGACGATGCCGACCGCGATCGTGCCGTGGAACACGAGCTCCCGGTTCGATCCGTACTCGATGTCTGAGTCGTTGTAGGTCACGTTCGACTCCCTAGAAGTTCGTGAAGGCCATCGACTCGGAGAGCCGCGGGTCCTTCACCGGGATGAGCGCGCTGCGCGTGTGCATGAAGGCGGTGACCGCCCACACGATGGCGAACATGCCGATGGCGAAGCACACCGCCGAAGCGGGGATCGTCGAGGTCGGCACCATGTGCTTGCCCAGGAACAGGTTGGGCAGAATCGTGTACGCGAGGTCGAAGAAGTGCAGCACCAGCAGGTAGGTGCAAACGGCCAGCAGGGCGCTGGGGTTCCGCTTCACCGTGCGCGGCATCGCCAACAGGAAGGGGATGCCGAAGTGGGCGATCATCAGCAGCATGCCGATGGACTGCCAGGGGTTGTTCTCGCCCATCCGCAGGTGGAAGAACGTCGTCTCCTCCGGGATGTTGGCGTACCAGATGAGGAAGAACTGGGAGAAGGAGATGTAGGCCCAGAAGATCGTGAACGCGTACACGAACTTGCCGACGTCGTGCAGGTGCTCCTCGTTGACCTGGGGCAGCAGGCCCGCCTTCTTCATCAGCAGCAGGTTCACGCCCAGGAAGGCGAAGCCGCTCACGCAGCAGCCGGCGAAGAACCAGACGCCGAACATCGTGCTGAACCAGTGGGGGTCCAGGCTCATCATCCAGTCGAACGCCGCGAAGGTGGTCGAGAGGCCGAAGAGGACGATCGCCGGGTAGGCCATCGTGTTCATCTTCTTGGTCACCGAGCGCGCAGCCTCGGGGTCCGCGATGCTGTCCTGGCTGACAGAGGTCTTCCAGAAGAAGAAGCCGAGTCCGCTCCAGATGATGAAGTAGACCGCAGCCCGGATCGTCCAGAAGCCCTCGTTCAAGAAGGCGGCCTTGCCCTCGATGATCGGGTCGCCAGCGGCGTGATGCGCGTCCATCCAGTGCGACCAGATGTCCATGCGGCCCAGGTACAGCGGGATGAAGAGCAGCAGCAGCACCGGCAGCGCCATCCCGGCGCACTCGGCGACGCGGCGCACGACCACGCTCCAGCCCGCGTTGGAGGCGTGCTGGACGATGACGAAGAAGAGGCAGCCGAGCGCGACCGAGCCGGCGTACATGAAGCCGGTCAGCCACGCGTAGTTGCGCGAGTGGTCGTCGTCGGCGATGAACCAGCCGGCGGCGATGGCGAGCACGCCCGTGACGGCGAGCACCAGCGGCAGCTTCGTCCACAGGTGACCCTGCGGAATCGTCACCTCTTCGGCGGTGGGGAGGGGCTTGCGGTGACCCATGACTACTTCGCTCCGTTCGCGACGTCGTCCGACGCGTACTGGGAGATCTGCAGGGCGCGGACGTAGGCGGCGACCGCCCAGCGATCCGTCGTCGGCATCTGCGTGGCGTAGCCGGGCATGATGGCGCCGCCGTTGCTGATGGTGTCGAACAGCTTCCCGACCTCACGTCCGCGGACGATGTCGTTGTGGAAGGTGATTGGCTTCATGCCGCGTCGCGCCACCATCCCGTCGGCTGCACCGACGCGGTCATGGCAGGGAGCGCAGAAGATGTCGTAGCGCTCCTGGCCACGGTCCAGCAGCGCCGCATCCAGCGTCACCTCATCCGGCAGCGTGGTCGCGAACGAACCGTCCTTGGCGTTGACCCCCGAGCAGAGGTGGGGGTTGGCCTCCGGGAGCGCACAGGGGGAGACGTCTCCGCGGGGGTCCGCGCTTCGGACCGTGCCCTCGGGCCAGCGCCGATTGGCGCGGTTGTCGGAGAAGAAGTCGTTGGGCTCCTGAGCCTCGAACCGATTGACTTGGTCCATGTTCAGCTGCGGGTGCAGCGGAGCCTTCTTCTTGATGGAGCCGCGGCAGCCGCCGAGCGCGAGCGCGGCGATGGCGATGCAGCAGACCAGAGCGATGCGACGGGTCATGGCGCTATCCCTCCACCAGTTCGACGTGGGAGGCGCCCAGGCTCTCGAGGAACGCGGACGTTCCGGCCGAGTCCCACTTGCTGTCCGTGGACTCGATCGAGATGAAGAAGCCGTCGTCGGTAGCCGACTCGAACCGCTTGCTGTGGAACAGCCAGTGATAGAAGGCCGGGAGCCGATTGAGGAGGCACATGCCTCCCAGCGTCCCAATGGCCGTGCAGATGATTCCGAGCTCGAACGTGACGGGCACGTACGCGGGCCAGCTCAGCAGCGGCTTGCCGGAGATGACGAGGGGCGACGCGACGGTCGAGATCCACACCTGCAGGGCGAAGCCGCCCGCCGCGCCGGTCAGACCGAACACGAGGGCGAACCAGGGAACCCGCGACCAGGCGAAGCCCATGGCCTTCTCGATCCCGTGGATCGGGAAGGGCGAGTGGCTGTCCCAGTCGTTGTAGCCGGCGTCCCGCACCTTTTCACAGGCGTGGTACAGCTCGGCCGGGTTGGCGAACTCGGCGAGAGCGCCGTGAACCTTGGACATCAGTGACCCTCCTCAGCGAGGTGGTACCCCTCCCAGTGGGGGTCGGCCTGCTCCATGACGACCTTGACCTCCGTGATGGAGACCTGCGGGACGAAGCGGACGAACAGGCAGTACAGCGTTCCGAAGAGCCCGAAGCTTCCGACGAAGCAGCCGACATCGATGATGGTCGGGCTGAAGTAGCCCCAGGAGCTGGGGAGGAAGTCAGCGGTGAGGCTCGTCACGATGATGACGAACCGCTCAAACCACATCCCGATGTTCACGAAGATCGAGATGATGAACATGATCCACGGGGTCGTTCGGAACTTCTTGATCCAGAAGACCTGCGGGATAAACACGTTGCAGCTGATCATGATCCAGTACGCCCAGGCGTACGGCCCGAAGGCCCGGTTCACGAACGCGAAGCTCTCGTACGGATTCTGCCCGTACCACGCGATGAAGAACTCCATCCCGTACGCGTATCCGACCATCGTTCCGGTCAGGAGGATGATCTTGCACATGTTCTCCATGTGCCGAATCGTGATGATCTCTTCGAGGTCGAAGATCTTGCGGCTGGGAATCAGCAGCGTCATCACCATGCCGAAGCCACTGAAGATGGCCCCCGCGACGAAGTACGGCGGGAAGATCGTGGTGTGCCAGCCCGGGAGCTGGGACGTCGCGAAGTCGAACGAAACGATGGAGTGCACCGACAGCACCAGGGGGGTGCTGATGCCCGCCAGGATGAGGTACGCGACCTCGTAGTTGTGCCAGTGGCGGTTGCTGCCGCGCCAGCCCAGGGCGACGGCGCCGTAGGCGATGCGCTTGAGCTGGGTGTCGGCGCGGTCGCGCATCGTCGCGAAGTCCGGGACACAACCCGTGAACCAGAAGAGCGCCGACACGGAGCCGTACACGGACACCGCGAAGAAGTCCCACAGCAGCGGGCTGCGGAAGTTCGGCCAGACGTCCATCTGGTTGGGCAGCGGAGCGAACCAGTACAGCAGCCAGATGCGGCCGACGTGGATGGTCGGAAAGCTGAGCGCGCAGACCACGGCGAACAACGTCATCGCCTCTGCCGACCGGTTGATGCCGGTCCTCCACTTCTGCCGGAACAGGAAGAGGATGGCGGAGATCAGCGTTCCGGCGTGGCCGATGCCAATCCAGAAGACGAAGTTGACGATGGGCCAGCCCCAGTAGACCGGAGCGCGGTTGCCCCAGACGCCGATGCCTTCCCACACCACGATCACGATGCAGACGCCGTAGATGCTCAGCAGCGCAAGCGAGAAGGCGAGGGCGGCGAACCACCGCTTGTCCGGCTTCTCGATGACCGCGGCGATCTTCTCGGTGACGCCGTTGAAGTCGAGGCCGCCGAGAACCAGCGGGGCGCGGACGTGGACGTCCCCCCGCAGCTGGTCGGCCTCAGTGTAGACCTTAGTAGTCATCAGTGGGCTCCACCGTCGTGAGACTCGGCCGCCGGCGCCGCAGCTGCGGGCGCGTGGGTGACAAGCTCAGGGTTCGGGTTGCGCAACTTCGCTCCGTAGCTCGTGCGCGGCCAGATGTTGAGTTCGGAAAGCAGCACGTACTCGTGGTCGCGGCTCTTGGCCTTGCTCACGGCGGTCGTACTGTCGTTGATGTCGCCGAAGACGATTGCGTCGCTGGGGCACGCCTGCTCGCAGGCCGTCACAATCCGCCCGTCGGCCACCTTGCGGGTGCCGTCGCGCTTGGCCGCGATCGTCTCTGAGTTGATCCGCTGCACGCAGTAGGTGCACTTCTCGATGACGCCGCGGAACCGAACGGTGACGTCCGGGTTCCGCTGGAACTCGTTCATCTCGTTGGCTTCGTCGTTCTCGCGGCTGTACGCGAAGTAGTTGAAGCGGCGGACCTTGAAGGGGCAGTTGTTGGCGCAGTACCGCGTGCCGATGCAGCGGTTGTAGGCCATGTCGTTGAGCCCTTCGGGGCTGTGGGACGTGGCCGCCACGGGGCAGACCTGCTCGCACGGCGCCGTCTCGCACTGCATGCACGGGACCGGCTGCACGACCGCCTGGACGTCGTCGATGTTGTCGCCGGTGAAGTAGCGGTCGATGCGAATCCAGTGCATCTCGCGGCCGTAGCCGACCCGCTCCTTGCCCACGACCGAGATGTTGTTCTCGCTCTGGCAGGCGACCACGCACGCGGCGCAGCCGGTGCAGGTGTTCAGGTCGATGCTCAGACCCCACTGGTGGCCGTCCCGCTTGTTGGGCTCGGTCCACAGCGACTTGAGGTAGCTCTTGGGCAGCAGCTCCTCGTCATCGGGGAAGGTCGGGTGGGCCTTGTAGGAGGTGTAGGACGTCTCCCGCACGAACGGTCGCCGCTCGTACCCGGCGCGAGGCGTGAGCACGTGGTGGTACTGCGAGGAGCTGACCTCGTAGGTCTTGCCCGCCTTGCTGACGTCGGCCTGGCCGAACCAGCCGGTGCGGATGGCGTTGCCGTTGAAGCCCGCGCCGGTGCCGTAGTCACCGACCGTGCCGCGGCCCCAACCGAGGGCGACCACGAAGACGTCGTCAGCGATGCCGGGCGTCACCAGGGCGACGATCTCCAGGGTCTTGCCGCCCATCGTGATGGTCACCATGTCGGTGCCATCGCCGCGGATGGGCATCTTCGGGACCGACATCTCCGTCTCGGACGGCACCGGGATGCCCGCCTGAGCGGTGATGCCCATCTTGCGGGCGGTCGCCGGAGACAGGAGCGCGGCGTTGTCCCAGCTCAGCTTGCTGATCGGATCCGGCAGCTCGAGCAGCCAGCCGTTGTTGCCGTAGCGGCCGTCGGCGAGGCCGTGGTCGAGGACGAAGTTGACCTCCGTGCCACTGGCGTCGGGGGCCGAGTGGTTCGCCAGGGCCTGCCCGAGGCGGCTCCAGTCGAACGCGTGGGTCGGGGCCGCGGCGGCGAGGTCGGCGCCCTCGGCGTCGACGGTCTCGTCCGGGACGACCGCGCCCTGGGCGTCAACGTCCTCGGCCGGGAGCGCCGCGACGGCCTCCAGCGCGGGGGCGATGCCGCTGGCGGCGGTGCCGTCGATGAGGCCTTCGTGGAGCCACCGGCGCCATTTGCGGTCGAAGCCCGCGGAGGCGGCGCGGCCGTTCCAGGTCAGCTGGACCTGGGAGAGACCGTCGCGCTGGCCGCCGAGGAGGGCAGCGATGACCTCGATGGCCGACTTGCTTTCGTACAGCGGAGCGATGAGCGGCTGCTGCACCGAGATGGTGCCGTCGCCGCAGCGGTGGTCGCCCCAGGTCTCGAGGTAGTGGCTCTCGGCGAGCACCCAGTCGCAGGCCGCGGACGTGTCGTTCGCGGTCTCCGTCAGGTGAATCTTCGTGCCGACCTTGCCCAGGGCAGCGCCGAAGGCCGTGTCCGCGGCGCCGGTGTAGACCGGGTCGCCGCCGAGGATGAGCAGCGTGTCGATGGCGCCCGAGTTGATGTCGGCCGTCAGCACGCTGAGGTCCGTCTCCAGCGGCACGAAGTCGTGGCGCGGGACGTAGCTCATCGTCTTGCCGAGGTTGCCCACGGCGACGTTGATGAGCGTCGCGAGGCCGTGCACCAGCGCCGGCTGACGCTCGCCCACGAGGAGCGCGCTGTGGCCGGTGTGACCGGCGAGGTCCTTGGCCAGCGCACCCGCGAACTTGGTCGCGGCGGCGTCGAGGCCGTGGCCCGCGAGCTTGCCCACCAGCGCGAGGGCACCGGGAGGCGCCTGCACGCCCGCGGCGATCACGCCCTTGGCGACCTCGGCGACGAACTCACCGATGAGGGCGCTCTTGATGCGCAGTCGGTTGTCCGCCTGCATGCCCGTGATGGTCAGGCCGGCTTCGACCGCGTAGAGGCGGTTCATCGTGTCGGCCGTCGAGTCCACCCGGCGACGGGCCGCGAAGTCCTTGCTGTTGCGGACGATCTCGCCCTCGGTGCCGAGGAAGTCGCAGTCCAGCGCGACGACGATGTCGGCGGTGCGCAGGTCGAGGCGGGGGCTGACGTGCTCGAGGCCGACCAGCTTGGTGCCCGCGACGGCGTTGACCGGCGCGCTCTGGTCGTGGACGTAGAGCTTGCTCTGGGCGAAGGCGCTGCGCCAATCGCCGAGGAGCCGCTGCAGCGTCGGGGAGTTCGTGTCCTCCAGGAGGATGCCGACGCCCTTGCCGCCCTGGCTCCGCTTGCTCGCGAAGAGCTCACCGGCGGCCGCGTCCCACGCGTCCCAGGTGCTGTCGCTGCCCTTGTTCGAGGGCGCCTGCAGCTTGCTGGGGTCGTACAGCCCCATCACGGAGGCCTGAATCTGCGCGGTGGTCCCGCCCAGGCTGCCCGGGTGACTCGGGTTGCCTTCGATCTTCGTGGGCCGGCCGTCCTGGCTCTCGACGAGCAGACCGACGACCTGAGCCCCGAACTTCGCGGAGGTCGCGAAGTAGACCGGGTTGCCGGGGATGTAGTCCTCCGGGCGGCGGTCGTAGGGGATGATCTTCTCTTCGGGCTTGCGGATGCAGCCCGAGAGCGTTGCGGCGGCAGCAGCCACGGTGAAGCCGGCCGTACCCATGAACCCGCGGCGGGTCAGGTTGAGCTCGGCTTCAGCGTCGAACTGGCCGTTGGGGGAGAAGGCGTTCTCGGCAGCCTCAAGGTCGAGGGTGCCCTCCATCTCTTCCACGCCGCGCCACTGGCGGGGCTGGTCGAGCTGGGGCGTACGCCGCTTGCCGATCTTGATGAGGTCGCTCATCGGTGGCACCCGGAGCAGTGCTGGGGCGGCGTCACTTCGCCGGCCCGAGCGGTGGCATCGAATTCAGGATGGTCGGCCTGGGTCCAGGCCATCTCGGTGATCGCGCCCGCCGGCCGCAAGTTCGGCTCGGGGTTCTTGTGGCACTTCAAGCACCAACCCATCGACAGCGGCTCCTCCTGGTGGACGGTGACCATCTGGTCGACCCGGCCGTGGCAGGAGACGCACCCGACGGAAGCCGCCATGTGGACGCTGTGGTCGAAGTACGCGTAGTCCGGGAGGAGGTGGACGCGGGTCCACTCCACCGGATCGTCGGGGTTCTCCGCAGCGTTGCGGATGGGCTCCAGCACGGGGCTGTCGGTCTTGACGACTTTGTGACAGTTCATGCAGGTGGACGTCGGGGGGACGGCCGCTCGATGACCCTGCTCCACCGTGTTGTGGCAGTACCGGCAGTCGATGCCGAGCTCCCCCGCGTGCAGCTTGTGGCTGTACGGCACGGGCTGGTCTGGCGCATAGCCGACGTCCGTGAATTCGGGAGAGAAGTAATACCAAGCGCCCGCCACGGCAGCGATGCCACCGGGAGGAGCTACGACGAGAAGCGCGGGGATCAGCAGATTGGCTGCGCGCGGGAAGATGACTGCCACGTTCCTACCTCTGGATTCGGTGGAAATCGGTCTCCCTGGGATGAGGGAGCGGCGCCCTGATACCAAACGGGTATCGACTGGGCAAGCGAGGGGAGAAGGTCCGGTTCATTCACTGCAAAACATGCGGACGTCGCCCCTGTTTTCCGGTGCAGCTATTCGTTGCAGCAACGGCTCGCTGCACCCTATTCGAAGGGTCTAGGGGGATCCCTCAGTTGCAGCCCGCACCCTCTGCGCGGGCCTTATCGATGCGGTGTTGACGGAGGGTGCGGACGCCCAACCAGAAGGCCTCGTCGAGGCCGTCGTCGTCGGTTGAGTAGTAGCCGCGCACCGCGCCGGCCTCGTCGAGCATGGCCAACTTCCCCGTATGAGCAATGTCATAGACGTCCGGGGACACCTCAGTCCGGTCCCCCATTGCGGTCTTGAAGCCGCCCTGCACGAGGGTGTGAACCGCCTCCTTGTCGCCGGTCAGGAGGGTCCAGCGAGCGGGGTCCAGCTGGTACTTCGTCATGGTCTCCCGGAGCACCTCGGGGGTGTCCGTCTCGGGGTCGACGCTGATCGCCATCAGCTTGAGGTCGGTGCCGTACTTCTCGTAGGGCTCCTGGACCGTCATCTTCTCTTCGAGCTCCTTCATCCGGCCCATCAGCGCAGGGCAGGCCGACGGGCAGGAGGTGAAGAAGAAGCCGACGATGTGGACCTTGCCGGCGAGATCGGCCTGCGTGAACGGCTCGCCGTTCTGGTCGATGAGCTCGAAGCGATCGATGTGCGCCACGGCCTCGGGCACGTCGGGGATGGCCTTGGTAAAGTTGGTGAACCGGAACAGGGAGTCCATCGCGATCATGGCGACCACGCCCCAGAACCACGGGTTCCGGCTGAGCTTCTTCAGGAAGTCCACGTTCAGAGCAGCGCGACGTCCAACGCCAGCGCGAGCGTCAGGGCCGGCAGGTAGACGAGGGACGCGAGGAAGAACTTCCGGGCCCAGGGGGTGCCCGCGTCCGCCTTCAGGCCGCGGAGGCTCCACGTCAGGAACCAGAGCCCCAGCGCCAGGGCGATGCCGCCGTAGAGCCAGGAGGCGACCTCCAAGGGGACGAGCATGAGGCTGAGCGGCACCAGCGCGGTCGACCACGCGATCGCCTGTGCCTTGGCGACCTTGTCACCGCGCACCACCGGGAGGGTGCGGATGCCGGCGCGGGCGTAGTCGGGCTTGCGGTACAGCGCGATGGCGATGAAGTGGGGCAACTGCCAGACCATCAAGATGCCGAAGAGCACCAGGCCGGGAGCGTCGATCCGACCCGTCGCGGCGGTCCACCCCATCAGCGGGGGGATGGCCCCGGGCACCGCGCCGACCACCAGGCTCAGCGGCGACTTGCGCTTCATCGGGGTGTAGACGAGCACGTACGACAGCAGGGCGAAGAGCCCCAGCAGCGCCGTGACGGTGTTCACCGCGGACAGCAGCACGATGCCGGCGACCCCGATGAGCACCCCGTGGATCGTGGCCATGCCCGCACCGAGCCGGCCCTGGGGCAGCGGCCGCGCCGCGGTGCGGGCCATGAGCTTGTCGCCCTCGCGCTCCCAGACCATGTTCAAGGCGTTCGCCGAAGCCACCGCGAGAGCCGTGCCGACAGCCGCCAGAGCCACCGTCGTCATCGGAATCGACGTGCCCGCGAGCGCGATGCCACCCAGGGTCATGAGCACGTTCATGCCCGTGATCGACGGCTTGCCGAGAGCGATGAGGTCGCCCAGCAGCGTGGGCTCCCCGGGCTCCGCCGCGGGGGCGGGACGGTCGCTGGACAGCGTACGCATCAGGCCCTCCCCCCCCTCGGGCTGGAGGCCGACGGGAGCGCGCTCACGTCGGGTCAGGGTCACGGGGTCCGCGAGGGGACCCGCGCCCACGAAGAGAATCACGAACACCGCCAGCAGCAGCGCGGCGATGCCGGTGTGGGCCATCGCGGAGACCCACTCGATCTTGCGGGCCACCATGACGACGCCGCCGACGACCTGAAGCAGCCCGATGAAGGGGGCCAGCGCAGCCGCGAGGCGAGCCGACGACCGCTCCTGTCCGCGCAGCGCCTTGAGCGCCATCGCGGCCACGACGAGCACGATGCCGAGCACGAGCACGCCGACGTAGCGGTGCACCATGTGGAGCGCGGCGGGGCCGGTGGCGGGCCACCACTCTCCCCCGCACAGCGGCAGGTCGAGGCAGGCGCGCCCCGACAGCGTGTGCCGCACCAGCGCGCCGAGCACGATCTGGACGTACACCGCGACGGCGCCAATGAGCGCGAGCTTGCGCACGAACGCCAACGACTCGGTCCCCTCGGTCGCGCCGGGGCGCAGGCGGAAGCCGAGGTAGATCGTCAGCGAGAAGAAGACCATCGCCGTCGCGAGGTGCGTCGTGGAGACGATGGTCGGGAGCCGGAGGATGACGGTCACGCCGCCGAGCACGCCCTGGAAGATGACCATCGCGAGCGCGCCGATCGTGAGCCAGCGCGCGCTCGTCTTCCACGCGGCCGCGGCGACGCCGACGGTCATGATGCCGACGAGGGTCGCGACGATGCGGTGGCTGTGCTCGAAGAAGACGCCGCCGGTCATCTCGGGGAAGAAGCTGCCGTAGCAGGTGGGCCAGTCCGGGCACGCCAAAGAGCTCCCGGTGGGGTTCACGGTCCCACCGACGAGGAGCAAGGCGAAGGTCGCGACCGAGGTGGCGACTGCGAGGACGAAGAGCTTCAAATCTGGTTTCCGAGGCGGCCGGAGTGTATCGGCCGGCGCCATGAGGTCAAGGGGGTGCAACAAACTGCGTCAGGGCGAGTACTTCCGCAGCTTGCGCTGGAGGCTCTGGCGGTGGATCCCCAACCAGCGCGCGGCTTTGCTGATGTTCCCTTCGCACTGGAGCAGCACGTACTCGATGTACTCCCGCTCGTGGCGGGCGAGGCTCTCCCGAGGCGACGGCACGGCCACTTCCTGGGGGTCCGGCTCGTCGGTCCACAGGGCCCGCTCCAGCCGCTTGATGCTCACCGGCTTGGCGAGGTAGTTCACCGCCCCCAACTTCATCGCGGTCACCGCCGTGGCGAGGCTTCCGTAGCCGGTGAGGATGACGCTGCGGGCGTCGGGGCTGGAGGCCACGATCCGTTCGACGACGTGCAGGCCGTCGTCGCGCCCGAGGCGCAGGTCGACCACGGCGAAGCGCGGCACGAAGCCTCCCGCGAGCACGGTCTCGACGTCTTCGAGGGAGCCGGCCTGGCGCACGGTGTAGCCCCGCTCGGTGAACTCGAGCGCGAGGGTCTCGCGGAACGAGGCGTCGTCCTCGGCGAGGAGAATGCGGGGGGATTCGTCCGTCATGGTTCCACCTCGGGGCAGGGAATCTCGAACGCGGCCACGGCCCCGCCTTCGGGGCCGTCCTCCAATAGCAGCACTCCGCCCAACGCGACGGCGAGTGAGTGCGCGTTGTACAGCCCCAGGCCGGTCCCCTTCCCCTTCGTTGTCAGAAACGGCTGGCCAAAGTTCGCCCGCACGACGTCGGGCCAGCCCGCGCCGTGGTCGCGAACCTCCACCCGGCAGACGCCGTCGCCGCAGCCGACGGCCAGGGCGATGGCTCCGGCGCTGGCCTCGGCGGCGTTGTCGAGGAGATCCAGCAACGCCTGCGTGAAGGGAACAGGCGGGAGCTTGCAGCGATGGCGGTGGCCCGCGGCGGGCCGGAAGTCGACGGCGCGGCCGAGCGGCGAGGAGGACCACGACTTGAGCACCCGCCGGCACAGGTCGGACAGGTCGACGATCTCCAGCCGCATCTCGTTGGGATCGAGCTGGCGCCCCACCATGGAGCGCAGGAGCTCCTCGCAGATGCCGGCCGCGTCGCGGGCCGCGTCCACGTCCGCATCGACCGCCTCGCCGAGGTCGCGCCGCTCGATCCGATCGAGGCGCATCTTCAGCGTGTTCAGCGGCGTCGCGAGTCGATGGGAGAAGCCGGCGGCCAGCGCCCCCGCGGCCCGCAGGCGGTCGACCCGACCCTGGTGGTCGCTCAGGTTCTGAAGCAGCTTGCGCTGCGCCGCGAGGCCGGACGCCAGCCAGCCCGTCATCGCCCACACCACCAGCGCGATGAGCACCTGGGTCGGCAGCATGATCGCCACCGGGGTCGGCCGCGTCGGCATCGCCGGTGGCATCAGGGCGAACAGGTTGATGCAGGCGGCCGTGGCGATGAGCATCGCCGCGAGGAACAACGAGTGCCGCCCGGTCAGCAGGAGCGCGCCCATGGCGGCGTTGATGAAGAGCAGCGGGGCGAACGGGTTCCAGGCTCCCCCCGAGAGCATCAGCAGGGAGGTCAGGGCCAGGAGGTCGACCATCAGGTGCAGGAGCGGGCCCCCGGTACGCGGACGGGGCTGCCGCAGCCGCCACATCGACCAGAGGTTGAACGCGGCGAGGCCGATGACGATGCCGAGGAAGACGGGCACCTGGGAGGACTCGAGCCAGCCTTCGGCGACCGCGGGAGTCGGCACGGCGAGCTGACCCGAGATCGCGACCCACCGCAGCCGGGTCAGCCACAGGACCTTGGTCCGCTCGTCGTCGTGACCGCCGCGAACCGCGAGTTCCCCCGGGGAGCCGAGCATTCCCCAGACGGCGGAGCGCGCACCGGTCTCGTCGACGGCAGCGTGCGAGGCGGTGCTCGTCAGCGGGTGGGTCGGTGGCATCGGGCTGTTACCTACCACTGGATCCATGCTTGGGGAACGCAGACCTCTGGCACCATGCAGCACCTCGATGCACCCGATCGCTCCCCCCCTGCTCGCCTGGTACGACGCCGGCCATCGGCTCTTCCCGTGGCGGGGAATCGACGACCTGTACCGCATCTGGGTCAGTGAGATCATGCTCCAGCAGACCCGGATCCAGACCGTGCTGGACCGGGGCTACTACGACCGGTTCCTCGAGCGCTTCCCCACGGTGGAGGCGCTGGCGGCCGCGGACGAGGACGCGGTCCTGGCGGCGTGGTCGGGGTTGGGCTTCTACCGGCGCGCGCGGAACCTCCATGCCGGCGCCAAGGCGGTGGTCGCGGAGTACGACGGGCGCATCCCCGAGGACCCCGCGGTGCTGGGCACCCTCCCCGGAATCGGCCGTTACACCTGCGGCGCGATCCTGTCGTCGGGGCGCAATCGCAAGCTCCCCATCCTCGACGGCAACGTCATCCGCGTGCTCAGCCGACTCCACGAAGTCGACGGCCCGATCGACAAGACGGCGACCCTGAAGGAGCTGTGGCGGCTGGCCGAGGCGGTGCTGCCGGACGGGCGGCCCGGGGACTTCAACCAGGCATTGATGGACCTTGGCGCCACGGTCTGCACGCCGACGAGCCCCGACTGCGACGGCTGCCCCCTGAGCGCGGGGTGCGGAGCGCGGGCGGCGGGCGCTCAAGCCGACTACCCGCAGCCGGGGAAGCGAACGAAGGTCACCTTTGAGGTGCGCGCGGCGGTGATGCTGACGCGGGACGACGGCCGCTTCGCGGTGGTCCGACGGCCGGCCGACGGGCTGCTCCCGAACCTCTTCGAGCTCCCCGCCGCGACGGTCGGCGACGACACCACCCCCGCCGACGTCGCCGCGGCCCTCGCGGGGGTCGAGCTCCGCAACTGCGGCCAGGTGGATCACCGCTTCAGCCACCGCCACTGGACGACCCACGTGTTCCGCGGGGCCTCCGAGGTCGGCCCCGATGACGTGCGCTGGGTCACGCGCGCGGAGCTGTCGGAATTGGGGCTCCCAAGTGTCAGCCGCAAGGCGATCGAGGCGGCGATGGGTCTCGGCTGACGATCCCCAACGCTCTGCTAGGTTCCGGCGATGTCCCGAGCTCCCTGGCTTCCTGCTCTCCCGCTGCTCCTGCTCCTGCTCCTGTCCGCCTTCGGCTGCGCGGCTCCCTCGGGCGCCGACGATGACGACGACGATGACGTCACCGGCGAGACCGGGTCGATGGTGGGGATGACGGACGCGCACAACGAGGTGCGGGCGGCCGTCGGGGTCCCCGATCTGGCCTGGGACGAGGCCCTCGCGCAGGTCGCCCAGGACTGGTCCGACCACCTCTCCGCGGACGAAGACTGCAGCCTGATCCACAGCGCCAACCAGTACGGCGAGAACCTGTTCTGGAGCAGCGGTTCGGTGGACGCGCAGCGTGTGGTCGACGCCTGGGCGGGGGAGAGCGTGGACTACGACTACGACTCGAACTCCTGCACCCCCGGCGAGCAGTGCGGCCACTACACCCAGATCGTGTGGGACTCGACCGAGCGGGTCGGGTGCGCGCTGGTCGCCTGCGATGGTGGCGGCGAGGTCTGGACGTGCAGCTACGACCCCCCGGGAAACTACGTCGGCGAGCAGCCCTACTGAGCCGGACGCGAAGGCTACCGGCCGAGTAGGCGAAGAAACCCGCCCCAAAAACCGCCCCGGCGCATTCCTCCCTCGCCAACACGCCGTATGTGCGTGCTGGCAGGAGGCGCCCCCCGTGACCGATGCTCGACTGATCCCCGGTCTGCTGACCAGCCTCGCGCTGCTGTCGGCCTGCCCTTCCACCCCGGACCCCGACGAGCCGCCCGCCACGGACTTCGACTGCTCGACCGTGCCCGACACGCTCGAACCGGCGGCCACCGTCGAGGGGGCCCGGGCCTACAAGGGGCTCGCCTTCGACGACGCGGGACTGCTCGTGGGGAGCGACACGTCCGCCCTCATCAAGTCCTCCCGAACGGGCGACTGGAGCGTCTTCGTGCCCGGCGTCGGCGAGGTCGAAGGCATGGTCTACCTGCCCGACGGGGACCTCGTCGTGACCACTTCCTGGGACGACGGGAACATGCGGCGGATCACCCCCGACGGCGGGATCTCCCTGCTCGTGGCGGGCCTCGGCGCGTACTCCGTCATCCTCGGCCCCGACGGTCGCCTCTACGCCGCCGGATAGGACGGCGTCTGGCGGGTCGACCCCGACACGGGCGACGTCGAGACCCTGCTCCAGACCGGCTGGGACGAGCCCTGGTCCGTCCGCACCGTCGCCTTCAGCGCCAGCCTCGTGCGGCTGTACCGGGGCACCGTGGATGACCGCGGCCGCATCTTCTTCTTCGAACTGGATGACCAGCTCGACCCCGTCGGCGCCCCCCAGCTCTTCGTCGAAGGGGTCGGCAACGGCTGGCACGACGGGCTCGGCATGGACGTCTGCGGAAACCTCTGGGCGGCGGACTACGAGACGTCGTCGCTGTACCGCGTCTCCAACGAGGGCGAGATCAAGGTCATGGTCGATTGGTCCGACGATCCGGACCAGTTCGGCCACGGCCTCGTCTGGGGCAGCGGCGAGGGCGGCTGGCGCGACGATGCGCTGTACGTGCCCGTCCCCGCGGGCGGTAGCCTCGTCCACGAGGTCATCGTGGGCGTGCCCGCGGCGGTGCTCCCGGATCGACGATGACCCGCACCCCCGCCCTGCTCGCCCTGGCGCTGCTCCTGGGCTGCCCGTCCCCGGAGCCGGAGCCGGAGCCGGTCTGCCTGCTCAGCGACGGGGACGACCCCGACTACGTGACCGAGATCGGCTGCGCCGACGACTCCGACGTGCTCGCCTCGGCGCCGCTGGACGCCTCCATCCCGGGGGCTCGGTCGGTCAAGACCGTGCTCGACCGCCTCGGGGACGACGCCCAGTACTTCCAGAACAGCCAGCGCTACCCCATCCACTGGGACTTCGCGACCGCCCACCTCAGCGCGCCGGACCACCCCCTGGTCCCCTCGTTGGCCCAGTTCAACGCCAACGAATACTCGGACCCCAATCGCCGCTTCGTGCTCGGCGCCCTCACCTGGTACGCGGGGCCGGACGTCTGGGCGTGGGAGCTGTCGCCCTACGACTCGGCCGACGCGGAGCTCATCGCCAAGGGGTTTCGCAGCATGCGCGACGCCTCCTTCATCGGGGACAGGCTGTACTTCCACCCGTCGTCCTCGGCGCTGGAGTCCGAGGCCGCCGCCCTCCCCGACGACGTCCCGGTGATCACGACGGACGAGCTCTTCGAGGGCATCGACTACCAGCCCCTGAACCTCGCCCGCTCCCTGGGTCAGCTGCGCTTCACCGAGCCCGACGCGGTGGAGGACGCCGGGTTCCGGGAGATCGTGGTGCTTCAGGAGGTGCCCAACGACATCGGCATCGTCGCCGGCATCGTCACCGACTCGTTCCAGACCCCGCTATCGCACATCAACGTGCTCTCCCAGAACCGGGGCACCCCGAACATGGCCCTGCGGGGGCGTGGGACGACGACAGCCTCCGCGCGCTCGACGGCGCCTGGGTCGAGCTCACGGTCAGCCCGTTCGACTGGTCCATCCGCGAAGTGACGGCCGATGAAGCCGACACGTGGTGGGACGAACACCGCCCCGATCCGCTGGACGTCAGGCCCATGGACACGTCCGTGGAGACACTCGTGGACGTGGGCGACGTGCTCGACCTGGACGCGCTCTCGCTGGAGGAAGCGCTGGCCGAGGCGATCCCCCGGTTCGGTGGCAAGACGTCCCACTTCGGCGCCCTCGCCCTCAACGAGGAGGTCCCCAACCCGGACGGCTTCGTGGTCCCCGTGCACTTCTTCGACGCCTTCATGGAGGCCAACGGATTCTGGACGGAGCTGGAGGGGCTGCTCGCGGATCCCGAGTTCGTGGCCGACCGCGAGGTCCGTCGCGAAGCCCTCGACAGTCTGCGGGATCGCATCAAGGAGGGCGCGGTCGACCCCGACTTCGAGGAGACGCTGATCGCCAAGCTCGACGCCGAGTACCCGGGCCGACGCATGCGGTTCCGGTCCAGCACCAACGCGGAGGACATCGGCGCGTTCAACGGAGCGGGGCTCTACACCTCCAAAAGCGGCGACCCCAACGACCCCGAGTACCCGGTGCTCGACGCCGTTCGCAAGGTCTGGGCGAGCGTCTACAGCGACCGGGCCTTCGAGGAGCGCAGCTACTACGGCATCGACCACCGCAACATCGGGATGGCGCTGCTGGTGCACCGCTCGTTCCCCGACGAGGACGCCAACGGCGTCGCCATCACCGCCAACGTGTTCGACCTCAGCGGGTTCGAGCCGAGCTTCTACGTCAACGTCCAGGAAGGCGAGCAGTCCGTCGTTCAGCCCGAGCCGGGCACGACGACCGACCAGTTCCTCCACTACTTCCAGCAGAGCGGCTCCCCGGTCGTGTTCCTCGCCCACAGCAACCTCGTGCCCGCGGGCGAGACCGTGCTCACACCGGCCGAGACCCACGCCCTGGGCGCGGCCCTCCAGGCGATCCACCAGCAGTTCCTGGGCGTGTACGGCGGCGCTCCGGGGGCGTTCTACGGGATGGACGTGGAATTCAAGTTCGACTCGTCCGACGGCGGCGACAGCCTGCTGTTCGTCAAACAGGCGAGGCCCTACCCGGGCTGGGGAGCGGTCCCGTGAGGCGCGCGCTCCCGGCCTTCCTCCTGACCGTCCTGCTCGGCTGCCCGACCGCGCCTCCGCCGGAGGAGCCGCCCCCAGACGGGCCCCCGCCCGCGACGTTGCCCGATCCCGAGGACATCACCCTGGACGGCGGCTGCGCCCTGCAGGACCGCTACGGTGGGCGCGCTGTTGCACGCCGGCGTCAGCGGCTGGCCGTCCGCGACCCTGGTGCGACGCACCGCCGATCGCGCGGATGTGGGTGAGGGCTGCGTGGACCTGACGGTCGCGTCGCCCCGTGCGGGCGAGGTGCAGCTGGCCGACTACGTGCCGTGCGATCAGGCGACGCCGTGTCCCGATTCGCTGGAGTGCAACCTCAGCGTGGGGCTGTGCGAGTAGCTACGGTGCGCGCTCCCGGAGCACCTGCTGCATGCGGAAGCTCTCCACGCCGGCGGTCCAGGCCCGCACATCCACCGGCGGGCCCGGCAGATCCAGGGCGAAGTCGAAGACCTCGCGCACGGTTCGGCCTTCGTCATCGGTGGTGACGCGGGTGAAGCGGCGGGCCTTCCGCGTCGCCCCCAGCGCCTCGACCTCGACCTCCTCGACGGTGGTGGTCGATCGGGCGAACGTCGCATGGTCGCGCAGCTCGACCCAGCCGTAGCTGGCTTCGCTCGGCTCTTCATCGGGGAGCTTGTAGGCGATGGTTACCTTCTCCTGATCCGCGCCCACGACGCGCCAGTCCTGGGTCTCCGTGGTGCCCCCGGCGGTCACATCGAACCGCAGGTGCAGCCCCACGACGAACTGATCGCGGATCTGCTCGGCGGTGAACGGACGGGGGTGATGCTCGGGCAGCGGCTCCTCCTCGCCGGCGACGGCGGCGGTCGCGACCAGCAGGGCCGCCACCAGCAGCAGCCTCATCGGGCGAGCTTGATCGACCGGACGAGGATCTGCGGCTCGCTGGCGAGGCTGAAGCCGATCTCGCCGACCACCACCTCGGTGGGATCGATGCGCACGACCTTGCCCCCCTCGGGGCCGACGCGGTCGCCAATCTCGACGGTGTAGACGGCGTCGGCACGGTCCACGAGCTCCGCGCGGTGCTTGCCCGTCTCCACCCACCAACGGGTCATCGTCAGGTCCGTGACCGCCATCGTGAACAGCGGGTCGTCCGACTCACAACGCTCGACGGGGGCCGTGATCGCGGTCGCCTCGGGGGCTTCCGCGCGGGGCAGTGCATCCAGGGCCGCGATCGCGTCGGCGTCACTCGAGGGGGCGTCCGGCAGGGGGTACGGCTCCGGTTCGGGGGCCGGCTCCGGCTCGGGAACCACGACCGGCGCAGCTTCCACCACCGGCGCGGGGGCCGGCTCCGGCTCGGGAGCGGGTTCCGGTTCGGGGACCGGCGCGGGCTCAGCCTCCACCACCGGCTCGGGGGACGGCTCGGGCTCCACGACCGGCTCGGGCTCAGCTTCGGGCTCCACCACCGGCGCGGCTTCGACGACAGGCTCGGCTTCGACCTCCACCACCGGCGCGGCTTCGACGACGGGCTCGGCTTCGACCTCCGGCTCCGCCTCGGCGCTCAGGTCCGCGGTCGCCGCCTCGTCGATCTGGGGATCGGGGGAGGTCGCGGCCTCCACCTCCTCGAGGTTCCAGTCGGGCTCGGGATCCACCGCCAGGGCAGGCGTCGCCTCCGGCTCGGGCTCGGGCTCGGGCTCGGGCTCTGGTTCGGGCTCGGGCTCGGGCTCGGGCGCCGGGGTCATCGCCCCCTGCGTGACCGTGCCGTCCAGGTTCGCCTGCGACAGCACGCCATCGTCGATCGAAGACGTCAGGCCGCCGGCGTCCTCCACCGGCGAGCAGCCAACCAACACCAATGCGGCCACAGCCGCCACGAACGAACGATGGAACATGAGGATCCTCCGGGCGCGGAGTCTACCGCTGACGCGGGGTCTTCGAAGCTTCGGACCGATTCCGGCCCTTGTCCTTGGCGCGGTACAGCGCGTCGTCGGCGCGTTGCAGCCACTCCTTGACGGGCTCACCCGGGGCGCGCTCGGCGACCCCCAGGCTGCAGGTGATCCGCAGGCCCGGGATCTCGGCGAACTCGGTCCGCGCCACGCCTTCGCGGAGCCGCTCTGCGAGCAGCCGCGCGTGCAGCCGACGGGCCCCCGCGAGCACGAGCAGGAACTCCTCGCCGCCGTAGCGGATGGCCAGGTCCTCGCGCCGGATGGCGTCCCGCACAAGCTGGCCGGTCTCCTTGAGCACCGCGTCGCCGATGGGGTGCCCCATCGTGTCGTTCACCTTCTTGAAGTGATCCAGGTCCATCATCACGGCGCTGACGGGGGCGTCGCCCTGATCGCAGTGCTCGATGAGGGCGGGGAGGTGGTTGTCCATCGCCTGACGCGACAGCAGCCCCGTCAACGAATCGCGCTCGCCCTCCTGCACCCGTCGGGCGATGCCGTCGCGGTAGTCGATGTCGACCTGGTCCAGCATCTCGAACCGGAGCAGCACGTCTCCGATGTGGATGCGATCGCCGTGCTTCAGGGTCGCCCGGTCCACCTGCTCGCCGTTGACGAGGGTGCCGTTGGTGGACTGCAGGTCCTGGAGTACGACGAGGGCCTCGCCGGCGCTCTGGAGCCGCTCCAGGTAGATGCGGGCGTGTCGGCGGCTGACCGACGGATCGTCCAGGGGGAACTCGCAGGTGGCGTCCCGTCCCACGAACACAGCGCGGTTGGCGCGCTCGATGGAGACGAAGGTGCCGGGGTTCGGGCCGGCGACGACGGTCACCGTGGGGGTCTTGACGAGATCGGGCTCGCGGCTGAGTCGAACCTCGGACCGAAGCGTGCACGGGACCTCATCGATGAGAGTCCTGTCGTCGTTGCTCACGTCTTGTTGCCGCCCAAGTCTCAGGGCATCGGGACCAGCACCTCAAGAAGCCCGAGAGGGGAGCCAGTCAGCGACGCCGACGCCGCCAAGAATATCACGCCGAGAGCGAGCAGAAGCAGCACCAACCACGACAACATCGAGCCTTCAGCCCGCGCCTTCAGCCGCTTGACGCTCAACTCGGTCACGCGGCTGATCCGCCGCGAAGCTGTACCAAAGTCCAGGTCCTCCGCCGCACGGTCGACGCGGTCCCAGCTCTCGGGCGAGGGGATCGGGGGCGGCTCGGGGCGCAGATCGACGGGCGTGGAGCGGGCCGGAGGGGGGCCTCGCTCCGACTCCACCTCGACCCGGGGCGGGGGCGCAGCGGGGCGGTCATCGCGGGCCCGACGGCGCTCCGCGAACCGCTTCCAGGGGGCCGACGCCTCGGGGTCGGGAGCGTCCGCGGGGGGCTTCTCCTCGAGGGGGCGCAGCGGCGCGGGGGCGCCCTTGCTCTTGCGCTTGTTCCTCCGGTTGTCGAGGGCGGTGGCGACCAGGAACTCGGTGTCGGCCCGCTTGACCTTGGCGCGGCGGGCGATGCGGCGGAGGGCGCGCGCCACCTTGTCCATCTCGGAAGGGCGATCCTCTTCCTCGGGCTCGAGGCAGTGGAGGATCAGCTCGGCCAGCTCCGGATCTTCGACCCGACGCATCTTCTTGGGCCGCTTGTCGCGCTTCGCCTTGAGCACGGTGAGCAGGTCTTCGTGCTTGCGGAGCCCCAACGGATCGCGCCCCTCGCCGAGCTCGTAGAGCATCACGCCGAGGCTGTAAATGTCCGAGGCGGGGGACAGCTTCTGCCCGGACACGCCGGCCAGTTGCTCGGGGCTCATGTAGGCGGGGGAGCCGACGATGATGCCGGTCGCCGTCAGCCGCGTGCCCATCACCCGGGCGACGCCGAAGTCGGTGACCTTCACCTGGCCGCGCTTGCTCAGGAGCACGTTCTCCGGCTTCAAATCGCGGTGCAGCACCTGCTGGGCGTGGGCCGCGGCGAGCCCCGAGGCGACCTCCGCGCCGACGGAGGCGACCCGCCCGTCGTCCAGCGTGCCGGCGAACCGGAGCACGTCCCGCAGGTCCATGCCGTCGACCCACTCCATCACGAGGTGGAGCGTCTCCTGCGCGGCGAAAAAGTCGCGCACCGACACGATGTTGCGGTGGCTGAGCTTGCTGGTGACGTCGAACTCTTGCTTGAAGCGGCGCTGCATCTCCTTGACCGCTTCACGTTGCGGCCGCAGCTCCTTCAGGGCGTGGACGCGTCCTCCGGGCCCTTTGACCCGGTAGACCTTGGCCATCCCGCCCTCGCCCACCTGGTCGATGACCGTGTAGGCGCCGATGCGATCGGAGGGGATGTCGACCCGCTTGGTTGAGTTGGTTCGCGCCACGACTGGCGCAGATTACCGTAGGCGGCCACCGTCGCCTAGCCCGTGCCCGTGCCCGATTTCGAGGCCACCGCCGCCAGGGTCCCAGTTACGCCCGCATAAGCAAGCGCTTCGGCCGCCCTCGCGCCGAGGTTCCAGTTACGCCCGCATAAGTAGGCGCTTTGCCCACCCTCGCCGCCAGGGTCCCAGTTACGCCCGCATAAGCAGGCGCTTCGGACACGCTCGCCGCCAGGCTCCCAGTTACGCCTGGATAGGCAGGCGCTTCGGACACGCTCGCCGCCAGGGTCCCAGTTACGCCTGGATAGGCAGGCGCTTCGGCCGCCCTCGCGCCGAGGGTCCCAGTTACGCCTGGATAGGCAGGCGCTTCGGCCGCCCTCGCGCCGAGCGTCGGCGTTGCGCCTGCTCCGATTTCAGGAACGGCGTCGCAACACCGCGGCGATCCCCACCAGGACCAGCATCCCCGCGGAGCCCCGACTGCCCACCGAACACCCGGCCTCCACCACCGGCGCGGCGACGCCGGGTTCGACCACCTGGAACGTCGTCGTAGCGCTCCCCCCGGAGCCCCAACGGTCGAACGTCTCGATCGTCGCCGTGTACCAACCGAGCTCCAGTTCGCCGGACAGATCGATGCGCGTCTCGCCCGCGAGGCTCCACGTGAGGGCGTCGCTGCCGCCGGCGCTGTCGTCGTCGTCCCCCGAATCCAAGGGGCTGACCGACAGCTCGTAGTGCACCGGGGTGCCGTCGGGATCGGTGGCCGGAGCCCACCGAAGCACGGTGAAGTCGCTGGGCACCTCGGCCCACCGCCCGAGCATCCACACCGGCTCGCTGGGAGGCCCCGCGTCGAGCACATCGGCGACCGCGGCGGCGGCATCCACACGCCCGCAGCCGTAGGTGTAGCTCCAGCCCGTGGCGTCGTACTCGGCCAGCTCGGGGCTGACCCGCACGGCGGTGTCGCACAGCACCTGGTCGACCTGCTGGTAGGTCAGCCGGGGGTTCGCTCCGTACATCAGCGCGATGGCGCCGCTCAGCACCGGGGCCGCCCCCGAGGTGCCGCCCATCTGGCGGGTGTACTCGTTGTCGTCGCCGAGCCCATTGCGGCCGAGAGCACCGAACAGGTCGGTGGTCACGAGCCGCGGTCGGCCCCCGCCCCCCAGCGGACCCGACGGCGTCATCAGGTCCAGGTTCGGCCCCCACACCGAGTAGTTGAGCTTGGTGTCCCGGTCGCTCAGCGAACCGACGACGATCACGCCCTCCTGCTCGTGCAGCGCGTGTTCGGTGAGCTCGCAGCCCTGGTTGCCGGAGCTGAAGACGACCGCGCAGCCGAGCCCGCCCCGCCCCTCGGTGATCGTGTATTCGACCGCGTCGTGCATCGCGAGCACGAACCCCACGGGCCCGCACTCGTCGGGGGTGTAGCCCCAGGAGTTGTTGATGACGTCGGCCCCGTTGTCCGTTGCAAGGATGAAGGCGTCGTAGGTGTCGCTGATCGCCCCCCCGTCGCCGAGGATACGAAAGCCCATCAAGTCGGCCGACGGCGCCACCCCCGCGACGCCGATCCCGTTGTCCCCCGACGCCGCCGCGAGCCCCGCGACCATCGTCCCGTGCTCGGCTCCCGACTGCTCGGGATCGGGGTACGCGTCCCCATCGTCCTCGATCACGTCGACCTCGTGCACGATGTTCAGGTCCGGGTGGGTGTTGTCGACCCCGGTGTCCATGATCGCGATGCGGATGCCCTCCCCACGCGTGATCTCCCAGGCGGGCACCGCGTGGATGTCGGCGGTGGGCAGCGCGCCGGAGTTCTGCGCCGTGTTCTGCAGATGCCACTGCTCGGGAAAGTAGGGATCGTCGAGCGCGTAGGCGCCGTGCAGCTCGAAATCGAGGAGGCGATCGGGCTCGGCCCAGCGCACCAGTGGTGAACGCGCCAGCGCCGTCGAGACCGTGGCGGGGTCCGCTCCGTCGGCCAGCGCCGCGGTGAACACCGGCCAGCTTCCAGCGCGGCGTTCCCACGACCGAATTCCATAGTCGCGCGCGAGGCGCTCGAGCTCGTCGGCGGACGGCTCCGCTTCGAAGCGGAGATTCACCTCGCCGGTGAGGGGGCCGTACTGCGCGAACGCGCTGGCGGGGAGGAGGAGCAGGAGTAGGAGCAGCAGGCGCCTCATGTCGACCTGGGATGGTACAGCAGCTAGTCTCCGACGCTCGTGATCAGGCGTGCCTTCTTCTTGCTGTCAATCCTCGCCTTCGTGACCGCGTGTCCCGAGCCCAAGCCCGTGCCCGAGCCCCTCGATCCCGGATGCGGGGACGGCGTGCTCATTTCGCTGGAGGAGTGCGACGACGGCCTCGCCAACTCCGACAGCGAACCCGACGCCTGCCGCACCGACTGCACCGTCCCCGTCTGCGGCGACACCGTGATCGACACGGGCGAGATGTGCGACGACGGCAACCCCTTCGGCGGCGACGGCTGCTCCGCCGTGTGCACCACCGAGACCGGCCGGCTAGAGGCCGAGCCCAACGACGACGCCTCCACCGCCGAGCCGCTGGCCTCCGGCGAGACCGTCACCGGCGGCCTGCCCACCGACGACGTCGACTGCTACGCCTTCGACGTGCCCGAGCGCGGCTACGTGCACGCCGACGTCATCGGCGACACCCCCGAGACCTGCCCCGTCACCGACGCCCGCCTTCGCCTCTTCTCCCCCGACGGCGCCCAGGTGGCGGTCGCGGGGGCGAGCCTGGACGACGGCTGCTCCCCCCTCGACCCCGGCCTCCAGCACGGCGCCCGCTTCATGCCCGGCGGCAGCTGGACGATCTGCGTCGAGGGCGCGTGGCGCGAGCCGCTGTACGGCTACACCCTTCGCATCGAGGTCGGCGAGGACACCTGCGACCTGCCCGAAGCGCCGTTCACCAGCGACTCGGACTCCGACGACGACGGCACCGCCGACATCTGCGACGAGGACGACGACGACGACGG
>PVBE012971772.1_pt1 | contig 27512 bp, 22 predicted proteins | sample 1631181 | NCBI WGS metagenome assembly PVBE01 (sample SAMN08397723, study PRJNA350692) | Marine metagenome, whole genome shotgun sequencing project. | isolation source: water | place: Pacific Ocean | collected 2012-04
AATAAAACCAAAAATCACCGGGATGATGACAGCGGCAATGTGGTTGATGGTGAAAGCCACACCAGCGGTGGGTGCAAAGTCGGCCGGATCTGCAATCTTTTGAAAATAGGTTTTCATGGCGATTGCCATCGCAAAAAGTGCGTGATCAACGAGGTAGAGAATTGCGGCAAGTACGGGGCTCTCCACAAAGGCGTAACAAACGAAGACAATTATCAATCCAACATATTCGAACATCAGGGCACGCTTCTCACCCCACTTGTGAACAAGCCTGCCAATAAGGGGTGCTATATACAAGTTGAGAACGCAGTTGAACAAGAAGAGCGTCGCGATGGACTCGACACGATAACCGAATTTCTCAACCATCATGAAGCCAGCAAACACGACAAAGATTTGCCGCCGAGCGCCGCTCAAAAGTGTCAGTGCGTAATAAAGCCAATACCGACTTCTAAGCACAATGTGGCGATGCTGTTGCACGGGTTCCTTAAAGTTAGGAAACGCCGATGCAATGAATAGAACTAAGCCAATGGTCATGCAGCCGCCGATCGCGTAAACCCAGATAAAGTCTAAATCCAGAACAGACCACGTCAATAAGGTGACCCCGTACGCAGTGATACTGGAAAAGCCGCCTATGGCAATAAACCGTCCGAACGCTTCCGGTGCTTCGCTTTTGCTCAACCATTGAAGTGCAAGGGAATCTTGCACTGCTTGATAATAATGAAAGCCAAGGGACATGAGGACAGTCGCGCAATAGAGTCCGACCGTAAATGGGAACAGCCCGGTCAACGCCGTCCCTAACCCCAGAAGCGCAAGCGCCACCAGCGCGAGCGTCTGTTCCTGGATCACAAGTAGCAAAAACACCACTGCAAATGCAAGAAATCCGGGAATCTCTCTCAAGGATTGGAGGATACCTATTTCAACGCCGGTGAAATTCGCACGGTCAATCGCAAAATTGTTGAGAAGCGCGCCCCATGTGGATAAGGACAACGGGGCCGCCGCAGCCAACAGGTACAACATCACCTTGGGCGTGCGCCACGTTCCGTGTTTTACGCTTGTTTGGAGCCGCGTGAAGGCCTGGGACAAGTCAGTCATGCTCACCCCTGATCGTGTACGAACCGCCGGGGCCACGTCATCGATTGAACTCACGTATCGCGTCGTCTAGGCCTTCCAAAGTGAACGGATACATGCGGCCTTCCAAGATTTCATAAATGGTGGTGGTGGAGGACGTATAGCTTCATTGATTGTGAGGGGTTGGCTTAGCCAAACAACACTTTCATAAATGTCACTCACGCGTTTAAGCCAGGTGGCGCCGACTTTAAAGACATTGTTTCTGTGTGACCAAACCTGACACCAATTACCGAAAGCGTCATAGAATGTCTCTATCTCCTAACGGCCGATTACCAGGCTGACATAAGTTTAAGTTGCTTGATACACTTATTGCACTGCTGGCACGACGTGTTCACCGATGAGTTTTATGCCCTCTGCCGGATCGTCGAACACACGTAATGCGATTTCGGTGAGCCCCGCGGCCTCAAACTCCTTCATGCGTTCTATCTCGCGATCAAGATCGTTTAAATCTCCAGCGGATGATAATTTGTCGATAAGCGTGTTCAAGATGGTTTCGGGCACACCCTCGATGTGGTCTGTGCGTTGCCAGAATGCTTTCCAGAACTCGTCCATGTTATCCTGTACAAAGTCGCTGTCTTCCTTGCTCAAGCAGGCCTCTGTATAACGCGGCCACAACATGCCACGCCCTGCAAGCTCGCGACGCGCCTCTCGCATGGCTTCTTGTTTATCCCTTTTGATGTGCCATGCCCAAAAATTGCTAATACCAAAAGGTTGGCCAGACCGGCCATTGGACAACAGTCCTGGTCCGACGATTTCCATTGTTTCACGTACCATGGAGGGAATAAGATCGCTGCCTATCAAGCCATCTGCAGTCTCCGTTGCCATACGGGTCATTTGCGGGTGGCTTGCGGCTACATAGATTTGCGGCGGTGTTTCTTTGTTCCAAACGCGAGGCTGGTAAGCGAAGGCTTGGTAGATGTCACCTTTGTAATTTAGAACTTCCTCAGAGGTTGCACCCTTTAATATCTCAACACATTCACGCACTGATTTCACTATGCGGGTGCCTTTAAGACCCATGGCACCCAACACGCCTCCGCCCCCTCCAACCGCAATCAAGCCTCGTCCGTTACACAATTCGTTAAGCGTAAGCAGAGCGTTCGACATGACAAGAGGTGGCATCTCCATCGGACTCACCGCAAGTGCTCCCAGTCTAACTTTGTTCGTCGACCCTGCCGCGAGAGCCAAATTTAGAAATGGGTTACGCCCAGAGGCGAAGCTTGGTGACCAAACGGCTCTACAGCCATAATCTTCTGCTAACGCACTTAGCTCAGCATTTTCACTGGGGGAGGTAAATTCATTAAGAATAATATCAATTTGCACGGTTCTTTTATCTTTCTTTGTTTCTTCTATTGTGACGAGATTCTTATATTATTTCAGACGCTTGCGCTAAAAATTGACTAGCTCAAACACGCAAAAGTTCAATTAATAAACTTTCCCGAAGGAACGCGACTGATGAATTGGAGTAACCTTATCTTCTTTCTTGGTATACCCGGCCTTCTTGGAAATTGGTGACTTTCCATCACCAGGATATGTCGCCCTTACATCACGCCATCACTAATTTTTGGGTATGGCTCCTATTGAAGCCATGGGCGCCTATATATATATTCCGCCCGCGTTCGTACATGTAGAGAGGTGGGAGTGGTTTCAATGGGTGTGAGTACCAAGAAAAGAAAGAAATACAAGCCGTCGGAAAGCGAACCCTTCATGAATAAGAGGCAACGCGAGTACTTTAGGAAGAAGTTAGAGGCCTGGAAGCAACAGATATTACAGGATGGCAGGGAGACCATTAACAGTCTGCAGCGGGAAACTACACAGCACGCGGATATCGCAGATCGGGCGTCGACCGAAACGGAGCGGACGTTAGAGCTGAGGACCCGGGACCGCCAGCGCAAGTTAGTCGCTAAAATAGATGCGGCCTTACGCCGGATCGAAGAAGGCAGCTACGGCTATTGCGAAGATACAGGCGAGCCCATCAGTCTGGAACGCCTTGACGCACGCCCCATCGCGATGCTCAGCATTGAGGCACAGGAGCAGCACGAACGCCAAGAGAAAGTCTATCGCGACGATTAGACGCCCCACTGATTTTTGGACTTGGAAACTCGAAAGCTTCGCCCGTCTAAGGCGACGCTTTCTTCATGAGTTACTAAGCTAACTTCTACCACGGCATGAAGATGTCATGGGCCTGTTGATTGTAGCTAGACTGTTGAGAATCGTGCTTATTTTTGTTTGGATTTGCACCATCTTTTGCTAGCCGCACTCAGCAACTCTTATGTTTTGTTTCGGCCTAGTGATGCGCCTTCCTTCGCCGACATCATCAAATCCGGGATCAACATGGTGGCGCGGTCCTTTGCGCTCGGCGTGAAATCGCACTTCCCTTTATGACTATCGTCTTGATCTTTTATTTAGGCATCGGCGCTCTTTCCAAACTGATGCCACAAGTTCAAATCTTTTTTGTAGCAATATCCGCGAATATTATGTTGGGCTTTCTGATAATGGTGCTACTCGTCAGTGTAATGATGATATGGTTTGTGGAGTATTTTAAAGCACCGTATCTCAGTTTTTGAGTTAGGCGGAGCGCACGATGGTGCAGGTGCCCCAGGCCAGCATCGTGATTGCCACCCCACCTACCTTGCGGTTACGTTGGCCTATGAGTCCGTCACCATGTCCACGTTCATTTGTATCGCCAATGGTCCGATCCCATCGCCCATTGCATATGCGACGTGGCCAAGGCGAATGATGTCCCAATTGTGGAAAATCCGCTGCTCGCCAGAGTTCTTTGCCAATCCGTTGATATCGATGACGAAGTGCCTCCAATACACTATAAAGCAGTGGCGCAGGTGATCGGCTACGTGATGCGCCTAAAAGGCTCTTCAGCCCAAAAACACGCGTCTTAGGGGTTCGATGGGAATACTTGCGATTCGGTCAAGGGCAATTCACCCTGGACCGACGTGCTGGTGTTCGGATCTTTTTGGCGGCCAATGTGGCTGGTGAGTGACTTTGAATGAGCAAGAATTGGGGAAATTACTTGCGGCGCTATGAAATGCTACCTTGGCTCACTGGCCTGGCCTTATTTGTGGCCATGGGGGTGGGTGCCTGGGCGATTGCATCGCCTGTTGAAGCGGGTTTCAACGGCCTTGTCCTGGTCGGCGGCCTTGCAATTCTGGGCTTTATCGCATTTTATATGCTGGCGACCAGCATGCCCACGAAAAGCGCCGCCAACAGCGAGGCCTCATCGCGTGCCTATTGGGGCGGGCTTACCGATCAGCAGGTTTTCATGGGTGTATTGGACACTGCACCCGATGCTTATCTCGTCTTGCGCCGGGACGGAACGGTGCTCTACGCCAACCACGCCTATGAGGAACTGACCAAAGCCGGCAATCGCGGGCGCAATTTGGGCCGTCCCTTGCCGCTGGAGCAGGTCTTCGCAGGCGACGACGACTTGGCCGCGCCGCTTTACCGGCTGGCGCGGGCCGCCAAGGGCGGCGAGGAGGTCGAGGAGATCTTGCGTCTCAAAACAATTGAGGGTGATGTGCGCTACATGCGCGCTAGCGTCTCGGCCATGGAAAACAGTCCTGAACACGTGGTCTGGCGCATTGCCCATGATCCGCTGTTAGGTCCGGGGGTGGAGCTGGGCGACCCGGATCGTCCGTCGGTGGCGTTGCAAGGGGTGGGCTTTGTCGGCGACGAGGGAACAAGCCTCGCTGGCGATGGGGGTGCCGCCGGGCCGTGGTCCGAGACCGAGCCCGCCAAAGAGGCGGCCGGCACGGAACCCGATGAGACCTCCGTGCCGCAGGAGTGGTTTGCGCAACTGTTCGCCAATGCGCCCGTAGGGATCGCGTTGGTTGACGAAACGGGCGCAATCCGACAATGGAATGCAGCGTTGGAAGCCATGATCAAAATTGACGTCAAAGAGGGCGTTGTGCTGGCTGACATGGTGGCTGAAGAGGACAGCGCCGCGGTGGCCGAGCGTTTGACGGAAGCTGCCAAAGGCGAAGCCAACCCTGCGCCGCTCGATGCCCACATTCAGGATCAGGACGGCGCCAATATTCAACTCTATGCAAGTTTGGTTGGCGGCGGCGAGGGGGCCCAAGCCGTTGCCACGATTGTCTATTTGATCGACATGACCGAACAAAAGACACTTGAACTGCAATACACTCAATCGCAAAAGCTGCAGGCGGTCGGTCAATTGGCTGGCGGTGTGGCGCACGACTTTAATAATTTGCTAACTGCGATCATCGGCTTTTGTGACCTGTTGCTGGCGCGCCACGAAGTGGGCGACCCATCGTTTAGCGACATTGATCAAATTCGCCAGAACGCCAACCGGGCTGCCAATTTGGTAGGCCAGCTGCTCGCCTTTTCGCGCAAGCAAACCTTGACCCCTAAAGTGCTCTCGCCAACGGACGTCTTAACCGAAATCTCGATGCTCTTGCGCCGCCTTCTGGGTGAGACGATCGAGCTCAAACTCAACCACGGGCGCGACTTGGGCCTCATCAAAGTCGATCAAAGCCAGCTTGATACCGCGCTCATCAATTTGGCCGTGAACGCACGCGACGCCATGGCACGCGGCGGCAAGCTCATCATCGAGTCGTCGAACTTCGTGCAACCTGAAGACCGAGACTCAGCAAATGAGATCATGGCGCCCGGAGACTATGTGCTCATTGAAGTCAAGGACACGGGCAAGGGCATCGAACAAGATGACATCAAAAAAATCTTTGAGCCGTTCTTCACCACCAAAGAAGTTGGCCAGGGGACGGGGCTCGGCCTCTCCACCGTCTACGGCATTATCAAGCAGATGGGGGGCTACGTGTTTCCTGAAAGCGAAAAGGGCGTCGGCACAACGTTCCGCATCTATTTGCCTTTTTATGAGGAAACGGAAGGGGACGCACGGGTCCGCACCCAACAAAGTGCACCGGTTACACCCAAGGATCTCACCGGCGTCGGCACCATTATGTTGGTGGAAGACGAAGAGGCAGTCCGCGCCTTCGCCAAACGCGCGCTCGAAAGCCGGGGCTACAATGTGCTTGAAGCGGGCAACGGCGAAATTGCCCTCGATGTCATGAACGGCCATGACGGCACCATTGATCTCATGGTGAGCGACGTGGTTATGCCTGGGATGGACGGATCGACGCTGGCTGAAAAAGTCCGCAAACTCCGCCCCGAGACCAAGATTATTTTTATCTCCGGTTACGCCCAAGATGTCTTTAAGGAGTCCATGGCGCGGCCTGAAGATATCAGCTTCCTACCTAAACCGTTCTCGCTCAAACAGCTCGCCGCCCGGGTCAAAGAAGTCCTGAGTGAGTAGGGGGCTTTGCCCGGCATTCACGCTCTGCATCATGCCGGATCCCGGCTCGCAGACGCTGCGCGTCCTGGCCAGGATGACGCCTGGTATGCAGATCCACTTGACCAATTTTCCTGTGCCGTTTGGTATTACTTCCTGTGTCACTACTAAATTGGTGGTGTCCTAAGTTGGGGTTGAGTGTCTAGTTTGACTATCTCAAGCATTCGCAATGTCGATGATCTCCATACCGATTTAGCAAAACGGATGCTCTCAATACAAAACCTTGAGTGACCAAAATTGGAACTTAGGTCTAAAAATCCTTTTTTTTCAATGTATTAACTTTTTTCTTGCATACGAGAACAAAAGGGGTACATTGGCGCTGATTGAATCGGGCGAGGGGCTATGAAATAACGGAGGGAGCGTTCGTGGCTGATAATGTGGTACGGCTTAAAAAGGACGGCATGGATAAGGAAAAGGCCCTTGAAGCGGCGCTGAACCAAATCGACCGAGCCTTCGGCAAGGGCTCGGTCATGCGGCTCGGCCAAAATGAAGGGGTGGTGGAGCTTGAGACCGTGTCGACTGGCTCGCTCGGCCTCGACATTGCGCTCGGCATCGGGGGCCTGCCCAAGGGCCGTGTGGTTGAGGTATACGGCCCGGAATCCTCCGGCAAGACCACATTGGCGCTTCATGTGGTCGCCGAAGTTCAAGTCGCCGGTGGTATCGCGGCCTTTGTCGATGCCGAACACGCGCTTGATCCAGCTTATGCGGCCAAGCTGGGCGTCGATCTCGATGAATTGCTGATCTCCCAGCCCGACACCGGTGAACAGGCGTTGGAAATCACGGACACGCTGGTGCGTTCAGGCGCCGTCGATATTGTGGTGATCGACTCGGTCGCCGCGCTGGTGCCGCGGGCCGAGCTCGAAGGTGATATGGGCGACAGTTTGCCTGGCCTGCAAGCCCGCCTCATGAGCCAGGCGCTGCGCAAGCTCACCAGCTCGATTTCGAAGTCGAAGTGCATGGTCCTCTTCATCAATCAGATCCGCATGAGGATCGGCGTCATGTTTGGCAATCCCGAAACCACCAGTGGGGGTAATGCGCTGAAGTTCTATTCCTCGGTCCGTCTCGATATTCGGCGCATCGGCGCCATCAAGGACCGCGACGAGGTGGTGGGCAATCAAACCCGCGTCAAGGTTGTGAAAAACAAAGTCGCCCCGCCGTTCAAAGTGGTCGAATTTGACATTATGTACGGCGAAGGCATTTCCAAGACCGGCGAACTCATCGACTTGGGCGTCAAAAGCGGTATCGTTGAAAAGTCGGGCTCTTGGTACTCTTATGACAGCCAACGCATCGGCCAAGGCCGCGAAAATGCTAAGAACTTCTTGAAAGAAAATCCGGATATCGCCCGGACCGTCGAGGTGGCCGTGCGCCGCAATGCGGGCCTCATTGCTACCGATATGTTGCAGGGTGCGGAAGCGGACGATGCAAGCGACGCGAGCGAACCGGAAGACGCGGCTAAAGCCATCGGCTAAATCTTGCAGAAAATTATCAATTTGCTCCCGGGCGGCGCGTTCTCGCACAAGCGTGCCGCCCCTTTTTTTGACCACTTCCTCACTGTTCGCAGTGCTTATGCGGCCTCGCCGGGGCCACGGTCGCTGCTCACCTCGAGAGGGGGCGAGAGTGCCCTGAACGTAGTGGGGGGGCGGGTGAGGGGATGTTGGATCCAAGCACGCAAAGAGTCGTTGTTACAATTCCACACAAGTCGGCGGCCGAGACCCTTGAGGAGGGGATTGCATGGGGTTGTTTTGGGTTTTTTACAAATTCGCATATCACGGTGCGGGCGCCTATCAACTGTACCTCGGCCGCTGGACGCAAGCGGCCACCGAGGGTAAAAGCGTTGACTCCTATGACGAGCCTGAACGACATAAGGACGACCTTTCTTGACTTCTTTGGCAGCCGAGGTCATGAGGTCGTGGCCTCAAGCCCCCTGGTGCCACAAAACGACCCCACGTTGCTCTTCACCAATGCGGGCATGGTGCAATTCAAAAACGTCTTCACCGGCGTGGAAGTACGTGACTGCAAACGTGCGGCCACGGCGCAAAAGTGCGTGCGCGCCGGCGGCAAACACAACGATCTCGATAATGTGGGTTACACCGCGCGCCACCATACGTTTTTTGAAATGCTCGGCAATTTCTCCTTTGGCGACTATTTCAAAGACGAGGCCATCACCTACGCCTGGGAACTCATCACCAAAGACTATGGCATTGCGCCCAAACGCCTGCTGGTCACGATCTTTGCCGAGGACGAAGAGGCCTACGATCTGTGGAAGAAGATTGCTGGCCTTCCAGACGACAAAATCATCCGTATCGCAACTAGTGATAATTTTTGGGCCATGGGCGAGACTGGCCCGTGCGGGCCGTGCTCTGAAATCTTCTACGATCACGGGGACCATGTGCCCGGCGGGCCGCCCGGCAGTCCGGACGAAGACGGTGACCGCTTTATTGAGATTTGGAACTTGGTCTTTATGCAGTACGACCAGGTCACCAAAGACGAGCGCCTCTTATTGCCTAAACCGTCCATCGACACAGGCCTGGGGCTCGAGCGCATGGCGGCCCTTATGCAGGGCACCTACGACAATTATGAAACCGATTTGTTCCGACATTTGATACAGGCCTCGGCCGAAACCTGCCATGTGGCGGCCGACGGAGAGCATGCCGTGAGCCACCGGGTGATTGCCGATCATTTGAGGTCCTGCAGTTTCCTCTTGGCCGACGGTGTGCTTCCTTCGAACGAAGGCCGGGGCTATGTGCTCCGCCGGATCATGCGCCGGGCCATGCGCCATGCACATATTTTGGGTACGGACGACCCGCTCTTGTGGCGCTTGGTGCCTGCTTTAATTTCGGAAATGGGCGCGGCCTACCCCGAACTTGGCCGCGCGCAGGCCTTGATCGAAGAGTCCTTTAAGCTCGAAGAACAGCGCTTTCGGCAAATGCTCGCCCGCGGCTTGGGGCTGCTCGATGATGCGGTCAGTCAGCTGAAGAAGGGGCAAGCACTGGCGGGTGAAGTGGCTTTCAAGCTTTACGATACCTACGGCTTTCCGCTCGATCTCACCCAAGATGCGCTCAGGGCTCAAAACATCGAAGTCGACACCGCAGGCTTTGACGAGGCCATGGAGCGCCAGCGCGCCGAAGCACGAAAGGCCTGGAAAGGTTCGGGCGACACGGCCACTGAGGAACTCTGGTTCGATGTGCGCGACGAGCAGGGCATGACGGAATTCCTGGGCTATGACACGGACGCTGCCGAAGGCATTGTCACAGCGATCGAAGTAGACGGTGTGCTGGTTGACGAGATCATGAGCGATACGCAAGCTCAGATCGTCACCAATCAAACGCCCTTTTACGGCGAATCCGGGGGCCAGATCGGTGATGCGGGCGTGATATTTTTAGCCCAAGGCGCTGAATTCACCGTCACCGACACTCAGAAAAAAGTGGGTGATCTCTTCGTCCACAAAGGCAAGCTTGGCCGTGGGACACTTCGGACTGGCGACGCGGTCGAGTTGCGTGTTGATGCGGTGCGGCGCAACAAGACGCGGGCCAATCATTCGGCCACACATCTTCTCCACGCGGCACTCAGAGATATTTTGGGCCCGCACGTTACCCAAAAGGGCTCCATGGTTGGACCCGATCGGCTGCGATTCGATTTTTCGCAACCCAAAGCTGTCAGTTCAGATGAGCTTCGAGACATCGAAGAACACGTCAATGCCATCATTCTGCAAAATGAAGACGTGTCGACCCAGCTGATGACGCCCGACGACGCCATCGAGGCGCGCGCGCTTGCGCTCTTCGGTGAAAAGTACGGCGATGAGGTGCGCGTGCTGAGCATGGGAACGACACATGGGGAACGAGCCGGCCGCCCCTATTCGGTCGAGCTTTGCGGCGGCACCCATGTGCGCCGCTTGGGCGATATCGGGCTCTTCAAGATCGTTCATGAAAGCGCTATTGCCGCCGGTGTCAGGCGCATTGAAGGGCTCACCGGCGAAGCTGCGCGCCAACATCTCGAGAACCAAGTGGGGCTTGGGCAGGCGGCCGCGGCGGAACTCAAGACCAGCCTTGCCGAATTGCCGGGCCGCGTCGCCGCGCTTCTGGAAGACCGAAAAAAACTTGAGCGCGAGTTCTCCGAACTCAAAAAGAAAGTGGCACTCGGCGGGGGGGGCTCTCAAAGCGGCCCCCAAGATCAAGTGCACCAAGTGGGTGGGCTTAAGGTGCTGGCCATGGCGCTTGAGGGTGTTTCGGCTAAAGAACTCCGTGGACTGATTGATGACGGTAAGAGACAGATTGGCTCAGGCATCGTCGCCATGATCGCGGTCAATGACGGCAAGGCGGCATTGGCCGTAGGGGTAACCGATGATTTAACATCCAAAATCAGCGCCGTTGATTTGGTGCGCCGCGGGGCCGAGTCCTTGGGCGGCAAAGGCGGCGGCGGTCGGCCCGACATGGCGCAAGCTGGCGGTCCCGACGGCTCCAACGCCGCCAAAGCGATCGATGCCATCATCAGCGGCGTCAAGGAGTTTTCGAACTCCGCTTGAGTAGAAGTGAGCGTGGCACAAAGCGAAACGGAGTATTGTCAAAAGTTGGTGACGGTGTATCAGGCGGTACGTTCAATTTGTCTTTCTCTGTTGGCGAATTTAATCCCTCGAATGTTCTCGGCCATTTGATGTGGTCCGTCTAACCGGTGCCATTTCTTTTGCGCGCTCTGGTACGACTTTAAGACCATGGTCATAGCCGTTGTCCGTGACAAGCAGCTGGAACTCTTTGTTTCGGTACCGGCGGCCATGTGGTGGGGCATCACGACGCTCACGACTGTCTGTTACGGCGATACTGTTCCCGTCACGGCGCTCGGCGGCTCATCGGTGGCATCGTCATGATTTTTGGACGGAAAACCGTGCCCACTTTCCTAAAAATGCTTTAGGCCATGGCGCGCTCAAGATTTTCAGCAACCTTGTCCAGAAAGCCCGTTGTCGATTGCCAAGCTTGGTCTTCACTGACAAGGAGTGCCAAGTCCTTCGTCATGTCGCCGCTTTCGACCGTCTCGACGCACACGCGCTCGACCCTATCGGCAAAATTGACGAGTTGCTGATTACCGTCGTTCTTGCCCCGGTAGCTAAGACCTTGTGTCCAGGCAAAGATTGAAGCGATGGAGTTGGTCGAGGTTTCCTCGCCGCGCTGATGGGCACGATAATGCCGCGTCACCGTACCGTGAGCGGCTTCCGCCTCGACCGTCTTGCCGTCCGGCGTCATCAATACGCTGGTCATCAATCCAAGCGACCCAAAGCCTTGGGCCACTGTGTCCGACTGCACGTCGCCGTCATAGTTTTTGCACGCCCAAACATAGCCGCCGCTCCATTTCATGGCGGCTGCGACCATATCGTCGATCAAGCGGTGTTCATAAGTGATGCTTTTGGCATCAAAGTCGCTTTTGTATTCCCTGTTAAAAATCTCTTGGAAAATATCCTTAAAGCGTCCGTCATAGGCTTTGAGGATGGTATTCTTGGTTGACATGTAGACGGGCCAACCGCGCCGCAAGGCAAAGTTAAAACAGGAGCGCGCGAAGTCGCGGATGGAATCGTCTAGATTGTACATGGCGAGCGAAATGCCGCTGCCTGGAAAATTGAACACTTCGTGTTGGATCATTTCTCCGCCCCCTTCCGGTTCAAACGTAATCGTCAGCTTGCCTTTGCCGGGGATCAGAAAATCCGTGGCGCGGTATTGATCGCCGAATGCATGACGGCCGATCACGATCGGCTTGGTCCAGCCGGGTACGAGCCTCGGCACGTTCTTGCAGATGATCGGCTCGCGAAACACGGTGCCGCCCAAAATATTTCTGATCGTTCCGTTTGGTGAGCGCCACATCGTCTTAAGGCCAAATTCTTTGACGCGCGCTTCGTCCGGCGTAATGGTCGCGCATTTGACACCAACACCGTATGTCTTGATCGCTTCAGCGGCGTCAATGGTCACTTGGTCATCGGTTTCGTCGCGGTGTTCAATGCCCAGGTCGAAATATTTCAGATCAATGTTGAGATAGGGATGGATGAGTTTTTCCTTTATAAGAGCCCAAATAATGCGGGTCATCTCGTCGCCATCCAACTCTACGATGGGGTTTTCGACTTTGATTTTTGCCATGATTACAAGCTCTCCACTGAGCAACTATTTGGTTTTGGTCTGGATAAAGCGCAGCGTGGGGAACGAAGACGGGGCGGCGCGATCGCGGCACCGTATAGCATTGCTGTCCGGCAACCGGAAGGGGGGGCCCGGACTCGCGTCCAATTGTCCCAAGCAGGATTTCTAATATGGCGAGGCCGAAGGCGACACCTGATCAGGGCGCGCCAGTGATCATCTTGGCGACACCGCAGCTTGGCGAAAATATCGGTAAGGCGGCCCGTGTCATGCATAATTTTGGGCTTGGCGAATTGCGCTTGGCTGCGCCGCGTGACGGTTGGCCCAATACCAAAGCGGTATCGGCCGCAGCTGGCGCTGATGTGGTATTGGGGCACGCCCGTGTCTTCGAGACGCTTCGCGATGCCTTGGCCGATCTCCACACCGTTTATGCCACGAGTTCGCGCCCCCGGGATATGGTCAAGCTGGTGACCACTCCCAAGTGTGCTATGGAGGAGATTCGCGATAAAATCACGCGGGGCTTACGCTGCGGCGTCGTCTTCGGAGGTGAACGGTCGGGGCTCAGCAATGAGGAGGTGGTGCAAGTCCATCGGATCATTCGCATCCCAGTCAATCCGGCGTTCACATCGCTCAACTTGGCCCAGGCTGTCGGCCTCATTTCCTATGAATGGCATCGCTCCACTGTGGATCAACCCCCAACCACCTTGGATGTCAAAGGATCCCGCACCGCTAACGGCGCCGAATTGAGCCAGCTTTTTGAGCATTTGGAGGAGGAGCTTGACAATTCCGGATTTCTTTTTCCGCCTGAAAAACGGCCCACCATGGTGCGAAATATTCGAAATTTCTTTATGAGGGCCGAGCTTACCGAGCAGGAAGTACGCACGCTGCGTGGCATCGTGACGGCTCTGTCCCACGGCCGGCCGCGCCGAACCAGATAATGATGACCTTAGAGGGCTAAAGACGCTGGTTTGACAAGTCGAGCGCCGTTCGTATACTCCGCGCGCTAACGGGGTTTGGCCCTGTTTTGTTTCATTCAGACGGGTATTCACGGAATGTCGAAACGGCAATCGGCAAAATATAAAATTGACCGCAGGTTGGGCGAAAACATTTGGGGACGACCCAAAAGCCCGTTCAACAAGCGCGAATACGGACCTGGCGAGCATGGACAACGCCGCCGGGGCAAATTGTCTGATTATGGTATTCACCTTCAGGCCAAACAAAAACTCAAAGGCTATTACGGCAATATCACCGAAAAACAATTCCGCCGGCTCTTTGATGAAGCCACCAGTCGCCGCGGCAATACCGGCGAGAACTTAATCGGGTTCTTAGAGCGGCGCCTTGATGCCGTCGTCTATCGCTCAAAATTCGTGCCCACGGTTTTTGCGGCACGCCAGCTCGTCAATCACGGTCACGTCACGGTTAATGGTAAGCGGGTGACCATTCCGAGTTATCGCGTTAAGGAAGGCGATGCGATTGAACTCCGCGAAAAGGCTAAGCAGATGGCCTTGGTCTTGGAAGCGATCGAGAGTCCTGAGCGCGATCTTCCCGATTATCTCAATGTGGATTATCAAAAAATGCGCGCGACGTTTATGCGCGTTCCGGAGCTAGCGGACGTGCCTTATCAGGCGCGGATGGAGCCCAATCTGGTGGTTGAGTTTTATTCTGGCTAGCCCGCGATCACGTCCTCTAGAAACCGTAAGGCCGCCTTTGGAGGGCGGCCTTTTTGTTTGCGCAGTTTGCCTTTAGCGGTCCTACTCACGCCGCTTCCATGGCAATCCCTTTTTCGTTGAGGTAGGCGCGCAACTCGCCGGATTCTTCCATTTCATGGATGATGTCTCTGCCACCAACGAATTCGCTCTTTACATATAATTGGGGGATCGTTGGCCAGTCGCTAAACGTCTTGATGCCTTCGCGCACTGCGTCGTCTTCAAGCACGTTAACGCTTTTGAACTGAACGCCCAGACCGCTTAGAATTTGGATCACGTGAGAGGAAAAGCCGCATTGCGGGAAGCTCGGTGTGCCCTTCATGAATAGCACCACGTCATGGCTTCTAATGCTTTCGCGAATTCTTTCGATAACCGGATCGTCACTCATGCGACAAGCTTTCTGCTAGTGCAAGTTACTTTTCAATGAACACGTAGTGTTATTGACGCCTCAGGTCAAGTAATTCTGGCTGCTGAGATTCCACCTTTAGGCGCAGCAGTTTCTAGCGCCAAGGCATGCAACACCTCACCTATACTGCCCTTGAGCGCCCGATATACCATTTGATGCTGCTGGACGCGCAATTTGCCGCGGAAGGATTCGGACACCACCCGAGCCTTGTAGTGGTTGCCGTCACCTGCGAGATCGGTAATCGTAACTTCGGCGTCGGGCAGAGCGTCCTTGATCAGGCGCTCAAGTTCACTCATCTCAATGGCCATGGCAGAGTGCTCCGTTTCTCAAGTTGATTCCATATAGTTAGGTAGCCAGTCCTCGTGAGCCGTGCGCAAGGCGCGGAGCGTTATGGCAAACGTTCCGTTCACGGAAACCATTTCTCCACCCACTTCGCCAATTATTTGCGCAGGCACTTGATAGTCGGCGGCTGTCCGAAGGATCTCATCGCTAGCACTTTCATTGACCGCCAAGACGTAGCGCGCCTGGTCTTCTCCGAAAAGGAACGCGTGTTTAGGCGTGCCATCGGGGACATTGACGTTTGCGCCGTGGTGGCCGGCAAGCGCCATTTCAGCAACAGCCACGAGCAAACCACCGTCGGATATGTCGTGAACGGACGAAACCAAACGTTCCTCAATGCAGGTGCGCACAAATGTTCCGTTTTTTAGTTCCGCTGCAAGTTTGACCGGTGGCGGACTGCTGTCTTCCCTGCCCGCAAACTCACGTGCATAAAGAGAGGCACCCAAATGACCGCCCGTTTCTCCTATTAAGATCAAGACGTCACCGTCCTCTTGGAAGGCGAGCCTGCTGCAATCATCCAGGTCTTCGATAAGCCCCACCGCGCCAATCGCCGGTGTTGGCAAAATCGCCTCGCCGTTGGTCTCATTGTAAAAGGATACATTTCCCGACACGAACGGAAACGCCAAGTATTGCGATGCTTCCGTCATACCCTGAATACAGCCGACAAATTGGCCCATGATTTCGGGCCGCTCGGGATTGCCGAAATTAAGGCAATCGGTCATGGCCAACGGCTTTGCACCCACAGCGGTCAAATTACGCCAGGCTTCCACCACCGCTTGCTTGCCTCCTTCAAGCGGATCGGTCATGCAATAGCGGGGCGTGACGTCCGTCGTTATAGCAAGCGCCTTGCGCGTGCCGTGAACGCGAATGATTGCAGCGTCACTTCCCGGCGGTCCCATTGTGTCCGCCATAACGCTTGAATCATATTGCTCCCAGATCCAACGTCGACTTGCCAAGTCGGGGGACCCGATGAGAGTTCGCAAAGCCTCGATCGGATCAGGGATATCGACAATGTTTGAAGCTTTCAATACGGAGGCATGGGGCCACTGAATCCAAGGTCGGTCATATTCCGGCGCGTCGTTAGTGAGGGCTGCAATTGGAATATCGGCCACTTTGTCGTCGCTGAGATAAAGTTCCAGCCTCTGAGTGTTGGTCGTTTGGCCAATCACAACAAAGTCGAGGCCCCACTTTTTGAAAATGCTGCGCGTGGTCTCTTCGCGGCCGGGTTTGAGCACCATCAGCATCCGCTCTTGGCTTTCAGACAACATCATTTCGTAGGGTGTCATGTTACTTTCTCGGCACGGGACTTCGCACAGCTGCAGCCGAATGCCGACCCCACCCTTTGAGGCCATCTCCACGGAAGAAGACGTAAGTCCGGCAGCCCCCATGTCTTGGATGGCGATAATCGAATCGCTTTCCATCAATTCAAGGCAGGCTTCAAGCAAGAGTTTCTCCGTAAACGGATAGCCAACTTGTACGGTCGGACGTTTCTCGTCTGACGCATCGTCGAATTCGGTTGACGCCATGGTTGCGCCATGGATACCGTCGCGGCCGGTTTTTGAACCTACATAAACGACCGGATTTCCGACGCCTTTAGCGGCCGAATAAAAAATCTTGTGGGTTTCGGCTATACCCACTGTCATAGCGTTGACGAGAATATTGCCGTTGTAGCAAGGATGAAAATTGACTTCTCCGCCAACCGTGGGAACGCCCATGCAGTTGCCATACCCGCCGATCCCCGCGACCACACCCGACACGAGATGCCGTGTTTTCGGATGATCGGGATCACCGAAGCGCAATGCATTCATATTGGCAATGGGGCGTGCGCCCATCGTAAACACGTCACGCATAATGCCACCGATGCCGGTTGCTGCACCTTGATAGGGCTCGATGAAGGATGGATGGTTGTGGCTCTCCATCTTGAAGATTACTGCCTGACCATTACCGATGTCGACTATGCCGGCGTTTTCTCCCGGTCCGCAAATGACTTGCGGCCCCTCGGTGTTTAGCTGCCTCAGCCAGCGGCGGGATGACTTGTATGAACAATGTTCGCTCCACATGACTGAAAAGATTCCGAGTTCTGTAATGTTCGGAGGTCTCCCCATCCGGCTCAGAATGACGTCATATTCGCGAGTCGAAAGACCGTGGTCTCCGACGGTTTGCTCATCAATTCCGGCATCATAGATTTGCCTGGTCATGACAGGGCCTCGAGCAAACTTTGAAACAAAGGACGCCCGCCAAGTCCATTTAACTTGGGATCAATAACGCGCTCAGGATGCGGCATCATGCCGAGTACGGTACCCGTTTGATTTAGAATGCCTGCAATGTTGTGCACCGAACCATTCGGATTTTCATCATAGCGAAAGGCGACGCGGCCTTCGCCTTCCAAGCGCGCTAGTGTTTTCTCGTCGGCGAAATAATTGCCGTCTTGGTGGGCGATGGGGATCGTGAGGTGTTGGCCGGCACGGTAACAAGCGGTGAAAATCGCCTCGCTATTGGCCACGGTCAAAGATACCGGCTTACAAATAAATTTCAGGCCCGCATTGCGCATAAGAACACCTGGCAGCAGCCCCGCCTCAGTCAATATTTGAAAGCCATTGCAGATACCGAGAACCGGCGTGCCCGCATGCGCTTTCGCAACCACGTCCCGCATGATGGGGGAATGCGCGGCCATTGCGCCTGCACGCAAATAGTCGCCATACGAGAAGCCGCCCGGCAAAATAATGACGTCGCAATCTGGCAGAGTGCTTTCTCCATGCCACACCATTTGCGCAGGCTGCGCGGTCACCGTCTCAAGGGCGACGGCGACATCGCGATCACAGTTGGACGCCGGAAACACGACAACAACTGATTTCACGAAACTTTGCTTTCCTGTTTAGCGGTGTCGATGCGGCAGCTTACGAAGCAACAAGATCGATCGTGTAATTTTCAATGACGGTGTTGGCGAGTAACTTTTCGCACATAGCCTCAACGGTAGCTTGTGCTTTATCTTCGTCGATCTCGTCAAGATCAAGTTCAATAAACTTACCCTGGCGCACGTCGCTGACATTAAAGAATCCCAAATCTTTGAGCGCATTACCAATCGCTTTGCCTTGGGGATCCAAAACGCCTTGTCTCAGCGTGACATGTATGTGTGCTTTCATCGCAATGATCAACTTTGATCACTGACGAGAACTGGGCCTGTCCGTTTCTGCTGCGTTGCTTCAGGCATGATACCTAATCTTTTGGCAACTTCTTGATACGCCTCAACCACGCCGCCCATATCCTTCCTGAAACGATCCTTATCGAGTTTCTCGTTGCTGCTTATGTCCCAAAACCGGCACGAATCAGGACTGATTTCGTCGGCAAGAATGATTCGCATCACGTCATCTTCCAGCACGCGGCCAAACTCTATCTTGAAATCAACCAGGCGGATTCCGATGCCGGCAAAGAGCCCCATTAGAAAGTCGTTGACCCTCAAAGCCATCGACATTATTTCGTCGATTTCGGCCGGATTGGCCCAGCCGAATGCCGTGATGTGTTCCTCCGAGATCATCGGATCGCCAAGTTCGTCGGATTTGTAATAAAACTCCACGATTGAGCGTTGTAACTGAAGGCCTTCTTCCAGGCCCAATCGTTTGCAAAGTGATCCGGCCGCAATATTTCGTACAACAACTTCGACCGGGATGATTTCCACTTCTCGAATTAATTGCTCCCGCATATTCAACCGTCGGATGAAGTGATTGGGAATACCGATTTTGGTGAGTGACAACATGATGTGTTCGGAGATTCGGTTGTTGAGCACGCCCTTGCCATCCAAAACATCGTGCTTTTCGGCATTGAAGGCCGTCGCATCGTCCTTGAAGTACGCAACAAGGGTGCCTTGCTCTGGTCCTTCATAGAGGGTTTTGGCTTTTCCTTCGTAAAGTTGTCTGCGTCGGGCCATATGTAATTCCCTAAAAGTAAGAGATGATGTCGCACTCCGGCCCAGGTAAGCCGATCTGCGAAATAGACAAAACGATGCAAAAATCGCCAGCTGCGCGGTAATTGAGCGCCGCGATAAACGAAAGACTCGCCTGGAAATTATCGCAAGGGCCTATACCATACAATCCCATAACTGACCTCTTAGCAGCAGCGATAGTATTGCTCCGCACCGCAGCGCCACTTATATGTAGGGGTAATGTCGCTGGTTCATAGGGCCTTGGAGGATTCCACCTGTTATGTCGACTTTTGACGATCGTGAAAAAGGATACGAAAGCAAGTTCGCCCACGACGCGGAGCTGCGCTTCAGAGCGGAAGCTCGCCGCAATAAGCTTTTAGGTCTTTGGGCTGCGGAAAAGATGGGCTTTACCGGCGACGAGACGGACGCCTATGCCAAAGAAGTCGTCAAATCCGACCTTGAAGAGCCCGGCGATGAAGATGTCTTCCGCAAGATCCGGGTCGATTTTGACGCTAAGCGGGTCAACCAATCTGATCATCAGATTCGGCGCACGATGGTGGAACTCATGGACGTTGCCGTCGAACAGATTGAATCGGAGAAGTGATTCGTTCGACGCTGAGTTGAATTTACCCTTTGTGGGGGAATTTAGTGAAATTTTGAGCGGTTCCCAATCCCTCGCCTTCACATCCGAGGTGAATTTCGCACGGTCGCGCGCATTTTCTTGTGTTCATGTCGTAATCTTCACTCAGCCGCTAGCAAAGACGCGCTTGAAAATCGCAGCCACATGCCTTGTGTGATGGCTGAGATCAAATAGGCTTTCGAGCTTTGCTTCATTTAAATGCCGGGTGACGTCGGCGTCGGCTTTGAGTAGGTCGAGAAACTGCCCGTTGCCCCGCCAAACGGTCATGGCGTTCCGTTGAACCAGCCGGTAAGCCTCTTCGCGATCGACGCCCGCTTGTGTCAGCGCCAGTAGAACCCGCTGTGAATGAACGAGGCCCCCCAATTGGTTCAAATTGCGTTTCATGTTTTCTGGATAGATCAGGAGCTTCTCGATCACGCCGGTCAATCGGACAAGCGCGAAATCCAGAGTGATGGTGGAATCGGGTCCGATATTACGCTCTACGCTCGAATGAGAGATATCGCGCTCGTGCCAGAGGGCAATATTCTCCATGGCAGGTAGGGCCATGCTTCGGACCAGGCGCGCTAAGCCCGTCAGGTTCTCTGTGAGGACGGGATTGCGCTTATGGGGCATAGCAGATGAGCCCTTTTGCTTTTCCGAAAAATATTCTTCCGCCTCCATGACCTCGGTCCGCTGCAGGTGGCGAATTTCTGTGGCCAGACGTTCGACTGAACTGGCAATGATGCCGAGCGTGGTAAAATAGACAGCGTGGCGATCGCGCGGGATCACCTGGGTTGATATCGGTTCGGGCTCAAGCCCCAATGCTTGGGCTACATGCGCTTCGACCTGCGGATCGATATTGGCAAAAGTACCAACCGCACCGGATAAGGCACAGGTCGCAATTTCTTTGCGAGCCGCTCTAAGGCGGTTGTGGTTACGCTTAAATTCTGCGAAAGCCTGCGCAAGCTTCAATCCGAATGTCGTCGGTTCGGCATGAATGCCATGGCTACGGCCAATGCATAACGTGTCTTTGTGTTCGAAGGCACGCTTTTTGAGGGTAACCAGGAGTTTATCCAAGTCGTCCAACAACAGGTCAGTAGCCCGGCATAGTTGGACATTGAAACAGGTGTCTAAAACGTCCGACGACGTCATGCCCTGGTGGATAAATCGGGCTTCGGGTCCTACATGCTCTGCAAGGCTTGTCAAAAACGCGATGACGTCATGTTTGACCTCGCCCTCGATTGCGTCGATCCGATCGATATCAAACCCGCCCTTTTTGCGCACAGATTCGGCTGCGCTTTTGGGAATGATGCCGAGTTCGGCTTGCGCCTCGCAGGCGTGAGCTTCAATGTTGAGCCAGATCTCGAATTTGGTTTGTGGGGCCCAGATCGTTGTCATTTCTGGTCGCGAATAACGCGGGATCATCGTGGGTAGAGGCTCCTTTCCGACTCTTTGCCGTGGAGTAGGCGTTATAGCAGATGAGCCGCGCAAATGCGCGGGCCGTGACCCTTAAGAAGCTCTTAAGTCGAGTCCTGGAAATCTGCTATCCTATTGGGTGGAAAATCTGGGAGTAACCATATCTATGCGGGTTTTGCTGGTAGAAGATGACGTCAATTTGGGCGACGGCTTGCGTGCCGTGCTCAGGCTAGAAGGCTATGCCGTCGACTGGGCAAAGGACGGCGAGGAAGCCGATTTGGCCCTTGAAATCGAACCCTACGACATAGTGGTCCTTGACCTCGGTCTGCCAAAGCTCTCCGGTATCGACGTGCTGGATAATTTGCGCCGTCGCGGCAGCGATGTACCGGTCTTGATTCTCACCGCTCGCGATACGTCAGAGGATCGGGTCAAGGGTTTGGACCAAGGTGCCGACGACTACATGGTCAAACCTTTTGACACCGAGGAGCTGTGCGCGCGCGTCCGTTCTATCCTGCGCCGTGCCCATGGCCGAGCCATCCCGAAGTTGACTCGTGGCAATCTCGAAATGGATTTGGCGGGTCGCGCGATCAAGCTTGATGGCCAATCGGTGGAACTGTCGGGCAAGGAGTTCGCGGTGCTCCATCAGTTAATGGAAAACCAGGGCCGGGTCCTATCCAAGGGCCGCCTCGAAGAAGGTATATACGATTGGGAAAGCGAACTCGAAAGTAATGCCGTTGAAGTCTATGTTCATCACCTACGAAAAAAACTCGGCAAAGATCTCATCCGCACCATTCGTGGCGTTGGCTACGTGATCGACAAGGCTTGACGTCATGATTTCGATCCGCAGACGCATGTTGTTTATTCTATTGACCGCATTCTTTGTTGTATGGATGGTAGCGACTGCTTTCACCGTATTCAATACGCGTCAACGGATTGAGGTGGGTCTTGATGGTCAGCTGATTCAAGCTGCAAATATCCTGTATGACCGCTCTTCACGTGCATTGGAGGCGGGTTATAGCGTTGAAGAAACCTTGCAAGATACACGTCGTTTCTTTGGACGTCTCGACTCATTTGCCTATCAAATCTGGAATGGTCAAACGCTCATCAGTCAAACAAAGAACGCACCGGAAATGAGAATGATCAATGCTCCCGGTTATCGGGACGGAATTCTCAAAGGGCAGCCGTGGCGGTTCTACTATCGTGTTGATGCTATGAAAGGATTGGATGTCATCGTCGGCGTCGAAGACGACTTCAGCGGTGACATGGCGCGACTTGTTGCGTTTCGGCAGACATGGCCCCTTCTCGCCGCCATGCCTTTTATCGGACTGCTAATTGTCATTGGCGTGAGTCAGGGTTTGCGGCCTTTGCGTGATCTCGCATCACAGATCACTACTCGATCGCCAGTTCAGCTAGCGCCGATTGATGCGGAAAAAGTTCCCAAGGAAGTCAAAGAGATTGTCACTGCGCTCAACGGTCTACTTGCATGTTTAGACGAGGCCATTGAGGGCGAGCGGCGCTTTACAGCTAATGCCAGTCACGAATTGCGCACGCCGCTCGCTGCTATTGAAGTGCAAAGCCAGGCCGCGCTGAAAGCCAAAGATCCAGGGGGGCGTGCGCAGGCGCTGCACCAGATTTCCGAAAGCGTTGACCGGGCCACGCGTCTGGTCGCGCAGCTTTTAACGTTGGCGCGTCTCGATCCCGATAGCGCAGCGGATCTCATGAAGACGGTTGATTTACGCCGCGTGGTTGAAGACGAACTTGCGGCATTGGCGGATACGGCGCTCGTAAAAAGCCTTGACATCGGGTTGGACGCCAGTGGTCCTGCGCATGTTCAAGGAGACCCAGAGGCGCTTTCGATCATGACTCGCAATCTGCTGGACAATGCCATCCGTTATACGCCTCGGGGCGGCAGCGTCACCGCCGCCATCGAAGCTGACGATTCCAACATTCGCTTTGTGATAAACGACAGCGGCCCCGGCATTCCGGCAAGCGAAAGGGACAAGGTTTTTGACCGGTTTTACCGGATAGTAGGCTCTACCAGTAGTGGTGCCGGGCTCGGCCTTTCTATCGTCCGTCGCATTGCGGAATTCCATCAGGCGCAGCTTTCGCTTTCGGAAAGCAGCAGTGGCGGGCTCGCAATAACAACGATTTTTCCCAAGAAACCTTAAGATTGCTGCCCTTAAGAGCGATTTAAGTTTGAGTCTCTATCCGTTTACTGGAGTAAAAGTACCTTACCGTCGCAAGTGAGTTTCTGTTTCTGCTATTGTTAGCGCAAGCAAGTGGCAACAGTCAGTGAGCCAACGTTAATTAAGGCGTGTACGTAGCGGGCAATCGGGCAAGGGAATCGGTCTGTGTATCGTCTAATTCTTATTGTTGGGTCCCTAAGAAATCTTTCTCAGCATAAGATAGCATTGGCCGTCGCTTGCGCCATCACGCTGCTCTCCGTAGGCGCACAATCTCCCGCACTCGCAGACGAGGTAAAATGCGGCATTCTCAAGAATGCGTCCGTCTCGCTTAGAGAGGCGATCGAAAGCGCACTTGCGAAGTACGAAGGTTTTCCTGTCAAGGCCGAACTCAAAGAACAAGATGACATGTACTATTACGAAATTAATTTGGTCTCGGAAGGCGGGCGCTCCGAAGTCTTTGTCAATCCGGCAAATGGATTGGAAATTGGGTTTCAACAGGAAAACGGTGTAGCGGTCCGGTTTCAGCGATTTTGGGAAAGCAAACTTGGGGCCATTCTCGCCGCTAATATTTCGCTTTTGCAAGCAATCGAAACTGCGCAGGAAACCCATCAAGGATTCGTCTCCGAAGTCGAACTCAAATCTCGCCGAGAACCTCACATCTTTGAAATTCTATTGCTTGATGGCGAAGTCGAACGTGAAGTGACGATTGACGCCAAAAAAGGCAAAATCATTAACGTCGAAATTGACGACTAGGCGTGTCGCCGGAGTCACAACCTTTACCTTCCCAAATTGTGCACCGTTCCATTCGCCTTTCCGTATTTGTTATTTTATTGGTGAGATCCTACTCGTTTTCCCAAAAGTTGTTTTTGGCGACAAGGGGTCGAACGACGCGGCATCATCAATGGGGATTTAACGGCCAAGGGGATATTCGGGCGCGTCATGTTAAGATTACGTGTGCCGCGAACGTAGAAGGTGATATCCTTTATTCGGCACTTTCCGTTAATCCTGCAGATGATGGGGCTGTTCGTCTTTGTACGGAGGATGGTCTAAACCAGCAGGTGATATCGTGAAGACCTCGACTCCCTCGGCCGTTACGCCGACGGAATGTTCGAATTGCGCAGACAAGGACTTGTCGCGGGTCACCGCGGTCCATCCATCATTGAGAATCCGAACCGGTGGTCGGCCCAAGTTGATCATGGGCTCGATTGTAAAAAACATTCCTTCTTTGAGGACATAACCGTCACCGTGACGGCCGTAGTGAACAACATTGGGGGCGTCATGAAAGACGCGGCCCAAGCCGTGGCCGCAAAAATCAGTAACGACGGAGCATCGCTTGGCCTCCGCGAACTGCTGAATCTCGGCGCCGATATCGCCTGTTGTGGCGCCGGGCTTTGCTGCTTCGATCCCGCGTATCATGGCTTCATAGGTGACGTCGACAAGCCGCTCGGCTTTGCGCTTAACGTCGCCGACACAGAACATGCGGCTTGTATCGCCGTGCCAGCCACCCAGAATTACTGTCGCGTCAATGTTGACAATGTCGCCGTCTTTGAGCCTGCGATCATCTGGTGTCCCGTGACACACGACGTGATTAATCGAAGTGCAAATGGTTTTCGTGAAGCCGCGGTAGTTGAGGCACGCCGGCAGCGCACCATGATCAAGCGTAAACTCGTAAGCTAGGTGATCGAGAAAATTCGTCGTTGCGCCAGGCTTGACATGGGGCACTAGCAGATCCAGGCATTCGGCTGCCAGGCGTCCGGCCTTACGCATACCCTCGAAATCTTCAGGCTTGTGCAATTTGATAAGGCCCGTATTTCGAACTGGGCTATGGGCAGCAATGACGTAATTCATCTCTTCTCTTTCGCCGCCCGTTCGGGTATGGGAGCTTGAAATATCGACGCTAAAATATCGTTTTAATTTCTCATTATGGCAAGCGGTGCGGCCACAGAAATATCCTCAATTGTAATATGGCAATCATAGCATAAGGCTTCACGCCAGCGGTCAGCACCTCGTCCAAGCCATCCTTATAGTCTGGATTGATGTCGGCTGCGATGGCGTAACGTCTCGTGCGACAGACAAGGCGCTGCTCAATGCGGCGTTCACCGAAGTCACCAAAGTGTTTGAGGACTTAGGCGCCGAACCGCTCATCGATACGTCCGACCTCGCCAAGGCGCGCGAGTTGTCTCTTGAGCGCGTGCCTCTCGAAACCCGTCTGGCGTTTGTCACAAAAAGCTCTTAAAAGATCATGCGCTAAATCGAGCCGCTCTTGGCCCCTTGGTGGAATTGGTAGACACACGAGACTTAAAATCTCGGGATCCTTACGGATCGTCCCGGTTCGAGTCCGGGAGGGGCCACCACAGCGCGCCGCGCCTCGTCAGTCTAGTCTCACTGAGACTTCACACCTGCCAAACAATACCTGATTTTGGCCCTTCTTCCCGGCCGCATCTTCTAATGACGATATCACGCAAGGAATAGCAGATTGATGGCGGAAGCTATGCAACAGGCCGATCGTTCCGTCATTGCCGTCCTGTCTCGAATCGAACGGCTGATTTAGCGTAACTTCATTTTACCGCGATTGCGGGGGGATGGGGCCGAAGTCGGCGGGCAGTTTCCGGAAATAATATTGAAAGCGCTCGTCGCGCCGATTGGTCCAGGCGGGTAGGCGGGCCAGTACCGTCAGGCGTTCGAGAACGCGTGAAATACGAATGGGTCCGGCGTCCATGGTTTCAAAGCCCATGGCTTTTGCCAGTTCGATGATTTTTTTACGTGCAGCTGCATTGTTGCCTGCAACGGGGATCGTCACCGGCCCGCCAGCGCGTTTTGGATCCACAACGATGGGAAAGCCTACCGCATTGAACGCTTTGACCACTTTAGCCTCCGGCACCCAGGATTGAACAAGTTCGCCGCCCGACGTGTCGACAGTCATTTGTGGAAGCCCGTCATCAACCACGGCAATCGCGTTCGAGACGTCGATGACGATTTTACCTGCGAGTTCGCCTTTGAGTTTAGCAACTACATCTTCCATGGCGGTCCAGGGCACGGCAATCACTACCATGTCGCCTTCGCGAGCAGCTTCAATTTGTTTTGCCGCCGTGGCGCCATGGCCCGTGCGCACAAGCAGCGCTTGGACTTTGTCTTGGGACGGATCACGCGAGCCGTAAACAACCGTATGGCCGATCTCGGCGAGCCGGGTGCCCATGGCGCTACCGAACACGCCAGTACCAATGACTGCAACGGTCTCGGCGATGGCAGCACCGCACACTAGTGGTACGGCGAGCGTTAGGGCCACCACTAAGATAAGAAGACGTCTCATTTTTAATGTTCCTACTTAATCCCGCGCAAAATGGTGTTAGGTAATCGCGCCTCATCAAAGTTAGGCGCATTGCGGCCCATGCGTAAGATAACGAGGTCCTCCGACGGCACCATCCACATGCGAATTTTGACGCTGCCGTCCATAAAGAAAATGTCGTTGGCCGCAAACAGTTCGGAGTGATAATTCTCGTTTCCGCCCTTGATGGTCGGAAGATAGGCGCGTTTTTTGCCGGGTGGCGAGCCGACCCAGATTTGATAGCCGTAATTGGGATTGACCACCGACGTGGTTTTCATTTCGTCGACCCAGCCTTCGGGAATGATTTGCTCGCCATCAATCTTGCCGTCATTGATTAAAAGATGACCAAGGCGCAGCCAGTCGGACGGCGTCGATAAATAGCAGCAATACATGATCGGTTGTCCGCCAATGCTGTCGAGCCGCATAGCGCCTCGGATGGCACCTAAGGGCTTCCATAGGTTTTCTGACAGGTAGGTCGTGTAGCGAACGCCGGTAGCGCGCGCCAGAATGATACCTAAAAGCTGCGTTGATGGATTGAAGTGGGCATAGACTTTGCCAGGCTCTGAATCGTAAGGCCATGATAAGATAGTGCCATCGATGTCGCTGCCGTTTGTGAGCTGCGTTTGACGAGTAAAAGGTCCAAAAAGGTTAGGGCGCGACATGCGGAATTCGCTCAAGTCGAACCCGCTGGTCATCTGCAAGACCTGTCGAATGGTCGTTTTACCGCGCGGATCATCTTTCCACTCTTTGACATATTTGCCGACTGGATCGTCCACCGATGCGATATCGCCGTCTGCAATGGCAAAGCCCATGAGGATCGAAGCAAGCGTTTTAACGAATGAGCGGGAACTGACGGTCGCGGCTGCATGCATGCCGTCTGCGAACCAGGTCAATTGAATTTTATCTTTATGGAGCACAACGAACGTGTGTGAGTTTTGCTCCTTGGCGTAATCGAGCGCTGTTTCAAGAGCGTCATCTTTGATGGAGCGTCTGTTCGTCGTCGCTTCCTCGAAATAGGGCCTG
>PVBE012330916.1_pt1 | contig 27504 bp, 26 predicted proteins | sample 1631181 | NCBI WGS metagenome assembly PVBE01 (sample SAMN08397723, study PRJNA350692) | Marine metagenome, whole genome shotgun sequencing project. | isolation source: water | place: Pacific Ocean | collected 2012-04
CACCACGACCTACACCGACGACACCGTGGACGCCGACGATGTCTTCACGGCGGGAGAGTGGGAGTGCACCGCCACACCCAACGACGGCTACGACGACGGAGCGGGCGCCACAGCAACCCTGACCATCACCGACAACACCTGCGAGACCGCTGCCACCTACAGCAGCTCCACCCTGTCCGGAGGCCGGGAGACCCAGGGCTACCGGGTCTTCGACATCGACGAGGACGGCTACGACGATCTGGCCTTCAACAACCAGCTGGACCAGAACATCGACTTCTACTTCGGCGATGGCTCCGGCTCCTACTCCAGCTACGACGACTACTCGGTGGGCCGCAGCGGGGGTGGCTTCGACTTCGGCGACGTCAACAACGACGGCTACCTGGACCTGGTCATCTCCAACCAGGACTACAGCCGGATCGGCGTGCTCAAGGGAACGGGCAGCGGCACCTTCAGCAGCACGACCTTCTTCTCCCAGGGGAGCTTTCCGCAGCACATCAGCCTGATCGACGCGGACAACGACGGCAACCTGGACATCATCGTTCGGATCAGCAGCTGCACCGCTCTCCGGCTCGGCAATGGCGGCGGCAGCTTCGCCGGCGCGAGCTGCATCACCTCGAACCGCGGGGCTTTCCAGGGCATCGACGTGGACGGGGATGGACACGGGGAGCTGGTCCAGCGGACCAACTCAACCACCATGGTGGTCTATGAGTTCAACAACTCCGGCTCCATCAGCGGCACGACCACCCTCGACACCTCGGCATGCGCATCGGTCAGCTCGCCCTCCGTCTACGACCTCAACGACGACGGGGACCCGGACATCCTGATTCCCTGCACCCTGTCCAACGGAGACGTCGTGCTCCAGTTCCAGGAGTCGGACGGCGCGGGCAGCTTCACACCCTGCGAACACGTGGACGGCCTGGTCGGCGGTGGTGCCTTCGGCGACTTCAACAACGACGGTCTCTCGGACTACGTCCGCTCCTATACCTGCGGCTACTGCTCCAGCACCCACACCGTCTACGTGGCGCAGTAGACCGCTGGACCGTGTTCCTCATCCCGCTCTCCTGCGTTCAGACCACGCCATCCATGGTGGGCTTCACGCTGTCCAACCCGGCCGTGTACGAAGCTGACTCCGACAGCACTTGCTACGATTGAGCCGCTCTATGGAGAAGACACTGTGATCATCGCGATTCTCGTGGCCTGCGGAATCGAGAACACGCCCCCGTCGATGGTGGGCTTCACGCTCTCTCCCGACAAAGCGGTGACCGCCGACGCTCTGGAGACCGAGATCACGGTGGTGCCTGTGGACGCCGAGGGCGACGAGCTCTCCATCGTCTACCGCTGGTACGTCGACGGTGAGCTCCAGGAGGATCTGACGGAGCGTTCCGTGTCTCCCGCCTCGACCGCCAAGGGTGAACTCTGGCGGGTCGAAGTGAGCGCCTTCGACGGCCGGGACGAAGGCCCCACAACCATGGCGGAGATCCGCATCGGAAACACACCGCCCGAACTGCTCAGCCTCAGCACGGTCCCCTCCGAGCCCCGCTCGGATGAGGACATCACCGTGATCTATGAGGCCACCGACGACGACGACGATCCGCTGGACCTTCGGGTGCAGTGGGTCCTGAACACCATTGTCCAGTCCTCGCAGGACACGCTCAGTGCTGACCGGACAAGCCGGGGCGATGTCTGGCTTGTCGAGGTCGCCGTCGTGGATGGCGGCGGCGTCGAGCCAACGGGCAGCGTGGAACTCCTGATCCGCAATGCCCTGCCAAAGGGAGAGATCAGCATCGGTCCCGAGAACCCCACGACCATCAACGTGTTGACCGCGGTCACGGAGAGCTCGGACAGCGACGGCGACTCGGTCAGCTGGAGTTTCGACTGGTTCATCGACGGCGAGGAGCAGTCCGACTACGCCGACGCCCCCATCCTTCCGTGGCACCTGACATCACGAGGACAGGAGATCGCGGTAGAGGGCACACCCTTCGACGGCATCGAAGAGGGTGAGACGGTGGTTTCCGAGCTGGTGGTCATCAGAAACGACCCACCTCTGGTCGACGGGGTCTTCATCGACCCCAGCGAGCTCTACGAGGCCAGCGCCGCCACCTGTGTGGCGGGTGGATACCTGGACCAGGACGGCGATCCCGAGGGAGAAGCCATCGTCCGCTGGCTGGTCGATGAGGTCGAGGTCAGCACCGACAGCCGAATCGACGGCGACGTCTTCAGCCGGGGCCAGAGCGTGCAGTGCGCTCTCCGGCCCTTCGATGGGCTGGACCTTGGCGAAGAGGTCGTCTCGGAGACGGTCTTCGTGCTGAACACGCCTCCCGACCTCAGCCAGGCCTCGGTCACCCTGAGCCCCAACGCCCCCACCGAGAGCGACACGGTCACCTACACGGTGTCCGGCGTCACCGACGACGATGGCGACAGCATGGTCACCTACCCCACCTGGACGATCAACGGCACCGTAGAGGCGACATCGGTCACCGAGTTGACGGGCTCCTCCTTCGACAAGGGCGACTCCCTCCAGGTCCAGCTCGAGGTGTGGGACGACACCGACAGCGGCGGCACGGTCAGCAGCAACTCCGTCACCGTCGCCAACTCGGCCCCCACCGTCTCCAGCGCCTCCATCGACACCCCGGTCTACACCCGGAGCACCGCCACGGTCTCCTTCACCATCACCGACCCCGACCCCGCCGACACCAGCTTCACGAGCACCTACGCCTGGCTCGTCGATGGCAGCTCCGTGGGGAACGGAAGCACCCTGGACGGCGACACATGGTTCGAGAGGGGGCAGGCCCTCACCGTCACCCTCACCCCTTCGGACGGGACGGACACCGGAACGGCCTACAGCACCAGCACGGTCACGGTGGAGAACACGCCTCCCACCGAACCCACCATCGTCATCGAGCCCGAGCAACCGGCGGAGGAGGAGGAGCTGATCTGCATGTTGGACATCGACTCTGACGACGACGACGGCGACAGCGTCACCTACACCTTTGAATGGGACGCCGACGGCACCCCCTTCACCAACGTCCAGAGCATGTACGAGAGCGGCGACACCGTGCCCGAGGGGGAGGTCTTTAGCGGCGAGACCTGGACCTGCACCGTCACCCCCACCGACAGCTACGGGGACGACGGCGACCCGGGCACCGCGTCGGTGGGCGTAGATACCGACGAGGACACGGACTACACCATCACCACCAGCGACCTGGTGAACCAGGGCAGCCACTGCGACGGAATCGGGGACAACCGCTACAACGGCTGCTCCGGCAACTACGGCTTCACCTGGACGGACACCGGAAGCTCAACGCCCGCAACGGTGAGCATCGAGTTCCGGTCGGGCATCCGATGCAACAGCGGCAGTCGAACCGTCACGCTCAACGGCACCAGCATCGGCAGTTTCAGCCCGGCGGGTAATTGCAGCTGCACCCCAAGCGGGGTCACCACCCAGAGCTTCAGCACGAGCGGAAGCTCCTACAACCCGGGCAGCACCAACACCATCACCGTCACCAACACGACCAACTGCGAGGGATTCAGTGTGACCGGCGGATCAGGCAGCGGCATCTACGGGACAGTAAGTGTGGAGTACTGAGTCCACTCACGGTAAAATGTGTTCATGAGCAGAGACAACCCGGTAGTACCCACCTCGATTCTGATGGCCCTGGGCTTGGCAGGCTGCAAGTTCTTCGGTCCCTCTGTATGTCTGTCCATCGCGCACACCGGCGCCTGCCTGTCGATCGCGCACAGCGGTGACACCGACAACTGCGACACCAACGATCCGCAGGACACCGACTGTCCCGAGGACACGGACAGCTCGAGAGACCAGGACGTCGAGACCCGTACCGAGGTCACGAACCGGGTCCTCCAGCGCGGAATCCTACCCGGCGACGTCGCCTCGCGCCTGACCGACTAGGCTCGCTGACTCACCGGTCCGGCCGGTAGAACAGCTCGCCGTCACCATAGGTCTCGAAGCGGACCGTGTCGTCCCCCTCAGGGGTCGCGGCGTGGTAGCGCTGGAACTCTCCGAGCTGGCTGGCCGTACCGTTGGCTCGGTACTCGAGCAAGGCGTCGGGTGTGAGGAGCTCGTCGCCATCCGGCCAGACCCACCGCAGCTCACCTCGATCCTCGCGACACGGCCAGGACCGACACTCGTCCTCGACGCGGATCTCCTCGGCTGCGCAGGAGGGAGTGCATGCTATTCAGATCTCGCTCCCCATGACCCTTCTGCTTCTGGCCTGCGCTCCGAACACCGCCCCCTCCATGGTGGGCTTCACGCTCTCCCCGGACCACCCGGTGACCGGCGACACCCTGGTCACCGCGATCACGGTTGAGCCAGCGGACGCGGATGATGACGAACTCTCCTTCGTCTACCGCTGGTACCGCGACGAGGAGCTCCAAGAGGATCTGACGGAGAGCTCGGTGCTTCCAGCCTCGACAGCCAAGGGAGAGATCTGGCGGGTCGAGGTGAGCGCCTTCGACGGCCGAGACGAAGGACCGCCCACCCAGGCCGAGAGAAGCATCGGAAACACCCCACCCGAGCTGCTCAGCCTGGGCACCCAACCCTCCGAGCCCCGCTCGGACGAGGACATCACCGTGGTCTACGAGGCCACCGATGCCGACGATGACCCGCTGGACGTGCAGGTGCAGTGGATCCTGAACACCACGATCCGGTCCTCCGAGGAGACCCTGAGCGCGGTTCACACCACCCGTGGCGAGATCTGGTTGGTGGAGGCGACCCTCCTGGACGGCGGCGGCGTCGAGCCCACGGGAAGCCACGAAGTCACCATCGAGAACGCCTTGCCGGCGGGAGCGATCAGCATCGACCCCGAGAGCCCCACGACCATCGATTCGCTGACCGCGATCGTCGAGGGCACCGACAACGATGGCGACTCCATCAGCTGGACTCTGGCCTGGTTCATCGACGGCATCGAGCACGGTAGCAACTCCACCCTTTCGTGGACCACGACCTCCCGAGGACAGGAGATCGTGGCCCAAGGCCTTCCCTTCGACGGCTTCGAAGAGGGTGAAATGGTGTCCTCCGAGCCGGCTGACCAGTTCGTTCCTCGCATGAAAGCAGCGCTGAACTGATGCTGATCAAGCCCGCCGGAAGTCTGTGCAACCGGCGGTGCAGCTATTGCTTCTACACGCACCCCGAGCAGCGCCATCGCATGGACGATGAGGTGCTGGAGGCGGTCGTGCGCCGGGTCTGTGAGAGCCCAGGCCCGCTCCAGTTCATCTGGCAGGGCGGCGAGCCGCTCCTGATGGGCCTGCCCTTCTTCGAGCGGGCCATGGCGCTGCAGGCCCGACACTCCGGTGGGCGGCCCGTGGAGAACGTGTTGCAGACGAACGGGGTGCTGCTGGACGACGACTGGGGCCCCTTCCTGCGTGAGCACGACTTCCTGCTCGGGGTCTCCCTGGACGGGCCCAGGGCGGTGCACGAGCGCTATCGACCGGGCTCCTTCGATGGGGCGCTGGAGGGCCTGGAGGTCCTGAAGCGGCACGGCGTCCCCTACAACCTGCTGGCCGTCGTGGGACAGCACAACGTGGAGAAGCCTCAGACGGTCTACCGCTTCTTGCGGGATCTGGGCCAGGGCTGGCTGCAGTTCATTCCGCTGGTCGGGGTGCCCGAGGCCGCAACCGCCGCGCAGTTGGGGGACTTCTGGGTGGCCGTCTTCGACGCCTGGCAGAGGGAGGACCTGGGTCAGGTGCACGTGCGGCTGTTCGAGGACGCCGCCGCCGCCTGGGCCGGCTCGGACCAGCGCCAGTGCGTGTTCAGCGAGCGCTGCGCCACCCCGGTCGTCGAGCACGATGGCTCCGTCTACGCCTGCGACCACGCCGTGGACCCGGAGCACCGCGTGGGCTCGCTGCTGTCCATGACCGTGGACGAGGTCCACACCGGCCTTCAGGCCTTCTCAGCCGACAAGGCCGCCCCTGCGTGCGAGGGCTGCCCCTGGCACTTCGCCTGCCAGGGCGGCTGCCCTCTCCACCGGCGAGAGGGCATCAGCGTGCTCTGCGAGGGCTACAAGCGCTTCTACCGCCACGCGGACCCCGCCCTGCGCTATCTGGTGTGGCTGGCCAGCCACGGCCGCCGTCCGGAGGAACTCCGTGACGCGCCCGCGCTGCATCGATGGGGTCGCCAGCTGCCTTGCCGCTGCGGCTCGGGGCGTAAGCTCAAGTCCTGCTGCGGGGTTCATCCCGCCGAGAGCTGAAGCAGCCGCTCCCTCGGGACCACATAGGTCTCGTTGCAGAAGTGGCAGGTCACCTCGCCCTGGCCCTGCTCTTCGGCGAGGGCGGCGAGGTCCTCCGAGCCCAACGCCCGCAGGGTGGACTCGACCCGCTCCACGCTGCAGGTGCACTGGTAGCGGAGGGCCAGCTCCTCGCTCGTCATGGTCCCCTGGCCATCCGGCAGCGTCTCGGTCAGGCGGCCGACGGGGCCCTCGATGTGGACCAGGCCGTCGGTCTGCTGGGACTGTCGCAGGTAGTGCTGGAGGGCCTTCTGGAAGCTGGGTTCGGGCTGCCAGGGCGCTCTGGGGTCCCCTCACTCCATCGTCACCCTGAAGCCCTACACCGGGAGCGGAACGAACTGGGGCCAGAACGGCTCGGAGAACTTCACCTTCACACCCGTCTCCTCGGGTACCTGGGTGGACGTGACGGTGGAGGTGGACCCCAGCGCCCCAACGAACTGCCCATAGGGCTTCGTCACCGGACTCGCTTGTGTTGCTCCAGGACCTGGTCCCAGCGGGCGCGAGCGACCGGTTCCCGAGGCACCTCGACCTTCACCCCGTGTGGGGTGGCCCCGTCTTTGTCGATGTGAACGAAGGTCGCGTAGCCCGCGGTGACCGGAACAGGCACCCCGCCGGTCAGCAGGCTGGCCTCCATGAAGATGGCCACGCTGCTTCGGCCCACGTGTGCCGCCCGACCGACGATCACGACCGTCGAACCGCTGGGGACACTGCGGGTGAAGTCCAGCCGATCGAGGCAGGCACAGACCAGCTGCCGAGGTTCGCAGGCGAGGACCTCCCGGGCCGTCAAGAAGCCCACCTCGACCACCCACTCGGCCATTCGTCCGGCGAAGAGGGTTCCGTGGTGGTTCAGGTCCACGGACTTGGCCAGGTGAGACGCAGTGATGGTGGGCAGATCATCGATTTGCATGGCCCAGTACACCATCTTCCCTTCTTCGACCCGGTCACCGCGCCGGCACGCTACGTGTCCTATGAAGCGCCATGCGGACCGACTACAACCCCTCCCACACCCGCAAGGGCCTGCTCCGCGAGGCCGTCGCAACCCTGGGTCACGGGCTCATGTTCGGTTTCGGCTTCCTTCCGAGCCGCCACAAGAGCAAGCGGGCGCAAGACATCCACACGGTGATCTTCGTGCACGGGCTGGGTGGGAACCGGGCGCAGTTCTTCCCTCTCCAGGGCTTCCTGCGATGGCGTGGCTACGACCGTCAGTACGCCTACAACTACCGCAGCAACGAGTCCATCGAGGCCAAGGGGCTCGAGCTCAAGCGCCACCTGGACGAGCGCATCAAGGGGGGTCGAATCACCCTCATCGCCCACTCCATGGGCGGCCTGGTGAGCCGCGTCTACCTGCAGATGCTGGGCGGCGACCGCCGGGTGGACACCTTCATCACGCTGGGCACCCCCCACCAGGGAAGCCACGCAGCCGCCTGGATGCCCACGCGCCTGGTGTCACAGCTCAAGCCGGAAGGCCCCTTCCTGAGCCACCTGAACTCCCTCCCCATGCCCGACAACGTGCGCTGCGTGTCCTTCGCGGCGAGCGACGACCTGATGGTGTTGCCCGGCGACAACGCGCTGGGCTTTGGCGAAGACGTGCTGCTCAATGGAGCAGGCCACCTCGACATCCTCTTCTCGCGAAAGGTCTTCCTGCACATTGGGCAGATCCTGGACGAGCAGGAGCCGCACTAGCTTCTTCGGCGTCGCGCCGTGGCTCGCTCTACTCCGCCTCCACGCGCTCGGGCTCCTGCCCTTCGACGACGTGGTACCGGGCGCCTGCCTCCACCGTGAAGGTCTGGGTCGCTCCCTCCGCGTTGGGCCACCGAACCTGAACCTGGACCTCGCAGGACTCTCCGACGCCAAAGTGCAGCACGCGGTCCCGCTGGGTGCTCCAGCGTCCGTGGCCACCATCGACCTCCTGGGTCTGCGTCACGCCACCCGCAGTCACCTCGACACGGGCTCCGATCGCCGCCCGGTTCGTGCCCTCGCCGCCCTCCAGATCGAGCTGCAGCCAGTTCTGCTGGTTGCCGACCTCGTTGAGCCAGATCCTCGCCACCGGGGGGTCGTAGCAATCGGGCGAGCCCCAGTCGGGCCCGCAGTACACCGGCATGTGGCCGATCACCAGGTCCAGATCGCCGTCGTGATCCAGGTCCACCGCCTGGGCCCCGTGGCTGCCAAACATCTGCAGCGAGACCTCGTGTTCCAGCCGCTCGTAGACACCGGGTGAGACCTGCCGGAACAGCCAGCCGTGGTTGTTCGGGTATCCCGAGACGCTGTAGTAGACGTCCTGCCAGCCGTCGTTGTCGAAGTCCAGCACCAGGGAGTTCATCACGCCTTCGTCCCAGCCTGCGTCGATGTAGCCACGGTCCAGACCGGTGCTCACGTTGCCTGGCCGCTCGAAGCGCACATCCGACTCGCCCTGGTTGACCAGGAGCTCTCCGCGGTCCGCGCTCTGCCCCACGTCGGGGTGCACGATCTCGCCGGTCACCAGGTCCATCCACCCGTCGTTGTTCATGTCGGCGCAGACGGTGGTGCCGCTGACCCCGCCAAGGAAGAAGGTCTGCCGGCTCCAGTAGTGGTCCCAGCGGTAGCCTCCGCCGTAGTACTCGTACAGCAGGTCGCAGTAGTTGCCGCCAGGGGGTTCCTGAGCCAGGTCGCAGTCTTCTTCGTCCGGATTGTCCCGGCAGTAGCAGCGCGCGTTGACGTCGTCGGTCCAGTCCTGGTTGTCGTCGAAGGCGAAGCCGCTCTCGATGTGACGCCCTGCAAAGTGGACATCGCCGTCGTCGAGACCGTTCTGCCACATGTGGTTGGGCGTGCGGCCATAGGACGAGGCGAGCAGCTCGGGCAGACCGTCGTTGTTCAGGTCACAGGCCGTGGCAGCCCAACCCCACGAGTGGGCCTTGGCTTCGTTGAGCCAGCTCAGGTTGGTCCAGTCCATGGTGGTCAGGCCAACGCTGTCGGTGACGTCGATGAAGGTGCCGTCACCCACTCCCTTGTAGAGCCGGTCCTGCAGCGGCCAGGGGTCGAAGTAGCCGTTCTCCACGACCCACAGGTCCACGATGCCGTCTCGATCGTAGTCCGTGGCGGCGACAGACGCGGGCTTGGACTGGATGCTCGTCCGGCGATGGTCGCCTTCTTCCGGGCCGAGAGTGAAGGAGCCCGTGCCGTCGTTCAGGACGACTTCGGTCAGGTCCTCGGCGACGGAAGGATCCACCACCCAGGCCACCGTGATGAAGTCCATGTCGCCGTCGTTGTCGAAGTCCGCCGAGGCCATGGCCTGGCCCGGCCGACCCACGGTGGAATCGCCGCTTCGACGGGCTCGGAAGCCACTCTCCACGGTGACATCCTCGAAGCCGCCGGCTCCGGTGTTGCGAAGCACCCAGGTGACACGCCCCTCCTCGGTCGAGAAGTCGTCGACGCCTCCCTCGTCGTGAACCACCAGGTCGGCCCAGCCGTCACCGTCGATGTCGACGACCTCGATCTGGTGTCCTTCGGCGGTGATCCCCCACTCTTCGGTGACATCGCGGAAGGCCGTCTCACCATTCCAAGGGACCGCATCGATGCAGGTGGACTCCACCGCCGCGGAATCGGGAGACGACGAACAACTGAGCAGGAGAAGCAACACGGTAGGAAGCCTACCAGCCGGGAAGCTGCTCGAACTACAGGAACTGCCCACGCAGCACGAGCGCCTCGTGCCCACTGAGGGTGTGCTGTTGACCCGCGGACAGCGTGATCGTCTCCAGGGTGAGGCCCGTCATCGGGTCGATCACCTCGAAGCTCATGTCCCGGCGGGCTTCCAGCAGGACGTGGTCCAGAATCCCCATGGGGAATACGAAGAACTCCGCCCCGTTGACGTCTCCATAGGCGCGAACCGTCCCGCCGACCGGGTCGTCGCGATCCGGCCACATCTCATCGGGGTGGAGGCTGCCGTCCGCGTCCTCGGCGTAGACGATGAAGGGGGCGTCGGACCAGTGCGCGTTGCGCCGACTCCACGAAGCGATGTCCCCCGGCACGATGGCTTCCACGTGACCAAAGGCGTCCGCTCCCGGCATGTCCCAGATGTCCTCGTCACCGCGAACCCCGGCCCCGCTGTGGAACACGTACATCGGCAGGTTCGAGACGTAGGTCGCGATCGCGCCCGCGACCAGCCTGAGCGGGTCGGACTCGGTCTCCACCGAGGACCCCGGTCCGATGGGCTCGTTGTTGCTGCCCACGGGAACGCCACAGTACTCGTGCTCCCAGGGCTGTCTCACCGGTCGCCAGGGCCCGTCCACGTAGGTGTTCGTGCGGTCGAAGTGAATGGTGGCGAAGTCCGCGATGTCGCCGTCGTAGATCTCGAGCGCGTCCTCGCATTCGTGGCCCGCCGGCGCCGAGGCCGCGACCAGGATGTCGGTCCGCTCCTTCATGTAGAGGGACAGCTCACGCAGCTGCTCGTAGCGATCCGCTTCGTTGGGAATGTTCATCTGACCGTCACCGATCAGCGTCCACTGGACCCGCAGGCCGTACACGTCGTAGGCGAGGTCGGTGGTGTCGGCCAGCACCTGGGTGTAGTCATCCCAGTGCCAGTCGATCTCTCGACCGTCCCAGTAGTCGGCCTCGTCCGGATCCCCGACCACGCCCAGAGCCCGGATGTAGTGGAAGCCGTTGGCGGAGAGGAAGGCCAGGTTGTCGCTCAGCCGGTCCGGGTCGTGACGCTTCCCCCAGGCCGCCCACATGAGCGTCGCACCCAGGGCATTGAAGTCGCCCTGGTCGTCGCGCAGCGAGTTCCCGTGCAGCTCGACGCGCCCGGTCCTGGCCACCGGCTTCGTGCACTCCACCTCGACGGAGGCGGACAGGGTGTCCCCGAACCAGGTCACTCCCTCGCGTCCTCGTCCGCCACAGGGTCATCGTCGCCCGTGTCCTGCACGGGATCGTCGTGGGTGTCCTGGGAGATGGGATCGACGGCGTCTGGCTTCGTGTCCGGCTGCGTGCAGCCAGACTGGACCAGGACGATCGCGGCAAGCGCCGCCAGCCAGAGGCCGGCAGCCTGGGGACGAGGGGACATCGGGTCCTCCAGGTCGGTGCGCCGCCGCCTATAACGGATGAGGCGGAAGCTGCCGAAGCCGCTATCCTCCGGGGAGTTCCACCTCTCTCAGCGGAAGCTGGTCGGGAGCAGGATTCGGTCCAGCCGTCGCCGGGGGCGAGAGCGGGGCAGCTGGCGGGATCCGTCCTTCCAGGCCCAGCAGACCCGGCTGCTCACGCAGCGCATCCGCCACGGCCCTGGCCAGCACCTGGCCGCCCCAGGCACTGGGGTGCATCTGGTCGATGAAGAGAAGCGCGGGATCACCCGGCGCCTCAGCAAAGGCCTGTGGAACGTCTACGAAGGTCAAGCCGCGTTCGTCGGCGAAACGCAGAGCAGCCTCTCGATGCGGATGCCATGGCAGCAGGTCCGAGGGGCCGGGGGGCTCCACACCCGGATGCCGCCACAGGCCGACGTCCCACTCCTGGGCCAGGGGTGCCAGCACCATCTGCGCGCCGTGTTCCGCGGCCTGCTGAGCCATCCTGTCCAGGTTCTCCACGTAGTCGTCCAGAGGAACGCGCGACAGATCGATGATGGAGTCCACCGACTCCAAGGCCGGCGCGTCCTTCGCATCCGGCGGACGGCCTGGCATCAAGACCCTATCGCTCTCCTGGTGGAAGCGAGCCTGGAAGCGCGCCAGCGGCATGTAGACGGCGCAGTAGAGCCTGGAGCGGTGAAGGCTTTGGTAGACCGGCGAGCTCTCGGGGTTGGCCAGTCTCAGCGCATCCCGATCCTGGAAGGCATCGATGTTGGAGTCCGAGAACAGGTTGTGCACGACCAGCAGGTCCGGCTGGTAGGACCAGCCCAGGTCCTCCAGCAGGATCAGGGTCTGCTCGGTGGAGTAGCCGGGCACGCCCAGGTTGATCACACGGACGCGGCGGTCCGATATGGCGCGATCCAGCTCCAGCTCCAGCAGCTCCGCGTAGGTCTCTCCGTCGGCCACACCCCAGCCGAAGATGCTCGAGTCTCCGGTGACCACCACCCGAAGCTCTCCGGCCTCCTTGGGGTCTTCCGGAAGGAGCGAGGTGCGCAGGCCCACCGCGTTGGTCTGGGTGACCGCGTTGGGGGACTCGAAGCGGCGGTTGGGCTCGAGCTTCCACAGGTAGCGGGAGTCGCCGATCATCGAGTCCCAACCGCGGGCGTCCGGCACGATGGCCTCGCACGGGGAGGCGCCCAGCAGGCGAGCACCCAACTCACCGACTCCCATCAAGACGAAGAGCGGAAGCCAGAAGCGACGCACCACAACCGGCGGGAACAGAGCCCGCAGCCCATCGCGGGCCCGGCCCATCAGAAGGCCGCGTAGGTGAACACGCGGGCGATCATGCTGTCGCCCCCGAAGATGACCACCAGCAGTACGCCGAAGAGCACGACGGGCACCAGCCACCAGCCCAGGGTGCTTCGTACAAGCCTTGGCCAGGATCTCGGAGGACTCACGCTGCTGCCCATTCCACGGCTTCGATGGACTCGGGTGGGGAGTGGATGCGGAAAGCCTCGCGGTGACTCACCCGTCCAAGAGTACCCGAAAATCACCCTCAGGCCGGACTTCCAACCATGGCCAACACCGGCGCGACAGTCCATTCGAAACCTCGGCCCATGCCTTACAGCGGAGACGACCCCCTCGGGTGAGCGGCCAGCGGGGTCTTCAAGGTGATAGGCTGCGAGGTCCAAGGTCCCCGTGCATACGTCCAACACCACCGAAGAAACCACCGCCGAGCAGCAATCAAAGAGCTCGAATGCGGACCATCTGAAGGACAAGCTGAACGACCCGCTCCAGGCCAGCGCCTCGGGACCCGGCCCCTCTCAGGACGCTCCCCCGCCCCCCAGCACCCGCGGCGGTCCTTCGCCGACCCCTCTCGGAAACCCCGAAAGCCCTGGCGGCGACTCTCCCGACAGAGGCCCCGAACGGGTGCAGTTCTTCGGTGGCGCCGGCGATCTCGGAAACATCGCGTCCACTGCCAGCGCGGGCATCGCCGGCGGCGCCACCACACTGCCGCACCTGGACAGCATCCAGGCGTCCTTCGGATCGCACGATGTCTCGAGCGTTCAGGCGCACACCGGCGGTGCCGCTCAGGAAGCGAACACCAGCATGGGCTCCGAGGCCTTCGCCACGGGCAACGACGTGGCCTTTGCGACTTCGCCCAATCTGCACACCGCGGCCCACGAGGCCGCCCACATTGTGCAACAGCGCGGCGGCGTGTCGCTGAAGGGGGGCGTCGGAGCGGAAGGGGATCGCTACGAACAGCACGCTGACGCCGTAGCGGACAAGGTGGTCCGTGGCGAGTCCGCCGAGCCCGTACTCGACCAGATGGCCCCCGCTGGCGGCCCGGGCACCGCCTTGCAGCACAAGGCCGTACAGATGGGGCACGGGCATTCGATGTCGCAGCGCTCCCAAGGAGGAGGAGGAGGCGAAGGCGAAGCGAGCGCCGCCCAGGTGGAGAAGGCACAGCGGAAAGAGGTAGCCGAGACGGCTGTCGAGCTCGGCAATGTCGACTCCGTGGGGGGTATGCAGCATGCCGTCGGCGGCCTGCTGGATGCCCTGGCCCCGGGCGAGGGCGACAAGAGGAAGCTCGCGGTCAAGCTGTCCATCGCAGTGAACCCCGTGGTGAGCCTGGGGTTGGGCTTCTCCATCGAGCTGAGCAGGGACGACAGCAACAAGCTCAAGCTGAAGACCGCGGTCGACTTCAACGTCACGGCAGCCTTCAAGGTCAAGTGGGTCAAGGCTCTGGCGAGCGCCAAGGTGGGTGGCTACCTGGAAGCCGTCGGAAACGATGGCGTCGAGTTGATGCGCCTCATCGGCCTGGCGATCCACCAGGCGATCGAGGCAACCGGCGGTCCCTGGGGTGGCATGGCTGCGGAGAAGGTCTTTGGCGAGGACTTCGAGCGAGACGTCCGCGAGGAAATGGACGACACGGACTACGTCAAGTCGGGGCTCAACGCAGGCGTCACGGGCAAGGCGAGCATCGGCGGCAGCGCCGAGGTGGGCGATACGAAGCTCAGTGGCGAGGCCAGCGTCGATGCGGCTCTTGGAGGAACGCTGGGCGTGAAGATGACCCGTGACGGAAACGAGCAGGAGTCCAGCACCCACGCTCACGCCGGCGCGAAGCTCACCGCCAGTGTCAGCGGAAACATCCCCGTGGCGGGAGGCCCCTGGGCCGCCAAGGCCAGCATCACCGCCGAAGCACGAACCAACAAGGGACCCTCCGGCACGATCGCTGTGAACGCCACCCGAAACGTGGACATGGCCAAGTTCATGGACCCGGAGGACCTCACCGAGAACTTCATCGACTCCGTCTGTGGTTCGGTGAGCGTGATCGCAAGCCTGGTGAAGAACAAGGGACTCCCGGGTGGTGTGAGTGCTGGGCAGCTGTTGGGCCAGATGAGCAAGAGCAGCATCGCCTCCAGCGTCGCCGGAGGTGCAGCGAGCAAGGCCCTCACCGACAAGCTGGGCGACATCGCCAGCGCCTCCATGAAGCAGGCCCTGGACATCTCTCTGAAGTGGAGCGGCGGCGAGGCCACCCTCACCGCTCAGCTCGCCAAGTCCTCCAAGCTCAAGATCGCGCAGGACATCCGGGCGGCCAAGCTGGACGTGACCATCGAGAACCTCACGCGCATGTGCAGGCTGAGCAAGAGCTTCACCACGCTCCGACGCTCACCCACGGTCTGAACCGTCGAAGCGCAATAGTCGGCCTCAAGCGGGGTCGATAGCCCCGATACCGCTGGCCGATCAGGCCGTGTTGTTCACCCTCTCCTACTTGCGGATTGACACACCCGACCCGGTGGTGGACGATCGCTGTCCGACGGAGGTTGAACGTGCTTATCCTGGCTTTTCTCACCGTGGGCACCGCGAGTGCCAAGTGCAAGAAGATGAAGTGCAAGCCTCTGGTCGAGTACCACGGCAACGCGATTCGGGTGGAAGGCGTCGAAGTGCCTCTTCCCAACAACGAGAGCGTGACCCTGGCCAAGGGTGAGGTCGACCCGGAGACCCTTCACGTGCCCACCGATCGCGTGAAGGAGCTGGACGCAACCGCGGTCCGCTACTGCGAAGCGGTCAACGCAGCACGCAAAGACGAGGCCTGCATGGACATGCTGATGCAGTACGCCGAGCACATTGAAGAGCTCAATCATGTGCTCTTCGAGCAGCCGGGGTCGTCCGTATCCCCGAAGGAAGGCCGCACCGGGTACTCCCTCACCGGCACCTGTGAAGCGAACACCGCCTGCAGCACCGACAACGTGTGTCTGGACGGAGCCTGCGAGCCGGTCTTCTCCGTGCGCTACGAGCTCACCTTCAAGGGGGCTGAGGTCGCATCGGTTCAGGGCATGGACAGCTCTTGGGACCCCTTTGGGGGCGCACCGGATCCGCTGATCCGGCTGTACACCGATGACCAACTGACGTGCGAAATCCAGCACAGACAGGATGACTTTTACCCACAGTGGAATCAGTCCTGCGAGGTGAAGGTCGACCAAGGCAGTTCGATCACAATCGTGATGGTGGACGCCGACCCGGAAGACTCCCTTGTCACGATGACCCCCGTCCTGGGGGAGGCGGGCCTGGGCGGTGAGCACATCGTGGAATTTCAGTACACGGGGTCAGCGCTCTCGGACTTTCTCCGCCACGATGAGGCCTTTGCGATCAGCGCCAACGGCACGACCCTGAACGTGGCCGTCGAAGCGCAATAGTCGAGCCTCCAGCGAGCCCGGAAGCTCAGGCCTGGCTTCGTTCAACGGCCCAGTTCTTCCAAGGCCGCCAACACCTGCGGGTCCAGGGGAAGCCGCTGGATGCCCTCCAGGGTGTGCTCGAACATGACCTGCTCGGATTCTTCGTGCCAGGTACGGTGCCACTCGTCCGCCATGACGGTGGCGGACACCCAGTGGGTCCTCTCCTGGTGGTTCTGGGGAAAGCCGTCCGTGCTCCCCGACGGCGGGAGGGTGGTGGGAATCTTGACCGCATTGCTGTGGACGCGGATCGAACGACTGAAGAAGCCCGTGTCCTGCAGCGCGGTGACGAGGAGCTTGGCTTGCTCGGCGTCGATGGGCAGGCTCTTTGACGCGGGGCTGCCGTCGGACCACTGCGTCTCGGGCTCCGAGATGCCGTGGGCGAAGAGGAAGAGGCTGATCAATCCGCTGTCCTTCCCGCGCACGCCCAGGAAGATCTCAAAGGTCTCGAGGTTCTCCGTCACCGCCGTCGGCGGAATCGGCCCTCCATCCACATTTTCAAGGGGCCGAGCGGCGGCGTACAGGGCCCGGCTGCTCGCTTCGTCGAGCTGCAAGCCACCAGTCCCCGGAACCCAGAAGTACGCGGGCCCGCCGGGGCGGCAGAACAGCGCCGTGATGCTGTCTTCCGCCGCAGCCGAAACGAAGCGAATCCACAAGACGGGCATACAGCGCGGCACGCTCGACTCGGCCCACTGGACCGCAGCCCCTCCCAGGGGTGCGAGCACAGCCTGGACCAGCTCGGGATCACGGGTGGACCGGCGAGGGTCAGGCTCCACGATGACCTCCAACGCCACCACGTCCGACAGATCGGGGGACGCGGGAGGGCTGGCTTCAGGGCTGACGATGATGGGTGTTGGGTCGTCGCTGGGCATGGGCGTTGGGGTGTTCTTGTTGCAGGCAATCAGGCTGAGAAGCAGACCGGAGAGCAGGGTCCGTGTCGACAATCTATCCACGAGGATCACTTCTTCTCCTAAGAGGAGTCTTCGCTTCTGGGCGAAGAGGCTCGCGCGAGCACCCGAACTCTACTCCAGAGTCGAAGGGTCCTCACTCCCCTCGAGCGGCTTGTAGCCGCAGGGCCTCCTCCAAGCCGGCCCTGCCCGCATCGGAGTCGGGCTCCAACTCCAGGCTCTGCCGGAAGGCCTCGACCGCCAGATCGGGTCTGCCCAGCTCCAGCAGCAGTGAGCCACGCACGCCGTGCCAGGTCGCCACATCGGGCCTGAGCCTGCAGGCCTGCTCCAAGGTCTTCACCGCGACCTCGGTCTCGCCCCGAGCGTGAAAGAGCCGGCTCCGCACATAGTGCAGGCCCGCTCTGTCAGGCTCCAGCACTGCAGCCTGGGAAACCAGGAGTCCAGCACGCTCCAGCTCCCCCTCCGCGATTCGCTGGTCGGCCTCCCGGAGCAGCTCGACCACGTCCGGAGGAGGCTCTGGCTCCCGAACCGGCACGGTGAGCGGTACTTCCCGCGGGGCCTTGGGGCGTATGCGGATGAACATTCCCATGGCAACCCCCACGGCGATCGTGCCGGCAGCGAGAAGCACTTGGATGTCCATGGCCTCATGGTAGCCCGCAGGCTCCGATCAGTCCTGAGAGCCCGGGGTTGGCGCAGGGGTCGTCCGGACCATCATCTCCAAGACACCCGAGAGCGACTCCGTGGCTCCGGTGACCGGCCGGGGTTCGAGTTCATCCCCGCTCGCCCCTGTGTCGATGAGCGGTGCTCTGAGTTCAGGCGCGCTCGACGCGGAGTCCAGCGCTTCAACGACCTGATCCTCAAGGACCGGGCTGCCCGCTGACAGGCTCACCCCGCCGATGGCCAGCAAGAAAACAAGGCTACAAAAAACGGCGTTCGCCGTACTCAAGATGGGTAGGCGAGCGGTGGAAAGCGAAGGATTCACGACAGGACTCCTTTGTCCGGTGGGTGACTGAGCGAGCTGCTCAGGTGTTCAAAGCAATGAAGTGATGGCGGCCGCGGTAGCGCGAGTCGCGATCCGAGGAAGGGAAGAGAGGGTTCGACCTCTGCTGTCGCCCTTCCGACGCTGCCCAACCCACAGGCAAGGCAAGGCCCGCCACCTTTACGGACACACCGCGAAGGGACATTAGCCTCTCAACAGAAATCGCTGGAGGGAGCCTTGGTGCCTGGGTAGGGTGGGGTCGTGGAGAGTTTCCTGGTGGCCTTCGGCCGGCTCCGATGAGCAAGACCCTGCATCACCTGCTGCTGTTCACGCTGCTGCTGATGGCTGGATGCATCCCTGACCTGACCACCAAGGTCAACGACACCCCCAAGGTCGAAGCCGACGCCGACACCGACTCGGACACCGACTCGGACTCGGACTCCGACAGCGACGCGGACTCCGACAGCGACAGCGACTCCGACAGCGATGCGGACTCCGACAGCGACTCCGACAGCGACTCCGACAGCGACTCCGACAGCGACGCCGACACGGACAGCGACTCCGACACCGACTGTCAGGACGACCTGAGCTGGGACAACGGGGACTGCCCAGATGAGTGCACAGGTGGGTGTCCCGACAATGGGACGACGTGCAAGGTGGACTGCACCGGAGTCAACGGCTGCAAGGACGACACCGTGGACTGCCCCGACGGTTTCCACTGCATCATCGACTGCGACGGGGACGCCGCCTGCGACAGTTCAAGGATCAACTGCCCATCGGACAACACCTGCGAGATCCTCTGCCCGAACAAGGACAGCTGCAAGAGCTCGGACATGAGGTGCCCCTCCAGCGCCAACTGCACCTTGATCTGCTCGGGCAACTCGTCCTGCCAGCAGGGAGAACTGAAGTGCGGTGACAAGGCCTGCACCGCGACGTGTACCGGTTCCTCAAGCTCTGCCACCGTGCACTGCAACAACAGCTGCGACTGCCAGGACGATTGCTGACCTAGAAGAGCTCTGGTGTGCCCCTGCCCACCCTGCAGATGCCATCGCAGTCGTACATGTTGAAGGTCCCGCAGTCGCTCGGGACCGTCGTGCAACTCTTCGTGTGGCAGGTGACCGTGTGGGGCCAGGGGAAGGAACAGTAGTCCGAGGTCTTGCTGCAGTTGCAGTTCTTCTTCGTGGGCGGACCCGCCGAATCCGCAGGAGGAGGAAGAGGGTAGTCGGCGCTGCCGGTGCCAGCATCCGCCAGGGTGCTGGCCAGATCTGCGAAGGCCTCTGGCCCAAGGAGCTCCTCCACGTGCGCCTGCTGGGCCTGGTAGCCAGGACCGTAGGTGGTGTCGTCGTAGTCCCACAGGGCGGGGGTCATGCGCTCGGCGAGCACGACCAGTGCCTCCGACTCTTCCGGTGTGTAGAAGCCGCTCGCCCCAGCATCCACCAGCTTGTCGACCCAGAGGGCGTGTTTCACCTCGGCGGTCAGGGAGCCGGACACCGCTCCGCGGAACTCCGGGGGAACCTCGAGAAACTGGTCTCGGGTTCGGATGTCGGTGTCCAGACTCTCCAGGTAGGAGAGCGTTGAATCCGCGTCGCACTCCGGAGTGCTCACGCGTTCATCCGTCAACGACTCCGAGTCGACATCCGAGGTGCATGAGATGGTCAGGGCGAGAGCAAGAGCAGACAGTCCAACACGGCTGTAGGTGTACACAGAGGCCTCCTTGGCCTGTACGGCCAGCTTTCCGAGTCTGAGCCCGGACGACGATTTCTCAGGCACCCGGTCCTTGCCCTTGCCTGATGATTCAGCAATGCACAGGGGGAGCAGGCTTGGTTGTGTCAGGATGTGCCAGAGGCCGCTCCCCAGCTGCACGACGGGCCCATCGAACTCCGGCTCAGGGCTCCTGTAGGTTTGAACCATGGACTCCAAACTCAGGGCCCTGTTGCTCTCCGTTGCCTGCGCGGCGGTGCAGCTCGTGGTCTGGCCGGTGGGGGCCGCCGGCGGCTACTTCGCGGTGAGGAACTTCATCACCCCCACCAGGGGGGACTACAGCTTCGGCACGAACCCCGAGTTCACCCTCGTCGCACACCCGGTCGCGGTCTTGACGGGGGCTCTCCTGGGGGGAGTGGTCGTCATGGCGCTGGGACGGGCGATGCGGCGGCCCTGGGACCGGCTGCTGCTGGCAGCACCCATCGTGTGCGTTCTCCCCTGCGTTGCCCTGTCGCTGCTCGCCCACGGAAGCTCCGCGAGCATGGGGGCCTGGTTCCTGTTCATGGGCCTGGCCTGCCTGTTCCAGGGAAGGCGCCTGGCTCAGCCAGAGCGAATCCACCGACCTGCCCCCTCTGAGGAGGGGGTGGGTTGACTCCCTAGCGAAGGGGCAGCTTCACGACCGATCGGACATCCACATCCTCGCCCTCGAAGGTCGTGTAGCGCACGGTCAGTTCCATCTCGAGAGGGCTGAGGGAGGTCACCTTGGCCCATTCCGGACCGATGAAGGAGCCGACCTCCACCCGGTGGCTCGCGCCGGTCGGATCTTCGACGAGCCCGAAGACCTCGTCGCCCCTGGCGACGGTCGCGGTGAGCCGGAAGTCCGAGACGGGCCATAGCTGCAAGGGAGTGGGCCGATCCGGATGCCCTTCTGTCCCACGCTGCGTTCCGTCTCTGCGGAGGGGGCGCTCGCTGGTCTCCGGCGCCCCGCAGCCTTCCGTCGTGGGGCTCCAGGGTTGGAGAAGGAGCCACGGTTCGCTGACCGTCCGGCGTGCGCAAGCACCGGGCTCCCGTGTCAGGGTGCCTCCGAGTGCCGCTTCCAGGACAGCATCGAGTTGATCGTCGTCCATCTCGGGGGAGGTGATGACCCTCGCCTTCTTGGCGTAGCTGCCCCACGGCGTACTCGGCCGGGATGAAGGGGAGCACTCCGGCAAGTCCAATCCCTCCACCGGAATCGACGTGCACGGCCCGGGATCCGGAACGGTGGAGATCGGATCCCAGAGCGCGACGAGCTCGCCGGTGCCTTCGCAGGCCAGGCTGAGGCCTCGGGTCGCCGCCAAGGCGGCCACGAGTTCTCCGACCGGCGCATCACGGGCGACGACGGTCACCCGGCCGTCGAGGGACGAGGGGGTCGTGATGACCGCCCCGGACCTGTAGGCAGCGAGCTGCAGCATGCTCAGGATGCTCGTCTGCGTGAAGTGCACGCTGATGGACTTCTCAGAGAGGCAGTCGGGGCCATTGAAGGGCACAACAGGAGGCGCCCACGACCGCGAGACCAGCACGTGCCATCGCCCGGTACCGCGGTCCAGGAGGCCCAACTCGTCGACGTACCACGTCAGAGCCTCCGCCGGCGTGACGTCCAGGAGCTCCCCTCGCAGCCGGCCATCGATGTCGTCCGAGGTCACGATGAAGTCCTCGGAGAAGATCCCGAGAAGGGTCACGACCCCGTACGAGCTGGCGTCAGCGAATCGGAACTCCAGGCCAGACGGAGCCGCCCTGGCGGACAGCGCAGTGCTCAGGAAGAGCCCAATGCAGAGGACTGCAGCGCTGCGGTGCATGTTCACGCAGGGCACTCGCTAGACCTCTTCGTCCTCTGCTTTCAGGGGACCCTTTCCCCGACGCGTCTTCGAGTTCCTTCCTGGTCTTGGTCAGACTGCCCATGATCGGCCCCGGTGTCTGACCATCCTACTCCCACCGGCACCTCAAGAAGAGAGGGAGCAGCATCAACAGCAACCCAACTCCGAAAACAAGCGCGGCCACCAGGTGCAGCCGGTCAGACCCGGTCCCGCTGCGCTCACCCCCGGTCGGCGAAGCAGGTGGAGCCGAGGAGGGCTGCTTCGGCGACGGCGCGTCCCCTCCCCGACCCGCGGTGTGTGTGGAGATGTCCCCGCTCTTGTCGACGACGACATCGGCATCCTTCGACAGCGGGCATTCCATGAAGAGCCACACGCCCCGGCCGTACTCGTGTGAATCCTCCAACACACGTGTCCAGGTGTTGCCACAGGCGCCGCTGCACATCGGGCAGGGCTTCTCCAGCGCTCCGCCGCCGCACTCCGCACAGTTCGCTGTGAACGCTCCGCTCGACCAATTCGCATGACAGCGATGGCAGCGCTTCCGAGGTGCGACGGCCGGCTTTCCGAAGGCGGGGGTGCCAGACCGATCCCGAGCCTTGGAGCCGGCCCCCTCGGGAGACCCGGGGTCCTGGCCTGGTGGCGTTGCCGCGGCCACGCCAAGTGAGCCCCTCAGGGCCGTGACGAAGGCACTGGCCCTGGCGAAGCGATCCTCCAGCTTCGGAGCCAGCGCCTGCTCGAAGACCTGTTGCGCCGGTCCCGCCAGTCCCAGGTCAAGCTGCCCGAAGTCCTTCTTCTGAAGCACCTTGTACTCCGAGAGCTCCTCGTCCCAGGGCAGAGCGCCGGTCAGCAGTCGCAGGGCGATCAGAGCCAGCGCGTAGACGTCTGCACGCGCATCCACCCGCTTGGCGTCGATGTACTGCTCCGGCGCCATGTAGTGGACGGTGCCCATTCCCGTTCCAGTGCGTGTCTGCTGGGACGCACCAGCCCGCGCGATGCCAAAGTCGATGAGCACCGGGCGTCCATCCGAGGCCACCAGCACATTGGAGGGCTTGAGGTCACGGTGAATGACCGGCTCGGGCAAGCCGTGCAGGTGGTCCAGAGTCTCCGCGAGCTGGCCCAACAGGGACACAAGGCGCTCCGGCTCACGCCAGTCGTCGAGCTGGTCCGCCAGCTCCCGCCCGGGGACAAAGGCCATGACCAGAGCCACCGTGTCCCGGTCCGCGACCAGATCCAGGTAGCGAACAACGCCCGGGTGGTCGACGGCGGCACCGACTTCGGCTTCCTGTTCAAAGCGCTCGCGGAACTCGGGCCGCCTGGCCAGCTGCGGGTGAAGGGTCTTGATGACCACGGGACCCTGGCGTCGCGCCAGGGCTACGGTGCGGTGCTCGGCCCTGTAGACCAGGCCCATCCCACCTTCTCCCAGGAACTCCAGGATCCGGTAGGCGCCAATGGTCTCGGGGTGAGTCACTGGGCGCGACGATACCAACCCCTCGGCCACCGCGTGAACCACGCTTGGCAGACGGCCAAGCGCTTCAGTTGGTTTCCCGCAAGAGCTGCTTCACGTACTCGGAATCAAAGCTCTGTGGGTCATAGTCCACGCCTACCCGTGCCAGGGTGGCTCGGGTCTCGGTGGTTGAGAAGACGATTCCCGTGGGGCGGCTCAAGTAGGTCTTGAGCATGGGCACCTCCTCCCACAGGTCGCTGGCGATCTTGTGGCCGATGTAGCTCTTGCTTCGAAGCTCCCTCATGGCCTCCGTGAAGGGCTCGCCCTGGGCAAAGAAGCGGACACGCTCGACCTCCGCGCTACTCCACCCGAAGGCCATCAAGGTGGCGCCAGCCACCTGCTGAAAGGTGGGCGCGTTGGGGTTGGCGATCTGGTTGAAGAGCAAGAGGGACCCCTGTTCGTCTCTTCGCTCGTCCTCCGAAAGCCCCAGGCGCGTCATGTGCCCCCTCAGCCACTCTGCGAGCACATGCTCTCCCTGGGCCTTCGTGGCTTCGTAGGAGTTCTTGGGCTGGACCTCCTCCGCTGACGGGAGCTCCTCCTCCAGCAACACGCCGCTTCGACGCCCATGAACGAAGGCGGTGCTCAGGTGGTGAATGGACGCCACCTCGAGAGCCCCTCCCTTCGCGGGGGAGACCTGCCGGGCCAGATCGTGCTCCACCAGGCCCAGGACAGCCTGGATGACCTCGTTCTCGTCGACGATGTCGAGGGTGCTGTCTGGATTGCCGGGGAGCGGCACACACACGCTCCTGGGCAGGGTCTTCAACACGAAGCGGAGAATGGTGGCCAGCCTCAGGCCCATGAAGCTCTTGTTCAGGTAGTGAAGAAAGGCCATGTAGGCGTCTCGGGAGCCTCTCCCGGCGACGATGGAAGGCCGGATGATGCGCACCAGCGGCAGACTCTCGACCGATGTGGGGCTGGCGAGACAGTCCAGCGCGCCCAGCAAGCGCTCCATGCCCTGGACGTTCGTGGCGTGGTTCCGCTCCTGGATGTCCTGGCGCTTTTGAGGGCTCAGCCCGGCGTGTTCCATGGTGAGCCGAGCAGCGCAGTTGATCACGGTGTCGATGGTGTCGGCCTGAATCTGGTTCTCCAGGACATCCCGGATCTGATCGGCCAGCGCAGCCGAGTCCAGACAGGACAGGTCGCCCGCAATGCCGACGAGCCGCTCCGAGGCCTCCGCGTCGAGCGCCCAGCCCGTCCGGAGTCGCTCGAGACGCTCGGCCATCCCAAGCGTAGAGAGCAGCTCACCGCGCTTGGAGTACACGGACTTCTCTCGGATGAGGACCATCACGACAAAGCCCTGCCCCAGGAGTGCCCGGGCGATCCCGCTGCCAATGAAGCCCGTGGCACCGCTGACGAAGGCCACTCTCCTGCCCGGCACCCCGCTCTCCATCAACACTCCTCTCGGCCCACGAACTCCGCTGCGGAGTGGCTACTCAGCCATCCCCTGTCCTCTTTTCAGCGCACCCTCCCGTGGGTAGCCAAAGGCGTCAAAAGCAAAGCCCCAGCGCTGGTCCACACGGTCGATATCCTCCGCGTCCAGGGCTGTGGATGCGGCCCTGTAGCCCTGGGTTGAACGCAGGTATTCCTGAAGCCGCGGAGAGCTCTCCTCAAAGCCCTCCAGACCGAAGCCCTCGTAGACGGACCGAATCGTCGACACGGGGTCGCGGACGAGGTCATCAAAATAGACTTCGAGGAGATGACCCGCGGGTATCTGCTCCCGGTCCGCCAGGTAGCGCCGGGTCAGGATCTCGTAGCCGGACAGGGTGGACTCGATCACCTGGTCCTCGGAGTGGTCCTGCAGCGACAGCAGCCCGAAGAGGCTGCGGTAGAAGCGGTTCATGGACTGGAAGACTTCGTAGGGATGCCGGTGTACGTACACAAAGCGGGCATCGGGGAACATCTCCAGCAACACAGCGATCCGGCCCGTGTTGGCGGGATTCTTCAGGATGAGCGCTTTCCCGTCCGCGGCCAGGGTGGCTTTCTTCAAGACCGTGCTGTAGGCCTTCTTCCACGCCACCAGAGCCTTGGGGTTCCCCCGAAGGAGCACCGCGTGCTCGAAGGAGGCGATGAGCGTGTTCGGTGTGAGCAGCTGGGTGAAGAAGGAATGCTGCACCATCTTGCTGAGCGCGATCTCTTCCTCCTGCGGACTGCCCAGGGTCCACCGGGTCATGTCCATGGGGCGACTCTCGGGGAGCGGAAAGTGGCGTCGAAGGAAGGCCCCCATGGTCAGGAAGATCCCTGGAAAGGAGGCCTGAAGCATGGTCACGACCCCAAAGGTCGATGTCCGGGACAAGAGGTAGTGGAAGTGGGTGGTTCCGCTTCTCCAGTGTCCGATGACGAAGATGGGGTCCTGGACGCTCACCCGCGCGACCGCTCGTCGCCACCGAATCGACTCGTAGAGATGGACCGGTGACAGGAGGACGCTTCCCAGGAGCATCATGCAGAGACGCAGCACATGCCGCGGTCTCATGCCACGAAGCGCTGAGACGCGCTGTACCAGGTTCTTCGTGATGACCGTCAGCGGGATCGAACCCAAGAAGACGATCTGGTACAGCAGCCGCTTCCTCGACCCTCCCCCGGACTGGACGCTCGGCATCTACTCGGCTCCGCCTGCGTCCTGCGCGAGCGGCGGGCCGGACTCGTAGCGCCAGGCGAGACGTCGGGCCGCGTGCAGAGCGTGGGTGGAAGCGGTCAGCATCATGCTGAGGTTCCACCAGCCCTCCGCATCGGAGACCTGGGGTGCGATGTCTTCGGTCAGCGCCGTGAAGTGTTGCAGAGCCCGGTTGTAGGGCTCGGAGCACGAGGGGACATAGAGGCTCGACCACTCGATGAAATGGGCCTGCCGCACCAAGGCCACCAGCTGCTCGCACAGCGGACCGTGCTTGTCCGTGCACGCGTCGAAGCTGGAGTCGTCCGCATAGACCTGGCCACTGGGCGTGATCTGGCTCAGGTCCTGCTCCAGACGCTCCGCCAGCACCTCTTCGACGAGCTCGTAGTGGGCGCGTGCGTCGGGGTCGGATGAACCCGAAGCGCGGTATTCCGCCAGGCACAGGGCGAGCCCATCCAGGTCGTGCGTTCCGCCCTCGGTCGCCACGTTGGGTCCGGCCTTCGCCACTTGAGCCACCGCCTCCGAGACCATCAGCCCAGGCCGCAGCTCGCCGACGGGCCCCAGATAGGTGCAGAGGGCCTGGATCTCCCAGCCGTAGACGGGTCCCTTGCTCCCCTCCCGTTCGTCCCAGAGCTCGCCCGGAGGAACGCTGAACTCCGCCACGGTCTCGTCGAGGAGTTCCCCCACCGAGCTCACGTCCTTGGACCGCCACATGATGGGCTTGTCCAGCCGCAGCCCCATCTCGGCCGCCAAGGCGAGCAGTTCTCCCCGGTGGAGCTTGCGTTCCTCGTTCTCCGCGAGCACACCGAGGAACCAGTCGTCCACCAGGCCGTCGCTGTTGTACGGACTCTCGCACTCGAGGCCGCAGGCCAGGAGGATGTGGCTGGTGACCGAGGGCGTCTCGAGCGGCCAGACGTCCTCTCCTTGCGCGGCCAAGAACAAGGCCTGGGCCCCGACCGCAGCCGCTTGGGCCGAGGCCTCGCAGGGACCCGCGGTGGCCGCTTCGGCGCCGACGAAGGCCTCGACGTTGTCCGGTAGGCGCGTTGCCCACTGTGCAAGGCTCGGGCTGCTGGCGTCGGTGTCGTCGGCCCACAACCACGACGGGTCTTCGAGACCGGGTGGGAGGGGCGGGGCGACTGGAATGGAGCGCCCCAACGCGAACATCGACACCCCCACGACAACGAGCGCGATGAGGACGGCGATGGGTGTGGGTCGGCCCCCCTCAGCTGTCGACACGTTGATCCCCTGGGCTCGGCCTTCGGATGGACTCACGAAGCCGCGCTCCCCCTAACGAGGCGCCAGAGGGCGTGCCTTCCCAGCTGCCCCCGCCCCGAGCAAGAAGCTACTTGGCTCCGGGGGCCTCCGTCGTGGGCTCGCAGAAACGATCCGGCATGCCACCACACTCCGCGTCGCACGGGCCGATGTGCTCTCCCCAGTTGTTCAGGCACTCGAACACACCACACTCCGGCTCACCCGGGTCAACGGGGTCATCACCACAGCCCCCGCTGGCCCAATCGTCGTTGTCGTCCGCGGCCATCGCGATGGCTTGCCCGTAGTGCCTGCCCTGGATGCCCTTCGCCTTGCCATCAAAGCCTGCGAGGAGGGTCTTGGAGATGGGACACTTCACCTGCTTCTTCTTGCAGGCGTTGACCACGCCCTGCAGGTAGGCGTGCAGCTCACTGGGCGTCTCCGCGGACCGGATCTTCTTGGCCCTCTCCGTTCCCAGTTGCGTTCGGATCTCATCCATCAGCGCCCAGGCGACGGCCTGCTGGCGGTACTTCGGCTTCACCTTGAACAGCCCGCGTTCCTTCGCGAGCTTCAATCCCTTCCCGGTTGACACATCTTCAGCCCACGCCAGCGGCACCACCTGGGTCGAAACGCTCCCACCGACGATGGCCAACAGCGCGACAAGGACCAGCGCCATCTTGAGGGTCTTGATGTTCACAGCTCAC
>PVBE010029881.1_pt1 | contig 27502 bp, 31 predicted proteins | sample 1631181 | NCBI WGS metagenome assembly PVBE01 (sample SAMN08397723, study PRJNA350692) | Marine metagenome, whole genome shotgun sequencing project. | isolation source: water | place: Pacific Ocean | collected 2012-04
ATTGTTTATATTTTTTATTGTTTTCCCATCCCTTTAACAATCACAACCAAAGCCTCATTGACAGGGCATTTGATTCCATATTTTTTGCCTAGCTCAACAACCGCACCATTCAGATAATCAATTTCCGTCTTTTTGCCTTTAAGCACATCTTGGTGCATTGAAGACAAATTTCTAGAGTCTTTAATCGCATCATTTATTATTTTTACAAAATCTATATCAAACCTTACATCATCTTTCTCAGCAACTTTTAAGCATTCATCTACAATCGACTTTTTTAATGTATTTAGCCTTTCATCAGCAATTTTTCCATTTTCTACCCTTAATATTGCAGAAACAGGATTAAGCACACAGTTAAGTATCAATTTTTTCCATATATCTTGCTTAATATTTTCAGAAACCGAACACTTTAATCCACATTTATCAAAATTTTCAGCTAATTCCTCACTTATATTACTATTTTCTATTTTTGTAGAGCTTAGATTGCTGAATTGAACCTTTCCCGGTTCTAAAAAAGTAGCACCTACATTAGTAATGCCTCTTAGTACTAAACATCTATCACCAACTATGGATTTTACTATATTTTCGCTATAAAGACCATTTTGCATACACAGAATTATTGTATCTTTTTTAATTAAATCTTTAATGGGGTCTATAGCCTTTTTGTTGTCATGCACCTTAGTAGTTAACAAAATCAATGTGTTATTCTCAATGTTTTCAATTTTTGCTGTCGCTTTTAATTTATACACATTCTCTTCAATACCAACAATCTTTAATCCATCATTATTTATCTTGTTAATATGCTTCTGCCTAGCAACCAATGTAACATCATTTAGCTTTGATAGTTTTGCTCCATAAAGGCTTCCAATTGCCCCAGACCCCAAAACGATAATATTCATTTTATTAATTATAATTTTTGCACTATTATTCATTGTAGAAAAACTATTCAATCAAAATAGCAACTTTACCCGGCATAGCTTGTTTAGCCTTTTCCTCATCACTTTTTCCATCAATAATCTCAATATCACAACCAAACTCTTGCTTAAAATTATCTAATGAGCCTTTCAATGCTTCTATTTCTTTTTTCCTGTCAATAACAACTTTTGGCAGCTTAGTTTCATCCTTAGCAAGCTTAGGAATCATTTTTGAAATCTCTTTCATATAAGTTCCGAAATCTTTTGAAAATGCTTTCATTATCTCTCCAACATTTCTTGTTTTTTCCATCTCTTTCTTCAGTTTTTTTATAAAATTATACTTCCATGCTTCAGCAACAAAAATTCTTATTTTGCTTGGCTTCTCTATCTTTGCAAGCTCCATGACAGAATAAATGTCCTTTTTAGTAGTTTCTAAAACTTCTTCTAAAGCTTCTGCTTGCTTGTCAATCTTGCTCTCATCATATGATGGCCATTTTTGCAGAGAAGCAAAGGATTTGCCTTCTATTTTGCTCCACAACTCCTCAGATATATGGGGTGTAAAAGGATTTAACAACAATATTAAATTCTTGACACATTCTCCAAATACTTTTTTATTACCTGAATACTTGGAAAGCTCATTTACAAATTCCATTATATTGCCTATAGAAGAATTATACCTAAAGTTTTCAATATTATCTGTAACATTCTTTATTGTAGAATGCATCTTGCTTAAAATAAACTTGTCTTTTTCATCCAGTTTATCTTTTGCATAACTATCCCCCGAAATATTTTTGATATTATCATTAACCAGGTTATAGATTCTATTCAAAAATCTATATGCTCCATTTACTCCTTTGTCACTCCAATCTAACTCCTTTTCTGGCATTGCCGCAAACAAAATAAACAATCTTCCTGTATCAGGTCCATATTTTTCTGTTATCTCAACAGGATCAACTACGTTTCCAATACTTTTGCTCATCTTTGCCCCGTCTTTAATTACCATGCCTTGTGTCATTAATCTCGAGAAAGGCTCATCAACATTAGTTAATCCTAAATCCCTTAAAGCTTTTGTGAAGAATCTGGCATACAACAAATGCAATATAGCATGCTCTATTCCCCCAATATATTGGTCAACAGGCATCCAATATCCAGCAGCTTTCTTGTCAAATGGTGCTTTATCAAATTTAGGGCTGCAGTACCTGAAGAAATACCATGAACTGTCAACAAAAGTGTCCATTGTGTCTGTTTCTCTTCTTGCTTTTTCACCACATTTTGGACATTTTACATTAACAAATTTATCAGAGGTCTCTAAAGGGTTTCCAGCACCGGTAAACTTAACATTCTTTGGAAGCTTTACTGGTAAATCTTCATAAGGAACTGGAACAATACCACATTTACTGCAATGAACCATAGGTATTGGAGTCCCCCAATACCTTTGCCTGGAAATTAGCCAGTCTCTTAACTTATATTGAACTGTTCTTTTTCCATAATTATTTTTTTCCATCCATTTTGATATTTCCTCAATTGCATTTAAATTGCCCATACCATCAAACTTGCTGGAATTAATTAGGATGCCTTCCTCAACATAAGCTCTAGACATTTTATCTGCCTTTAATTCATATTGCTTGGGTGTTATTACAACCCTGATTGGTAATTTATATTTCCTAGCAAACTCTAAATCTCTTTGATCATGGGCAGGGACAACCATAACAGCGCCTGTTCCATACTCAATTAGGGCATAATCAGCAACATAAATTGGTACTTCTTCATTATTGACAGGATTGATGCAGTATTTTCCAATAAAAACTCCATTTTTCTCTGTTTCTTCAGAAATCCTTTCCTTCATACTCTTCTTTTTAGTTTTAGCTATAAAATCCATAACCTTTTTTTCATACTTAGTTCCTTTTATCAACTCTAAAACCATTGGATGCTCAACTGCAAATACAAGGGCAGTTACACCAAAAATGGTATCACTCCTTGTTGTAAAGGTAGAAATTGTTTTTTTAGTGTCCTTGATTTTAAAATTAACATCTACTCCATAACTTTTCCCAATCCAGTTTTCTTGCATTATCTTAACTCTCTTAGGCCAATTCTCTAATTTATCCAAATCCTCAAGAAGCTGGTCAGCATATTTTGTTATCTTGAAGAACCACTGCTCTAGCTCTTTTTCTCCAACATCATTCTTGCATCTCCAGCATTTTCCATCTATAACCTGCTCATTTGCTAAAACAGTACCGCAAGAATTGCACCAGTTCACAACTGCATTTTTCCTGTAAGCAAGCCCTTTTTCATAAAACTTAAGAAAAATCCACTGGTTCCATTTGTAATAGTCTTCTGTGCAGCTCTGTATTTGCCTTGACCAATCATAGCTAAATCCTAAGCTTTTTTGCTGCTTTTTTATCTTGTCAATATTGTCCAAAGTCCATTTTTCAGGATCAACATTGTTTTTGATAGCTGCATTCTCTGCAGGCAACCCAAAAGCATCATAACCCATCGGATAGATGACATTAAATCCATTCATCCTCTTGAACCTTGCAAGAGCATCCCCTAAAGAATAATTCCTCAAATGGCCCATGTGCAATGTTGAAGATGGATAAGGATACATCTCCAGGCAATAGAATTTTTTCTTTTTTTTGTCTTCCTTAACTTTGAATATTTTTTTATCTTCCCACTTCTTCTGCCATTTATTGGCTATTTTATTTAAGTCTACCATCTAACTAAAGAAACATAGAGTGTTTTTATAGTTTTTTGTTTAGAATTTCTTAAACTGCGCAACAGTGTCTATCAAATCCACATGCCCTAGGAAAATTGCCCTGCAGCAGTACCTTTCCAGGCCTAATTCATCTAAAACCTTTTTTTTGTCTTCGCCTTTTTCGAGTCTGCCTTTGAAATCTTCCCACAAATGGCCTATTGGCTTTGAACACGACCAACAACGAATTGGAATCAACATTTTTATTCACCTTGTTTAATTTTTATTAATAATTTTATCTATAACTCTTCTGTCTTTTTGCCCTCGCTTGCCCGTGCCTGTTTGGCTTTGCAGGCTCTTTCCTCCTCACATCCGCTACAAGCAAATTTCTGTCATAATTCAAAAAATCTTCTTTTAATTTATCATTTTTCGAAAACTCTACAAGAGCTTTTGCAATCGCTAACCTGGAAGCGTCCGCCTGACTAGAAATGCCCCCGCCGAAAACATTCACATCTATATTTACTTTATTGATAAGGTCTCCCGCAATAATCAATGGTTCCCTCAATTTTAACCTTGAAAGCTTAGGCTCATAAAAATCCAAAACCATATTATTTATCTTAACTAAACCGTTCCCGGCTCTTATTGTAGCCCTTGCTATTGCTCTTTTTCTTTTTCCTGAAGCAGTTACGATTTTCATATTTTAGCACCAATGTGTTTGCATACTTCTTTTATGGTTATATACTTAAAGTTCGGAACTTTTTCAACATTAGCGCCCTTTATTGTATCAAATTTTTGATTTTTAAAACTATCAGGAACACCCATATAACATTTTATATTCTTAAAGGCTATTCTTCCCCTTTCCTTTTTGTATGGTAACATTCCTCTAATTGATCTTTTAACAAATCTGTCAGGCATCCTGTGAGTAAAAGGTCCTTTAGCAGGTATACCTCTTTTTAATTTAATATCATAATCCTTAAAAATTTTAGCCCTACTACCAGTAATAACACAGCTTTCACAATTAACAATATCTATTTTCTCCCCTAACAATACTTTTTTAGCTGCATAAGTCCCTAATCTCCCTAATATGAGGTTGTTTGCGTCTATTATCATTTTAGATATTTATTATTATATTTTTTGATTATTCTTGTTTAATTATTTTTATCCAATTATCTTTATTTTTTTCCCATTAGGTTTTTCTTTACTTATATCTAATAACGATACTATTTCAGCGCCTGCTTTTTCTAATTTATCTTTTGCTTGATCTGAAAATTGATAAGCACTTATTGTCAATTTATGATTTAATGCACCAGATCCCAAAACTTTGCCAGGAACAACTATGGTTTCATCCTCCTTTGTATATCTATTAATCTTTGATAAATTCACAACCCTCCTCTGCCTTGTAGGTTTCTCTAGGTCAGAAGCAACTCTTTTCCACAAGTTTATAGACTGCTCATTGCTTCTTTTCTTCAATTCTCCAATTAATTTTTCAAGTAATGGATTTGTTGGACCTGTTCGTTTCATTTCCATCAATTATTATTTTTATATTTTGAATTTTTATTTTCTACTTGAGCTTCTTTACCTCTTCATTAAACTCATCAAAGGTTTCATCAAAAATCTTCAAAGCATGATTTAAAATTTCCTTGCAGCTTAATTGCCCCCATGATTCTACATAAAAAATGATGTCGTTATCGTATTTGACCTTAACTTCCCCTTTCGATACTTCTTCTACAATACCTGCAAGATCATATTTGAACAAATTGTCCTTAATAACTTCAAGCTTTCCATTTTTTATCTCAAAAACATTTCCATGTGTTTTTTCAACAACCTCTTCTGGATTTTTTACATTCCCTATTTCTATAATTGGCTTATGCTTGTAATAAGCGAGACATGAGCTCCATTTTGCGTGTTCCTTGGCCTTACCCAAAACAGCAGTGGCTTCTAGTTCCAAAGATTGACCTTTTAATAATTTTACAATAGGCATTTTTGGATAAACAGGCTTTACCGCTGAATCCTTGCTTTTAAGCTCGGAAGCATAAATCATGTCTGGGCCTTTTGATGCTTTGAGCGTAAGCTTGAGCTGGCATCTAGCGCACCCCTCACCTTTGCACTTGCAGTTCTCAGGCAAATTATATGATTTTAAGTCTGTTGTTAACGGTATTAAGCCAAGCCTGTGTGCTATCATCTCGTCATACATTATTGAGTTGTTTTTTCTGAATTCCACATCCTCAATAGCCATTGTAGGGACTTCTTCCACCATAATTCTCCTTAATGTGTTTACAAAAGCGGGTGTTGTATCCTTAATAATAAATGAAAGCTTTTCCTCATCCTTAGTGTTTGATAAAACCCTTATTTCCATTTTCTACCTCCAAGTTTTATAATGAGTTTAACGAAATCAAACTCTTCTACCACGCCTGCCTCCTTTTTTCTTGCAGCCATCGTGCGGTAGGGGCGTAACATCCTCAATCAGACCTATTCTTAGACCCATTCTTGATAACGCTCTTATAGCAGCTTGCGCACCAGGACCAGGCCCCGTAGAATCATTATGCCCGCCAGGAGCCCGTATCTTAACATGAATTGAATTTATTCCCTTGTCCATGGCCCCTTCTGCAGCCCTTTTTGCCGCAATCATTGCCGCAGTTGGAGAACTTTCCATCCTGTCGCTCTTAACAACCATGCCCCCAGATGCTTTGCTTATTGTCTCTGTTCCGGTAATATCTGTTATGTGGATTATAGTATTGTTATATGATGCATATATATGCGCAATTCCCCATCGTTCTGCCATTTTTATTTCTTACCAACCTCTGGTTTCTTTTCTTGTTTTTTTCTTATTCTCTTTTCTTTTTTCAAATCATGAGTTGTTGGAACTTCTTTTTTCTTTTCTTTCGGTTTTTTCTCAGATTTTGTTTCTTTTTCTTTTGATTTTCCCTTTGCTTCTACTTTACCTTCCTGTTCTTTTTCTTTTGATTTCTTACTTGCTTTTTCTATCTTAACTGCTGCTCTTTCAGGATGGCTTGGGTTAGAGAGAACAGAATCTTGCGCAAATTGTATGCTGTTTTCTTCCACTAAAGGCACCATATATGATGGTGCTGTAATTGTTTTGTCGCTTAATACAATATGCTCGTGAATGATAAATTGGCGAGCTTGTTTAATGCTGCTTGCCATGTTTTTTCTGTAGACCAATGTTTGTAGTCTTCTTTCCATTATATCTTTTAATGTTAAGGACAATACATCTTCTATTTTAGCGTCCTTACCTAATAGTCCTAAAGAACAGAGTTTTGTTAAAAGCTGGTTTCTTTCTTTCTCTACTTGCAGGCTTTTAACAGTAACGAGATTTTTTGCTTGCATAGTAAAATTTTTCAGAATACTGTTCATCTTCCATATTTCATATTTTCTGTTCAAGCCGTAGTCTTTCAATAGTTCTTTCTCTGCCAAAATCCTCTCTTTCTGCCATGGATGTGTTGGCTTTGAAAATTTCTTTCTTTGTTTTTTAGGAGATCCCATTTTGATTTATTTTTTATGCTTGAAAAAAATTTATTTTTTTCATTGTTCAAACCTTTTCTGCTTTTGTGGTATCTTTTTTAGCGACGCCTAATGATACTTTTCCCTTGTTTCTCCTGAAATTTGATTTTGTTCTTTGACCTCTGACTGGTAAACCTATACCGTGTCTTACTCCTCTGTAAGACCTGATTTTTTTCATTCTCTTGACATCATTTTCCTCTGCAAAAGATAAATCTCCTGCGGTAACATGATAATCTTTCCCATCTTCATAGTTTTTTCTCCTATTAAGCATCCAACTGGGTACATTAAACTTTGATGGATTGTTCAAAACCTCGTCCAGCTTTTTAACTTGCTCATCACTTAGATAGCCGGTTTTAGCCATTTTATCTATGCCAGCAAGATTGCATACCATATTAGAGAACATGAAACTTACACCCTTAATCTTTTTTAGTGCATTACCTATATTTTTGTTTCCGTCAAGATCTGTATTCACTATTCTTACAAAATACCTGAAATTATCTTCTTTCTTTTCCTGAGTTTTCTGTTCTGCCATTCTACAAATAATAACCGAGAATATAGCACTTAAAGCAACCCTAGAAGCGCTCTTATTGAACTCGGGCTTAAGAAAGAGGAACTAGGTTTTGTTTATAAAGGTTTCTGAAAACACAGTTTTCAGAAGCCTAGAAAATCTCCGATTTTTTAATGTTTTCAATTTCTGCTGGTTTCTTAATAATTCACCAAAATCTCAACATCCTTTCCAAAGAAATCCTTAAGATTTTCAAATATTGGCTCCTTAATGAAAACTTTAGGAGGTATTTCAACTTTTGATAATGATTTTTCAAGCTCCTGCAAAGAGCTTTTTTGCGTTGTGCCTAAGCTTCCATCTTCTTTTATCCTTGCCTTGCTTATTTCCTTTTCCTCATTATCTATATCATGTATTATAAAAGCCACATCACCCAACAAAATAACCTCCCCATATCTGTTGCCATGCTTTACTCTTATCTTTGTCCTTTCTAACTCTCTTCCACGTTTCCTCTGCAAATACTCAACCAAGAATTTTATAAATTCATTTGATGATTTCTTTACCTTCTCTACCTCTACTCTTGTAAGCTTCTTTTCATCGTAGTCTTTTTTTGCTTTAATTATCTCATTTAAAATCCTTAAAAACTTTGCGGGTATTTTTCCTTGGCTTATCATCTCATCTTCAAACACCTTTACAACTTCCTCGTCTTCAACCCTTTCAATGCCCTCTATTCTTAGAACATCCCTAATTATAGTGACTATTGTTTCATAGACTTTCACCATATCTTGTTCTTCTTTTATCTTCTCTATCTGCGTAAATAATCTTTTTATTCTTTTGAGGTATTTATCGCTTTCATTTAAGAACTCATCAATTTCTTTTCCTGTTATTTCTTTCTTTTCTCCGTGCTCAATCATTTTTCTTGTTTCTATAACTTTTTCCAAGATTTTTACAAACTTGTCTTCTAGCAATTTTTCTTTCTGCACGAAAATTTCTCTCATTAGAGTAGCAGTTTCTTTTGGAGCTGGTGGTGGAACACCATGCAGCATTAAAGCAGCTTGGGAAGGTGTTAAAATTGCATAATAAATATCCTCCATGCCTATATCCTTAAGCTTTAACCCAACCCTTTTCAGCATTTGTTCGCCAGAACCCATAAACATGTCAATAGCTTCTGCACTAGGCTTTATCTTTCCCATTCTGAGCAGCTGCTTCCACGCCATGAAAATTCCCCTATCATAGAAAGGCACACCATCCCTAAGCAAAGTAAAGATTATTGGGTTGGCTTCCCTTAGGCTGTCCCAGAAATCTGTCAGAATATAAACTTGGATGTTGAGCTTGTTTTTTATTCCTGTTAGCTCACCAGCCTCAATGCCCATTCCAATTATAATAGCCCTTAACTTATCTTTTAGCTCTGCCCTAGTCATCTTTTTAACATCAGTATCATCAATAACTATCCAGACATCAATGTCAGATGTTGGAGTTGCACGACCTTGTACTAAAGAACCGGCGAGGACATGGCTTACAATGTATTTTTCAAATTTCTTAAGAACCATGGTCTTGTGGACTTCCGCAATCTTTATTGCAGCAAGCATGCCCCTATCAAAAATTGGAGCAGATAAAGCAATTAATTGCAGCATCTCGTATTTACCATCATAGCAATTCTGCCATAGCTCGGATAAAATTACAGCTTGGGGTGTTAAATTTTTATCAATTTCCTGCGCAATATTATTCATTATAACTGTCAATTTATCTTTTAACTCAAACTTGGACATCTTTTTGCTGTCAGAATCATCCACTAGAACAAGGACATTTATCTTATCTTTATCTACTGGCTTTTGTTCCGTAGATTTTTGATCGTTAGGTTTTGGCGGGGGTAATAACGCAATCCCCACAATATACTTATCAAATTTACCCAAGACTCTTTTCTGGAATTTCTCTAGTTTTGTCTTTATTGATTTTAATTTTTCCTGCACATCTTTAGGCAACTTGTCAAGTGCTTTTCCCTGCAAAGCAGCAGGATTGCCCTTCATGCTTGCATTTTCTGCAGGATTTTTCTTTTCGTCTCTTTTAGTTTTTTTGACCATAATCCAGTGTTTTGTATTTGTTTGATTATATAAAGGTTTTGAAATTTGAAAATCAAAGATACTTAAAAAATTCAAAAGATTTTCGTTGGATTTATGGTAAAGCAACAAAGAAAAAATAATTTTATTTTTTTTGCTTATTATATAAACTTTCTACTATCTTTAAAGTAGAGATGTCTTTAGGTCCTCGATCCTCACGGAGACATATCACTCGAGGAAAGCGGAGCGCATAACTGCTGCTATAGGTAGGGCTCTTTTGTATTTCTTCATATGCAACCTCAATTACAATCTTGGGTTTAATAACAACCTCTTTTCCTTCTTCTTTCTTTATTAGTGGCTTTAGCAAGTCTGTCATCTCTGCAAAACTTAAGCCCTCTTCTTTCTTTTCCTTGAGGCCTGTACTTGCCTTTCCGATTTCAAGGAAATTGTTATTTTCATCTATGCATGCAAGTGTATAGCTGCTAAGCCATTTTGAACGCTTGCCCTCCCCCCATTCTGCATTTACAACAACTAGATCAAGATTTTCTTTTGTTTCTTTTAGCTTTACCATAAATCCAACTCTGCCACCGGGCTTGTAGGAGACATCAAGCTTTTTAATCATTAAACCCTCATTCCCTGAATTAATAGCCTCTTTGTAAAATTTCTCAACCTCTTTTTTATCTGCAGTTACAATGCTCTTTGCAACCCCAATTTTTTTTGGGACACACTCAACTATTTTTTTTATTATTTTTTTCCTTTCCTCAAAAGGTTCATTGATAATGCTTTTGCCTTTGTAGTTTATTATATCAAAAACATTGACTTCAACTGGCATTTCTTCTGACATCTTTTCAATGTCATATTTTCGTTTTATTCTCTGAGAAATATTCTGGAAAGGCAGATATTTTCCAGTTTTTTTATTGTAACCCACTGCCTCAGAATCAAGTATGACCTTTCTTTCATGGATATATTTTTTTATATAATCAACAACTTCGGGAAACTGCTTGGTGATGTTTTCCAATCTTCTTGTGAATATTTTTACATCATTGTTGTTTTTGTGTATCTGCATTCTCATGCCATCATACTTAAACTCAAATTCCGCTGGCTTCCCACACCTTTCAAATCCTTCATCAATATTATCAACCTTCAACGCAAGCATTACTTTCAGTGGAACACCAATCTGCATTTCTAGTTCATCAAACCCTTTAAGCCCCTTCTTTTTTGCTGCTTCAGCTACCGGAGCAAAATCATTTGTAATGTCATATGCACGCTGTACAGCATCAACATATTCATTATATTTTTCTCTGTCTTCAATATCAATTTTATTTTCTTCTTTGACATACTTTACCTTTAGTTTATCGCCAAAAAAAGACCATACGATAGAATCTCTAATACTTCCTTCTCCAACTCCTATGCGCATATCATTAAGGATTGTCCTTACTATGTATTTAGCTTCATTTGGCTTTGCTGATGTTAACAGTTCTGCAACTAATTGTATCTTTTTGTCAACAGAACCAATACCTTCAATTGTGACAAGTTTTCTTAAGTTGTTAAGAATTTTCTTGACTGTAAGCTCATGGGAGCCCAATGTAGACTGCTTTTTTTCCCTGATTAGATTATACGAAACAGTTCCTAGATCTCCCGTTTTTTTCCATTCCTTATTTATTCTGTCTTTTGTATCACCAGATGCAACGTTTATTGCTTTAAGCATCATCTTTGATGCCATTCCAATTTCCCTCTCATCCCATCTCGGAAAAACCCTGCCTTCCAGCAGCAAAATCGTATTTCCCAAATCATCCAGACTCACATCCTTAAGAAACTCAGAAATAATATGCGTATGCTCCAATCTCTTTGTTGTAGCTTCCAGTTCCACATACACTTCAACAAGCTCCGAGTAATGCATATTAAATTATAAAATTAAGAAGTTTAAAAATATATCTATACAAATAAATCTTGTAACAAAACAATAAATTTATTAATGATAAACTTAAGAATATATAGCATGGAAGTATTTGATGCTATAAGATCAAGAAGGAGCGTTAGGAAATACAAAGATAAGCAGGTTCCATGGGACAACATAGTCACTATAATGCAAGCAGGTAAATACGCGCCTAGTGCAGGTAACTTGCAGAACTGGAAATTTATTTATGTTAAAACTGATGCGAAAAGACAGGCTATTGCAAAAGCTTGCTTAGGCCAGGATTGGATGGAACCTGCGCCTGTTTTTATTGTTGTTGTTGCTGAACCTGAAAAAGCAGAAAGATATTATGGAACTCGTGGAGCAAGATTGTATACTACACAGGGTTGTGCAGCCGCTATCCAGAATATGCTGCTTACAGCCCATAGCCTAGGTTTAGGAACATGCTGGATAGGAGCTTTTGATGAGGATGAAATATGGAGAATTTTAAATCTGCCAGAAGAAAAATCAGTACAGGCTGTAATAACCATAGGATATGCTGATGAAACTCCAGAACCACCACCAAAATACAGGATAGAGCATATGGCATTTGCAGAAAAATGGTGGGGTCGTGTAGAATCACCAAAATCCCATCTGGGGTGGTGGAGCCTATACAATCAAAAGATGGTACATGAAGGCAAGAAGCTGCTAAAAAAGACAGGAAAGAAAGTTAAAGAGCACGTTAAGAAAAAGTTGAAGAAGAAATAATTATTATCCAGATATATAATTCTTTGAATTTAAACCATTAATTCTATCTTTTTTCAAAAAAAATAAAAAATCCCTCTTGCGAGGGACCAAATGCCTCCATACTTAAAAACGTTGGGGGTGGTTTTCTTAGAAATGGAGGCATAGAAAAAAACATCCTATTGCTAGGATGCCACCACAAAGACTAAAGGGTGATCATTCTTCTAGGATTTCTATGCCAAGCTCTTCGCTTATTTGCTCAACCTCCGGACTTGGTTTAAGCATACTTTGTTTGCCTAAAATCCATGAGCTTTTTACTCCCGTTACTATGGTCATTACAGTAAGCTTTCCTTCCATATTCTCTGCAACTCTAGCTCCCCAGATGACATTTGCATCTACATCTAAACTTTCTGTAACTAGCTCTCCTACTTTGCTTATCTCATCTAGTGTCATATCTGGGCCACCAATTACATGGATTAAAGCTCCTGTTGCTCCCTTGTAATTAATATCTAAAAGAGGGTTTTGCAAAGCTCCCTTTACTGCTTCATCTACTCTGTTTGTTGTGTCTGAAGCTCCAACACCAATAGCTGCAACACCACCATTTTTCATTATCGCTCTTACATCTGCATAATCCAGGTTAACTAGACTTGGCACTGCAATAGTTTCCACAATACCTTTTATCATTGTTGCAATAAGCTCATTAGCAACTGCAAAAGCCTGCTGTATAGGTAAATTACCAGCAATTTTGACTAATCTATTGTTGTCTATTACTATTACAGTATCAGAAACATCCCTTAGCTGTTCTAAACCAAACTCAGCTTTATCTACTCTTGCTTTCTCTATTTTGAAAGGCATGGTAACTGTTCCAATAACAATTGCACCCGTATCTCTAGCTACTTGGGCAACTATTGGAGCTCCTCCTGTACCTGTACCGCCGCCCATTCCAGCGCATACAAAAACCATATCACTTTCTTTTAGGCATTGTTTAACTTCTTGCAGACTTTCTTTTGCAGATTCTGCTCCTTTTTCTGGAAATCCTCCGCAGCCTAGACCTCTTGTTACGCCTTTTCCCAGCAAAAATTTCATGTCTGCATTTATTATATTCAAATGCTGCTGATCTGTGTTGCAGGCTATAATTTCAGCACCTTTAACGCCTTTATTATAGAGCCAACCAACCATATTGTTGCCAGCTCCTCCTACACCCATTACTCTTATCTTTGCTTGTCCTACAGCTACACCCTCAACTTTATTTTCTTGGCTACTTTTTATTGCATTTTCAACCAAAAAATCCATTTTTACACCCCTTGTTATATTTGTGGTTTTTAAAATATACTTTTCAATACAAATATCAGAGTACCAAAATATTTATATTGAACTTACGTATATTCTATCCTGTAGAAAAAAGTTGTTTGCGCCAACAAATAGCTTTTTTATAAAGATTTAAGTACTAAATATCGATTTTAAACCAAAAAAACACCAATAAACACGCTTTTTCGCCAAAAAAAGCTGTTTAACCGAGTTTTTCGCCAAAAAAACTCAAAATGGTTTTTTCTTAATTATACTTATATACGCAAGATAGTATTTAAATACTTCTAGAGTGGAAAATATAGGTTTTAGTATATTGTTATAGATGATTTAAGATTAATATTATAAACTAAACTTTATTTCTCTTTCCTATGACCCTCTACTTCATAGGCATTGGCCTGAATGACGAAAAAGATATTAGCATAAAAGGCCTGGAACTAGTAAAAAAGACAGATTTTGTTTACTTGGAGAACTATACTGCAAAAATTAATTGTAATATAAACTATTTAGAACAATTATATGGCAAAAAGATCATATTAGCAGATAGAAAATTAGTGGAAATGGATGCTGAAAAAACAATGTTGCAGCAGGCAAAGACAAATGAAGTTGCTTTCTTGGTCGTTGGGGATGTTTTTTCAGCAACAACGCATATGGATTTGTTCTTAAGAGCCAAAAAACTGGGAATAAAAACAAGAATAATTCATAATGCATCGGTATTTACTGCAATTGGAGTTACTGGATTGCAGCTCTATAATTTTGGCAAAACTATCAGCATACCATTTTTGAATGAAAATATTGAAACACCATATGATGTTCTAGCAATGAATCAGAAAAACAATCTGCATACACTATGCCTTCTAGATGTAAAAGAAGGCTCAAATGACAGCTTATCTGTTACTGATGCAATAAGGTATTTGTTGAAAGTAGAGATGAAAAGAAACGAAAAAATCTTTACTGGCAGCACATTATGCATTGGCTGTACTAAATTAGGCTCTTTAGACCAAATAATCAGAGCTGGAAAAGCAAAAGAGTTGATACAGTATATTTTTAAAGGGGGAATGCATTGCTTAATAGTGCCGGCAAAAAAACTGCATTTTATGGAAGAAGAGGCACTAAAGCTTTATTTCTAAATATCTTTTATAAAAAAGGCTTTGCCAATTTAGGGGAGGCGGGTGGGAAGAAGCACCTAAAATCTGCAATTAAAATCTATATTTTGCCTAAAGTCCGCTCTGGCAAAGCCTTATAGAAATTTAAAGACAATGATTGTCCTCACACCCATTTGTACAAAGAAATATCCTTTGCATCGGAGTCTCATTCTCGCAATAAAACTCCCATAGATAATTAAAATTCTGGCAGTAATCATTAAACTCAAATCTTGTGGCATTATTATAGAACCCAAAAACTGAGCCATTAACCCATCTTACTATTCCATTGTCCGTATCGTGGCATAATCTTACTGTTGTTATTTTTTCTTCTACTACTTCAACATATTCTTCAATTTCTAAATCATCAATTTCACGCACTTGCGCTGCAATCTTATCTGGTTGTTCAGTTAAAGGTTCTTCTTTACTACAACCCAAAATAAATAAAACCAGAAATAACAACAATAATGGATAAATAATTTTCATATTAATATCTTCATTATAATTATATAAATAATTTTTGATATTATTGGATTTTTAAGATAATTTTATAAATTAGCTTTGACGCCATTTGTTTTATAGCCCCGTAGTCTAGCGGTCAAGGATATCGGCTTTTGGACGCTTGGAAAACAGCCGACGGCCCAGGTTCGAATCCTGGCGGGGCTACTTTCAATAACATTTATAAACCATATAACATTCCCAAATCTATTCAAGAGATGTGTCGGTTTAGGCTTGCACATACTGGAGACAAATTATTTCTATTTGTTTCCGTAATAACCAGATTGTTTGATAAAAAATGGCTAGGAAATATTCAAGAAAGCATGGTAAAAGCGGCTCTAAAAAGCCTCTTAAGAAAACATTGCCCGTATGGTTAAGGTATAAGCCAAATGAAGTTGAGCTTTTAATAACCAAATTATCAAAAGAAGGCAAAAATTCTTCTGAAATAGGGGTTGTATTAAGGGATACATATGGGATTCCTGATGTAAGGCTTTTGTGCAAGAAAAAGATTTCCTCTATCTTAAAAGAAAAGAAATTAGCTCCGGAAATCCCTGATGATTTATTAGCTTTAATAAGAAGGTCTGTTGCAATAAGAAAGCATTTGGAAACAAATCATACAGATGAGACAGCAAAACGAGGCCTTATTTTGACAGAATCACAGATAAAAGCGCTGACAAAGCACTATAAGAAAACAGGAAAACTTGCTTCTGAATGGAAATTTAACCCTGAAAGGGCTGGGTTTTTTACGAAGTAAGAATTAAATTGCTATATTTTTTATCTTCCCAACAACTTCATTAATAGTAATATCCGGTGTAGAAGCTCCAGCAGTCACGCCAATATGTTCTTTATCCGTAAACCACTCTTTTTTTAGTTCCTCTGCAGATTGTATGAAGTAAGTCTCTACATTCAATTCTTTGCATTTCACAACCAACTCTTTGGAATTGCTTGAGTTTTTTCCTCCAATAACAATCATTACATCTGCCTTTTTTGCAATTTCTTCTGTATCTGCTTGACGTTGCTTTGTAGGGTTGCATATTGTATCCACAAAAACAAAAGGCTTTGATAAATCTTTTAGATTAAGGGGCAATTGCTCAAATTTATTATTAAAACTTTTATTAATGTTTTGTACTAATTTATTATAACCCTTAACCGACATTGTTGTCTGGGAAATAATTGCAACCTTTCCAAAATTATTTTTATTTATATAATCTATAACATCTGAAGCATCATCCGGATTCTCAGCAATAAATGTGTCCTTACCTCTAATGTAACAACTTGTTCCAATTGACTCTGGATGGTTCTTTTTGCCGAATATAACAACCTCATAGCCGTTGTTTTTCAATTTGATTGCAGCACTATGGACCAACTTTACTAAAGGGCATGTTGCATCTTTAAGTTTTTCTCCTGAAATATTTTTCTGCTTTAATTTTTGGTAGGTAATTCCTGGTTCTCCATGAGCCCTTAACACAGTAACAGCATTTTCCGGAATATCGTCAATATCCTCCACAAATTTTATCCCTTTTTTCTCTAGATCTTCAATAACCCTTTCATTGTGCACCAACTGCCCATAAACATACGCCTTATCATTCAATGCAGTTTCTTCTGTTGTTTCTATTGCTCTCTTAACTCCGGAACAGAATCCTGCATGCTTTGCGACTATAATATTCATTTTGTCCTTTTAAAACCCCCGGCCTTGTATGGGGTATACCTTCCTTTTTCTTTCTGAGAAGTCTTTCCTTCAGGATAAACATCATATTGCTTGCTCTCATCAAAACCGCAATTATTGCATACAATACCTTTAACACCCATATAACTAATTAATTTAATATTGGATGATTTGCACTTAAGACATATTTTTTTTGCATTCATAATATAGATTAACCTATATTGATTTATTAAGGTTTTTATAATAAGAAATAAACAACTAAATAATCTTCTCCTTAGTGTCTTTCTTGATTATATGAATGACATTTACAGGGCAAGAATCTGCTGCATCTTTGTTTACTGCAAAGTCCTTTTCCTTAATCTCAAGCTCCTGCCATCCATTGTCAATGTTTTTACTCCCTTTAATATTAGATTTGCCATCTTCTTCCATCTCCCAAAAATCAGGAGCAACTGCCTCACAGGCACCACACCCAATGCAGTTAGGTCTGTCATGCCGCAATATATACTTATTGTCATTTTTTTCTTCGTTAGTCATTTTATTGCCTCTTATAAGTTCCCATCAGCTCTGCTTTTTCTATTATATGGCCTCCTATCGCAGCTTCTAAATCTTCCTTATTTGAGCCTTCTTTGAGATTTAAGGTAGTATCCAAAGCGTAAAGTTTGAAAAAATATCTATGGGTGCCAAAAGGTGGGCAAGGGCCTCCGTAACCGGATTTTCCAAAACTTGTTGTTCCTTGTATACCTTGCGGTTCAGTGCCTTTTGCTATTTTTTTAGTAGCTGGAGGAATATTCCAAACAATCCAATGTACCCATGTTCCAGCAGGAGCATCGGGGTCGTCCATTATTAAAGCTAAACTTTTTGCATTTTCAGGAACATCTTCTAGATTTAAATCCGGCAAAACATTTGGTCCATCACAGGTATATTCTGATGGCATGTCCTTATTATTTTCAAATGCCGGACTTGTTAACTTCATATTGACCATTCTTCCTTGAATAGATATTGTTTCTTTTTGTTCTTCAATTTTTTCTTTTTCTGTTTCAACACCACACCCACTAATAATAAAAATCAATATTAAAGTTAAAAAAATTGAGGGTATACCCAATTTCATAATTTTATTATTATTTTTTGAATTATAAATATTTTATTATTTTTTTGTTGTTTTATGGTATTGAAAGATAAGCCTCCGGAGGGAGTTGCACCCCCGACCTGCAGGTTACAAACCTGCCGCAATAGCTACTATGCTACGGAGGCAAGTAAAACAAACCAGAGTAAGAATATTCTATTTATATAATTTTTGAATTAAAAAACAAAATAATATACTCACGGTAAATAATCATACTCACTGTCGTTCGTAGATTCCAATCAAAGATTGAAATTATAGTACATTTGTTTGCCGTTAGTAATAAGCAATGGCAAAATTTATGTACGAAAATTTGTTGCGATTGCTATATCCAGAATTAAAACTGTTGTTCAAATCCATACACCTTTGGATGGAATAGCTCTGGAGTTGGCATCCACGTCTTTAGATTCAGATAAGCTTTTACTTTACTTTGTAGCCTATAAACATCCCTCCATAAGTCTTTTTCCCTCTTTTCAATATGTCCATGTATCATTCTTTCTTCGTATATTGTCTTAAAATTTTTCAAGAGCCAGTGATTTTTCCAATTATTGCCAACGTCAGATATTATACGGCCCTTAAAAAACATCTCTAGTTCTCCGAACTGGGTCTTCATTTTTTTCCCTTGATGCACAATTTCCCTTTCTTGCAGGGTAACAACATGCCAATCCAAATCCAATGTATTCCGGAAATAGGTGCTTTTTCTTCCTTCATGATGCTTTTGTGCTCTCCACCAAATCCACAACTCTTTTCCACCATGATGAATGCCGCTCTGGTAAACATTTTCAGAATATAATGTCTCTATATCTGAATGTGCTGAAACATCTGCCTCTTGGTTTTCAAAGCCAAGCCAGCCTTCTTCCAGCAGCAACTCATGCATCATTACATATAAGTTCCTTAAAGAAAAGACATCTTTGTATTTCACACTAAATACTGGAATTTCTCTAATAGGATCCCCTATTAAATCTCTTTCCCCTACAACTTTATCTTCCATATTCTAAAATTTGATTACCCAATTTAAAAATTTTTCGGTAGAGTATACTGGTATAGTGATTTATATATTTAATAAAACCATATCCAATTTAAAAAACAAAATTAATTAAAACAAAATATATTAGCAAAGATAAAATGCTTATTGGGTGCGTGGGCAAGGCAAATGTTGGGAAATCAACTTTCTTTAAGGCAGCTACTTTAGCAGAGGTTGAAATTGCAAATTACCCTTTTACAACCATAAAACCCAACCACGGAACAGGTTTTGTAAAGGTTGATTGCGTTGACCGCGAATTTAAAGTTAAATGCAATCCTAGGTTTGGCTACTGCTTAAATGGAAAAAGATTTGTTCCTGTTGAACTAATGGATGTAGCAGGTTTAGTGCCGGATGCGCATAAGGGTGTAGGACTAGGCAATCAGTTTCTTGATGATCTAAACCAGGCTGATATTCTTATACATATTATTGATGTTTCCGGATCAACAAATGAAAAAGGAGAATCAGTCCAGGCATTGAGTTATGATCCGGCTAATGATATAAAATTTCTTGAGCATGAGCTTGATATGTGGTATCTGAGATTAATAGAAAAGGGATGGGAAAAATTTGCAAGGGCTGTAAACCAGGAAAAGCCAGAGCTGCATAAAGCGGTTGCTAAGCAACTGAGTTCATTAAGAGTAAGCGAGGAGCTTATGAATGAAGTAATAAAAAGGTTAGGTCTTGGTTCTGATATAACTAACTGGGACAAAAATACCCTTCTTAAAATTGCAATAGAATTAAGAAAAGAAACAAAGCCCATGATAATTGCGTGCAATAAAATTGATGTCCCAGGAGCAGAAAAAAATTTTGATAAGCTAAAAAAAGAATTCAATGACTATATCCTTGTACCCTGCAGCGCCGAGTCAGAGCTTGCTCTAAGAGAAGCTGCAAAACACGGTTTGATTGATTATATACCTGGAGAAAATGATTTTAAAATAAAGAATGAGCAATTAAATGAGAAGCAAAAAAATGCTCTGGATTTTATAAAAAACAGCATTTTTAAAAAATATGAAACCACAGGAGTCCAGGAAGTTATTGATAAAGCGGTTTTTGATTTGCTGAAGTATATTGCTATATTCCCTGGAGGAATAAACAAATTGCAGGACCAGCACGGCAATGTGCTTCCAGACTGCTTCTTAATGCCTGAAAATTCAACTGCACTTGACTTTGCATTTAAGCTTCATACAGACATAGGAAATAATTTTGTCAAGGCAATTGATGTCCGCAACAAAAAGCCTGTTGGGAAAGACTATCTGCTGAAAAACAGGGATGTAATAGAAATAGCAACGAGCAAATAATTACTTATTTCTGAATTTTTCAAAGCTCTGCACCAAATCAATCATGTATTTGCCATCTTCAACCTTAAATATTAATGGCTCTCCTTTGAATAGATGCACCAAGTCGAGTTCATATTTACCTGGCCTTAAGACTCTGATAGCTTCCAAATCAAGAATTACTGGCTGGTCGCGGTCTATTTCGCTGCCGACCAAATCAAAGATGTCCCGCTCAATCTGTTCCTTGTCTTTTTTAGTTAAATTGGCATCTCCTGCTATATTCTTCATGTCTTCCAGCTTTTCCTGTTTAATGAAGAAAAACAATCTTCCGCCACAGGTGCATCCTTTTAGTAATTCTTGCGCCCCATCCTCATAGAAGGTATTGCATCTTACGCATTGGTGTGGCATAATATTTTCCTCTCGCTTCGCTCAATTCTTTATTTTTTCTTTCTTTTTTTAGCTTCCTTTGTATAGAGTTCAATCTTGGTTGGGTCTTTCTTTATTTCAGTTACAATGCTTGCAGGGCCTATTATTGTAAGGCCTTGCCTGTCCCCTAAAAGAAATCCAAAAAAATTGTTTCTTACCTTCTTAATACCGCTTGTATCCTTATCTTCAGGATTTATTACTGCTAATTCTATACCTTTAAACTTGTTTCCAAACTCTTCCATTGCTATAGAGATCAAATCAGCTTCTTCCTCTTTCTTTAATTTACCTTGCAATAAAACAATCTTATTCTCCTTAACAATGTCAATCAGTTTTTTTACCCTTCTTGCGCTACCTAAATCTTCAATTTCCTGGTACGGAACGAATTGTAATGTTACCATTTTTTCCTCTTTTTTAGATTTTATCCTGCTATTGCAAACAAACCCTCATAAAATTGATCTATATTATTACCATATTTTGCTGAAATTCCTATTACATTATACTGCGGATATGCTGCCTGCACTTTTTTTATATCCGCCTTTTTCAAATCAGATTTGTTAGCGACAATCAAAACCGGAATATTTCTCGCTTGTAAATTTCCTACTATTGTGATATTAACCTGGGTATATGGGTCTTTTGTTGCATCCAAGACAATTATTACTACCTCCATGTCATCCAGCCATTTAATGGAGTCTATGACGCCTTTGGTTGCTTCTTTTGCGCGCTGCTTAGCCTGTTTTTCCTTCATTCCAGCTTTGATAAACTCCTCATAATCTATTTTTGTAGCTATTCCCGGAGTATCTACTAAATTAAAGCTAAGCTCCTTGCCTTTCGACTTAATGCTTATCTGCTCTTTAATCTGAATTTCCCTGGTTTCATGAGCAACATTAGAAACACTACCCATATCTTCCCCAAGCCAGTCCTTGCAGATTCTGTTTGCTAATGTGGTCTTACCGCCGTTAGGAGGGCCATACAGGCCCATCTTAATATCCTTCTTCTTCTTAAATAAATTCCTTAGAACTTTGTTAATAAAAATCTTTATGATATTAATCATGTGTGCACCACTTTTTACTATTAAGTTGTCCTATTAAGGTTTAAATTTATATACTTTTCGTTTAATAGGAGAACAAAATTTCTACAAATAAGGAACAAAATTTTCAAATTTATTTAGAAAAATTTATATTGTAGCCCAATATTATTTTAAATTGGGGGTTAAAATAGCATCTAGCATCATATTTCTAGGAACTGGTGGAGACAGTTATGTTGTTGGCAAGCAACTAAGAGCTTCTGGTGGAATTATACTGCAGATAAATGATGATCAGTACCATATTGACCCTGGTCCTGGAGCTTTAGTTATGGCCAAAGAGACAGGCATTAACTTAAGGGCAAATACTGCTTTGTTTGTGACACATAATCATCTTAATCATTGCAATGATATTAACGCTGTAATAGATGCTATGACTTATGGCGGGTTTGACAAGAAAGGTGTTTTAGTGGCAAATAACGCTGTTATTAACGGAAGCGAAAATCACCAGCCATTTTTACAAAAATATTATCGTGATTGTTTAGAAAAGTTTATTGTTCTGGAAGAAGGAAGGAAAGTTGGTGTGAATGATGTTGAGATAAAAGCGATAAGGGCAAAGCATTCTGAACTGGGCGCAATTGGTTTCAAGTTCATTACTCCAGATTATACTCTAGCTTATACTGGGGACACTATTTACAGCGCGGAAACAATATCCGAGTATGAAAATTCCAATGTTTTGGTTTTAAATGTGCCTTGCTTAAAGAAAGAAGAAAATAAAAACAATTTATGCAAGGAAGATGCAATAAAAATAATAAAAAAAGTTAATCCTAGATTAGCTATAATAACACATTTCGGGATTAATTTTCTGAAGGCTGATCCTCTATATGAAGTGAGGGAAATTCAAAAGGAGACAAGTTGTCAGGTAGTAGCTGCAAAGGACGGCATGGTTATAAATCCAATTAGTTATGCTGTTGAAGAAGGTCAAAAGTCCTTGTACAAATACGCAAAAAAAGAGGGTGTAAGATTGCAAGAATTTAAGAGTAAGGAAGAGGAAAAGGTTAAAGAACTGAATGAAATGATTGATAAGCAGACTCAATTAGGCAATGAAACTTCTGGAGATGTTCTAAAAGAAAATAAAGAAGAATAAATAAAACTTATTCCTTCTTAATTAAAAGAACAATAAGACAATAAGATAACCCATAACACAACCCACTGTAAGGTAAGGCATTGCTGGGTAGAATTTGTCTTTCTTTGCTTTGACCAGCAAATAAAACAATGCTAGGCTTACAAATAGGGGTATTATTAATGTTTTTAGGAATCCTATAAGTTCTGGGTTGTTAAGCATTAAATCTTTCATGACAACCCCCGCAAATATTAAAGGAAATCCAATATCTCCGCCACCAAGAACAGCAATCCTTCCTCCTCTTTTTTTACTGATTTCCTTTTCCTTAGTTACTATTTTACCTTTCCCATAAGGAATTAAAAGCCCTGCAAAGACCTTGCTTTTTGTCTGGAATTTTGCAAGCTTTACCATGTGTTTTGTGTACCTGACAGCTATAATGTCATAAATTGAGATTAACATCAGCAGCATGAATGCTGCAAAAATATTAATTATTGGTACAAAAATAGCAGCTAGGCCTCCATAAATAAAGACTTCTGTTAGGTTTTGTATGAGTGTTATCGGCTTGTATATTTTTATTAATGCCAATATGAAGGCTAGGATTGCTGCAATTGTATGGTCTATGAATGCTGAAAAGGCAATTGCCATTGTAGAGAAAACTGCAAGGAAAAACCATAACTTCCATAAACTCATTTTTTTGAATTTCATTAGGACTAGCAGCAATAAGGTTCCAACTAAAATTGCAGATAGCAGCCATAAGTAAGAAGTTGATTCCTTAATCTGAGGCCTTTCTAGCTTGTAAGGCAGGGCTTCAAAGGTAGTAATCCCGCTAACTGCAGTTATTTGATGGTCAATATAATTATTAGTTATAGAAAGTCCAACTACCTGGGTTATAAAGAAGAGAGATATCAACAACAAGGTTATTTTCAATGTGTGTTTCATTTTTTGGTTTGTTTTTTTGCCTTATTTAAATATTTGTCAAAATAAATATATTTTTAAATTCCTTTTAATTAACTTTTTGGAATGAGAAGGAAATCTAGGAAGGTTAAGGTTGGAAAGTTGTTTGTAGGTGGTGATGCTCCGATTTCCATACAATCAATGACCACTACTGATACAACCGATGTTAAGGCTACTATAAACCAGATTCATGGTTTGGAAGAAATTGGCTGCGAGATAATAAGAGTGAGTGCTCCAAAAATGGAAGATGCTCATGCATTGAAAGAGATAAAAGCAAATATAAATATTCCTTTGGTAGCTGATATTCATTTTGATTATAAAATAGCGTTAGAAGCAGCAAAATATGTTGACAAGCTAAGGATTAATCCTGGAAATATAGGCAATGAGGAAAAAATAAAGCTGGTTGTCAATGCTGCAAAAGATAATAATATACCCATCAGAGTTGGTGTAAATTTAGGCTCACTGGAAAAAGATTTGTTTGAAAAATATGGCTATAGTGCTGAGGCAATGGTTGAAAGCGCTTTAAGGCATGTTAAAATTCTGGAAAAACTTGATTTTTATGATACAATTGTTTCTTTGAAAGCATCAGATGTTCCAAGGATGGTGGAAGCATATAGGTTATTTGCAAGGAAATCAGATTATCCATTGCATTTAGGTGTTACAGAAGCAGGAAGCAAATTTCCAGGAACAATAAAAAATTCAATCGGGATGGGCATATTGCTTTCAGAAGGCATAGGGGATACAATAAGAGTCTCTCTTTCAGAAGACCCCAAGGATGAAGTTAGGGTAGGAAAACAAATACTAAGGTCTTTAGGATTAAGAAAAGAGGGTGTTGAGGTTACTTCATGTCCCACATGCGCAAGAACACATGTGGATGTCATAAAGATGGTTGAGGAGATTGAGGAAAAAACAGAGAAAATCAAGAAGCCGATACATGTTGCAATAATGGGATGTGCGGTCAATGGTCCAGGAGAAAGCAAAAAGGCAGACATAGGGATTGTTGGAGGGGTAGGAAATACTAACTTATTGTATAAAGACGGAAAAATAGTTGCAAAAGTGGAAAGGGACAAGATTGTGGATACTGTTCTTAAAGAAATAGATGCTCTGAATAAGGAATAATTCTAATTATTATTAAATTATGATAATCCTTATAAATAGACGAGTATAACTTATACTTGGGTGGAAATGAAAAAACTGTCTATTTTAGGCTCTACTGGAAGTATTGGAACTCAAACATTGGATATTGTTAAAAATAATCCTCATGAGTTTAAGATAGTTGGATTAACTGCAAATAAAAATATTGAATTATTAAAAAATCAAATTAATGAGTTTAAGCCAGAAGCAGTTGCGGTAATGGATAATGAGAAGGCTGATTTGTTAAAAGAGGATGTCGATATTAATGTTTATTCAGGAATTGATGGAATAATAAAAATTGCAGCTTTAGACGAAACAGATACTGTTGTTAATTCCCTTGTTGGTTCTATTGGTGTAAAGCCAACAGTTGAAGCAATTAGAAATAAAAAAAATATTGCTTTGGCAAATAAGGAAACTTTAGTTACCGCCGGTTCTATTGTCATGGAAGAAGTCAAGAAAAATGATGTTAATTTGATGCCAATTGATTCTGAGCACAGTGCAATATTTCAATGTATCAATGGAGAAAATATTAACGATATAAATAAAATAATCATTACTGCTTCTGGAGGACCTTTCAGAGACTATACAAAACAACAGTTAGAAAATGTATCAGTTGATGGTGCTTTAAATCATCCAACATGGAACATGGGCAATAAAATAACTATAGATAGTGCAACATTGATGAACAAAGGCTTTGAGGTCATTGAAGCGCACTGGTTATATGGTATTAGCTATAAGGATATTGAGGTTGTGACACATCCGCAAAGCATTATACATTCCCTGGTGGAGTTCAAAGACAACTCAACTGTAGCTCAGCTTTCATTGCCGGATATGAAAATGCCAATTCAGTATGCATTAAGCTATCCAAAAAGATTTGAATTAAATGTTAAAAAATTAAATCTTACAGAAGTAAAAAATCTAAGTTTTGAAAAACCTAATTTTGAGCTGTTTCCATGCTTAAAATATGCTTATGACGCCGGCAATATTGGAGGGACAATACCTGCTGTTCTTAATGCTGTTAACGAAGTAGCAGTTTATGCTTTTTTGGACAATAAAATTAAATTTTTAGATATTCCGAGATTAATTAAAACAATGATTGAAAAACACAATGTAATAAAAAATCCAGTATTAAATGAAATTTTAGAAATTGATAAAAAAATAAAAGAAGAAACTCAAAAAATAATTGAAAGTAAAATAGAAATTACAAATTAAAAATGAACTATGCAATCATTGTTGCTGGCGGCAAGGGCAAAAGGATGCACAAGAGGATTAACAAACTCTTTCTTTTATTGAACAAAGAGCCAATAATTTTCCATACATTAAATACATTCCAGAACTGTAAAAATATCGATAAAATAATTTTAGTTATCAGGCCTGAAGATAAGAATAAATTCCAATCAATAATAAAATCAAATAAATTCAATAAAGTGGAAAAGGTTGTTGATGGAGGCATTGAGAGGCAGGATTCTGTTTACAATGGAATAAAAGCAATAGATAAAGCGGGTAATGAAGATATAATATTAATCCATAATGCTGTTAATCCTTTTGTTGATGAAGCCACGATAAATAACTGCATAAGTGCAACAAAAAAATATGGTGCTGCAGTAGTTGGTTTTCCTGCAAAAGATACAATCAAGGTTGTTGATGATGGTTTTGTAAGACAGACTATTGACAGAAAGCTTCTGTGGCAGGTACAGACTCCGCAGGCAATGAAATATTTTCTTGCAAAAAAGGCTTTTGAAAGGGCTTACAAAGAAAAATTTTATGGGACTGATGATGTAAGCTTAGTTGAAAGGCTTGGCGGCAGTGTAAAGATTGTTTATTGCCCCAGGGAAAATATCAAAATTACTGATCCTTATGATCTGGCTTATGCAAATAAACTGACTAATGCCTCAAGAGTGGGTATTGGGCAGGATTCACATAAATTTTCCAGTAATAAAAATAAAAAATTAATATTGGGAGGATTTAAAATAGAAAATGAAACTGGTTTTGATGCTAACTCAGATGGGGATGTAATTTTGCATGCTTTATTTAATGCACTAAGCACAGCTATTGGTAGTAAATCATTGGGTTTTTATGCAGATAGGATGTATAAAAAAGGAATAACCGACAGCAAAAAATATTTGGAATTTATTCTTAACAAAGTCAAAGAAAGGAATTATAAAATAAGTAATGTGGCAATAATGCTGGAAGGCAAAAAACCAAATATTGATAAACACATTGATAAAATCAAATCATCACTCTCAAAAATACTTAAAATAAAGAAAGAAAACATTGGCATAGCAGCAACATCTGGAGACGAATTAACTGAGTTTGGGAAAGGAAAGGGGATGCAGTGTTTTGTTGTTGCGGCTATAAAATAGAAAAAAATTAAAAACCAGGATAATTTAATTATTTTTAAAATGGAAGGGGGTATTGAACTGCAACTTTACGTTGCTACATCATCATTCTCTGATACACAGCAGTATTTAGATAGTGAGCTTCTATTGGCAACAATCAATG
>PVBE011082679.1_pt1 | contig 27501 bp, 20 predicted proteins | sample 1631181 | NCBI WGS metagenome assembly PVBE01 (sample SAMN08397723, study PRJNA350692) | Marine metagenome, whole genome shotgun sequencing project. | isolation source: water | place: Pacific Ocean | collected 2012-04
AGGAGCCAGCGCAAGGCGCATACCGGGCTGGCCTGGTAGCCCGTAGCCCGGAGCCTGAAGCCCTGGTCACGAAACCTCCGCACCACGAGGCGATTGCGAATCACGAACTGTGATTTAGAGTATCCACTCGGTGGAGTGACCGGCCTTCTCCAGCATCTGGCGCGCGTGGCGGTTGGCGTCATTGCGCAGCTTCTCCTCGTCCAGGCCCACCACCATGCCGTCCTCCACCACCACCTTGCCGTTGACGATGGTGGTGTCCACCTGGTGGCTCATGCCGGAGAAGACCACCGCTGCCAGCGGATCGGCCAGGGCGCCGGCGTAGTCCAGGCGGTCCATCTCCACCATGCAGAGGTCCGCGGCCATGCCCTTCTCCAGGGTGCCGATCTCGCCCTCCCAGCCGAGCACCCGGGCGCCGCCGCGGGTGGCCACGCTCACCACCTGGTCGGCGGTGATGGCCGCGGCCCCGCCCAGCACGCGGTGGATCATCAGGCAGGAGCGAAGCTCGCCCATCATGTCCGAGGTGTCGTTGGAGGCGCTGCCGTCCACGGCCAGGCCCACGGGGATGTCGGTGGCCAGCATCTCGGGCACCCGGGCGATGCCCGAGCCGAGGCGCATGTTGGAGGACGGACAGTGGGCCACGCCGGTTTTGGTCTCGGCCAGCAGCGCCATCTCGGCGTCGTCGAAGTGGATCCCGTGGGCGTACCACACGTCGGGGCCGATCCAGTCCAGCCGCTCCATGAGGCCCAGGGGCCGGCAGCCATGGTTCTCCAGGCAGTAGGCCTCCTCGTCCCTGGTCTCGGCCAGGTGGGTGTGCAGGCGCACGCCCTGGTGCTGGCGGGCCAGCTGCGCGGTCTCCTTCATCAGCCCCTCGGTCACCGAAAACGGCGAGCAGGGGGCCAGGGCCAGGCGCCGCATGGAGAAGGGCGACGGGTCGTGGTACTTGCCGATGAGCTCCTCGCTGGCGGCCAGGATCTGGTCCGAGGTCTGCACCACAGAGTCCGGCGGCAGCCCGCCGTCTTTCTTGCTCCGGGACATGCTGCCCCGGGTGGCGCAAAAGCGGATGCCCAGCTCCTCGGCCGCCTCGAACTGGATGCCGATGAGGTCGGCGTCGATGCCCCGGGGGAAGACGTAGTGGTGGTCCGTGGTGGCGGTGCAGCCGGTCTTGAGCAGCTCGGCGCAGGCCAGCCGGGTGGAGGTGGCGATGACCTCGTCATCCAGGTGGCGCCAGATCTCGTAGAGGGTCACCAGCCAGTCGAACAGCTCCACGTCCTGCACCGCGGGGATGTTGCGCTGCAGGGTCTGGTACATGTGGTGGTGCGTGTTGACCATGCCCGGCATGACCAGCTTGGTGGAGGCGTCCAGCACCCGGGCGTCGCCGGCGGGCAGCCCCTCGCCGATGTCGGCCACGCGGCCGCCGTCCACGAGCAGGTCCACGCCCCGTTGCCGCGGCGCGCCGGGCACGCCAGTGGCCAGGTGATAGATGTTGCGCAGGAGGATCCGGTCAGACATGGGCGCCTCGCTTGAAGGTGGTTGTTTAATTGTAGGGGGCAGGACGGGGGGCGGCTAGCATGCAGCTTTCAGCGGTCGGCGCGGGCAGAGCGCGGCATCGGCTGAGTGCTGACCGCTGACCGCCGAGCGCTTGTTCAGTCGACGTACTTGTCCTTGAAGAGCTCCTGGCCCTTGTCGCTGAGCTTGTAGAAGCTGGAGCTGCCCTCCTTGTGGTCCACCACGATGCTCTCGGGCTTGCTGCGCCGGATGTAGCGCGCCACGTTGGGGGGCTCGAGGCTCACCGGGGAGCGGGCCATGATCATGCGGGCCATGTCGGCCGGCCGCAGGGGCCCGATGTCTTCCAGCTCGGCGACACCCAGGGCCCAGATGATGCGGGCCAGGTAGGTGCTGCCGTTGATGGCGTCGTCCACCTTCAACGCCGCCACGTGCTCGGACTTGGACTTGTCGCCCACCATCTCGCGGCGCTTGACGGCGGGGCGCTTGGGCGCCGGCTTTGCCTCGGGCTCGGGCTCGGGCTCCTCCACCTTCTCGGGCTCGGGCTCCTCCACCTTCTCGGGCTCGGGCTCCTCCACCTTCTCGGGCTCGGGCTCCTCCACCTTCTGGTCGGGCACCGGCTCGGGGTCGGGCTCGGGGGGCGGGGCCGGGACGGGGTATGCCTCCATGGGGGACACCGCTCCCTGGTAGTAGTCCTCCTCCTGGTCCAGGCCACCGAGGCGCTGCAGAATGGACGTCGCCACGGGCGGGGCCCCCAGCGACTCGGCCAGGCCTGCCGCCACCTGGAACGTGACCTTGACTCTCTCCTGCACCGACTTGAGCATACCGAATAGCATAACCCTCTCCTTGGTCGTCTATGTACGCACCGCAAAGGACCGCGTGGGCGCGGGACTCAGAAGCCGAATCCGCGCGCACAGTTCCGTATGCTGGTTTATTTGGACGCCCTGCGTCAAGGGGATATTTTCGGCTTTATCCCGCAAGGGTTCCGCTGGAACCCGCGGACCGAAATTAGCCAAAGTCCAAAGTTAACCTGGATACTCAGCGGATCATTCACACAGCTCCGTGAGCACGCCGAAGGTAGACTTGGGGTGGATGAATGCGATGGCCTTGTCGTGGGCTCCCTTGCGGGGGGTCTGGTCGATGAGCCGCGCCCCCCTGGCGGCGAGGTTGTCCAGGGTCTGCTGGAGGTCCTCCACGTCGTAAGCCAGGTGGTGGATCCCCTCGCCCTTTTTGGCCAGGTGCTTGGCGACGGGGCTGTCGTCCGAGGTGGGCTCCAGCAGCTCGATGGCCGCCTCGCCCACGCGGAAGATGGCCACCCGGACGCGCTGGTCCTCCACCACCTCGGTGCCGACGTATTCCAGGCCCATGACGTCGCGGTAAAAGGCCACCTGCTGCTGCAGGTCGCGGACCGCGATGCCGATGTGGGATATCTTGCGGATGCTCACGGGTCACCTCCTTGTGCGACATTAGAATAGATTGACAAAAGCAGAAATGTGAACACGAATGTATTGGATGAACGATGACGACCTCCACAACGTCCTGGCCGCATTCGTGGAGCAGGCTCGCGTCCGCGCCACGCGCCTGGCCGGAGACCCCGAGCAGGAGACGGCGTGCCACTTCTGTGGTGGTCCCTTGCCCCTGTGGGAGCACCTGATGGTGCTGCAGCTCACCGGGGTGGCGGCCCACGCCGAGTGCCCGGCCGAGGCCCTGGAGGCCAAGCTCAAGGAGGTGGGCCCGGTGGACGAGTTCCCCTATGAGGAGTTCTCCCGGGCCGTGGACCAGCGCCTGGAGCAGGAGCGATCCGACGCCTGCAGCGGCACCATCGAGATCTGACTCCCAGAGGACAAAAGATGTACGACCGAGTTGAAGCGGAGAGACGCCTCGCCGCCCACGGCCAGCAGCACGTGATGCGCTGGTTCGACGAGCTGGACCCCGAGGGCCAGCAGCGGCTGCTGGGCCAGATCGCGGCCCTGGACCTGGAGTGGCTGGAGAGGGTGCAAAGCAGCGACGTGGACGCCCACGAGCGCGGCGAGATCGCCCCGTGCCAGGACGTGGTGCGCGCCGGCGACCCCCAAGAGGCCGACGCCCGGGCCGCGGGTGATGAGGCCCTCAGCGCGGGCCGCGTGGGCGCGCTGGTGGTGGCCGGAGGCCAGGGCTCGCGCCTCGGCTTCGACGGCCCCAAGGGGGCCTACCCCATCGGCGCGGTGAGCGGCGCCACGCTGTTTCAGCTCCACGCCGAGCGGCTGCTGGCCGCGGGCCGGCGGTACGGCCGCCAGCCGTCGCTGTACCTGATGACCAGCGAGACGAACCACCAGGCGACGGTGGATCTATTCGAGGACAACGACCTGTTCGGCCTGCCCGCCGACCGGGTGCTCATCTTCCAGCAGGGCATGGCTCCGGCCGTGGACACCGACGGCAAGCTGCTGCTCAAGGCCAAAGACCGCCTGGTCATGGCGCCCAACGGCAACGGCGGCACCTTCGCCGCCCTGCGCGACGGCGGGGCCTTCGACCACATGGCCCGCTGCGGGGTGGACGTGCTGGCTTACATCCACGTGGACAACCCGCTGGCGCCCACCTGCGATCCCCTCTTCGTCGGGCACCACCTGCTGCGGGGCAGCCAGTTCTCCTGCAAGGCGATCCCCAAGACCGGGCCCGCCGAGAAGGTGGGCAGCTTCGCCATGGTCGACGGGCGGCTCTGCATCGTGGAGTACACCGAGCTTCCCCAAGAGCTGGCCGAGGCCCGGGGGGACGACGGCGAGCTGCTCTTTGGCGCCAGCAATCCCGGGCTCTACCTCTGGAGCGCGGAGTTCGCCGCGGCCCAGGCGGCGCGCGCCGACCTGCCCTTCCACCGCGCGTTCAAGAAGATCAAGCACATGGACGACCAGGGCGCCCTGGTCAAGCCGGACAGCCCCTGCGGCTACAAGTTCGAGGCCTTCGCCATGGACACCCTGGCCGACGCGGAGACCACCATGCTGCTGCTGCTGCCCGACCGTGACACGGAGTTCGCGCCGGTGAAGAACGCCAGCGGCGTGGACAGCCCCGAGTCGGCCCGCCGGCTGATGAGCGAGCTGTACGGTGAGTGGATCGTCAAGGCCGGAGGGCGCGTCGAAAACGCCGAGGCTCAGATCGAGATCAGCCCGCTGTTCGCCCAGGACGCGGCGGAGCTCGCGGTGCGGCTGCCGGCCGGCTTCGCCGTGACCGACGACACCTGTATGGGCTGAGCGGAGGCCCGGTGATGCAGTACGACATGCCGCTGTACCGTCCACCCAGCGAGGCCCGCTCGCTGATCGTCCAGGTGGCCCTGGGCTGCTCCCACAACCGCTGCTCGTTCTGCAGCATGTACCAGCAGAAGCGCTTCCGGCCGCGCCCCCCCGAGGAGGTGCGGCGCGACATCGTCGAGGCGGCCCGTACCATGGGCCCGGACGTGCCGCGGGTATTTTTGGCCGACGGCGACGCCATGTGCCTCTCGCCGCGGCGGCTGTCGCAGATCCTCGGCTGGCTCAACGAGCACCTGCCAGGCCTCGAGCGAGTGGGCGTCTACGCCAACGCCCGGGACGTGCTGCGCAAGACCCCCGAGGAGCTGCGCGCCCTGCGCCAGCAGAAGCTCGGCATCCTCTACATGGGCCTCGAGAGCGGCGACGACGTGACCCTGGAGAATATCTGCAAGGGCGCCACCGCCGACGAGATCGTGCGGGCCGTGCGTAAGGCTCAGGACGCCGGCTTCACCGTGTCGGTCATGGTGCTCATCGGCCTGGCCGGTCAGGAGCGCAGCCTGATCCACGCCCGGGCCTCGGCCGAGGCGGTGACCCGCATGGCCCCGGCCTACACCGCCCTGCTGACCTACACCCCGGTGGCCGGCTCGCCCCTGTTCGAGCGCATCCGCGCCGGCGATGTCACCCTGCCCGATCCGGAAGAGTCGCTGGCCGAGATCCGCGCCTTCGTGGCGGGCCTCGGCGACTTCGAGACCTACTTCACCTGCAACCACGCCAGCAACTATCTGCCCCTGCGGGGGCACCTGCCCGGAGCGCGGCAGGGGCTGTTGGAGGCGCTGGACGCGGCACTGGATGGGAAGATCGCGTTGAAGCCGGAGTTCTTGCGCGGGCTTTGACCCACGCTACCCATTTTTTTTCAGCGCCACCACCGGCACCGGCTGGGTGATGCCCGGTACGCGCAGGTCCCCCACCTGATCGACGCATGAGCCTCGTGGGGCGAAGGAGGCCAGCTTCGGCGTGGCGAGGATCTGGCCGGGGTCCGCCACGTCGCACAGCCGGGCGGCGAGGTTGACCGCTCCACCGATGTAGTCGTCTCCTTCCAGGATCAGCACCGGGCCGCCCGCCAGGCCTCCATGCAACTTCAGCGGCAGGTTCCGCTTGGCGAGCTCTCCGTCCAGCTCCAGCACGGCCTGCACCAGCAGCTCGGGATCCACCGAGACCACCATGCAGCCGTCGCCGAGCCACTTGGCGATGCGCACGGCAAAGTCCGTGGCGCACTGGCGCGTCACGATCCGAAAGGCTGTGACCACCTCCATGGATCGGGCGTCTCCCTCGGTGTCCGTGTAGCGGGTGAAGCCGCTGAGGTCCAGGAACCCGAAGTACCGTTCTACGCGCATGGCGACATGATACACCAACGGGAGCGCGGAACGCGGAGAGTAGAGGCGCATCCCCTCATCGCCTCACCGGTCACATATTATTGTTCGGCGCCCCGCCGGTGCCTCGCACGCCGTTGGCCAGGAAGTTGACGAAGCGTGACTTGAGCGTGTCGGACAGCAGGGCGCGGCGCACCGGCGGCATGCGGAGCACGGCGCCGGAGAGGCGGTTGAGCAGCAGCATGTGCAGCCCGTCCTCCTCCTCGAACATCAGGTTCTGCAGGCGGTCGTGCTCCAGGGCCATGGAGATGATGCGCTCCAGGGTGCCCTCGGGGGTCAGCACGCGCTCGCCGCGTCGCTTCATGGTCAACGCCTGCTTGCGGCAGGCTGGCTTGCACACGCCGCAGCCGAGGCAGACGCTCTCATCGATCTTGCCGTACATGCGCGCCTTGCGCTTGATCTGGGGCGGCAGGGTGTGGATCTGGATCGCCTGGATCGGGCAGCGGCGGGCGCAGCGCCCGCAGCCGGTGCAGCTGCTGGACTCGATGTCGGCGATGTAGGCGCTGGTCTTGACCGCGTTGGTCAGGCCGTAGCGGTTGATGGCCTGCAGCTGGCCGCAGCAGCAACCGCAGCAGCTGCAGATGTAGGTCACCCGGCGCTGGACGTTGTCCGCGATGTAGACCAGGCCCTCCTCGCGGGACTGCTCGAGGATCTCCAGCGCCTGGGAGGTGTCCAGGGCCTTGCCCTGGCTGTGGCGGGTAACGTAGTCCGCGCCGATGTTGAGGCTCATGCAGTTTTCCATGGGCTTGTCGCAGGGGTGGCCCAGGTGCTCGGACTTGTGGCGGCAGTAGCAGAGGGTGACCGCGATGGAGCGGGCGTCGCGCACGACGTCCGCGGCCCGGTCGTGTGTGAGCAGCTCGGCCATGTCGTCGGGCTCCAGGGTCTGCTCGTGGGCCAGGGTGCGGCCGATGGTGGTGTCCGTACCCATGATCTGGTCGAGGAACGGCTCGCCCTTCTGGAAGAAGCCATCGAACACCTCGGACAGCGCCTTCTGGTCCAGGTCCTGGCGGCGGCGCATGAGCGTGAACTCCACGAAGCCCACCACGGGCGGGGCCACGCAGTAGTACATGCGGTCCTTCTTCGGGTTGTGCAGGTCGAGGATCAGCCCCTTGTCCGCCATGCGCTCCAGCATGCCGGTGAGCTTGGCCTCGTTACGGCCCATGCGGCGGGCGATGGAGCGCGCGGTGCGGGGCCGCAGGGGCATCTTCGAGACCACCTCGGCCTCCTCCGGCGTGAAGATCAGCTCCAGCACCGAGCGGCTCAGCTCGGTGTCGGGGTAGCCGGTGTGGACCTTGTCGATCTTGACCTGCAGGTCGCGGTAGGCCTTGTGGTGGCTATGGTGTCCCATGGGAGAGCGCTCCTCGGTTGGGGTGGTCGGTCTCGGTAATCGGTCTTTCGGATCAGCGGCGGCGGAGCCGCAGGGCCAGGCCCAGGAGGGCCAACAGCCAGAGGCCGCCGGGCGCAGGGGACGCGCCGGCGCTGCAGGTGCAGCCCTGGTCGTCGTCCCGCTTCTGGGAGGTCCAGGCGTCCCCCGACGCCTTGCTCTTGTCCGGGCCGGTCTTCCAGTCGGCGTCGCCTCCCTGCTCGGGCGGCGGCGGCGGCATGTCACCCGGCGGGGGCGGCATGTCACCCATCGGCGTGCCCTGCTCTGGCGGCGGCATATCCCCCGGCGGCGGCGGCATGTCCCCCGGCGGCGGCGGCGGCTTGCCGTCGGTGGGCGGCGGCGGCGGTTTGCCGTCGGTGGGCGGCGCCCGTCCGTCACCCGGCGGGGGCGGCGGGCCCACCTCCGGCGGTGGCGGGCCGACCTCGGGCGCGCCGAACTCGGGCGGGGTGGGGTAGCCCCCCTCGGTGGGCGGCGCGGAGAACTCGGGCGGGGTGGGGTAGCCCCCCTCCGGCGGCGGCGGCGCGCCCCCGTCCGGATCGCAGGACATGGGGTACTTGCCGCCTGGATCGGGCTTGCCGCTGGTGCCGCAAGCGTAGTGCTTCAGCGTGCTGTTCCAGCCGCACTTGCCCGCCCCGGCGCAGACGCCCATGTGGGCGAAGCCGTTTTTGCAGAAGCCGACCATGTTCGCCTCACAGCAGCCCCACTTCATCTCGGCGGTGCAGGGCACCGGCTTGCCGTTCTCCTTGACCTGGTTGCCACCGTCCCAGCTGACGGCCCGGGTGGTGACGCCGTAGCTCACCTCGTCGGGTACGCAGGCGCTCAGGGCCAGGACGCCCAGGGCAAGGGTTGCCAGGGGGTTACGCATGGCCTGACCTCCGTCGGCGGCTGATCACCAGGCCCAGGGCCAGCAGCAACAGCGGCCAGGCCGAGGCCGGCCCCGATGCCGTGGAGCACTCGCAGCCGGTCTCGTCGCGCTTGTTGGTGTTGGGCGGGATGTAGGCGTCTGCCCCCGGCACCTTGACGCAGACCCCGGAGAGACACTTGAGCCCCTGGTTGCATGTGTTGTTGCCGTAGCAGGGGCCGCCCTCGGTGCCGATGGGCTTGCCCTTGTCCTGCTTCGAGGCATCGTCGGAGGGGCCGGGGCCGTCGGAGGGCGGCTTCTTGGCGTCGTCCTTTGGCTTGCCGTCGGTGGGCGGCTTGGGGCCGTCGGTGGGCGGCTTGGGGCCGTCGCTCACTGGCGGCGGCAGCCCGTCACCCACGGGCGGCGGCGGCCCGTCACCCACGGGCGGAGGGGAGCCGTCACCCACGGGCGGCGGCGGTCCGTCACCCACGGGCGGAGGGGCGCCGTCGCCCACCGGCGGCGGCGTGCCGATGTCGGGCAGATAGGCCGTGCAGCTTTTGGGGAACTTGCCCGCGGGGTCCGAGCCCCCGGACGTGCCGCAGCCGTACTTCTTCTGAGACATGTTCCAGCCGCACTTGGGCTTGCCCGTGCAGCTGGTGGTGGTCATCTGGCCGCTCTTGCAGTAGTCCAGCTGATCGCCGCGGCAGCAGCCCACCACCGTCAGCTTGTAGCAGTTGGACACCACCCCGCCGTCACCCGGCGGCGGAGGCCCGTCACCCACCGGCGGCGGTGGAGACGCGTCGCCCAGGGGAGGCGGGGTCGGCCCGTCACCCGTCGGAGGAGGAGGAGACCCGTCGCCCACCGGCGGCGGCGTCTGCCCGTCACCCGGAGGCACGGCCCCGTCGCCCACTGGCGGCGGCGTGCCGATGTCGGGCAGGTAGGCCGTGCAGCTCTTGGGGAACTTGCCCCCGGGGTCCGAGCCCCCGGACGTACCGCAGCCGTACTTTTTCTGGGCGTTGTTCCAGCCGCACTTGGGCTTGCCCGAGCAGCTGGCGGTGGTCATCTGGCCGTTCTTGCAGTAGTCCAGCTGGTCGCCGCGGCAGCAGCCCACCGCCGTCAGCTTGTAACAGTTGGACACCACCCCGCCGTCACCCGGCGGCGGCGGACCATCACCCACGGGCGGCGGCGAGCCGTCACCCACGGGCGGCGGCAGCGGACCGTCACCCACGGGCGGCGGCGGGCCGTCACCCACGGGCGGCTTCGGTCCGTCACCCACCGGCGGCGGCGGCGGCCCGTCGCCCACCGGCGGCGGCGGTCCGTCACCGATGGGCGCGCCGCTGTCGGGCAGATAGGAGGTGCAGCTCTTGGGGAACTTGCCCGCGGGGTCCGCTCCCCCGGACGTGCCGCAGCCGTACTTTTTCTGGGCCTTGTTCCAGCCGCAGGACGGCTTGTTCTTACAGTCCGTGGTCCGGATATTGCCGTTGTCGCAGTAGTCCAGCATCTTGTTGTTGCAGCAGCCCTGGGGCGGGATCTTGCCGCAGGTGCCGCCGCCGCCGCCGTCCGGTGGCGGCACGCCCCCCTCGGGGGGAGGCGGTGGAGGTCCGCCGTCCGTGGGGCCGCCGCCGCAAGTCTTCTGGTGGGTGCCGCTGGGATCGGAGCCGCCGGACGTGCCGCAGGCGTATTTACCCTGGGACGCGTTCCAGCCGCAGGACGGCTTGTTCTTGCAGTCCGTGGACCGCATGTTGCCGTTGTCGCACCAGTCGAGCACGCTGCCGCGGCAGCAGCCCTTGGTCGGGAGGGTGCCGCAGCCAGGGCCGGTTCCACCCCCCTCGGGGGCGCCGAACTCGGGCGGCGGCGGGTAGCTGGGGCCGTCGGCGGGCGGCGGCGTGCCGCCGTCGGGGTCGCAGGACATGGGTTTCTGGCCGCTGGGATCGGGGTTGCCGCTGGTGCCGCAGGCGTAGTGCTTCAGCGCGGCGCTCCAGCCGCAGCTCGGGTTACCGCCGCAGCTGGCCACGTGGTAGTAGCCGTTTTTGCAGAAGCCGACGGTGTTGCCCATGCAGCACCCCGCGCCTATGGACGCGTTACACGCGACCTTCTTGCCGTTCTCCAGATACGGCGTGCCGCCGTCCCAGTTGATGTGGGCCACCCGGGACGCGTAGTCGACGTCCTCGACGCAGCCGGACAGCGCCAGGCAGGCCAGACAGAATGCGAGACTCCAGGATACAGATGGGGACCTCATCAATACTCCTTGGTGGGTGCGTTACTTGCGGCGCCTCAGGCGAACCAGGATCAGCCCCAGCAGCAGCAGGGGCCAGGTGGGCGGGGACGAGACCGAGGAGGTGCTGCACTCACAGCCGGTCTCCTCGTCCACGATGCCGCCGCCGGCGTCCTTCTGCGCGCCGCCCTCGGTGGTGGGCACCTTGACGCAGACCTTGGAGTAGCACTTGAGCCCCGGGTTGCAGGTGCCGTTGCCGTAGCAAGGGCCGCCCTCGGTGCCGGACGCGCTGGCGTCTGCCTTGGGGCCGGTCCCCTCCTTGGGTGGGAGGTTGTCCTTGGTCACCGGGCCGTCAACCGGCGGCTTGGGGCCATCCTTGGGAGGCTTGGGGCCGTCAACCGGAGGCTTGGGGCCGTCGGTGGGAGGCTTGGGGCCGTCGACCGGAGGCTTGGGGCCGTCGGTGGGAGGCTTGGGGCCGTCGGTGGGAGGCTTGGGGCCGTCCTTGGGCGGCGGGAGGCCGTCCTGCGGCGGCTTGACGGGCCCATCCGGAGGCTTGGGGCCATCCTTGGGCGGAGGCTTGGGGCCGTCCTTGGGTGGCGGCGGGCCGTCCGGGATCTTCGGGCCGTCCTTTTTGGTGCCGCCGTCCACGGGCGCGAGGTAGGCCGCGCAGGACTTGGGGAACTTGCCGCTGGGGTCCTTGCCGCCGGACGTGCCGCAGGTGTACTTTTTGGCCGACGCGCTCCAGCCGCAGGACGGCTTGCTCTGGCAGCTCATGGAGGCCTTCTTGCTGTTTTGGCAGTAGTCGAGCATATGCCCCTGGCAGCAGCCCTCGGGGGGCAACTTGCCGCAGCCAGGCCCAGGGCCGCCGCCGCCGTCCTTGAGCGGTGGCGGCTTGCCGCCGTCGCCGGGGGGAGGTCCGGGGCCGTCGCCCGGGCCGCCGTCGCCGGCCTGGAGGTAACTCTTGCAGTCCTTGGGGTACTGGCCGCTCGGGTCCTTGCCGCCCGAGGTGCCGCAGGCGTACTTTTTCTTGGTCGGATCCCAGCCGCACTTGGGGCTGCCGGTGCAGTCCTTGTTTAGCTTGGCGCCGCCGGCGCAGTAGTCGAGCTGGTTGCCGCCGCAGCAGCCCTGGGCCGGCAGCTTGCCGCAGCCGGGGCCGGGACCGCCGCCGTCGCCGGAGGGGTTGCTGCTGTCGGGACCGGTGGACCCGCCGTCAGAGGAGGAGAGGTAGGCCTTGCAGTTGATGGGGAACTTGCCGGCCGGGTCCTTGCCGCCGGACGTACCGCAGCCGTACTTTTTCTTGGCGGCGTCCCAGCCGCACTTGGGGTTGCCGGCGCAGTCCTGGCTCTGCTTTTTCCCGCTCTGGCAGAAGTCGAGCATGTTGCCGCCGCAGCAGCCCTCGGGGGGCAGCTTGCCGCACTTTTGCGGGCCGGGGCCGGTGCCGCCGTCGCCGACGACGGGCGCCGCGTCCTGCTTGGTGATGTAGTTGGAGCAGTCCCTGGGGTACTTCTTGCTCGGGTCCGACTTGGTGTTGGTGCCGCAGGCGTACTTGGCGCCGTCCCAGCCACACTGCTTGCCCTTGGCGGTGCAGTCGTCGAAGCTCTGCTGGCTACTCTTGCAGAACTTGAGCATCCCGCCGTCGCAGCAGCCCTGGGTCGGCAACTTGCCGCAGCTTTGGACGTAGGAGTCGTGGGCGCTGCCGCCGCCGTCGATGGGCTGGTACCCGCCCGCGGTCCCGCAGGCGTAGTGGTTGAGCGCCGCGCTCCAGCCACACTTGGGCTTGCTGGCGCAGCTGGCCTCGTAGAGGTAGCCGTTCTTGCAAAACTCCAGGGTCCCCTTCTCGCAGCCGCCGTACTTGTCGGTCGCCAGGCAGGAGACCTTCTTGCCGTTTTCGTAAACCACCACGCCGCCGTCGAAGTTGACGTTGAGCGTCTTGCTGCCGAAGAGGTCGGCGTCGTCCAGAGGCGAGCATGCCCCGAGGATCAGCAACACCCCGGCCGTAACAGAAAACGTGGCTACCGTACGAGGAGACATTGGAACTCCTTGGCGAGACCTCGAGGCCTGTGCTGTCGTGTCAAAAACAGGCCGAACCCTCGCGTTTCATGGATGGAAACCGTTACTTCAATAATAATAGTGTAAAGTCTAACAGAAATGGCCCCGGGCGAACAGCATCAGCGCAGGTGGTTGGCCCCGTCGGAGAGGATCTTCGCGGCCCTGGCCGCGGCCCTCCTGCTGGCCACCGCCCTGCCTTTTTTAAACCAGGCCCTGCACATCGACGATCAGGTGTTCCTCATGGGGGCCGACATCGTGGCGCGCACCCCCCTGCGCCCCCACGCGGCCACCGTGGATCTCTTCGGCGAGCAGATCCCCTGGATCCGCGCCAACCAGCACCCGCCGGCGCTGCCCTACTACATGGCCCTGGTGCGGGGGATCAGCGGCGCCAGCGAGCCGGCGCTGCACCTGTGGATGCTGCCCTTCCTGGCGCTGCTGCTGCTGGCCACCTGGATGCTGGCGCGAGAGCTGTCGGTGCACCCCGGCTGGGCCACCCTGGCCGTGGCCTGCGCCGCGCCGGTGGTGGTCTCCAGCCACACGCTGATGACCGACGTGCCCCTGGCGGCGCTGTTTCACGCCTCGCTCTGGGCCCTGCTGCGGGCGCACCGCACCCGCCGCCCGGGCTGGATCCTGGCCGCGGTGCTGCTCTGCGCCGCCACCTGGTTCATGCAGTACCGGGGTTTTTTGCTGCTGCTGGTGGGCCCGGCGCTGCTGCTGGAGCTACGCCCCGGAGAGGATCCCCCCCGGCGCCGATGGCTGGTGCCGGCCCTGGTGCTGGGCAGCGTGCCGGCGCTGTTTCTGGCCTGGTGCGGCTGGAACCTCTGGGAGATGGGCAAGGTCCATTTCTTCGACGCCTCGGGCATGATCGACTACGGCGTGGAGCGGCTGGCTCTGTCCACCACCGCCATGCTGGCCTACGCCGGCGGCACCGTGGGTCCCCTGGCCCTGGTGGCGCTGTGGACCCTGCGGTCGAGGCCGCGGGCCCTGGCCGCGCTGGCGGCCGTCAGCGCCGTGGCGGCGGCGGTGCTGCCGATGCTGATGCCTCACCAGACGCCCGGGCCGCGGCTGGCCGGCGCCGCGCTGGCCTTCCTCGGGGCGCTGCTTTTGGGGGGCTGCGCCCTCTGCGCCTGGCTCCCCCCGACCCCGGACAAAGACGCGGGCGACGGCCACGACCCGCTGCGGCTCGGCGGCCGGCTGCTGGCCGCGGTGGTGCTCGGGCTGCTGGCCGTGCAGTGCGTGGTCTCGCTCTTCGCCTGCGCGCGCATGCTGCTGCTGGTGCTGCCCCTGGCTTTCGTGGCGCTGCTGCGGGCCGCGCCGGCGGATACGGCCGGGCGCCGCCTGCTGGGCGCCTGCCTGGCGCTGAACCTGCTGCTGGCCCTGGCCTACTCCCGGGCCGACTCGGCCCACGCCGCCGCCTACCGCGACGTGGCCGTCCCCCTGGCCCGGCTCACCGTCGAGGGTGGAGGCAAGGGCTGGTTTCAGGGCGAGTGGGGCATGCGCAACTACCTCGAGGCCCGGGGCCTGACCTACCTGCGCGGCAACGATCCGAGGCCGCGCAAGGGCGACCACGTGGTGATCCCGAAGCTCAACTGCCCCTCGCCGGTGCACCCCGAGCTGAAGAAGCGCCTGGGCCAGCCTCGCACCCTCGCCGTGCCCGGCCGCAGCGTCATGCGCCTGATGGACCCCTCCCTGGGCGCGGGCTACTACACCGACGGCTACGGCGTGCTGCCCATGGCCTTTTCGTCCGGCGCCCGGCCCTACGACACGCTGACCATCTATCCGGTGATCCGGTAGCGCTAAGCGGCCGATCGCAAATCGGTGATCACCACGCCATCGCTTTAGTTACGAAGGGCTTCAGGCTACAGGCTGCAGGCTGCAAGGTTAGCTTTCGTCAGCTTGGAGTCATCGGACATGCGTCGCTCTCACACCAGGGCGCTCCTCCCGGGCCGCAGGTAGCGGCGTCAGCGGACGCTGTCGGCAGGAAGCCAGCGTATGGCACACGCGACGCCAGCCTTGTAGCCGGGAGCCCGAAGCCCGGAGCCATGATTTCCGGTCCCTTCAGGGTGAGGTGACCACCGAATCACAAACTGTGGGTTAGCCCGCGGCGGCTACGGGTCCATGTGGCAACGGCAGCCCTTGCCGTCGGGCTTGACGCCGTCCTCGACCCACAGGGGGGGGGCCCTCGTCCCCCGAGTGGCGGATGCCGCAGCCACGGCACCGCTGCTGGCAGGCCTCCACGCACGCCTTGCCCCAGCGGCCCTTCTTGCCGCAACAGGCCGGCAGCAGCTCGCAGACGCAGTCCTCGCACTTGCACCCGGCGCAGCCCGCCTTGAGGCGGATCCTGCACCCGTCGCAGTCCTTGCACTTGGTCACCGTGGAGATGTGCTCCAGGCCTGGCTTGCGCCCGCAGCCGCCGCACTGATCCTTGCAGACCGCCACGCACTTCTTGTTCCACTTTTTTCCCGGCTGGCAGCAGGCCGGGCGTCGCTTGCAGACGCAGGCCTCGCAGCGGGCGTCGGGGCACCCGTGGCCGGCCATCTCCTGGCAGCCGTTGCAGCGGCCGCAGTCCGCCTCGCAGACGGTGCAGTCCTCGCCCCTGGCCCGGTCGCACTTCTTGTCGCCGCAGCGCCAGCCCAGCTCGGCGGGGCGTTGCGGGATCACGAGCTCGTCGTCCGGTTCGTCGTCACGCGGGCAGCCGGAAGCGAGGATCACCATCGCCGCCATCAGCGGCCAGTACCACCCACCAGTCGAACCACACACGACCAAGGCAAACACCGTCCTCGCGCCGCCTCGCTGCGACGCCACCGGCAATGCTAGCACGTCGCGGGTGAGCTGCTACTCGCCAACGGCGCGCACGGCGTCCTTGAGCGCCTCGGCCACGCGGTCCAGGTCGGCCTTGTTCAGCTGGGGGTAGATCGGCAGGTGCAGGATCTGCTCGGCGGCGCGCTGGGTGTGGGGGCAGGGGGAGCTGTCCGGGCCGGTGAACATCTCCAGGGCGGAGCAGTCCCGCATGAAGCCGAGGTCGACGTCCACGCCGCGCTGCTGCAGCTCGTGGGCCAGGTCCTCGCGTCGGTGGTGGTAGATCGGGAAGCTGACGAAGACGCTGCCCTCGCGCATGGGGCAGAGGGTGAAGCCCCCGGCGCCGCGCAGCAGCCGGCGCAGGTACCAGCCGTTGCGCGTGCGGCCGCGGTTGTTGGCCTCGAAGCGCTCCAGCTGCACCATGCCCACGGCCACCATGCCGTCCGAGGGGCAGGGGGCGTCCTCGATGTCGGTCAGCGGCATCACCGGCTCGCCCATGATCTTGTGCACCGGGTCGAGGCCCACGCGCTCGGCGAAGCGCAGGGCGGGGAAGAGCCCCAGGGTGAAGGCGAGCGGCCGGGTGACCATGGTCAGGCCGGTGGAGTGGGCGGCCAGATACAGGGTCTGCGCCGCCCCCACCCGCGGGTGCTGGCTGGCCAGGTCGGCCACCCGCGCGGCGATGTCGGCGTCGGCCGAGGCCGCCGCCCCGCCGGCCATCAGGGTGAAGTTCTTGGTCACGCCGAAGGTGAACAGCGCGCCGCGGCCGAAGGTGCCCACGGGCCGCCCCTTGTAGGTGGCGCCGATGGCCTGGGCGCAGTCCTCGATGAGGGTCACCTCCCGGCGCTGGCAGATCTCGCGCAGGGTGTCCATCTCGGCCGGGTTGCCGAAGAGGTGCGTGATGATCACGGCCCGGGTGCGCGGGCTGATGAGCTCCTCGAGGTGGCCGGGATCCGGCTCGAAGGTGTCGGGGGCCAGGTCGAGGAAGCGAGGCACGGCGCCGGCGGCCACCACCGCCGCGGGCACGGCCGGGAAGTTGAAGGCCTGGGTCACCACCTCGTCGCCGCGCCGCAGCTTCAGGGCGCGCAGCAGCCAGTAGAGGGCCACCCGCCCCGACGGGGCCAGGCTCACCTGCTGCCCCTGCAGCAGCCGCTGGCCGAAGCGCCGCTCGAACTCGCCCGGGGGCGGCGCCAGCAGCGGCACCCGGGAGCGGATGAAGCCCGCGGCCTCGCTCAGGGACAGGGAAGGACGAAATCGTGGAATGGCCATGGACCCTCGCAAGCTCGATGTGCAATGGACGTTAGGTTATCCGCCAAGCTATGGGCCGTCCAGCACCACCAGGGGCTCCACCTCGAACAGCAGGTCGTCGCGGCAGACGTCGGCGTAGACCGGGATGCCGGGGAAGGACGGCAGCCGCCCCTGGCGACACAGCTCCTGCCAGGCGGCGAACCCCTGCTCCTTTTTGAAGAACAGCACGCTGGTGACGATCTGCGCCAGGTCGGTCTGCTCGGCGGACAGCAGGTTCTGCACCGCGTCCATGGTCTCGAGCACCTGCTGGCGGTGGTCGCCCAGGTGCACCGTGGCGCCGGACAGATCGATGCTGGCCGTGCCCGAGACGTAGAGCAGCCGCGCGCCGCCCACCTCCACCCGCTTGCCGCGGGAAAACGACGAGCCGTAGGCGCCCGCCTCGCACTGGTGGGTGGAGCGCATGGGCCGGGCCGGCGGGGTCGCGGGGTCGCCGGAGACCAGCAGCAGGTCCATGAAGCACTCGGCGCCCGAGGGGTGGGCGCCCTGGATCCCGGTGCTGGCGGGCAGGGCGGCGAAGTTTTGCGGGTCGTAGACGCCCAGCTCGCTGTAGGCCGCCGTGCGCACGCGGTTGAGCTCGTCGTACCACTGCAGCAGGCGGTCGACGTAGATCCAGGTGCGCGCCACGTCCTGGAAGGTGAAGCCGAGGGCCTGCACCAGCGCCGTCACGCGGCGGAACATGTTCTCGCACTGGACGGTGCGATCCTTCGGCAGGTGACCCTGATCGTCGCAGCCGGTGATGTCGGGGACGAAGGCCACGCGCGCGCCGCCGGCGTCCAGCTGCCGGCCCACGGCCTGGCCGTCTACGCGCAGGGTGCGGCAGGCGGCCCCCGAATCGGCGGCGCAGATCTGCACCCCCGCCACGAGCCCGCCCTGGCAGGGCGTACAGCCGACGTGGGTCGCAGGCAGGTGGTCCGCGGTGGCGCCGCGCCGCGCCAGGGCCTCTGCGCGGGCAGCGGCCGCCGCCTCGCTGACCGAGGCCAGGGCGAAGAGCTTCTCCTGCAGCAGCTGCAGGTCCTGGCGGGCGAGCTCCGCGGCCAGCTCCTCGTACAGCGCGCCCAGGTCCTGCTCGGCCTCCAGGGGGCGACGGGGCAGCGCCGTGATGTGGTGCAGGGCGGGGGCGTCGCCCGCGGTGTGGTGCAGCAGGCGCAGCAGCGGCGTGGTGGTCTCCCGAATCGTCATGGGCCCAAGTCTAGCCCGCAACTCCGCCCTTGGCCACTTCGGGACACCTCCGTCAAAATAGGTATAATTGGCCGATGCCTACACGGCTCAAGCGGGTCTGGCTCCATTTGGCGGCGTGGGGCGCGGCCCTGGCCATCTACCTCGCCATCTTCCACCGTCTGGCCCGGGTGCTGGCGCTGGATCTGGAGGCGCTGACCTACAACCAGGCCGAGGGGCTGGCTGCGCGGGTGGACCGCGCGGCTCTGGACGCCGACGCGCTGCTGCTGCAGCTGGCGGCCCTGCCCCTGGCGCTGCTGGTCACCGCCCGCGCGGCCTACGCCCTGCTGCGCTGGCTGCGGGGCACGCCCGATCCTTTGGGGGCGCTGCCGCTGTGGGCCCGGCTGATGCTCTTCGCCGGCGCCCTGGCAGGCTACGTCTTCTTCTGCGCCCCCTGCGCCCGGGCCCTGGCCGTGGGGCTGTCGGTGGAGGCCTTCTGGTGGATCCAGTGGTCGGACAACGTGCAGCCGACCATGGCCCTGATCCTCGGCGACGCGCCGGCGCCCCTGTGGGGGCTGCTGCTGGCGTCCGGCGCCCTGACCCTCTGGCTGGCGCTGCTGCGAGGTAGCGCCGGCGGGCGGGCCCGGCGGCTGCTGCGGGCGGCGGCCACCACAGCGACCTTGCTGACGCTGACCGCCCTGGCCGCGGTGGTGGGCCTGCACCACGCCGGCACGGTGAGCGCCCCGGGCCTCGGCCGCTTCGAGCAGACCTGCGGCGGCTGCCACATCCGCGCTCGCCCGCTGTTCTTCGTCAAGACCCCGGCCCAGTGGCGCGTCACCGTCACCCGCATGCGCAAGCTGGAGCGGGCGCCGCTGTCCGAGGCACAGGCCGAGGACGTCATCGGCTTCTTGGCGGGGGCGCGGGGCTTTGCGGACCGCTGGACCTTCCGCTCCCGCTGCCAGCGCTGCCACGGGCCGGTGCAGCTGTGGGAGGACCGCCCGGCAGCAGACTGGGCGCGCATCACCCGGCGCCTGGCCCGCTTCTCTCCTTACTATTACAGCGCGCCGGTGCAAAAGCAGCTCGAGGCCCACCTCGGCCGCGCCCACGGCGACGACGAGGCGACCTTCGGGCTCACCGCAAAGCGCTACCGCGAGATCATGGCCCTGGCCGACGCCTGCGAGACCTGCCACAGCGTCACCCGGGGCGCGGCCCGGGTGCGCAAGCTGAAGCAGGCACAGCTGCTGGTGCTGCTGCGGCGGATGAACGCCAAGCGGCCGCGGCCCTGGAGCGCGGCGGAGCTGACCGCCGCCGCCAGGACCTACCGCGCGCTGGTGGACGACCCGGCGCTGCTCGAGCGGCTCTTCCCCCACGCCGAGCCGGTCACGGGGGGGCCGCCATGGTGAAGCGGCGTATGCTCACGCGTGGTCTGGCCGCGGCGGCACTGGCGGCCGTGATTGCCCTGGTGGCCGTGGTCTCCCACACCCGGGACACCGGCGAGGAGCTGTTCCGCCACGAAAAGCCCTTCCCCTGGCGGGCCCGGGTGTCCTTCCCCTCCCCGCCCTCGGCCCGGCCCGGCGGTGAGCTGTCCGTGACCTTCTCTCTGGCCGCCGACCTGCGCGCCCACCTGCAGCGCCACGGCACCTTCACCCACCTCATCGTGGCCCTCACCGGTGAGCTGCAGCACGACCGCAGCGGCCGCTACCGCTCGGGACGCGCCTCGGGCGCGGTGTCGACCAACTTCACCGTGGCCGGCGTGCCGGTGGAGTACTTCGACGGCTGGCCCCGGGTGGGCAAGCTCCACGGCCGGGACGCCAGCGCCATCGAGGCCACGCGCAGCTTCGCGCTCACCGGCGACGTGGCCCGGGTGCACCGCCTGTCCGGCGAGCTCACCGCGCGGCTGCCGGCGGACCTGCCCCACGGCCACTACCGTACGCAGCTTTTTGTGCTGGTGCGGGTCAAGGGCGTGGCCGAGCCGGTGCACCTGGCGGCCTTCTCCGACAACTGGAACGAGGCCCAGCACATGGTGCTGCCCCTGGTGCGGGTGGGCGCGCCCGCCGCGCCGCGGCTGCCCTGGACCATCCTCTCCCAGGTCAAGTACCGCGGCCAGGCCGGCCTGCTCAGCGACGAGGACCGCGGCCGCGTGGGCCTGGTGCCCCGGGCCGGCTTCTACTCCAAGTTCATCATCCGGCCCGGGCGCTACCGCGTCTCGCCGGACCTGCCGACCCTCTACCCCAAGCGGAACATGCCGTTCATCGCCGGCGGCGACGTGGTGATCCCGGAATTTCTGCACAACTACCTGCGGCCCGACGCGGGCCAGGTCTCGCTCAAGGTGCAGGGCCCCGACGGCAAGGTGGTCGACGCCGGCTCGCGGCGGGTGGCCCACAGCCGCCACGCCCTGCTGCGCGACGGCGGCTTCGCCGTGGACATGACCCGCACCGGCCGCTACCGGCTCACCCTGGACGGCCACATGGAGGAGAAGTACGGCCGGCGCCTCGAGGGCGGCGGCACCTACACGGTGCACGTGGCCAACCCGCTGTCGTTTTCCACCTCGTGCAAGCCGGGCAGCAGCTTCCTCGTCGGCAGCGTCTACCCGCCCAAGGTCAACGTCAACCCGCCGTTTCCGGCCGACGTCGAGGTGCGGGTGGACTACTACCCCAACTCCGATCCGGCCCGCAAGCGCCGCTGGGAGGGGAAGGGGCGGGCCAACCGCTTCGGCCACTTCGTCGCCCGGTGGCCGTGGATGCGCTTCGACGAACCGGGCGAGTATCACAGCCGCGTGGTGGCCCGCTACACCGACGCCCGGGGCCAGCTCTGGATGGCCGAGCAGTCCTCCACCGGGGTCATCGCGCCGCGCACCCGGCGCACGGTGAAGATCCACGGCACCCGCAGCTTCCCCTACGGCCTGCGCCTCGGCGCGTCGCACAACGGCGGGGTGAAGCGCTTCCGCGGCCGCCAGGACATGTCCACGTCGTTTCTGCCGCAGAACCCGACCATGCTCCCCGACCCCTACGTGCCCTACGACCCGCGGGACACGCTGTTCGTGGCCACGGGCGGCTACCACGAGAGCCTCATCGAGCCTCACTTCTCCATGGACGTGCAGGCGCCGAAGCTGCGCGCGCGCCTGCTGCGGGCCCACCGCGTGCCGTCGTTTTTGGTGCCGCCGATGTACCAGCCGTCCCGGGGGCCGTGGCGCTTTTTGCGTGACGTGTTGCAGCTGTCCACCGACAGCGGCGGCTGGTTCCCCGCCGGCAAGGTCCACGACGAGCTGCCGGTGCTGCCGGTGTCGGGCAAGAAGCTGCACCCCTTCGCCCACCCGGAGCACAACAGCATCGAGGCCTACACCATCATGGGCGTCTTCCGCCCGGGCGTGCCGGTGATGACCGCGGTGCACCAGCGGGACGCCATCGGCCTCTACTGGCTCACCTCCCCCAACCGCTTCGCCTACCACTTCAACAACGGGCCCAACGGCGACCTGCCCGGGGACCTCTACCGCGTGCAGGCCGGGCTGGTGCTCAAGGACCGCGTCACCGGCAAGAACCACTACGACGCCTACTCGGCGGCCATCTCCGTGACCCGGCCCGGGGTGGCCGGCACCTCCATCCGGCCGCCGGGGGAGCGGCCGCTGGTGGTGGTCGGCGGCCGGGAGCACCGGCTATTTCTGGCCACCGACACCCACGACACCCTGGAGGTGGGGGAGAAGCTGGGCCTGGGCGGCCTGGTCTTCCCCGCCGTGCGAGCCCACGTGACCTGGACCATCACCACCCCCGACGGGCGGGTGGTGGTCTCCCGGGGCCAGGCCAACCGCCTGGGCGGCGTGCACGGCCGCACGCCGGTCAAGGTGGATCGCCCCGGCGTCTACAAGATCAAGGTGGGGGTGCGCCACGGCAAGCTGCGCGGCGACATCGTCGGCACGGTGGACGGCAGCTACTTCGTCTGCGTCGTGGCCCGGGACAACCCGGCGCTGCTGACCACACCGCTGGGGCCGGTGACCCGGGTCGACCCGCGCAAGGGCAAGCGCATCCCGCTGACCTGGCCCGCCGGGCTGCGGGACGTGCGGCTGCGCTGGGGCCTGATCATGCCGGGGCAGGTGCTGGACCAGGGTCAGGTGCGGCCCGCCGGTCGCCGCCACGAGTACGCCTTCGAGCCGACCCACCTGGCCACCCAGTATCCCAACTTCGACGTGCGCGACTTCGCCAGCGGCCGCTGGGCCCTGACCGATACTGTGGTCTTGCAGTTCTTCCTCGAGGCCACCTCGCCGGGCAAGGGGCGGGTTTACGATTCGCTGCGCCTGGTGCTGCGCAGGGACCGGCTGTTCAACTACCGCGCGCTGATGAAAAAAGGCGCAAAACACTCGAAGAGGTGAGGGAGTGGGGGCGTGAGGAGGTGAGGGTTCGGGAGGGTGAACCCCTCACTTCCTTACCCCCTTACCTCTTCACGCTCAGCCTGTGACGGCTATACCGCGCGCCCACGGCGGCCTCCTTGCTGTACTGACCGCCGAAGCGCAGCGCCTGTTTGTAGGCCGCCAGCGCCTTGAAGTGGCGCCGCTGCTTGTAGAGCGCCTCGGCGAGGTAGAAGTACAGCTCGTGGGCCTGGGCCGGTGACGGCCGCAGGGCGAGCAGGCGGCGGTACCAGCCCGCGGCCTGTCGCAGGGCGTGCTCGTCGTTGGTGCGGTTGCCGCGCCGGTGGGGCCCGGTGGCCAGCGGCAGCAGCGCCCGGGCCGCCCGGGCGGCACACTGGCCGCTGTAGACGCCGCCAAAGTCCCGGCGCAGGTGGGCGGCCAGGCCCTGGAAGGCCCGCTCCACCCGGTGGTCGATCCAGGGTGCGATCTGCGTCATGGCCAGCACGGCGCCCAGGCGCCAGTGGCAGGCCACGGCGGACCGGGGTCGGGCCCGCAGCAGCGCCGAGTAGCTCACCAGCGCCCCGGCCCCGTCGCCCCGCCTCAGGTGCCAGTCGGCCTGTTCCTGCACCCTCTCCACGGTGTCTCGCGTCGGCAGGGCCCAGAGGTCCCGCGTCGGCACGACCCCGGGCCGGCGCCGCCAGGGCGACAACACCAGGGGGTAGCGGAACACCACGCGGTTGGGACCTGGCCGAAAGGTCATCCGGGCCAGGGCCCGGCGCATGCACTTCGCCAGCGCGGCGTCGCCGCCCTCGGGCGCATCCACCCAGGGGTCGACCAGGCCCGTGGGGCTGATGCTCCCCGAGAGCACGTACCGGCCGGTGAGCGTGGGCCGCAGCAGCAGCGCCGCGCGGTAGCAGCGGCGGAAGGCGCCGACGTTGTGGCGCAGGGTGCGGAGGATGTGCTCCTTGTCCGGCATGGCCTGGACCTGCACCGAGCAGGCGGTGACCGTGGGCTGCGCCCGGCACCGTACGCCCCGGCGCCGGCAGCTGCGTAGCCGCTCGCGCTCGGCCTGGGCCCGGTCGAAGTCGCCCACCGTCAGCAGCGGCAGCGTGGTGGCCACGCGGTCCCGGGGGCCGGCGACCTTCGGCACCAGCAGGCATCCCCAGGCCACCGGCGGGCGGGGCTTGCCGGGCCGCGGCCGCTTCAACTTCCGCCGCGGTTCGCCCTGGCCCGAGGGCAAAAACAGCAGGGACGTGATGTAGGTGGTGCGCAGGGGCCGGGCCTCGGCGAGCTGCAGGCCAGCGAGGACATCCTGAACGCAGCGCACCAGGTCGCTGGCGCCCCGGTCCCAGCTGACGGCCCGCGTCCGGGTGACCACGCCCCAGAGGCCGACGTCCAGCTCCAGGCTGACGGTGGCGTGACCCAGCCGCCGGCCGGTCTGCTGGCGGGCCCAGCGGTAGCAGCGGCGCAGGGCGTCGCGGTGGTTCTCGAGCTGCCGGGCCAGCTCGCCGGTGGTGCGCCGGGGCAGCAGGGGCGGTCGCTGATCCAGCGTCGGCCCGTGGGCCAGCGGCTCGAGCTTTTGGTCCTCGAAGTCGAAGACCACGCGCGTCACGTAGGGCCCCCCGTCGCGCGGCCCCTTGCGCGCGGAGCAGACGCGGCGCAGCGGCACGACCGGCAGGGTGGTGGGGTACAGCGGCGCCACGCGGGTGGCGATGGTGGGCTCCTCGGGGTGGGGGCCGGCCGGGGTCGGCGCGGGGTCGACCATCAGGGCCAGGGTGAGCGCCCCACCCGCCGCCGCCGAGAGGAGGAACCAGAAGGCCGCGGCCGGCGCGTCGGCGCGCCACAGCCGCCTGGCGTACAGCGCCGGCGCCAGGGAGGCCAGCACCGCCGTCGCCGAAAACCAGGGCGACGCCCCCAGGGCCACGGCGCTGCCGATGGTCGCGGTCAGGGCGGTCATGCCGAAGAGGGCCCAGGTCCTGCCCCGGGCCAGAGCCAGGCCCAGGGGCACCAGGGGCAGCGCCAGCACCACCTCGCGAAGCTGCAGGACCATGCCGATGCACATCAGACAGGTCAACAGCAGCGTGACCCGCTGCAGCCAGCCTCTCGCTCGCTCGTCGATTCTCCATGCCATGCTGTTTAGGACAGCGCGCGGCGGGCGATGTTCCGCGCCGATCTGTGCGATGATGCCTGGAGATGACGTGGTGGTCGACAGATGGCTGGCACCGGCCGGCCACCATCGCCCTGCTGGTGGTGGTGCTCGGGGCCTTCCTCTGGCCCATGTTCGCCGTACCGCACGGCATCGCCTCGGGGGACGCGTTCCGCGACAACGACTGGCTCAACTGCCGCTCCTTCGACGTGCTGGCGCGCCAGGCCCTGCTGGAGCACGGGCAGCTCCCCCTGCGCTCGCACCTGGTGGGCGGCGGCTTCCCCACGGTGGCCCACCCCTCGGACGGCTCCTGGGCCCCCACCATGCTGGCCGTGCTGCTTTTGGGCGACGTGCTCGGGGTGAAGGTGAACCTCGTGCTGCTCTTTTTGGCTGGCGCCCTGGGCGTCTTCGGCCTGGCCCGCCGCTGGCTGGGCCTGGGGCTGCCGGCCAGCGCGGCCGCGGCCCTGGCCCTGGGCCTCAGCGCCTGGGCCCCGTCCATGCTGCTGTCGGGCTTTTACCACCAGGCGTTCTTCTTGCTGCTGCCGCCGGCGCTTTATTTCCTGCTGCGCGCCGGGGGGCGCCCCGACCGGCTGCTGTGGGCCGGCCTGCTGCTCTGCTGGATGCTGCAGCAGGGGGGACACGCCTTCGCCGCGGCGGCCTTCTTCCTCGGGGTGGTGGTCTGGCTGCAGGCGGCGTGGGAGGCGCCCGACGACCCCGGCGTGGCGCCCTGGCTGCGGCGGGCCGCGCCGGTGCTCGCGGGCCTGCTGCTCTGCGCCTCCCTGGGCGTGGCCCGGGGCCTGCGCCTGCCGGCCCATGGCTGGGGCGCGTGGAGCCTGCTGGTGCCCGCGGCGGTGGCAGGCCTGCTGGCCGTTTGGGCCTGGCGCTCACCGGCCATGGGGGCCTTTTGGCGTCGCCTGCTCCCCGGCGCCGGGCGCCTGGCCGCGGCCCTCGGCGTGGCCCTGGCTTTGGGCGCCGCCCGGGTGATCGGCCTGCTGCATCTGCAGGGGGCCGGCGAATACAAGACCGGCATGACCCGCATGCGCTACTGGTTCCTCACCGACGGCCCCGCCGACGCCGCGTGGATCGAGCGCTTCTACGAGGGGCCCGCCGAGTTCTGGCGCGGCCTGGTGGACCGGGTGCCGGCCGCCATGTCCTACGGCGATTTCGCCGGCAGGGCGGGCGCCAACGTGGAGTACGAGTACGCCTACCTCGGGCTCACCGCGGCGCCTTTGCTGCTGGCGGGCGCGGGCGTGGTCCTGGGGCGGCGGCGACCCGAGCTCGGCCTGCTGGCCCTCTGCGCGGCGGCCTTCTCGCTCATCTGCGCCGGCTGGTTCGTGCCCCCCGACTTTCACTTCTTGCTGGTCTGGGGCCTGCCCTGGGCCGGCGACCTGACCCAGCCGATCAAGTACTACAACTTCTTCATCCTGCTGCCTTTGACCCTGCTGGCCGGCGCCGGCGTCCAGGCCCTGGCCGGCCACAGCCGCCTGGCCGGGCGCACCCTGGGGCCCTGGCCCGCCGGGGCAGTACTGGGGTGGCTGCTGGTGCTGGTCATGGCGCTGCCCTTTGCGCAGAACCGCGGCGTGCTCGGCGAGCTGTTCGCCCGCCCGCGGCCCGCGCCGGCCCGGGAGCCGTTCCACCAGGTGGCCATGATCGCCCGGGCGTCACTGGTGGGCACCGCGCGGTCCGAGATCCACAGCCAGAACAACGCGGCCCGCCTGCGGGACTACCGCCGCCCGCGGCTGGCAACCGAGTACCACAACGCCCGCCGGGGCGTGGGCACCGTGGACTGGTACGGCACGGTCATGGCCGGGGAGGAGGACGCCGAGCCTCGCCGCTACATCACCCCCGACGGCCGGGCCCATGACAACCCGCGCTACCGCGGTGAGGCCTGGCTGCAGGGCGGACACGGCGAGGTCATCTCGCTGGAGACCACGCCCAACCACATCGCGCTGCGCGCGCGGCTCACCGCCGCCGACACCGTGGTGATCAACCAGAGCTATCTGGACGGCTTCACCGCGTCCGCCGGCACCCTGTCTCGCAAACCCGGGCTGCTGCGGGTGGCCCTGCCCGCCGGCGAGCACCGCGTGGACCTGGCCTACCGGCCCACGGATCTTCTGGCGGGTCTGGCCGCCTCGGGCCTGGCCTTGCTGGCCTGGATCGCGGCCCAGCTCTGGCTCTGGCGGCGGCGCTCCAGCGCCTGAGCGTCACTTGCCGTCGGGGCCCATCTTCCACAGCACCGTGCGGTACGTGCCATACTTGCTGGTCAGGGTGGTGGGTCCGAAGGTGGCCTTGCCGCTGATGTAGCCCGCGTAGTGCAGGTGGCCTCGCGGCCCCACCGCCAGTGCAGCCTCCGGGCCGGTGGGGGGCTTTTGCGCCCAGCGCACCGCGCCCTGGGGGCCCACCCTGACGAGGAAGGGCTCCCACGGCCCCCCCTTGAGGGTGGTGCTGCCCAGGGTCGCGGTCTCATTGAAGCCACCGGTGATATAGGTGTCCCCGGCCGGGCTCGCCGCCACGCTCTGGGGCGAGATGTCTCCGAGGAGTTCAGTGTGGCTCAGCAGCTTGCCGGCGCCGTCGAAGCGGCCGATCCACGCGCCGCGCCACGGCGGCGAGGAGGAGAGAACTCTCTTGTGGGCCGACACCAGGTGAATTCTCCCCGCGGCGTCCACCGCCATCTTCACGAGGCCTGCCACATGAACATTGGCCATGACCGCCCAGAGGACCTTGCCCGTGGGGCTCAGGCGGGCCAAAAAGGGCGACCGGTCGTTCTTCCCGGGAGGGGCGTAGAAGCTCTTGCCTCCCACGGATGTGATCCCCCTGATCAGGCCTGCCAGGATGAGGTCGCCGTTGGGATACCAGGCCAGCGCGCCGCTGTCGGCGGTCCCCTGGCCCACGTTTCGGGTCCACAGCACCTTGCCGCCCGTGTCCATCCTGGTCAGCCGGACGCAGGACGCCCCGGCGCACCCCTTGGCCTTGGTGAAGTTTTCAGCCAGCACGATGCCCAAAGTCCAAAGCCCAAAGCCCAAAGCCCCCAGTGTCAGGGTAGTTGTCGCGAGTTAAAAGCAGACCAGCGGTCTCGCGCAAGAATGCGACAGTTCGCACAGCCTGTACCCCATTGGCACG
>PVBE011326738.1_pt1 | contig 27489 bp, 22 predicted proteins | sample 1631181 | NCBI WGS metagenome assembly PVBE01 (sample SAMN08397723, study PRJNA350692) | Marine metagenome, whole genome shotgun sequencing project. | isolation source: water | place: Pacific Ocean | collected 2012-04
ATCTACTGTGACGTATTCAGCCATGAGGGCCTCCTCTGCAGGTCTGTTGAGGTGGGCATTCTAGCGATTCGACCAAGGTTGATGCAGGACGCTGGCCCGGTACAATGACCCGTCGCTCAGGCGATCCAAGGCTGCATTTTTGGGGATTAGTGTAACGGTAGCACGACTGACTCTGCATCAGTTAGTCCAAGTTCGAATCTTGGATCCCCAGTTTGCGGCCCGCGAATCAACACAGAGAATGAGTGATCGCCCAATTTGACAGGGCGGCAGCCAAATGGCCGCCGCCCTGATTTTCAGGTATCTCGTGTGCTCAGTTCAATCCACTGCCAGTCCCCGTTGCGGTCGCAGGGGGTGGTTGTGGCTGCATCTGCTGCATCAGGGTGTACCAGTCCTTAATGTTGGTCCGGACACGGCACTGATCCCAACTGGTTCCATTGGACGAGCCGACAATTGACAACGGTACTGGCGTTCCGGCTGGCATCGCAGAAGGAAGCATGGCACCCATCGGACCGAGCATCTGCCGAGCGACAACCAAGCCTTCGTTTGCGACCCTGCGGACGTCCATTTCCAGTGCCCACGTTGGAGAAGCGATGGCGTCAGTAAGCAGCTCAGTCAGCTTGTTGTCACTCCCTCCGCCAGACACCAGTGAACGCGCCTCGACCAGTCGGCTGTTTCCGACGACTCCGATGATGTGTTTGCCTTCGACGAGATATCGAATAGTCAGCCCATCCTGGCCGATCAAGTTGTCCACCATCATTTGCATCATCATCATGGGATCGGGCTGGCCTTCCTGCGGCGGAGGCATCATGGCGGCCATACCAAATGAATCCATCATCTTCTTGAAATTCACCTTGACGTTGTAGCCGACCCCACTGCCACGGAGGATCGCGAGAGGCTCGCAGGAGATGCCGATATCGGTTGCGGCCAGCGCATTCCATCCCCCCTTGATTGAGGCAAGGGCGACTTCGGGCTCATCAGTGTCCATGGCAGTCACCATGGAAACACCTTTGTCTCCAAAGGACAGTCCAAACGCGACACCGGACTTCATGGTGTCCATACACTTCATCCACGTCGGCCACAACGCTTCCATCTTGGCCTTGATAGCGGGCGGAAGTGCGTCCAAATCCGCCTCTGACATCTCCATCATCATCGCTATCGCGCTTCGATCCATAACTGCCGTAATCAGCATGTCTGACGGAATGAGACGTGCCAACTTATTGAGATCACATGATGGCTTCACGAGGTACGTGTCGTTGGTAGGCACCGTGCGGAGCAGCATGTCCAGATCAGCCCCACTCAAATCGATGCCGATGTTCCATGAAGCGATCATGTCGAGGAACATCTTGATCTTTGCAGCGTTGGCGGCCTGACTTCGCTGGACCGCCGCGGCCTGTTCGGGCGGCATAGCACCCTCTGGAAGCGGCATCTGCATCATGGAGAGCATTGCATCGATTTGCGGCTTGAACGCAGTGACTGCAGCAGCCTGATCAAGGTTGACCGAGATCGTTGAATCGAGCATGCCGGTATCCAGCACGTTTCCCGATGACGGCAGTATGTAATTCTGGTTTGTCAGCGCTACCCAGTTGGTATCGGCTAGGCGAGTAAGCGTCATCGACGGGCTCATCGCAACAACGCCTTCAGCGTCAGCAACCTCGAAGATCGCGCCCTGCACGGGTAGTCCGGTAGTCGGACTCAGTGGCCCCATGAAGTAGGCGGCAGCGCCGTCGAGAATGACGCCCCCGCTCCCCGGACCTCCATCAGCCTTTCTGATCATCATGTTGAGGGAACTCGCCGGGCCACCCATCGCCACCATCATGGCCATTTGCGGCTCGACAGCTGTCACTGTTCCCGTCAGTGTTTGTTGAAAGTCTTGAATCGAGTCGGTGTATGCGAGAACAAACGCACCCTCTGGCACCAATCGGCCGATCTCGGCGGGCACCTTTGCACCACCGAATGGGGCGGCAACCATCATCGATGTGGTTGCCAAAACCGTTACTACGCCAACACGCCAACTCCATTTCAAAACGTTCATCTCACTCACTCCTATTTGAGTTTTGTCCATCTAATCTAAACTTTGCATGACTGCAACACCGGTATAAGGCAGGCGACGATACACCCATGCTTGTTGGGATGCAACAACCCGGTATTCAACGCTCTCTTCGGCAGTTCCGAACTTGCTGCTGCCCGATCACTGCCGCAGATCCGCTCCACCTGCGATAACCACATCGTCACCGCCGCCTTGCCTGCCGTCCGGCCCCAGCGATCGCAACTCGTAGCCATCCACACCGCCCGAAGTTCCCGCGGGTGTGTACACCAAGGGGTTTCCCCAGTGGTCTGAGGTCACCTTATCTTTCAAGAACAATCGCCACTTGTCGCGCTCACTGCTGGAGGACAGCCGCTCCTTGTCCCACAGCACTGCAACGCCCTCATCGGGCTCTGGATATCTCGCATAGGTGCCCTTGAACTCATTGATCGCACCGGCAACAACCCGAAGTTGCTTGCCTTGCAACTGCTCGATCATGCTTCCGGAATCAACAAAATTGACCGCAACAATTGCAGCGAGAGCCAATGCGACGGCAAACCCTGTCAGCAGCGAATTGATCGTGACTCCCCGAGGGCCTCGAGACATTGCTATTCGTCTCCCTCACGAAGCTTCGCCAATACACCAAGGTCCTCCAACGTCGTCAAATCTCCCACCACCTCGCGGCCCGCTGCCACATCCCGCAAGAGGCGGCGCATGATTTTCCCTGACCGTGTCTTTGGAAGAGCGTCAGAAAAGGTGATGATGTCCGGTTTCGCAATGGCACCGATTTCCTGTGCAACATGATCTCGTAAGACCTTGCGAAGCGCATCGTCAGCTTTCCAATCAGGGCCGAGCGTGCAATACGCCGCAATTCCAGTTCCCTTGATGTCATGCGGCATCCCAACGACAGCAGCCTCTACGACCGAATCGTGGCTCACCAGCGCGGACTCCACTTCCATCGTGCCAAGTCGATGACCAGATACGTTGATGACGTCATCCATCCGGCCCATGATCCAGAAGTAACCAAGATCGTCCCTCCTCGCGCTGTCCCCGGCGAAGTACATGCCTTCGACTCGAGAGAAGTAGGTGTCGATGAACCGCTGCCGATCACCGTGAATACCGCGAAGCATCGATGGCCATGGCTTTCGAATAACGAGCAGTCCGCCAGTTCCTGTGGGCTGCTCATCACCGTCTTCAGAAACAACGGCGGCGTCAATGCCGAAAAATGGCAACGTGCACGACCCTGGCACGGTCGGAGTCGCCGCAGGAAGCGGCGTGATCATGTGTCCTCCCGTTTCGGTCTGCCACCAAGTGTCGACGATGGGGCAGCGCTCGTGTCCGATGACTCGGTGATACCACATCCAAGCTTCGGGATTGATCGGCTCTCCAACAGAGCCAAGTACGCGAAGGTTCGAGAGATCGTGGCGGCGAGGATGCTCTTCGCCCCACTTCATGAATGCACGAATAGCAGTCGGCGCAGTGTAGAAGTGCGTCACGGCGTGCCGCTCACAGATGTCCCAGAATCGATCCGGCTCTGGAAAATTCGGCGCCCCTTCATACATCAGCGTCGGAACGTGATTCTGAAGTATCCCGTAGATGATGTATGAGTGCCCGGTGATCCATCCAACATCAGCGGTACACCAGTACACATGATTGTGTCCCGGCCTGAGATTGAACACATAGCGACTCGTCAGAAACGTATGCGCCAAGAATCCGCCCGTTGTATGCACGATCCCCTTGGGCTTTCCAGTGCTCCCGGATGTATACAGAAGAAACAGCATGTCTTCACTGTCCATCTCTTCGCACGGACAGTCTTCGGACTCCTCTTCAACGATTTCATTCCACCAGACGTCGCGGCCCTCATGCATGTTGATCTCGTTGTCGCATCGCTTGAGCACGACGACATGTTTCACCCGGTCGGTCATCTCCATGGCCTGATCGACATTGGCCTTGAGGGGAACAACCTTGCCTCGCCGCCATGCTCCGTCGCAGGTGATGATGACACCTGAGTCGGCGTCATCAACGCGGTCTGCAATTGCTTGGGATGAGAACCCTCCGAAAATCACGCTATGAGGTGCTCCAATGCGAGCGCACGCCAGAACCGCCACTGTGAGTTCCGGAACCATGCCCATGTAGATGGTGACTACATCACCACGTTTGACACCAAGGGCCTTCAACGCATTTGCAAAGCGAGAGACTTCAACCTTGAGATCCCTGTAGCTGATGTGCCGAACCTCGGGCTGCCCTTCGGGCATCGGCTCGCCTTCCCAGATGATCGCGGTCTCGTCGCCGTGGCCGAGGTCGATCAATCGATCGACGCAGTTGTGGCAGGCGTTGATCTTGCCCCCGACAAACCAGCGAGCGTCTGGACAGTCCCATTCCAGCACCTTGTCCCACGGTTTGAACCAATCCAATTCACCTGCGACGGCTGACCAGAAACCATCTGGATCCTCGATGCTCTGCCTGTGCAAGTCCCTGTAGGCATCCATTGATTCGATCCACGCGCCGCCACACCGCTCGACAAAGTCGGCCGGTGGATCAAAGATTCGCTCCTCGTGAAGGACTGACTCGATATCTGCGTGGTGATCGGACATGGTAGATCTCCTTGTAACTAGATTCACCAAGGTATCCGCAGAGCCCCGCAACGTGGGCTTCGATCTCCCTACCGGCGACGCCGCTTGCCGCCGCCGCGACGTTTGGAGTACCGATCGTGCTGATGCTTACCGCGATGTTCGCGCGGCTTCCCAGAAAGGTCCATGGTCGTGCGGTCCGGCCGCTCCTTCAGGAGGAGATCGAGTTGGCGGCTTGTCGGATCGACACGCATGACCTGCACGGTGACGGCGTCCCCAACGGCTATGACCGCCCCGCTCCCCTTGGCCACCATGCGACCCTGCCCCGGAATCTCGACCCACCGATCGCGGCGAGAGGTGCCGAAGTGCTCCCATGTAATCTGGCCATCGACAAGGAACCTATCGAGTGAAATCCACATTCCACCTGGGTTGAATCCGCTGATGACGGCTGGAAGTTCCTCGCCCAAATAGTTGTCGGCGAGGTGCTGCAAAATCAGGAACTCCCGAAGGCTGCGCTCTGCGGCAGCGCTGTTGCCCTCGGTCTCCGAACAATGGCGTCCAAGCGCGACAAGTTCATCCTGCGGAAGCGTTCGGGTATCGGCCTCCATGAGCTGCTCAAGTTCGTTCCGCTTTCGGCCGGTAAATCGCACCGCGCCGTTTTCGGTGTGCTGCAGCATCGCCTCCAATGCCCTGTGCACGACAAGATCCGGGTACCGCCGAATAGGCGATGTGAAGTGAGCGTAGTGTTCACTCGCAAGTGCAAAGTGACCGACGATCGCCGGGCTGTACTCGGCTTTGGTGAGCGTTCGCAGCACTGCAAAGTGGACCGCGCGGGCCGAGGAGTGGTCCCGGGTCGCATCCAGCAGTTGCTGCAGATCGTGCCGTGTCGGATCATCAGGCATTCGGAAACCGGCCACGCCAGCTTTCATCCGCAAGTCGGCCATATCCTCAAGCGCTGGCTCGGGGTGAATTCGTCGAAGGATCGACACTCGAAGAGCATCAAAGAGACGAGATACAGCCTCATTGGCCTCGACCATGAACATCTCGATAATGGTGTGCGTGAAGGCATCATCTTCCTCCTGAACATCCGCCACGCGTCCATCATCATTGAAAGACAACACGGAGTCCGGAAGGTTCAGAACGATCATGCCGCCGCGGAGCCGCCGCTTGCGAATAACTCTCGCCAGCCGATCTGCTTCTCGAATCGCTTCAATCACAGCCTCTGTCGGCTCAGTATCCGTTCGCGACTCACACCTGGCAGCCTTGCCATCCCCGTCGATCCACGCCTGCGCTTCGAGATAAGTGAATCGCTTGTCCGAACGAATTACAGTTGCCCTGAAACGCGTATCCCGAACCCGCCCTCGCCTGTCCAACCGCACAAACACGCTCTTGGCGCATCGATCTACACCCTCTTGGAGTGAACACACGCCGTTGCTCAAAACCTCTGGCAACATCGGCAGCACCAGTCGAGGTAGGTAAGTGCTGTTCCCACGGGCGCGAGCCTCTTCGTCGATTGCGGAGTCTGGACGAACGAAGTGCGCTACATCCGCAATATGAATTCCAAGCTCCCACTCCTCAGTATCAGGGTCATAGGTGATGGAGATCGCATCATCGAAGTCCTTGGCGTCGGGTGGATCGATCGTGAACGTCACCATGTCTCGAAGATCTTCACGGTTCTCGTCGATGTCATCGATGCGGCGAGAAACTTCCCGAGCCTCATCGGCCACCTCCGGCAGAAAGTCTGTTCGGAGCCCATGCGAGGCGATGACAGCGGCGGTTTCGACATCCGGCTCGCCGGCGGCGCCAAGCACCTCCGTCACAACTCCCTCGCCCAGATAGTCACCATCGGGTGGTACGAGCAGTTCGAAAACGACCTTGTCACCAATCTTGATGTTCTTCGCGCCCGGATCTCGAATAATGATGGGCTCTCGCAAATGCTTGCCGTCGGGCTCGACAAGCCACCCCCCCTTTTTCTGCACGACGGTTCCTGCGAAAATCGTCTGCCCCCGCTCGAGAACTTCCACGACCTTGCCGGCTGGCGACCCCCGCTTCCACCCTTGCCGCCGGGCCACCGCACAGCGGACCCGATCACCTGAAATCGCACCTTCCGCCGCCCCCCGCGCGATGTACACATCGCCTTCGCGATATGGCGAGTCGGGAGTCACAAACCCAAACCCTCGTCGGGTTGATCGATAGATGCCAACGACTTCCTCACCCATGACCGGCAGCCGAAGATGCTCGCCAGACCGATCGATCGCGCCGCTCTCCACCAACTTCTCAATAGCATCTCGCACCACATTCTTGTCATCGCCCGTCACTCGGAACGCACGAGCAAGTTCATGAACTGTGGCCTGCCGACCATCCTCGCGAGAGAGATGATCAAGTATTCGAGCGGTATAGCGAAGTGGCATGGAGCGGGATTCTATCAGCGGCTCCGATCCGCTACCCGCAAGCCCCCCAACTTGCCATGATCGACAGAAGGTCGTCGATGTCGACGATACCATCTCCATTCAGATCCTCGATAGGACAGTCCACACATTCCCATGCAGCCAACAATTGGAGCATGTCGTCGATGGCTACTTGTTCGTCGCCATTGAAGTCCGGAAGGCATTGGCAGTCGTCGGGCAATCCATCTCCATTGACATCAACACTGGTATCCACAAAACAGTTTCCGCCAAGATCCTGCCACGACCATCCGTCGATGTGCGTTGGAAGGTTGTGGCAGAAACTTGTGTTGCTCGCAGCGGGGTTGCAACCATTCGTCGAACTAAGAACTCCACCACCACTGGCCGTCGCTTCGCAACCCCTGATCACACACTGCCTGAAAGTCGGCGATGTGTTCACGATCCATAGACCTGCGCCCGATTCCGCAGCACCTGCGAGAAATGTGAACCCTTCGACTTCCGTCGCAGCTGCCTGGCCGGTCAAGCTCACCAGACATCGCCGAGCGCCTTCGCCATCAACAATGGTCTGCTCAGCTCCCAAAACGCCGCGAAGCACAATGGACTTGCCAAGCATGTCCACGACCTGATCTCCCGACGCCACACAAGGCGGCAGAAGCCACAGTGAGACCAAGTGATTTGCGCATGCACAAACTCCTCATCCAAATGTGCTCAATCCGACCGAACGAATCAAGGAGCAGTTCCGGAATCGGCTACGCACATCGATTATTAGGGCAAGAGTCGTCCTGCAGCCACCAGAATCATGGCTGCTTCTTCTTGGAAACCTTCTTTTTCGAGGGCTTCTTCTTTGACACTTCCTTAGAGCGGCGCTTGGCTGCATCCACCAGATTTCCAACACCGCGACCTTCGCGCGCCTGATGTGTCGGCGTCGACGTGGAGCCTGAAATCTTCTTCTCTGCCGCTGGCTCCTTGGCCTGCTCCACCTTCTTCTCGGGAGGGTCCTTGGCGGTCTTGTCTGATTTGCTCGTCTTGGGCTCGGTTTTTTTCTTTGAGTCCGTTGATGAATCGCTGGTCTTGGCCGCAGCCTTGCGATCCGTCTCGTCCTGCTTCTTCTCGGCAGCCTCGGCCTTGGCCGATGCGGCACCACCCTTGATGATGAATCCAGCACCGATTCCAATCAGTCGATCAAGTTGAAGTTTGCCACACACGGGACACTTCTTCTTGACAGGCGCCGCCATTGATTGCACGAGCTCGAACTCGTGATCGCACGCCTTGCAACGATAGTCGTAGGTCGGCATCTGAAGTCAGGGCGCAACAGCAACCTTGGCCGGCCGAAGAACGTGGTTCGCTGTTTCAAAACCAGGCTGCATCACAATAGTGATGTGCCCCGCCTCTATTCCGTCGCCTGGTTGCTGCAGCATGGCTTCGTGACGCTGTGGGTCGAACTCGTCACCAATTTCAGGATCAATTCGCTGGACCCCGAGGTCTGCGAGAACTTTCATGAACTCCGCACTGGCAAGCTTTACGCCTTCAGCAAATTGCTCCGCAGTCATGCATGAGATGTCCTGAGAAAGCGCAAGATCCAATTGGTCGGAGATCGGAAGAATTGATCGAAGAGCACCTGCAACCGCAGCGCGACTGACCCGAACCTCATTCTCACTGGCTCGGCGTTGGTTGTTGGAAAGTTCAGCGAGCGCCCGAAGACGGTCTGCTTTCACCGTATCAAGTTCGTCGGCATACCAGTCGAGCACCAGACGGATGTCACCCTCCGCCTCATCGGTAATTTGACCAATGAGCGCATCGTCAACGATGACCGACGGCTCGTCGTTCGTTGGGTCTTCAATGTCATTGAAGGATTCGGCTGGAATTTCGTCGGTATTCATCACGCACCTCGCGAAAAAGAGTCAGTGACCCCGCACCGCCTCCTTGATTCGTGTCCAGAACCCCGGTGGGTCTGCATCGACTGCAACATCTTCAGTCTCGGCATACTGCTTGAGTAGATCACGCTGCATTTCAGTGAGATGTCTCGGCACTACCAAATGAAGGACTGCTACCAAGTCACCTGACCGCCCACCTCTAAGATTTGGCATCCCACGACTCGGAATACGAAACAGTTCGCCATTCTGAGTTCCAGGTGGAACATGCAGTACGTGCGGCTCGGGCGAATCGAGAGTCGCTACGTCGATTTCCGCACCGAGTGCCAACTGTGTGAAGTTGACTGGCACAAGCACCATCAGATCGTCGCCCTCGCGCTCGAACTTCTCGTGTTGCTCAACTCGGACTAGGACGTGCAGGTCACCCCGCTGCCCGGTACCAGCAGGATCGGATTCAGGAGGGGGAGGCTCCCCTTCACCTGCCAGCCTGACGGCTTGGCCATGGTGAATTCCTGCCGGAATCCGAACCGAAAGTTTTCGCTCCACACTACGACGACCGCGGCCGTCACATGATCGACACGGATCGGATACAACGCGTCCAGCACCTCGGCATGCGGGGCATGCAGTCACCATGCGGAACATTCCACCGAGCCCTGCCTGCGCAACCTGTCCGTTACCACCACAACTCGTGCAGGTCTCCGGCGTACTCCCCGGCGCAGCCCCATCTCCGCCACAATCATCACAGACGTCGAGACGGGTAAACGTGATTTCATGCTCAGCGCCGTGGAAGGCATCTTCGAGCGAGACGTCAAGTTGGTACTCCAGGTCATATCCGCGGGCAGAGCGGCGACGGCCCCCACGAGCACCTCCCATGCCATCGAAAATGTCGCTGAACATTGAGAAGATGTCGTCGGGATTCATCGTCCGGAAGTCATGGCCCGGCCGCTGACGAAGACCATCGCGGCCGTACTTGTTGTACATCCGGCGACGCTCGCCATCTCCAAGTATTTCGTAGGCCTCAGCAGCTTCCTTGAACTGCTCCTCGTCTTTCGGATCATTCGGATTTCGATCCGGGTGGTACTTCATCGCCAGTCGACGATACGCACGCTTAACCTCGTCCCCGGATGCGTCACGGGAGACGCTGAGGACTTCGTAATAGCAGCGAGTCGTTGACATGGCGGACTCCTATCAAGCCCCCCGCCGAGCCTCCCTGTCGGCGATGCCGGCAGGGAGGCTGCGGAGGAGAAAGGAGGATCGATCAGGCGATGGCACCTTCGACGGGATCCGAGTCATCGGAAAGATCCGTCAGGGCAACATCGGTTGTAAGCATCAGACCTGCCACAGAGGCAGCGTTTCGAAGAGCTGTTCGGACGACGAGCGCGGGATCGATGATGCCAGCCTTCACAAGGTCGCCATACTCACCAGTACCAGCGTTGAACCCGAATCCACCCGTACCCTCCTTCACCTTCTCGACCACGACATCGCCGTCGATACCGGTATTGTCGGCGATGCAGCGGCACGGTGATTCCAAGGCCGAGGCGAGAATGTCGAAGCCGAACTTCTCATCACCCTTGGCTTTGGAACGGCTGGCATTGACATCTTCCTGGGCTCGAAGGTAAGCGACACCCCCACCAGGAACGTAGCCCTCCTTGGCGGCGGATCGGGTTGCGTTGAGCGCGTCGTCGACGCGATCCTTCCGCTCCTTCATTTCAACTTCGGTCGAGCCGCCAACAGAAACAACGGCGACACCACCGGTCAATTTGGCAAGACGCTCTTGAAGCTTCTCGCGATCGTAGTCGCTCGTGGAGTCTTCGATCTGCGTGCGAATCTGCTTCACACGCATTTCCACGTCCGCTTTGCGGCCGCCGCCCTTGATAATTGTGGTCGAGTCTTTGTTGATCACAATGCGCTTGGCCTTGCCAAGTTCGCTGGCCTGGACATCTTCAAGGTTGCGACCGAGGTCCTCCGCGAAGAAAGTTCCTCCGGTGAGCGCGGCAATGTCGCCGAGCATGGCTTTGCGGCGTTCGCCGAATCCAGGAGCTTTGACCGCGCACACTTGAAGCGTGCCACGAAGCCGGTTCACAACCAACGCAGCCAGCGCCTCATTCTCGACATCCTCTGCAATGATCACCAGCGGCTTACCGCTGCTCGCCACGGTGTTGAGAAGGGGCAGCAGGTCTGGAAGACTGGAAACCTTCTTTTCATACAGCAGAATGTATGCGTCCTCAAGGACACACTCAGCAGCTTTAGGATCAGTCATGAAGTAGGGACTGAGATATCCCTTGTCGAAAGCCATGCCCTCAACGTAACTGAGCGTTGTCTCGGCAGTCTTGCCTTCTTCGACTTCAACGACGCCATCATGGCCAACCTTGCCGATCGCCTCAGCGATCAGTGAACCGATCTCTGTGTCGTGGTTTGCCGACACAGTCGCGATCTTGCGAAGGTCGTCCTTGCCTCGGCAATCGGAAGCAGAATTCTCAACGGCAGTGCACGCAATGGATGCAGCCTTGTTGATGCCTCTCTGGACTGCAACGGCATTGCAACCGGAAGCCACGAACCTGAGACCTTCACGGTAGATCGACTCGGCTAGTACTGTCGCCGTAGTCGTGCCATCGCCGGCCAGATCTGCGGTCTTCTTGGCAACCTGATGAACCATCTGGGCGCCCATATTCTCGAAGGGACCCTCGAGTTCGATCTCTTTGGAGACCGAAACACCGTCCTTGGTGACGGATGGGCCTCCAAAGGACTTCTGAACAACGACATTGCGGCCACTTGGCCCCATCGTCGAGGACACCGCTCGAGCCAACTGGCTCACACCGCTGAGAAAGGACTCGCGGGCTTCGGCGTCAAATTGCATCTGCTTGGCGGACATATCAGTTTCTCCAATCGCTTTCGCGTAGTACCGCGGCTCACTCGACGATGCCGAGGAGTTCACTTTCCCGCACGATGAGGTGCTTGATGTTCTTGATCTCGATCTCTGTACCCGAGTACTTGCCGAACACCACAGTGTCGCCCTTGCTTACGGTCGGCTTAATGCGCTCACCGTTGTCGAGACGCTTACCGGGTCCGCAGGCAACGACCTTGCCCTGCATCGGCTTCTCTTTCGCTGACTCGGGGAGATAGATGCCGCTTTCTGTACGGGTCTCAGCCTCGAGCGGGCGAATAACCACGCGATCTTCCAGGGGTTTGACTGCCATTGCTTCGTTCCTCCTGCCGACCATCGGGGCCGGCGTGTTGTTCGTGTGTCGCACCGGCGTCGCCAATGCGGAGTCGTACTCAATTGAATGCGGCGCGGCTCAGAAGCCCATGCCACCCATGCCGCCCATGCCACCCATGCCGCCCATGCCGCCCATGCCACCCATGCCACCCATGGGATCCATGCCATCCATGCCCGGACCGGCCGGAGCCTCTTCGGTGGCAGGAACTTCGGTGATGATGCAGTCGCAGGCCAAGAGCATGCTGGCAACCGACGCTGCATTCTGCAGCGCTGTCCGGTCAACCTTGGCAGGCGTGATAACGCCGTCGTCAAGCAGGCATCCATAGGTACCGGTCAACGCGTTGTATCCGTAGCTGCCCTCGTGTTCGGCAACCCGGGCCACAATGACCGTCCCTTTCTCACCTGCGTTGTTGGCAATTGTGCGAAGTGGCACACTCAACGCCTCTTTGACCATGTCAGCCCCGTACTTTTCATCGCCACGAAGCCGCTTGCGTGTTCCATCGAGCGTGCTCGCTGCACGAATGAAACTCACACCACCACCGGGGACAACGCCCTCCTCGACAGCTGCGCGAGTGGAATGCAGAGCGTCTTCGACGCGGGCCTTCCGCTCCTTGAGTTCTACTTCGCTTCCAGCACCGACGTTTATCTGAGCCACGCCGCCACCGAGTTTCGCAAGCCGCTCCTGAAGCTTCTCGCGGTCGTAGTCGCTGTCGCTCGCATCGATTTCCCTGCGAATCTGATCGACTCGACCTTGGATGTCCGCTGTCGAACCAGCACCTTCAATGATTGTCGTGTTGCTTCCATCGATCATGACCTTCTTGGCCCGACCCAACTGAGTCAGCGAGATCTTGTCGACATCTATCGCCAGATCCTTCATGACGGCCTCGCCACCAGTGAGTATGGCGAGATCCCCAAGCATGGCCTTGCGTCGATCACCGTACCCAGGAGCCTTAACCGCGCAGACCTGCGCGACGCCTCGAAGCTTATTGATGACAAGTGTCGACAAAGCTTCGCCTGTGATGTCCTCGGCAATGATGAGCAGCGGTTTCTTGGCCTCGACTGCCTTCTCAAGAAGCGGGACAATCATCTGCACGCTGTCAATCTTGTCTTCGTGAATGAGAATGAGCGGCTTGCTCATCTCGACAACCATCTTCTCAGCGTCCGTAACAAAGTTCGGGCTGAGGTATCCACGATCGAACTGCATACCCTCGACGACCTCAACCTCGGTCTCGAGGCCCTTGCCTTCTTCGACCGTGATGACGCCATCTTTGCCCACCTTCGAAAAGGCGTCGGCCATAATTCGACCGATCTCCACATCGTTGTTCGCGGAGATCGTGGCTACAGCCTTAATGTTGTTCTCGACCGGGCGGGCCATTCCGGCAATCTCGTCGACCACTGTGTCAACAGCCGCTTTCATGCCTCTGATCAACGCATTGGCATCGACGCCGGCGGCAATGTGCCGAAGGCCGCTCTTGAAGAGTGCCTCACTGAGCACTGTGGCAGTAGTCGTACCGTCACCAGCGACATCGCTGGTTCGGCTGGCGGCTTCCCGGACAAGTCGAGCTCCCATGTTCTCGACCTTGTCACGCAATTCAACCTCTTCGGCGACACTAACGCCGTCCTTGGTGACGGTGGGGCCGCCCCAAGACTTGTCAATGACCGCACTACGACCACGGGGGCCGAGAGTCGACTTGACGGCTGCGGCGAGTTTCTCGACGCCGGTGAGCAACGCTTTGCGGGCATCGGTATCAAAGGCCAGTTCTTTGGCGGCCATGAGCATGTCTCCTAAGGGTGATTAGGTCCTTCTCTCCACCCCCTGAGCCGGGCTGGCCGTAGGGGGCGAGCCTGATACCCCGCAACTGGCGCGCCAAAAAGGAGGGAATCCCCACCTGCTGCCCCCAAAGTCACCCAAATTGCTGATTTGACACTTCTGAATCCCGCTCAGGAGGGGCTACCCCGCCTCTCTCCTGCTAGGAAGCCCAGCCTGTCAAAGCGTCAGGTGCTCTTATTGGCCGACCTGCCGCCAACAGTCTGGCAGACCGCCCCACCCTCCGACTCCGATCCTGCCAGGTTGGCAGAACGGGGGCTCAGGAGCGACGTAAGCCGTGGTGGAGGTTCCTTGAGTGCCCGGTAGATCCAAATTGTGTTGATGAAGAGATACCAGTGCCCGACCAACGCGACGAAGAATGATGTCAGGCCGAGGGTCAGGAAGATCACCGTCCCGCTCTCGGATCCGCACCGCTCCGAGACCGTCATTCCAAGCCAACATACGGCCATGATGCCCAGCGATGCGATGAGGGTTGGAATACGTTGGCGGCGGACACCCGAGCGGCGGAAGACTCTTGAGCGAGCACCCACTTCGGCCAGAATCCCCTGAAGACCCCACAGCGCAAGAACCACTCCAACAATTGGTAGGTCGGGGGAAATGAGCAGGGCAGCGACAGAGCGGGCCGCAATGAACCATGGCATAACGGCAAACGCGACTGCCAACAGTAGAAAACCCACCAGAAGCCGCCGAAGCGACCGGTTTCGCGGACGGTTGGCATGGCTCGCGCTCTCTGGACGAAGGCTCAGCCACGCAACCACTCCGACGAGGATCGAAATACACGCCGCGACCCCCATCGTCGTCACCGGTTCGAATGGAATCCCGCGGAGGGAACGAACTGCCAACTTCCCGGAAAACATCTCCGGTCTCCATATGAGGGGCATGAATGCAGCGGCCCACGCAAACACCAGAGTCACTGCAACTGCCAACCCACCGGCAGCAAGAACGAGCCCCCTTCCAACAGCCCTCGGGTTGGTCATCGGGGGCAACCGATGGGCTTCTGGATCGATCGAGCCAGCCAGTGAGAGCGGCACGGGCAGCCCGCACTCTGAACACTGCCCCTCTGCCCGAATACCATGAAGGTCATAACCACATTGAACGCAAGGCAAACTCTCCACAACTATGCGCCCAACAAGTGGCTCTGGGCCTTCGGCCCCCATCAGGACCGTCGGAATGTGTGGAGGATCGATCATGAGACACCTTGCGGAGAACCTTTGCTGGGAGGGCTATACTCGGCAGCCACCCATGAATACCGCGGCCCTCAATCAGTTACGAGAGAGTATCACGTCCGTCTTCCTTGGAAACGCGGCCGCCGTTGATCGCGTCATCGCATGCCTTCTTGCCCGCGGACATCTGCTGATCGAAGATGTTCCAGGAGTAGGCAAGACGATTCTGGCTCGGGCCCTTGCTAAGAGCATCGACGGGACAATGGCTCGAATCCAATGTACGCCCGATCTGCTTCCGAGCGATGTCACTGGTGTCACGATCTACGAGCGAGATCGTGGCGAGTTTCGATTTCAACCGGGCCCTGTGTTTCACAACATCGTCATTGCTGATGAAATCAATCGGGCCACACCACGGACACAGTCAGCTCTTCTTGAGGCGATGGCCGAGGAAACCGTCACCGTAGATGGTCGCACCCACGAACTCCCTCGCCCATTCATGGTGGTCGCCACTCAGAACCCCTATGAGTTTGAAGGCACATACTTTCTGCCGGAGAATCAACTCGATCGGTTCCTGCTGCGGGTCAACCTTGGCTATCCGGCTCCTCCTGACGAAGCAAGGGTCATTGAACTGCAACCCGCCCGCCATGACCTTCTCACGCTTACACCCGTTCTTTCAACCGACACTGTGGTGGAGCTACAGAATGCAACCGACAAGATTCGATTGGATCAATCGCTCATTGAGTACATTCTCGCCCTCGTTACCGCGACTCGAACGCACGATGAGATTCAGATTGGTGTAAGTCCCCGAGGCTCGCTGGCCTTGTCACAGGCCGCGAAGGCAACCGCGATGCTTGCCGGGCGAGACTACTGTATCCCCGAGGATGTTGTATCCAACGCCCTTCCGGTATGCGCACACCGGATCATCAGTCGGTCGACCATGCATGAGGGAGACACGCTAACCGCGCGGCGCCTCATGCAGCAGATTCTCGAAACCGTTCCAAGCCCCGCGTAGCCGAACTCTCAATCAGGTGTTCTGGAGCACGGCAATGTCGGGCAAATTTCGGAAGAGACCGTCGTAGTCCAATCCGTAGCCAACGACGAATGTTTCGGGAATGTCGAAGCCGACATAATCACAATCAACCACTGCGGCGCGCTCGACTTCCTTGCGAAGCAAAACGCAGGAGCGAACATCCACAGCCCCGACGCCGAGAATCTCACGCCGCAAGTGCGCCAAGGTTCGCCCAGAATCGAGGATGTCATCGATGATGAGCACTGTTCGGCCTTCGAGCCCGGCAGGCAATGGCGACTGATCAAGGATGCCCTGGCTCGTCTTGGACTTACCGGGGTACGAAGACACCATGACGGGGTGAATCCGAAAGGACAACGGAAGCCGCCTCACCAGATCCGCTGTAAAGAACAGGCTGCCGGTCATGATCGGGATCACGACCAGCGATCCCTTGTCTGCAGCGGGACCGAGATCTCGGACCAATCGGGTCGCCAACTGCTCCACCCGGTCGGCAATCGAGTCACGATCTATGAGGATTCGGTCAATCTGCGAATTCATGAAGCCCAGAATGGTACTCCCACCGATGCCGAATGATCAAAAAATACGCTAAGCCTTTCCTCGGCAAGCACTTACGTGCTTTCATTTGATTCTTATCGCCGATTTTGTTATTGTGGACAGGCTATGGCGACCACACGAAAAAAGAGTCTGCGGGGGTCTTCAAACAGCAAAGCGGGGCCAAAGCGGCGAAAGTCTTCCGCTGCGACTTCTGGAGGCAAATCTCCTGTCATCAAGACCTACCCAGCCGCAGTCAAGGCACTTCTTGAGCGGCCAAATGTCGAGCGACTCCGCCCTGCGCGGATTGAAGCGGACACATTCAAACTTGATCGCATGCGGGAACTGCTCACAGAACTTGATAATCCGCAAGAAGGCCTGAAGGCCGTTCATATTGCTGGCACGGTCGGCAAGGGATCGACAGTGGCCATGCTTCAGTCGATGCTCAATGCGTGTGGGTGGACGACCGGCACGTACACATCACCACACTTGATCGACATTCGAGAACGAATCACGGTCAATGGCGCAATGGTTTCCCAGTCGACGTTCACAGGTCTCACAAAGCTGGCCAGTGCAGTTGCAGCGTCGGTTGCTCCGGATGCATCCTTCTTCGAACTCATCACAGCAATGGCGCTCAAGCACTTTGCGGATGAAGCAACAGACATTGCAATCGTTGAAACTGGACTCGGCGGGCGCTTGGATGCGACCAACGTCGTGCAACCGGCTGTCACGCTGATTACCAGAATCGAACTGGACCACCAGCATCTCCTGGGCAATACGACCGAAGAAATCGCTAGAGAGAAGGCCGGGATCTTCAAACCCGGTGTCCCAGCCATCTCGGTCAAACAAACCCCCGAAGTTGAAGCGGTTTTGCGTCAGGTGGCCGAGGAGGTTGGGTGTGAGCTCCGCATGATCGGCAAGGACATCGAGTTCAGCAGCCGCTTCTGCGTCACCGACGAGTACGGAGCGCACATGCGTGTGTGCGTTCTCGGAAACCGCATCGATTACATGCACTTGCCGGTCCCGCTCCCGGGCGCCCACCAAGCAGACAACTGCGCCTTGGCCTTGGCAGCGCTGGATCTGCTTGGCAGTGGCGAACAAGAGTTCGAGGAGAAGACCGTCTTTCGCGGCCTCGCGGCAACGAAGAATCCGGGACGCATGGACATCGTGTGGAATCGCCCACGTATTCTCGTCGACGGCGCCCACAACCCCGCCTCGATGCAAGCGCTCATGCGAGGCATCGGCTCGAACATCCCGTTCGATTCGATGATCTGCATCTTCGGATGCAATGCCGACAAGGATGTAGACGCGAATCTCGAAATGCTCGCTCTGGGAGGTGACAAGATCATCTTCACCAAGGCATCGGACCAACCTCGTGCCGCCGAGCCCGAGGAACTGGCCCAACGATTCGAGTCCCTTCGAAACCGGCAATGCCAGACAGCCCCATCGGTCAAAGAGGCTATCGAAATCGCATCGCAGGCAGCTGGTCGCGACGACCTGATCTGTATCACGGGTAGTTTCTATCTCGTCGGCGAAACAATGGCTCTGCTGGAAAAGGCACGGGCGAAGCAAGGTTCCTCGATCAGACGCTGAAGCGTCGTATCATGGCGGTTCCATGAGCGACGACAATCAAGCCCAAACGACCGAGGCTCCGAACACCCGCAACACGAGCCCAACTTATCGTTACACCGCCAGTTTGGCGTGTTCGATCGAAGATCGATGGCAACAGAAGTGGCTTTCGCAAAACGCCTTTCGTGCGCCAAACCCAGGGGATGATGGATTCAATCCCGACGCGCGCCGATTCTACTGCCTAGATATGTTCCCCTATCCCTCCGGCGCAGGCCTGCACGTTGGACATCCGGTGGGATACACGGGAAGCGACATCATCAGCCGGTATCGGCGAATGTGCGGCGACAATGTGCTGCACCCTATGGGCTGGGACGCGTTCGGCTTGCCCGCCGAGCAGCACGCAATCGCAACGGGCGTCCATCCACGAGAAACGACGACCACGGCCATCAACACCTTCCGCCGACAACTTCAGCGGTTTGGATTCTCATACGACTGGGATCGTGAGTTCGCGACGATCGACGAGAACTACTACAAGTGGACGCAGTGGATCTGGCTTCTCGCATGGTCATCGTGGTACGACCACCGCGTGGAACGAGCGCGACCCATCTCAGAACTGATCGCCGCGATCGATCGCGGCGAGGCGTCTATTGACAACGATGGATGCTTGTCTTGGACCAAGACAGAAGCCCAAGGAAGAACATGGCAAGATCTGTCGGACTCTGAGAGACGCGACATTATCGACGGGCAGCGGCTCGCTTACCTCGATGAGCAGACCGTCAACTGGTGCCCAAATCTCGGGACCGTCCTTGCCAATGACGAGGTCATCGACGGGCGTTCGGAACGTGGGAACCACCCAATTGTCAGACGGCCACTGCAAGGCTGGATGTTCCGCATCACCGCCTTTGCCGAGCGACTTCTTGACTCTCTCGATGGACTGAATTGGCCGAACTCGACACTCGTGAAACAGCGGGGACGCATCGGTCGCAGTGAGGGTGCGGACATCCGGTTCCCGGTTTCCGAAGTTGGCGGCGAGATTGATGTCTTCACTACACGCCCTGACACGCTCCTTGGTGTCACTTTCATAGTGCTCGCCCCAGAACATCCGCTCGTCGAACAGACTCTGAAGTCGCCGCCGAAGTCATGCGACACCGACACCGTCCGCAGTTACGTCGAAGCGGCGCGTGCACGCTCTGACATCGATCGGATGTCGGACAGCAAGGACAAGACGGGCCATCCCCTCGGCATTGACGCCATTCACCCAGCCACCGGCAATCCGATTCCGATCTGGGTGTCGGACTATGTGCTGATGGGATATGGGCACGGCGCCATCATGGCGGTGCCGGGGCACGACGATCGTGATCATGCCTTTGCAACGAAGTACGGGCTCCCCATCATCGAAGTCGTCAAACCAACGAGTGGGGGCGATCATGGAAAATGCTGGAGTGGCGATGGCGTCGCCATCAACTCCTGCTCAAACGAACTCGAGTTGGACGGCCTCGCAACCGCTGAAGCAAAAGCAGCGGTCATCCACTGGGCCGAACTTGGTGGACACGGGCATGGCCGAACCAACTGGGGAATGCACGACTGGACGTTTTCTAGGCAGCGCTACTGGGGGGAACCATTCCCGATTGTGCGAACGGAAGATGGCACGCACTACCCAGTCTCCCTTGAGAACCTTCCGGTCAAACTGCCAAACCTCGATGACTACAAACCGCCGGTCAGCGACGATCCACAACCGCTGCTCGCCAAAATGCAGGATTGGGTCAAGACAACCGCGGGAGAAGCTGGCGTCGATCCGAAGTTGCTCGATCCCGGTACGCCGGTGTGGCGAGAAGCAAGCACAATGCCCGGCTCGGCCGGTTCCTGTTGGTATTTCGCAAGGTACTGCGACCCATCCAACAACGACGCATTTGTGGGAAAGGAGGCCGAGCAATACTGGCTTGGCCCCACCGAGGATTCAAAGGGTGGTGTCGATCTGTACGTCGGCGGCGACGAACACACAATGGGACATCTTCTGTACTCCCGTTTCTGGGCCAAGCTTCTGCACGACCTCGGACATCTGAGTACCGATGAACCATTCCGAACCATGTTCCACCAAGGAATGCTGACCAGCTTCGCATACAGGCGAACAGATGGATCACTCGTCCCGGTAGACGAGGTCGATGAAGAAAAGTTGATCGAGACAGCAAGCGGCGAATCTGTGGATCGCGTCATCGCCAAGATGAGCAAATCACTTCGAAATGTGATCAACCCTGACGATGTCATTGCCGAGTACGGCGCAGACACATTCAGACTCTATGAAATGTACATGGGGCCGCTTGACGCATCCAAACCTTGGAATACTCGCGACATTGTCGGTGTGTTCCGGTTCCTTCAGCGGGCCTGGCGACTGGTTGTCGATGAAGACACAGGCGAACTGTGCCTGAATGCTGACTCCAATGACGAGGTCGAAAGGTCGCTGCACAAAATGGTGGCGAAGGTCGGAACCGATATCGAGAAACTCGCCCACAACACTGCGATCGCGGCGATGATCGAATTCGTCAATCTCGCAACACAACGCGGCGGTCTCACGTCTGATCAACTCGATCGATTTGCCCGAGTCCTCTGCCCATTCGCCCCACACATTGCCGAAGAGTTCTATTCGATGCTCGGGCACAAGAGCCTGTGTTCGCTGGCAACTTGGCCGAATTTCGACGAGTCCATGCTCATTGACCAGTCAATCGACTTGCCTGTACAGATCAAGGGCAAGGTCAAGGCGATAATCACCGTGCCGACAGACGCCCCAGAATCCGAAGTCATCGACATCGCAAAAGCAGACAGCCGAATTGCCGAGATTCTCGGAGACGCCGAACCACGCAAGATCATCGTCATCCCCGGCAAGATCGTCAATATCATCCCCTGAACCATGAACACACCAGAGACACCATTTAGCGCAGACGAGTATCGCGAAGGACCCTGGATGCTGGACATCCCGGAGCCCGTAACCCTTGTGCTCGTCGGTGCCTCGGAAACAGTACTCAGCAGCCCTGAAAACCTCGCCAAAGTTATGGCGGACGCGATCGGTACCGACGTTGATTTGCATATACCCGAGACTCCCCCGCCTGAAGTTGAGTGGCTCGCAACGATCGCCATCGAAGGGCTTTCGGAGTCGCTGGTGTGCTGGCCTGAAGCAGACGCCACGGAGGGGGTTGGGTTGCCCGACTCGATTGCAGAAAAACCTGGGCTGGTCGTCCAATCGCTACTCCATCCCGCCGACCCGCTGACATGCCTGACAAACATGCTGCGCATTTTGGTGCTGGCTGACCCGACCGCGGATGGCATTCTTGACATTGGCACGTGGCGGTGGCTGGATCGCGACATGTTGGTTCGGGAGTTGATGGAAACGGAGGTTGAACCTCGCGAAGACCTCCTGTGGATCGTGACATCGCTCTCCGAGGACGACCACCATGTCCTGCAAACCAATGGACTGATGAGATGCGGCCATCACGAACTGTGCGTCGAAACATCCGATTTTGATCTCATCGAAACCGCAGCCGATCTACTGGCATCCACAGCCGCACTGTGCATGGAGACTCCCCTTCCGGAGACCGATGCTGTCATTGAAATCGGGCCAGGGCTCCACCTTCGCATCGCTGGCGAGCCGGATCATCCAGAGGCGATCGCCACTCTGGAGGATGCGGAGCATGGTGGCTCGCCGACGAACGTCCTGCGGCGACTCGCGGAAGACACGGCAGCCGTCTACCGAACAGAACGGTCTACGGCCAGGCATCGCATGCTCGCCATTCACACATGGGACCGATTTCTAGCTCTGTTCGACAGTTTGGCTGGGAGAGACGCCGAGTGCTACGTGGAAGTTCCCTGGGAAGACACCTCCGGCGAAGAAGTCCGGCGTGAACACCTATGGATGGAAGTGCACAGTCACGACAATGGCGTAGTGCTGGCAACGCCGGCTCATCAGGGTGATCTCGTACAGGGGGTTCCGCAAGAACCCTCAAAAGTTACCGTCGAGGAAGTCTGCTCGTGGCGTGTACTTCTCGACGGAGATGCGTGGGGGCCGGAGCAGATTCACTTGCTTCAAGCGCACCTCAAGTGTGAATCCACATGACCAACGAAGACCCTGACCAACTCGTCACGATCACCACGGCAACCAGTGAATTCACCGCCCACATTCTGATCGCCATTCTGGACGATGCAGGAATCAACGCGATGTCGTTTGGAAGCACTGGCACGGCGCTCGGAGTCACAGGGCAGGTTGCGAATGCGAGATGGGGAGTACCAGTTCAGGTTCGACGAGGCGACGCCGACGCTGCGAAGAGCGTACTGCTCGCCAACCGCCGCGACTCCATCGACATCGACTGGGACATGGTCGATGTCGGCCAGCCAGGATCTTCGATTCCGACGATGCCACATCCTCCTATCGCAGCACGTGTCGGGTGGCTGGTTGCAGCAACGCTCGTAGTCCTCGGCTTGGTGCTCGGGCTCATCATCATCTTCGGAGGATGATCCGCCTCAACTAACTCCGCGGCGGGATCTCAGTATTTCCATCAACTGGTTGCCATTCGATTCGATCGACTGGAGGCGATCAGCAATCCATGGAATAACTGCCTCCGGAGTCATTTTGCGGATGCGCCCACGGCGGTGAATTGCAATGATGCTCTCCGCTGCCAAAGCCTCCACCATCAATGATGGAATACACACAATCTCCTCTTCGGTCAGCGGATCGCGGGAGACAAGTTGGTAGCCCGCCTGCATTTCTGCGATTAATCGAAAGTCACAGGTCACCGGCCACTCTGAAATGGCTTGTTTGGGCTTTCGCTCAAGCGAGAACTGCAGCAATCCATTGGCAATGTCACCCACACGGGGCTCCTTGCGAGTGGATTCAAAATCGATCACGGCCGCCACACGATCCTTCCCCATCAGAAGATTCCCTGGATGCCAATCGCCATGCGCCACTACAGCAGGAAGATCCAGCCAATGCGAACGAACCAACCGGCGAGCCCGACGGAGCGCGGCGCCAATCGACACATACGCTGGCGCGATGACATCGCTAGCGTCCTTGGTCAGGGCATTGAGTGCGCGGGCAACATCGACGCGATCATGAAACCCACTATGTAACGGAGCTCGATCCAGCATCGGCGCAGCAAGATCGTGCAACGCCGCCATTGCCGCTCCGCACGATCTTGCTTCGTTGGAGACATAACCGTATCGGTGCCCAGAGACCCACCTTGACATCTCGTAGTAATTGGCCTCGAGTTGTACTGTCGTCCGAGACCCCGTCGAATGAATGACTTCTGCAACCGGAAAGCCACTCTTGGTCAAATGCTTGAGCAGGGCATGCTGAAACTTCAGCGCATCAAGACTTGATCGTGATGGCGCCAGCCGCTTCAACAAATAGGCACCTGACTGCGTTGTCAGCTTGGCCTTGGGAGCTCTTGATGAGCCGGCCAAGAAAGGCCGGACAGACTCAACTGTTCCGATATCGTACTGGGCGAGTACATCTGATATCTCACGCGGCGAAAGCGTGCCCGCTGCGGTCACAAGGTTGGGTGATGCACCGGAATCACTACTCAAGATTCTGAACCTGTTCCTTCAACCGATCGACTGCACCCTTCACCTCGACAACTGCACGCCCGACAGTAGTGTCCAGACATTTGCTGCCAATTGTGTTGGCCTCACGGAGCATCTCTTGGGCCAAAAAGTCCAGGGTCCGCCCCACGAGGTCGTTATCGCTTGCAAGCAATTCCCGGAACTGGACGAGGTGTGCCGCAAGGCGAGCAACCTCCTCGGTGATATCTGATCGCTCGGCAAAGACCGCCACTTCACGCAGCACATCTTCCGGCCGCACTTCAGCGCCAACTTCGGCAAGAAGCGACTGCATTCGCTGTCGCAACCGCTGCTGGTACTCCTCGACAATACTCGGTGCTCGCTCTCGAATGAGTTCCAAGCGTGATTCAATCGCTGTGAGGTGTGTGTTGAGTTCCACAGCCATTGCGACACCCTCGTGCTGCCGCATCACAGTGAGTGCCTCGCACGCTTCACGCACAAGTTTCAGCACAGCAGGCTTGGCGGTTTCGGCATGCCCCTCAGAAACAGTCGGCGAAACCAGACCGGGCAGCGACAGAAGTGCCGCCGGATCAATGGTTGCACCAAGTTTGGCGGCTATTGGAGCAAGCTGCTCCAAGTACGCCTCCATCGCAGCCACATTGATTGACGTCGCTGCTTGGGCCGACTCATCGAAGAATCGCACGGTGACTGTCACCGTGCCACGACGAATCATCTGGCTGACTTGCTGCTCGATGTCTGTCTCAAGTCCGTGGAGCTCATCTTGAACCCGTGCAACACACTTGAGAAACCGGCCGTTGACCGACCGCATTTCCACGGTGTACCGACAACCGCCGTCGGCGGAGTGTGCCGCGCCGAATCCGGTCATCGACCGAGGCATATCAGGATCCGTCGCCGCTAGGAGACGACGACGCCCCGCTCTCAGCGGGCTCGGATGTTTCAGGTGTTGCAGTTGGGGAATCCGCTGGCGCTTCAACACCGGCGTCCATCGGATTGGCATCTTCCGTCACTGCAGGTGGATCGCCGAAACCAGGTTCGCCCGCAGACATGGGCAGCACCACATCAGTTGCAGTTGGCGGTGATGCCGGAGCGCGATCAGGCGACCAGATATTCGCATTGAGTACCAGAGCCAGCGTCAGATACACCGTAAATGCGATAACGGTCATGACCGTAAGTGCATCGCCGACGCGGCCGCCAAAGACGCCCTCGGTGCCGCCCCCGCCAGCTCCGCCAAATGCGCCGGCAAGACCGCCGCCCGCAGGTCGCTGCACAAGAATGATCAGAATCATCGCCACAGCAACAACGATGAAGATGATGGTCAGCGTGAGGTACAGGGTGCTCATAGCTACTCCCGGCGGGCTGCTGCCCGCGCAATGTCTAGAAAGGACTCAGCCTCTAACGACGCGCCGCCTACCAGCGCTCCGTCAATGTCTTCACAAGCCATCAGGTCGGCCGCATTGGACGGCTTGACTGATCCGCCATAGAGAATTCGAATTCTCGATGCGGACCGATCATCATATCGTGCATTGACTGCGGACCGGAGCGTCGCATGGACCTCCTGAGCCTCATCGGGGCCAGCGGTCAGCCCGGTCCCGATTGCCCAGACCGGCTCATAAGCCAGATCCACTCGGTCCAGATCCTCAACTGAGACCCCCTCAAGCGAGCCTGAAAGTTGGCCTAGGACGACCTCAACGGTCGCTCCGGCCTCTCGCTGCTCAAGCGTCTCGCCCAGACAGAGTACGACCCGCAAGCCAGCTGCCAATGCTGTTCGAACCTTGGCCGCCACCACAAAATCGGTCTCTCCAAGGCCGTGACGGCGTTCAGAGTGCCCTACGAGCGCCACAACGCAGCCCGAATCCAGCAACATTGGAGCAGAGACCTGACCAGTACAGGCTCCTTCTAACTCGCCCGAGACATCCTGCCCGCCAAGCAGGATTCCACTGCCCAAAGCTGCTTCGGCAGATAGACCGAGATATGGGAACGGAGGAAAGACCATCACATCAACGCCGGCGGCGAGCTCTGGCATCCCGGCGGATATTCCGCCGATCAAGTCCACCGCCCCGCTGGCATCAAGATGCATCTTCCAGTTGCCGCCCACCAATGGCTGCCTCGTCATCGTCTGCTCGCTCCCGTGTCATTGAAACGTGCGGAGGATAGCCTCCCGGCCAGCATGCCGGGGGGACCGGGTACGTACACTGCACGGCTGCTTGCCAAAGGCTGAAATCCGCATGAACACCTCTATTTCCGACACCCCGACGACTGCCGAAATTCGCCGATCCTTCCTCGAATTCTTCAGGGACCAAGCTGGCCACGAGATCATTCCCAGCGGATCAGTCGCCCCCCACGATGACCCGACGCTTCTGTTTGCGAACGCGGGTATGAACCAGTTCAAGGATGTGTTTCTCGGAACGGGGACCCGGCCATGGACCCGCGTGACCGACACCCAGAAGTGCATCCGGGCCGGCGGGAAGCACAACGACCTCGAAGACGTGGGCCGAGACACGTACCACCACACTTTCTTCGAAATGCTCGGCAATTGGTCCTTTGGCGACTACTTCAAAGCTGAAGCAATCTCGTGGGCTTGGCAACTGCTCACCGAAGTGTGGGGACTGCCGAAAGATCGGCTCTATGTGACGGTCTTTGGTGGCGATGAGAAGGACGGGCTGGGCGCCGATGAGGAAACCGAGCGGCTCTGGCAAGAGCTGACAGACATCGATCCAAAGCACATTTCGCGGTGGGGACGCAAGGACAACTTCTGGGAAATGGGAGCCACCGGTCCGTGCGGCCCGTGCAGCGAGATCCACTTCGACTCGACTCCAGATAAGAGCGGTGGTGATCTGGTCAACCTCGACCACCCAGACGTCATTGAGTTCTGGAATCTTGTCTTCATACAGTTCAATAGGCGTGACGACGGTTCGCTCGTGGAACTCCCCTCTCGGCATGTAGACACTGGGATGGGACTCGAACGGATAGCCCGAATCCTCCAGGGTGTTCGGAGTAACTACGACACCGATCTTTGGACACCGATCTTCGACGCGATCCAATCGAGAACCTCAGCGGCCGCCTACGGTGGCTCGCTTGATGATCCTGGCGATGTGGCCTACCGAGTCATCGCCGACCATGTTCGATGCCTCGCGATCGCCTTGGCAGATGGAGCCAGGCCCGGCTCCGATGGCCGAGGCTACGTGTTGAGGCGCATCCTCCGCAGAGGCGTGCGTATGGCGCGTCAGACGTTGAATGCGGATGGGCCTCTGCTCTGCGAGTTGGTTCCTGTAGTCGTTGGTGTGCTTGGCGAGGCGTTTCCCGAACTCGCATCGCAGCAGAAGGACATCATTTCGATCATCAAAGGAGAGGAAGAAGCATTCCTCGCCACGCTCGATCGCGGTCTGAAACTCTTTGCCGAAGCCGCAGCCTCTGCCCGTCAGAGCGGTGGAGAGATCGGAGGCGAGCAGGCATTCCTGCTGCACGACACGTATGGCTTCCCAATCGACCTTACTGCGCAGATGGCAGAAGAACAGGGCCTTGGGCTTGATCGCGCCGCGTACGAGGCCGCCATGGAAGCGGCGAGGGAGAAGTCGCGCCAGGGTGGCAGCGAAGGAGCCGACCCTGTCAGATCGCTGCCCCCCGAAGTACTCGCCGGACTCGTCGTTCAAGTCGGTGTTCAAGGTCATCTTCCCCGCACTCACAGGGATCATGGCCGGCGCCAACATGAGCGGCGTGCTG
>PVBE011862391.1_pt1 | contig 27489 bp, 21 predicted proteins | sample 1631181 | NCBI WGS metagenome assembly PVBE01 (sample SAMN08397723, study PRJNA350692) | Marine metagenome, whole genome shotgun sequencing project. | isolation source: water | place: Pacific Ocean | collected 2012-04
CCTCCGAATTGAACCGCCTGTTGGGACAGGTGCGCAACAGACATTACTCAACCTTCTCGATTTATGGCGAGAAGGCGTTGGAAGCAGCCATCGCGACCTTCCGCGAAAACATCTCGCGTGATTTCAACGACCTGCGGCATATCGAGTGGCAAGACGAGAATATCATGTATCAGATTGGGAAAACCGGGCCCTGATTTCAGCCTGGATTCCTCTCCCGCTTGTTGAAACAAAGAGTGCGGGGGTGAAATCCAATCGCAGGTTCACCCATTCGCGAAAGCCGTAAAACGCGGGTCGGTTGACCTGCCGCCGCCAAGACACCGTATCGAATTGGATTACAGAGAAAAATTCATGCAGAAATTCGATTTTTTTCTTGCCACCGCAACCCAACTTGAGTATATTGCTAGCACTCGGGGACATAGAGTGCTAAATTTCACGAGAATGCCTGGATTTTGCGCCCTTCTTGTGAAGCGGTGTTCCGTGTAAATCGGAATCCCGGGAACCGTCCTCAACGAGGCGTCCAGCGAACGCGGGGTTTCGTGTTATCGGCTGTGGCGTCCTGAACCATCACCGCGAAGGAGAGAAAACACATGAAAGTTAGGCCACTCCAAGATCGCATCCTGGTGCGGCCCCTGGAGGAAGAAGAAAAAAAACAGGGGGGGATCATCATCCCTGACACTGCCAAGGAAAAGCCCCAGGAGGGAGAGATCGTAGCGGTCGGCTCGGGCCGGATACTCAAGGATGGAGGCAAGCAGGCCCTTGAGGTCAAAAAGGGAGATCGGGTGCTTTTCGCCAAATACGCCGGGACGGAAGTGAAGATGGACGGCGAAGAACTACTCATCATGAGAGAGGATGATGTCCTCGCGGTCGTCGAATAGCCTCGAGACGCGAGGAACCTGAATAGAACATGGAAGGTTTCAGGAACCAGGAGGAAACCTAGATGGCGAAACAGATCGAGTATGGCGAAGACGCCCGGCACAAGATCGCTGACGGCGTCGATAAGCTGGCAAACGCGGTGAAGGTGACGTTGGGTCCCAAAGGGCGCAACGTTGTGCTGGACAAGAAGTTCGGCTCCCCCACCAGCACCAAGGACGGCGTGACGGTGGCGAAGGAGATCGAGCTCGAGGATCCCTTCGAGAACATGGGCGCCCAGATGGTGAACGAGGTGGCCAGCAAGACCTCCGACGTGGCGGGCGACGGAACCACCACGGCGACCGTGCTGGGGCAGGCCATCTTCCGCGAGGGCATCAAGAACGTCACCGCCGGCGCCAACCCCATGGAAATCAAGCGGGGGATCGACAAGGCCGTCGAGGTGGCGATCGAAGAGATTAGAAAGCTCAGCAAACCCACCAAGGGGAAGACGGAGATCGCCCAGGTGGGAACGATTTCCGCCAACAACGATGCCACCATCGGCGACCTCATCGCCGAGGCCATGGATAAGGTCGGCAAAGACGGCGTGATCACGGTCGAAGAGGCCAAGAGCATGGAGACCTCGCTCGAGATCGTCGAGGGCATGCAGTTCGACCGCGGTTATCTGTCTCCTTACTTCGTGACCAACGCGGAACGCATGGAAGTCAGCCTGGAGGACGCCTACATCCTCCTTCACGAGAAGAAGATCAGCAACATGAAGGACCTCCTCCCCATCCTGGAGAAGGTGGCGAAGATGGGCAAGCCGTTCGTGCTCCTCGCCGAGGATGTCGAGGGGGAGGCGCTGGCCACGCTGGTTGTCAACAAGCTGCGCGGCACGTTGCAAGGGTGCGCCGTCAAGGCGCCCGGGTTCGGTGACCGGCGCAAGGCCATGCTGGAAGACATTTCCATCCTCACGGGCGGGCGGGTCATCACCGAAGACCTGGGCATCAAGCTCGAGAGCATCGAGATCGGCGACCTCGGCCGAGCGAAGCGGATCACGGTGGATAAGGACAACACCACCATCGTCGAGGGAAGCGGAAAATCCTCCGCCATCGAGGGTCGGGTCAAGCAGATCCGCACCCAGATCGAAGAGACCACCTCCGACTATGATCGCGAGAAGCTCCAGGAGCGCCTCGCCAAGCTGGTCGGCGGCGTTGCGGTCATCAACGTAGGCGCCGCGACCGAAACGGAGATGAAAGAGAAGAAGGCCCGCGTCGAGGACGCCCTCAACGCGACCCGGGCGGCGGTCGAAGAGGGGATCATCCCCGGCGGCGGCGTGGTCTTGCTGCGGGCGATTCCGGCCCTCGATAAGCTGGAAGGACAGGTGCCCGGTGACCAGGTCTCCGGCGTTCGGATCGTCAAACGCGCCCTTGAGGAGCCGGCCCGTCAGATCGCCAACAACGCGGGCGTTGAAGGCGCCATCGTCGTCCAGCGGATCAAGGGCCAAAAAGGCACCGTTGGTTACAACGCCGCGACGGACGACTATGAAGACCTGGTGAAGGCCGGAATCATCGACCCCACCAAGGTGACCCGGTCGGCCCTCCAGAATGCGGCCAGCATCGCCGGCCTCATGCTCACGACCGAGGCCATCATCACCGACATCCCCGAGAAGGAAAAGGCCCCGCCCATGCCGGCCGGACCTCCGGGCGGGATGTACTAAATCAGCAGCAAAAGTCGTTTGCATTGGGTCCGCGCCCTTTCGAGGGCGCGGACCTTTTTTTGGCCCGCGCGTTTCTCCTCGCGAGATGCGACGTTCCCCTTATCCAATCGGCTTATGTGTTGGACCCTGGGTCCGATCTGCGCTATATTTCATAAATACAAAGGGTTCCGGCTTTTGGCGTAACCTCGATGGCGGCCGGGCAGGCCCGGAAAGCTTGTGCAGGCGATGTTCAGAACCGGCTTCTTCCCGTTTATTCTGCTGTCCATCTTTATCCATGCGGTGGGCGCGCTTGCCGCTGTCCTGATTCCGGCCCCTTCGTCCTTCCCGGCCGGAGGCGGCCTGAACGAACGAATACCGGTGCGGGTTCGCATTCAGGCCTCCGTCCCCGCCCCGCCGCCCGCCGTCAAATCAGCGGACGTCAAGGAATCGGAGGATCGGAAATCGCCTCCGGTTCAACCGCCCGTCTCCCGGTCGGCCGGCGTCCCTGCCGCGGAGAAGAAATCTTCTCGTGTCGAAGCCATTCCGATAGTCCGACCCCCCCCCTCCCCCGCGAAACTGAGCGCCAGGGCCGAAACGCGACGGACCATTGAGAAGAGAATTTCGATTGAAACGCCGCCTTCCGTCGGCGGCGCTCTATCCGGTGAAACGAACCCAGGGCCTCCTCCGGCCGGATCGGCCGACCGCCCTGATCTTTCAAGCCCACCCCCGGCCCCGAATCCCCTCCCAAAAACGAGGCTCGGAAAAATCACGCGGCCGGCGTCCCGGACGCCTCCGCTTTTGGAAAAAGCAGACCCTCCGGCCCGGCCGGCCGTGGGGCGGAAGTCAAAAAAATCAGACCGAATCGACGCTCCCAAAGTTCGCAAGGCGAAAAGTCCGGCCAAAGCGCCTCCCCCCCCCCCGCGGAAAACCCCGGACCTTGCCCCTTCAAAATCCAAGAAGTCCGGACGGGCAGTCCCACGAAAGCGCGCGGCGGTTGTTCGAAAAAGGGGCGGTCACGCAAGGAGCGGCCGGCGGCTTGCACCCAAAAGAGTTACGGCGCCCCGACGCAAGAAAACGGTCCGAACCCGGCCGAAGCGGGCGCGAGCGAGGCGGGCTCCCGCCAAGATCCGGGCTCGCTCCGCCGTCGCGCCTACGAGACGCCGGCGCCCGATCAAAAGACCGAACCCTCCACCCCGAGATCTTGTGGCCTCCGTCAAGGTCGATAACTTCGTTCGCCTGGCGCCGAAGGCGAAAAAGCGGCGGTCGAAGCCGAAAACCGCCACAGAGCTCTTGGGCCTTCTCCGAACCGATCCGAACGGCGTAGCGGCCTCCCCGAGAAAGAGAAACCCCCGCTCCAGGAAAAAAGTCCGGCTTGCTCCTCTTCTGACTCAGGATGTTCGGTACAGGGGGTATCGTTACGCAATATGGAAGAAAATCGATGAGCGCCTCTACTTCCCGGAGGCTGCCGCCGCGGGGAAAGTTCGCGGGAAGGTCATCATCCGGTTCGAAGTGACCCGCGACGGCCGGCTGGCAACGCTTAATCTCCTCCAAAGCTCCGGTTTTCCGCTCTTTGACGAAGAGGCCCTGATGGCCATCCGGAAGTCCGCTCCATTTCCAAAATTTCCACCCATCATCAAGCTGAACCGGCTCGCCATCAAAAGCGAGATCCTGTATGAACCTTGAGACCATCGATCCTTCATGGATGAAGCAAGCGCGGGGTTTCGGCTGAGTCCGACGACGGCGGATGTGGCCATCGAGACCTGGGGCCCTGATGCGGAGGACGTCTTCCGGGAAGCGATCCGGGGACTGTTCAGCGTGATGTGCGACCCGGGGACCGTCGAGCCCCGGCGATCGATCCCCTGCCGGGTCAGCGGGGAAAACACCGAAGACCTCTTTTTTCGCTGGTTGAACGAGGCCATTTACCTTCATGAGATTCACGGATTTCTCGCTTGCGATGTCCGGATCTCCCGATGGACGAACACCCGAGTGGAGGGACTGTTGATTGGGGAGGCGGTGGACCCTGAGCGCCACGCCCTCGGCCTGGAGGTCAAGGCCGCGACCCTGCACCGGCTGAAGGTGGCCCGTGAGCCTGGCGGGTGGCGGGCGTATGTCATTGTGGATGTCTAGCCTCGGGTCTCAAGAGGAGATTCACAAGCCCATGGCCGTGCCCCTCGTCAAGCTTGACGAGCACCGCTACGAAATTCCAAAAGAATACAAGCCCGGTATGAGGGTGCCGGGACTCGTTTACGCGAGTGGACGTTTGCTTCAGGAAATTCTCAAGGATGATTGCCTGGATCAGGTCGCCAACGGCGCCACGTTGCCCGGAATCGTCACGGCCTCCATCGCCATGCCGGACATCCACTTCGGCTACGGCTTGCCCATCGGAGGCGTTGTCGCCACCGATCCCCAACGGGATGGAGTCGTCAGTCCCGGCGGCGTTGGGTTCGACATCAACTGCGGCGTCCGCCTTCTGCGGACCCATCTCCGCATCGAAGATGTCGAAGACAAGATCCGGCCGCTGGTTACGGCCCTCTTCCAGCAGGTCCCCTCCGGTGTCGGCTCCCGAAGCGACCTTCGTCTGGCCGACGGGGACAAAACCCCCTTGCTTACGCGAGGGGCCCAGTGGGCCGTCGAGCGGGAATTCGGCTCGCCTTCCGACTTTCCGCACGTGGAGTCCGGCGGGGCGTTGGCCGGCGCCGCCCCGGACGAAGTCAGCGACAAGGCCTTCGAGCGCGGCCGCCGGCAGCTCGGCACCCTCGGTTCCGGCAACCACTTCGCCGAGATTCAGGTGGTGCGGGAAATATTCGATCCCCGAATCGCCGACGCCTTCGGATTATTCCCCGGGGGGATCGCCGTGATGATTCACACCGGATCCCGCGGCCTGGGTCACCAGGTGTGCACGGACTTTCTGGGGGTGATGGAGAAGGCGATGGTTCGGTATGGAATCCGGGTTCCGGATCGCCAGTTGGCCTGCGTCCCGCTGGATTCTCCCGAGGGCAGGTCCTATCTGGGCGCCATGCGGGCCGCCGCCAACTTCGCGTGGGCGAACCGCCAATGCATCCGCGGAAAAGTCGAGGAGGCCTTTCTCCGCGTTCTCGACATCTCGCCCCGGGAATTGGGAATGAGCACCCTGTACGACGTTGCGCACAACATCGTAAAACTGGAAGATCACGCGGTGAACGGGAAGAAAAGAAAGGTGGCCGTCCACCGCAAAGGGGCCACCCGGGCGTTTCCGCCCGGCCATGAAGAGGTTCCGTCTGATTACCGGAAGGTCGGCCAGCCGGTCCTGATTCCCGGCGACATGGGACGTCACTCTTTCGTCCTGGCGGGAACGGACGGAGCCATGGGCGAGTGCTTCGGCAGCACCTGTCACGGAGCGGGCCGCCGGTTGAGTCGACACGCGGCCAAAAAATCCGCGAGGGGACGGGCGCTTCACCGCGAGATGGAAGACCGCGGCGTTTTTGTTATGGCGGCCGGCCGGGCTACGATGGCCGAGGAGATGCCGGAAGCCTATAAAGACGTGTTGGACGTGTTGGACGTGGTCCATGCGGCGGGTATCGCCAAAAAGGTCGCCCGGCTGAAGCCCGTCGGATGTATCAAAGGTTAACGAACCGACCCGGCGAGCGGATCGGAAACCCGAAGAACCCGAGCGGTTTCTTAGGAAATCCCATGACCGAACGAATTGCGGTGATCGGCGCCGGGAGTTGGGGAACCACCCTGGCCCACCACTTGGCTCAACAGGGAAACGACGTCAGCCTCTGGGTCTATGAACCCGATGTCCGGGAGGCCATCGAGCGGCGACACGAGAATCCGGTGTTTCTTCCCGGCGTCCGCTTGAGCCGCCGCATCACACCGACAAATGATCTGAGGGCCTCGGTGGCGGGCGCGGCCGCCATCGTATCCGCCGCGCCTTCGCACGTTGTCGGAAAGCTCTGGGAGGCGCTCGCTCCCGCGGTTCCGGCAAACGAGATTGTGATCAGTGTGTCAAAAGGGATCGAAACGGACTCCCTCCGGACCATGACCCAAACGATTCAGGAAACCGTCGGCCCGGGGCATCGACTCCGGTTGTGCGCCCTGTCGGGTCCGACCTTTGCCGGGGAGGTCAGCATCGGACTTCCGGCGGCGGCCGTGGTCGCGTCGAACGATTTCGAAGCCGCCCATTGGGCGCAGGATCTATTTTCCGGCCCCGCATTCAGGGTGTACACGGGAGACGATGTGATCGGCGTGGAGCTTGGGGGCGCTCTCAAGAACGTTATCGCCCTCACGGCGGGCGTCTCCGACGGCCTGGGTCTCGGATACAGCGCCCGCGCGGCCCTGCTCGTCCGGGGGATGGCCGAAATCACCCGCCTTGGGGAGGCGATGGGGGCGGACGCGAAGACCTTCTCCGGTCTCACGGGGTTTGGCGATCTGGTCCTCACCGGGACGGGAGAGTTGAGCCGCAACCGGACCGTCGGACTCCGCCTGGGGGGTGGAGAGAAACTTTCGGAAATCCTGGACGGAATGCAGATGGTCGCCGAGGGGGTCGAGACGACAAAGGCCGCCAAACGTCTCGGCGAACGGGAAGGGGTCGAGCTTCCGATCATTGAGCAAACCCATCGTATCCTCTTCGAGGGGCAAAGCCCCCGGATGGCGCTGGAAGAATTGATGAATCGAGAACTCCGCGGAGAATTCGCGTGAACCCGATGAGGAGCGGTCCTGACCCCTGCGCATCTCCTGGAGTTCAATTCTTCTTCTTTGAACGTTAGATTCGGCCGGACATGCTTTCCCGACTCCAAACACTCGACCTGAACCTCTTTCAGCTCGTCAACACAATGAATTGGCCGGAGTGGTTTTCCGTCCTTCTGTCCGCGCTGGGACAGGCGAATCTTTGGATCGCCCCCATCGCGCTGGCCGTCCTGATCCTGGTGATCCTGGGCGCCCCGCGCGCTCGGGTTTATGTCGTGACGGCGCTGCTGGCCCTCTTGCTGACGGAGTTCCTGGTGTCGGAAATCATCAAGCCCCTGATCGCCCGGCCGAGGCCTTGTCATGTTTTGCGGGAGGTCCGCCTGTTGGGGGGCTGCACCCGGAGCTTCGCCATGCCGTCCGGACATGCCTCGAACGTGGTCGCCCAGGCGGTCGTTCTCGGTTTGTTCTATGGACGGGCATTTTTCATCTCCTTGCCCGTTGCGGGATTGGTCGGCCTGTCCAGGGTGGTGCACGGAAAACACTATCCCGGCGATGTCCTGGCGGGGATGCTCCTGGGCCTTGGGGTCGCTCTTCTGATCGTCCGTGTGTTCCGTTTTCGGCTGGAAGCCGTAGACCGGCGCATGGTCGGGTGGTTCTTTCCGCAAGGTCGGATCTCGAGACCTCAGCTTCCGGTGATCGGCAATCCGTCCGTCGTTTTCTGGTGCTGTCTCGGTGTCGCCGCACTGGTTCGGCTGGGGTGGGCGGGCTGGACGGATCTGGCGCCAGGTGAAGCGGCCTTGTGGGATCAAGCCCGAGACATCGGCGGGTGGGGTTGGCTCAGCGCTTCGCCCGCCGAGGCTTTGGCCGCGGCGGGTACGAGCCTGCTCGGCGATTCGGAATGGGGCGTGCGGGTCTTTTCCGTTACGGCTTCCATCCTGACGAGCATCATCCTCTACGCGTGGGCTCGGAGGGCCTTTCCCTGGTCCGGGTGGGCGGGTCCGATTGCGGGACTCGGTCTCCTCGCGGCTCCCGTTTTCGGGATCGGCGGCGCGAGCCTGACGGAGACGACGCTCTCCTTCCTGTTCTGGTCGGGGGCGCTGGCGTCCGCCGAGCGATCCATCGCCCGGGAGGACGAGGCCCCGTGGGGATGGTGGGTCTGGGGCCTGTGTGTCGCTCTGGCCGTTCGGATCCACCCGTTCTCCGTTCTCCTCGTTCCCCTGGCCGTCTTTCGTGTGGTTCTGACCCGGGCCGGACGCCGGCAATCGACCCGGGCCGCGCCTTACTTGGGACTGGCTCTTGCGGTCGCTGTTACGTTCACCCCCTGGGCGCTGGGGGCGGAGACCGGGTCGCGGCCGTTGGCCGGGGGGCGGCCCGAGGAAATCGGGGCGTTCCTGCTGTGGCCCGTGGTTCAATTATCGGCCCCTTTGGTGCTCTTCATCTTGTGGGGGGGGGCTTGGGTTTTTTGTACGGGGTTGCGGGAGCGGAACAAGGAATACCTTCACCTGGCGTGGTTCTTTCCGGTCTTGATCGGATGTTTCCTGGTGTGGATCAAAGCGGGCGACGTGCGCGCCGAATGGGCGGCCCCCGCTTGGCTCCCGGCCTGGATGACGGCCGTGGGCGCAACCACTGAGATCCTCCGACGACGAAATGATCAAAGTCTGCACCTTTTGAAAATCCTGGCCCTTGTTTTATTGACGGGGTTGTTCCAGACTGCGATCCTGCTGAATGGAGGACTTCTGCGGAAGTTGGAGTTCAAGTGGATTCCGGAAAGCACTTTCGCAAATCAGGTCACCGGTTGGAGCCAATTGGGAGAACGGGTGACCCGAAGTCTCAAGGAGATGGGGGAGGAGACGGTGCTCCTGGCGGCCGATTCCGGAACGGCGGCGGCGGTTTCCTTCTACACGAGGCCTGATGGAGTTCCCCTTCAAAAGCCGAACGTTCGCCGGATCCGGACCCAGGGCCGGCCGCTCGCTTATCCAAATGGCCCGGAGGGTTGGAGGGCGCTCCTGGTCATGGTGGGGGAGTGGGGTGAGCCGCCGGCATCCGTCCGACGCGCGTTCAACACCTGGAGTCGCGAATCCTTCTTTCGTGTAAAACGGGGGAAATTCAAGGTCATCCGGTCGGTCACCCTCTTTCGGCTTTTGGGGTACACGGGTTTGCCGAAATAGCGGCGAGGATTTGGAAGAGGTCACATTGAGCCTGGCCAAGCTGACTGAACCGACCCGGGACATTGATGAAGAAATGAAAGAAACCTCCCTTGGTCTGTCCGTCGTCATCCCTGTTTACAACGAAAAGGACAACCTCCTTCCCCTGCATGACCAGTTGATCTCCGCCATCGAGCCCATCGGTATCTCGTACGAAATCATTTATGTGAACGACGGCAGCACGGACGGCAGTGAGGAGGTTCTGCAAGACATTCAAGCAGGGAGCCCGGTCACGGCCGTTCTCCATCTGAGACGGAACTTCGGCCAGACGGCGGCAATGGCGGCCGGCTTCGATCGGGCCGGGGGCGAAGTCGTCATCACCATGGACGCGGATCTTCAAAACGACCCCGCCGATATTCCCAGGCTGTTGGAGCCGCTCAAGGACCATGACATTGTCAGCGGCTGGCGAAAAGACCGCAAGGACGCCTTCTGGACCCGCCGGCTTCCTTCCCGGATAGCCAATTGGCTGATCTCGTGGATCACGGGGGTCCGCCTCCGGGACTATGGATGCACGCTCAAGGCGTACCGCAGAGAAGTGGTGGAAAATCTGGAATTGTGGGGCGACCACCATCGGTTTGCGCCCGCCGTGGCTTCCTGGATGGGCACCCGGGTGTCCGAGATTGAAGTGAATCACCGTCCCCGTGTCCGCGGAGTATCGAAATATTCAACCACCCGAATTTTTAGGGTCCTGATGGACCTTCTGGTCGTCAAGTTCTTTCTGAGCTATTCGGCCAGTCCCATCCGATTCTTCGGAGGCGTAGGGATGATTTCCGTGGCGGCGGGCATGGTGATCTCGCTCTACCTGACAATCCTCAAGCTGAGCACGGGCGCAGACATCGGCGGCCGCCCCCTGTTGGTCCTGGGCGTTCTGCTGATCGTCGTCGGTCTCCAGCTTCTCTTGATGGGACTCCTCGGTGAGCTGGTCGCCCGCGTATATTACGGGGTCATGAACAAACCCATCTATGTCGTGCGCGAGCTCCCCAAGGCCGGCAATCCGCCCGGCGCGCCCGAGGGGAGATCGACCCCGCAACGGCCAGGATGACTTAAGGAGCGCCCCTCGTGAATGAAAATCAGGCTGTTGTTCCCGAAACGCTGGAGGGGTGGGCCGTCTTGCACCAGGTCTTCCGCATTAACCGGGCTTCCTGGAACCGCCTCTCGGAAAGAGAAAGGAGCCAGGCGACCCTGGAAGCTGGGAACTTTCTGGAGCGCGTCTCCGCTCCGCCCCACGGCGAAAGCGGGGCCTTCAGCTTGCTGGGGCACAAGGGCGACCTTCTCCTGCTTCATTTCCGACCCACCTTCGATGAGCTGAATCAGGTGGAATTGGGTTTCGCGCGACTCGCCTTGGCAGAACACTTGACGGCATCGGATTCCTACCTCTCGTTTGTCGAGCTCGGTCTGTACGAGCTGACCGCAAAGCTCCACGAGCAATTCTTGGCCGACGGCCTCACGCCGGACAGCGAGGAATGGAAGGAAAGGTGGAAATCCGAGATGGCCGCGCAAAAGGAGCGCGTGCGCGCCCGCCTGTATCTGCCCATGCCCCGTGACCGATACCTGTGCTTCTATCCCATGGACAAGCGGCGGGGCGAGGAGGTGAACTGGTACCAGGTTTCGATGGAAAAGCGTCAGCACATGATGCGCGACCACGGCATGATTGGAAGGAAGTACGCCGAGCGCGTTACGCAGATCATCACCGGCGGAATCGGCTTCGACGATTGGGAATGGGGGGTGTACCTGTTTGCGCCGGACCCGCTGGTGTACAAGAAGCTGATCTACGAAATGCGGTTTGACGAGGCCAGTGCGTTATACGCCGAGTTCGGGCCGTTTTGCGTCGGCCTCCGGTTCGCTTCGGAAGAGCTGCCCAAACTCTTCTCGGGCCGGGTCCCGGGCTGGAAGTCCGGAGATTGACTCAATTTCTCACCCAGGGTTGGCCGGGAAGCGGCCTGGCGATCAGGCATCGCTTGCGGATTGGATTTTTCGGAGGAGGTGGCGCTCCGCATGGCGAAAATCGTCGATCGTATCGACGTCAAACCAGGCATCCGACGACGGTACGGCCAGCAAGGGGGTCTCCGCAATCAAGCGTTGAACGCCGGAGGTCAGGCTGTGTTCCCCCTCACGGAACGCCTGCTCCAGAGCCGGGAAGATCCTGCCGTCTAGATAGAAGAGGCCCATGTCCACAGCGGTGAATTCGGAAAGGGCTTTGCTGATCTCCCGTATCCGCCCCTGCTCGTCGACGCTGACTTTGGTCGCGTCGTCCAGGTCGATTGTCGGACCGCTCCCGTTCGAAACCGAAAGCGCCGGTTCTCCGCCGGCCTTTTCGGCGAAACTCTCCAGGGTTTCGGGCTCGAACATGTGATCCGCCATCAAGACAAAGAAACCTTCCCCCTCGACCCGGTCTTTCGCGGAGTAAAGGGAAGTCCCGTTTCCACGCGCCCAGTCGGCGTTCTCAACTGTGCGGACGATAAAGGGCCAGGGTCCGCTGTGTTCGATCCGCTCGCGCACTTCGTCCGCTTCGCATCCGAGCACGACAATCACCTCATCCAGGCCGATGAGTCGGGTCAGACACTGAAGCTGCCTCTCCAGCAAACTGACGCCCAAGATCTCGACCAGCGGTTTTGGTGACGTCCGCCCGCCGACCCGCAGCCGGGTCCCCGAGCCGGCCGCAAGTATGACGGCCTTCTTCGCCGGCGTCCTTCCAGTCCTCCCTGCGCCCGTCTCGGTCAAATTGGACTCCTTGACATCCGCCTCCGCGGCGGAATTTCCCCCTTGCCTCGACCGGTTGCTGTGAAAGCCATGAAATCGCTCAATCGGAGCCCTTTCGCGAGCGGGCGCGGAGAACTCCCCATGCGCTCACGCCTTTCCGTTGCAAAAGGACCCGCACGGATTCCGGGAGTCGCCGGGAGATTTTTGCGTGAGGTGTCCGCAAGGTGTACGGGAACTCCATGGGCCGAAAGTCGGCTCTCAGCCCGGGATGATGAGCGCTGGACCGCCCCCCGCCCCGGACGGATCTTCGGTCGGTCTTTGCGCGGCCGTTTGGCGGAGCTCGCTTGGGGTGAGGATCAAAGAGGGTTCCTCGCGCCGCGCCCGATCGCTGTCCCGGGATTGGGGATCTTCCCCAGCCTTTTCCACCGGGATCTCCCTCGACAAGAGGGCCACAACCGAGCGGAAGACCATGCCGTACAGGAAAGGATGCTCGGCCGGATCTCCCTCGAGTTCCCGCAGGCTCTTTGCAGCGCCCGCAACTGAACGGGCGAGATCCCGGTGCTCCGATTTCAGGAGCACATAGGCCGTATCCTCGAGCCGCTTGGCGCACCGCTCCACACGCTCCGCCGGATAGAGGGCGGTGGTAGCCTTCCGACAGGCCGCCGTCAACTGCTCTCGACGCGCTTCCTGACTGACGATGAGCTGACTGTCCAGGAGCGCCTTCACCTCCTCCACATAGGGAGAGGCTTCTTCCTCTCTCAAAACCCAGTTGGAAAACGTTGGTTGGCCGAGGAGCGTTTTCATCTCTTCGGCGGACGCCTCTCCCTCGAGGTCAATACGCGCTTCATCCAGCGCCTCCTTCAAGCTGGGCCGGTTTTCCTCGGCCCAATCACCGATCTGGCGCCGGTGGATCGGATATTCTCGAGGGATCTCCTCGTTCCGAGATTGTCTCAGCCGGTAGGCTCCATCGATCAGGAAAGAGGCGTATCCGGGCGGAATCTCGGCCACCGGAAACTCAATCGCCCGGCCGGTGATCTCCCTGATATAGGAACGGAAAGAGGAGAGATTAAGCTCGTAGGCGTTGAAGTCCATCAGTCCCCGGTCGTCACTGACGACGGCCTGGAACAAAAGACGACCGCCCCCATGGATGGGCTTCGCAAGCCAGACGACCCTCGAGCCCGACCCATCGACGACACTCATGAACCCTTGAGGAGGCGTGACAACAGGACGGAAGATCCCCTGGCCGGCCGGCTTTGTCCCGGCGTCTCCCTCCTCAATCTGCAGTCCGCGGGCCTTCAGGCGATACAAAGCGCGGCGTACGACGCGCCCCGTTTCCTTGTCCGTTGTCCCATTGAGATACTCGCGGAGGATCTCGACGGCCCGCGGGTCTTCGAGAATGACCAGGGCTTCCACGGTTTCAGGGGGCGGAAGGTTTTCGCGGCTGCGCAGCAGCTCGATAAAGTCAAGGGTCATCCCGGGCGCCACGGAGGCCAGCTCGGTGAGCGCGGCCTGCCGAAGCGTGGGGGGAAGCTGAACAAACTTCACGAATAATGGATTCGACCCGTGGATTGACTCCGGCTTGAGTGCTGGAGCCCCTTCGATGATCTGGGCGGCGTTTTTCAGTGATTCCGCCATCCCCACTTCAAGCGGTCTGCCCATTTGTTCCAGGATTTCCGCCGACCGCCGCTTGGCCGAGACATCCACAGCGGCTTCAAAGATCAGATACTCCAAATGGGGGACGGCTTCGTGGTTTTCCAGGTGGGAGATTAAATTCAGAAACGCCAGGCGCTCTTCTCGACCGGCTTCCTCGATTCTGCGCACGAAGGCCGGCAGGTAAGCCCCGGTGTGAATCTCCAACTCAGCGATAAGTTCCTCGGCCTCCTGGAAGCCGTTTTCCCGTTTCAGGGCATCAAGGATTCTTTCGAGAAACTCGTTGAGTTGTCTTCGCTTTGAGCTTGTGGCCGCCGGGGCGGATTTTGTGCGCCGCTTCCCGGATCGCTTCGTCATATCCAGACCGACCGAAAAAGATACGCTTTATCGCCTCCGGCATGCACACCGGCGCGTCGAATTCTCTCTAGGATCAGTATGGGAGCGGCTTCCCCGGATTGTCAAGGAAGAAGCATGGAGGGCGATATTCCGGGACTCTGGTATTCACCGAAGGGTGTGTGTGCGTCAGCGGAGCCGCGTTCTCCGATGATTCGGGGATCCGCCAATCAGGCGGTGGAGACGGCGGAGCGTCCGGTTTCTTTCTTCTGCAAAACCCTTTCGACAGCGCGCAGGAGGGAGGGAGCGGTCAATCCGTATTTCTCAAGCAGCTCGGCCGGCTTGCCCGATTCGGCGTACGTGTCCAGCCCCACGAACTCGATGGGGACGGGATGGGATTGCGCCACGGCCAGGCTCACCTGATTGGAGAGTCCTCCCACCAGAAGGTGTTCTTCGGCGACGACCAAGGCCCCGGACGTCCGCGCCGCATGGATCACGGTCTCGACATCCAGCGGCTTCAAGGTGTGCACATCCACAACGCCGACATCCAGGTTCTCTTCCCCGGCGAGGTCGCCGGCCTTCAGGGCTTCCGCCACAAGCAGGCCGTTCGTCAGGATGTTGACGTCTTTTCCGAGATGGTGGACCGCCGCCCGGCCGAATTCGACCTTGTCCTTCTCCGAGTAGATGATCGGCGCGGGGGGTCTTCCCATCCGAAGGTAAACGGGACCCGACAGTTCCGCCGCCTGCCGGATGAGACAACGCGCGGCCCAGGAATCGGCCGGCACGGCCACCCGAAAGCCGGGCAGCGAACAGGCCAGGGCCAGATCTTCCACACTCTGCTGGGAAGGTCCGTCCTCTCCGATGGAGATCCCTCCGTGCGAAGCGACCACCTTCACGTTCATCCCCGGATAGGCCACACACATCCGAAGTTGGTCGAACCCCTTGCACATCAGGAACACGGCGAAACTGCTGATGAAGGGGGTCTTCCCGCTGGACGCCAATCCGGCGGCCATGGAGACCATGTTGGCCTCGGCGATGCCGACGTTGAAGAACCGGTCCGGAAACTTCTCTCCGAACTTCTTCGTCCGGGTCGATTCACTCAGGTCGGCGTCCAGGACCACGATGTCGGGGTTTTCCTCGCCCAACTCGACCAGGGCCTTTCCGTAAGCGTCGCGCGTCGCCCCGCCCACCTCAAACTGTCGCATCCGGCTTTCTCCTAGGCGAGGTCCGCGAAAGCCCGCGCCGCTTCCTCGGGATTCGGCGCCCGGCCGTGAAAGGCGGGATTATCCTCCATCTCGGAAGCCCCCTTGCCTTTCACGGTGCGCGCGATGATCACGCCGGGCCGCCCCCGGTGGGACGCGCAGGCCGCGAAGGCGTCGTACACCTGGCGGAGGTCGTGCCCGTCGATGTCCTGGACAAACCATCCGAACGAGTTCCATTTTTCAGTCAGGGGTTCCAGGTCCACGATGTCCCGGGTGAATCCGTCCAACTGAATGCGGTTCACGTCCACGATCGCGGTCAGGTTATCCAGCTTGTGGTGGGCGGCGAACATGGCCGCCTCCCAGATCTGCCCCTCTTCGGATTCCCCGTCCCCGATCAGGACGTAGGTCCGATACGGTTTCTTGTCGATTCGCGCCGCAAGCGCCGTTCCGGCGCCGAAGGAAAGCCCCTGGCCCAAGGAGCCGGTCGAGGTCTCCAGGATGGGCAGAAACCGTTTGTCGGGATGTCCCTGTAGCCGGCTTCCCAGCTTCCGAAGGTCGCCCAACTCGTCCTTGGAGACGTACCCGAACTCGGCCAGAATCACGTAGAGGGCCGGCGCCCCGTGTCCCTTGCTGAGGATGAACCGGTCTCGGTCCTCCCAGTCCGGGTCCTGGGGCGTTCGATGACGGAGAAAGGAATCGTAGAGAACAAGCAGGAGCTCGACCATGGAAAACGAGCCGCCCGGATGGCCTGAGCCGGCGGCCACGATCATCTGAAGGATCTCTCTGCGGATCGCCCGCGCCCGATCCGCCAATGTCTCAATCGACGGCGGGGAAAGTGTCTCCCTCAAACCCGGGGAAGGTTCTCGCCCGTTATCGCGCAACGGCGTCTCCCTCGAAACAACGGGTGCCCGGGTCTTTGAGCGGCTTGCGGCCATCGGAGATGAACCTCCCGAGTATAGGGTGAGTCAAAGTCTTTATTTCCGGGTCCGACCCGGATGAAGATGCGCTCTCAGCGTAAATCGACGAGATTGTATCAGTCTCATCCGCTCGGTGGCAACCGGCGGGCCCCGCTTCCGAACGTTTTTCCGATCATCTCAAACCCCTGTGCTTCCCTTGTCTGAAATAAATCCCCTCCCTAGCCCCGCTCCCGCGCCGGGCTCCGTTCGACCACGTCATAATGGGAAAACTCCATCGAATACGTCGCCCGGCCCTCGGAGGCCGAGCGCAGATCGGTGCTGTAACCGAACATGTCCGCCAGCGGGACGCGGGCCTGGAGGACCTTCGCGTTCCCCCGCGGGGATACGCCTTCGACCCGCCCCTTCCGGGTGTTCATGTCATTGATGATCCCGCCCAGGAATTCTTCCGGGGTGACCACCTCGACGCCCATCCAGGGCTCCAGAAGCACCGGGGAGGCCGCCGCCGCCGCCGACTGGAACCCCATCCCCGCCGCGGCTTCGAAGGCCGTCTCCGAGGCCCGTGCTTCATCGTACGTCGCGTCCACGACCCGGGCGGCGATATCCACCAGCTTGTATCCCCCGATGGGACCACTCCCCGCCGCCTGCGAGAGCGTCCGCTTGACCGCCGGCAGGATTTCCGCCGGAAGGTTCGGATGCGCGGCGTCCACCTCGATCCCATCCCCCCGCTCCCTGGGCTCGAGGCGCACCACCACCCGGGCGAAGAGGGACTTGCCGCCCACTTCCCGGTCGAACACGCCCTCGCCGACCGCCGGGACCGTCAGGGTTTCCCGGTACACCACCCGGGGCGTTCCCGCCCTCAAGTCCACGCTGAACTCTTCTTTCAACCGCCGCAGGATCACGTCCAGGTGAAGCTCGCCCATTCCCGACAGGACGGTCTGGCCGGTTTCCGCGTCTTCCCGGACATGAAACGTCGGGTCCTCCGCCCGGAGTTTTTGAAGAGACTCGTTGAGTTTTTTTTCGTCGGCCGCCGAGCGCAGCTCCACCGCGAGATAAATCACCGGCTCCGGAAACTCGAGCGACCCGTACCGGATGGGGTCCTTCGGGTCGCACAGGGTGTCCCCCGTGAACGTGTGCTTGAGTCCGGCGACGGCGACGATGCTTCCCGCGCCCGCGGCGTCCAGTCTCGAACGCTTGTTCGCAAACATCTGAAAAATCCGCGCGGCGCGCTCCTCCTTCTCCCGGCCGGGGTTGTAGACCCCCTCCCCGACGGCCAACCGACCCGAGTAGATCCGCAGATACGTCAGGCGCCGGCCCCCATCGGTCATGATCTTGAAGGCCAAAGCGGAGAAAGGGGCGTTGGGGGTGTTGTCCCGGGAAGCCGGGGATCCGCTCTCCGGAGTGACGCCCGGAACGGGCGGGAGATCGCCGGGGGAGGGCAGGGCGTCCACGATCGCGTCGAGCAGGGGCTGGATACCCACGTTTCGAAGACCCGAGCCGCACAGGACGGGAACCGCCTGGCCCGATATCGTGATCCGCCTGATGGCCTGCCGGATCTCGTCCGGCTCGATCTGTCCCTCGCCTTCCGCCAGGTATTTCTCCAAAAAGACCTCGTCCGCCTCGGCCACCGCCTCCAGCAGGACCTCGCGCGAAGAGGCCGCGGCGCTCCGGAGATCTTCGGGAATTTCAACCGTTTCGTAATGGACGCCCTGGCTATCCGCGGCCCATGAGAGGGCGCGCTCCTCCACTAGGTCAATCACGCCGTGAAAATTCTCCTCTTCGCCCCAGGGAAGTTGAAGAACCAGCTCTTTCGCGCCCAATTTTTCGCGGATTTCCTTCAAGACGTTCTCAAAGTCGGCCCCGATGCGGTCCATCTTGTTGACGAAAGCGATGCGGGGGACGCCGTGCCGCTCCGCCTGCCGCCAAACCACCTCGGATTGCGGCTCCACGCCGTCCACGGCGCTGAAGATCGCCACGGTTCCGTCCAGGACGCGGAGGCTGCGCTCCACCTCGATGGTGAAATCGACGTGACCCGGGGTGTCGATGATGTTGATGGTGTGGTCCTGCCAGCGGGTGGAGATGGAAGCGGCGGTGATGGTGATCCCGCGCTCCCGCTCCTGGGGCATCCAGTCGGTGGTGGCCAGCCCGTCGTGGACCTCTCCCATCCGGTGAATGGCGCCGGTGTAAAACAGGATCCGCTCGGTGACGGTCGTCTTTCCCGCGTCGATGTGGGAAATGATCCCGATGTTCCGGATGAGTTCGAGGTCTTTCCGGTTCATGACAGGCGCTCAAAGGCTCGGCGAGTGGCCGGGAGGTGGATTGCGCGGGCAGGGCGACGACGAACCTGTTTTCGCCCGGCGAAATCGCTGCCCGTGTCAGCCCGCTCCCCGCCGCATCATCTCCAGAAGGTCGGGAACGCAGTCGAGGCCCGGGTGGAAGGGCACCTCCGGGAACGGCTCCCCGTAGGGGCGGGTGGCGTCGATCCCAAGCGCCGATCCCAGCTCTCCCTCCGGCACCGACGGGTCCAGGTTGGCCGTGGGAAACTTGGGAAGGATGACGATGTCCTCCGCCGGCCGGGCCCGGGTGGCGATGGCCCACAGGACCTGGGAATCGTCGAAGACATCGATGTCTTCATCGCACACGACGACGCACTTCAGGAGTCTTTTGCTCGCGATGGCGGACATCAGGAGCTTTCGGCCCTCTCCCGCAAAGGTCTGCTCCACGCTGATGAAGACCATGAATGTAGCGCATCCCGCGCCGGTGACGTGAACGCCCTTCAGGCCCGGGAAATTCGATTTCAGTTGCCGGTACATCGTCGTCTCGCCGGGGATCTGCTGAAGAAAGTGGTTTTCGGTCATGGGGCGTCCGGTCAGGCTGGCGTGGAAGATCGGGTTTTGCCGGTGCGTGACGGCCGTCACCTCGACGACGGGCTGCATCGAGGCCGGGCCGTAATGGCCGGAGTATTCGCCGAAGGGGCCTTCGTGCTCCCGGCGATGGGGCGGGATCACGCCCTCGATGACGATCTCCGTCGTCGCGGGCGTCTCCAGGTCCACGGTCTCGCACTTCACCACGTCCACGGGCCTGCCCTTCAGCCCGCCGGCGATCGCCAATTCATCCTCCCCGTAGGCGGCCGCCACCTGCGTGGCAAGCATCACCGCCGGATCGCACCCCAGGGCCACGGCAATCTCCAGGGGCTTGTCCTTGGCCTCCGCCTTGACGTATTGGCGGGAAAGGTCCTGGTACCCGGAAGGGTAGACGCCCAGCTCGCGCTTTCCGTGAAGCTGCATCCGGTAGATCGAGGCGTTCTTGGAGCCGCCCTCCGGGTCCTTGCTGATCTGGATTCCGTGTGTGATGAAGGCGCCCCCGTCCTTTTCGGCGTAGGTGGGGATGGGCAGGCGGGTGAGGTCCACCTCGTCCCCCTTCAGGATCACTTCCTTGCAGGGACCCGTCTCGATCAGCCGGGGGGGATGGGGTTGCACACCCCGTGGTCGAACCGTTCGTAAACGTTCTCGGGGTTGGCCTCCAGGGCCATGAGGACGCGACGCCGGGAAGCGAAAACTCCCCCGACGACCGCCGTGTCGTGTCCTTTGACATTCTCGAAGAGGAGGGCGGGCCCCTGCTGGTCCGAGGTCTTTCGGATGTAGGCGGAGATTCCGAACTTTGGATCCACCTCTTCGGAGATGCGGAGGAGGTCGTTTCGCTCTTCGAGATATTCCAGGAAATCCCGGGGGTCATCGAATGGCATGAGGGATTCTCCTTTCCCGGATGGCCGTCACCGCGCCTTTCGCGGCGGGCCTTCAAACCAAGGTGCCAGAGAGCGCGGGTTCATGCAAGGGGGTCTTGGCTCAGGGGGGGATGGGTGAGAAATGCGGGTCAAGCCCCGACAGAGGAATCTCGCCTTGTCATTCAATCCAAGAACCGGGAAACAACGCTTTTCCCCGGTTCCGGCCCATCTAGGGGGTCCATCTTGTTTTCGCATTCCGGCAATCCAAAACCCATTGATTCTTATTCTTTTCCGCCTTTGGGTTTGGATCGCACTTTTTTATGTGCCGACGATGATCGGCGGCGGGACGGCCTCGCCTCGCCTTTGTCTTTGCAGCCTCTCGAGCTGCCGCATCGCCCGGTAGAGCTCGCGCTCGAGCATCCGTTCGTAGCGGACGAGAATCTCGGTCTTGGTGAGGTTGGGGAGGGATTGCGCGGCGATCTCCGCCTCGATTCCCGGGATTTCGTCATCATCGGGGTCCATGGAAGAGCCGATCCGGTCCATCCGCGTCCGGATGAAGCCCGTCTCGCACCGCAGAACGCGGGCCAGCCGCCAATGGCAGACGCCGATCTTCTCAACCAGCACCTCTTCCATGAATCCCTCCGGCTCATAGCATCCCCGGAGGTTCGCCAGAAGGTCGTCGAAATCCCCTTGGGATTCCTCTCCCTGCCCGGCCGGGATGACCACCTCGCGGGCCAGGATTCCGTGCTTGAGTCCGTTGCGGCGGACCACCGCCTTGCCGTTCACCGTTTTCGGCCCGGTGGATTTCAGCGCGTTTTGCCGGTTGGCCCTGAGCTTGCTCGCTGTGACTTCCATGACCTTTCTCCCCTCCTCATCTCCCCCCCCGCTGGATTGAATCGAAAATGGTTCTACCAATACAGGTGTAAAGAACACGAAAGCCCAATAAAAACGCAATCGCTTCTGACCGGGTTTTTTCGATGTAGGGGCGAGTCGGTGACTCCGCCCCTACGGATGCATGACGCTTATCTTCCTATGGAACGGTTATAGGCCGGTTGGCTCCCCATACCGTCCCCCTCTCCTTTGTGAGAAATTGGCCCGAAAGCACAAGGAGCGATTTGCCTTTCGTCAAAACCGTAGCCGCGCGCTGGGATTGGGCGCAACGGCGGCGCCGGAATCGTCTGGCGAGGAGAATTCAAGGTTCAAGAAAGAGCTATCCCCATGCATTTGTGCGCTTTCACCTGATGTTAGACCATGACGCCCGGCCACTTCCTTCGCAGGATGATCGGATCACCCGAGAACCAGTGCAAGAATCTTGGGGTCAGGTCTTGAATTATCATGATTTCGGGCTTAGAGCAGTGATGCTTTTGCTCATAAGAGCTGACTGAAGGCCCGGATACCCGCCGATCTCAGCCTCGCTGAACACCAGGGCTTTACGCCTTCTCCGCAACCACAATCATCCGAAACCCCTCCATGTCGTACCGCTTCCCGGCATAGTCGCCGTAGGCCTTCCGGTAGGTGAGCCCCGCTGTGCGGAGCATCCGGGTCATCTCGGCCATGGTGTAGAGGCGGATGCTGCTGTATAGCACCGTCCGCTCGCCCTCGTCGGGGATGATCGTCCGCTTCGTGTTGAGCCGCCCCCCCTCGTAGTCGAAGACCATTTCGTTCAGGAGCTTCGCCCCCTCGCCCTCCTCCCAGAACCGCTCGTCGAAGTGGGCCATCAGCCACTCTTTGTTGAGGACGTCGAGGAAGAACCGTCCGCCCGGCTTCAGGACGCGCGCGACCTCATCGAGGACGGTCTGATCGTCCGCCTCATCGTCGAAGTAACCGAAAGACGTGAAGAGCGAGACCACCGCGTCGAAGGCTTCCGAGGCGTAGGGGAGGACCCGCATGTCCGCGCATGTAAATGGAGGGGCGATCCCCAGGCCGGCCGATTGGGTGTCCCGGCCCGCGCGCTCCAGGAGGTTCCAGGCGTTGTCCAGGCCGAAGGCGCGGAAGCCCTGCTTGTGGAGGGAGAGGGTGTGGCGGCCGTACCCGCAGGCCAAGTCCAGGACGCGCAGGGGGGGGGAGGGGGGAGGGGGAGGCGCGATCCCCAGAAGCTCCATCGCCCCTTCCACCTGGGATTCGGTCAGGTCGTCGCGGGGGTAGGCCCGGGCGTAATCCTCGCCGAAGAATTTCTTCGTCCAGTCGGACACGGTGACGGTTCCCCCGAAGCCCTTGGCGATTTTGCCTTTCGCGATCCTGTTAGACGACAGCCGTGTGCGCGCGGGCGTGGTTCGGCGGACGCCCCGTTACGCAATCATCCTGCCCCCGTCCACCGTGACGATCGATCCCGTCATGAAGTCCGTCCCCTCGATGAGGAACAGGACGACGGCGGCGATGTCTTCGGGCGAGCCCACCCGCCTGAGCGGGACAGCGCGCTTGACGGCTTCGACCTCTTCGGTTGTAAAGTCCTCGGGCAGCAGGACCGGACCCGGCGCCACGCCGTTGACCTGGACCTCCGGAGAAAGCGCCAGCGCGAGCGACTTGGTCAGATTCACGAGCGCCGCCTTGGCGGCGCAATAGGGCATGTAACCCTTGTACGGCCGTTCCGCCGCCCAGTCCACGATGTTGACGATCTTTCCCCGCCCCCGCGACTTCATGCCGGGGGCGATCCGCCGGGCGAGGAGGAAGGGGGCCTTCGCGTTGACGGCCAGGTTCCGGTCCCAATCCTCCTCGGTCAGCTCCTCGAACGGTTTTGAATAATAGATGGAAGCGCTGTTGACCAGAACGTCCAGGGGACCGAGACCGGCCTCGATCTCGTCCGCGATGCGGTCCACCTGTCCGGCCTGGGTTACGTCGCCCTGAACGGTGACGGCCTTCACGCCGAAGGCGCGGATCTCCTCCGCGGCCGACTCGGCCTGTTCCGCGGACCGGTTGTAGTGGACGGCGACGTCCGCCCCGCGCTCCGCGATTCCGAGCGCGATGACGCGGCCCACCCGGACGGCGGACCCGGTGACGAGGGCGCGCTTTCCCTTCAGATCCAAAGGGGGCCTCTCGCTATTTCCGGTAAGTGGCGCACGAAGTCGGGGTCTCCCATAATTTGACCTCTATGAGGGGAAGTCCTTGGGAGACCCCGTAGTCGAAAATCAATTTGGCCATGTTCTCGGATGTCGGGTTCTCGTCCATCGCGAAGTATGGATCGCCGTGCTCTTTGAGAAAGGGAAGCAAGGGGTCGTCTTTGCGGAGGACCATCGTGTGATCGAAACGCTCGTCCACCCACCCCTGGATGATCCGCTTCACGTCGCCGAACTCCACGACGAACCCGATCCCGTCCAGGGTTTCGCTCTCCAGGGTGACCTCCAGCCTTCCGTTGTGGCCGTGAACGGCTTTGGACTTGCCGCCGTAATCGAGGAGACGATGGCCGTAGCAGAAATGGATCTTCTTGGTCACCCTGTACATAAAGCCCGTCCCCCGCGATGACTTCGGCATGGAGGGATTCCAGCACGTCCTTTCACGGATCGGGGGACTTGAAGCACCCGAGCCCCTTATGCCCTTCCGCTGAAGAACCCTTAATTACGTTATTTGGGTCGTGCGGGCAAGCTTGAGGAATCACAAAAGACAGGGGCGGGAGGGGGGGGGAGGAGAACCGGCCTCCCATTCAGGACAACCGACCCTCCAACTCTCCCTCCCCCCCACCCCCTTCCGGACTCGCGGGCGGTCCCGAGCCGGTCCGGGCCGAAACATGTCGGCTACAAGATCGGTAGGTACCTTTCCAGCTCGAACTGCGAGACGTGGGCGCGGTACTCGTGCCACTCCATTCGCTTGTTGTCGAGCAGCTTGGTGAAGACGTGGTCGCCCAGACACTTGCGCAGGAGCTCGCTGTCCTCGGCCGCCTTGATGGCCTCGTTCAGGTCGGAGGGCAGCTCCCGGATCTCCAGCTTCTCCCGCTCTTGCGCGTCCATCTCGTAAACGTTGCGCTCGACCGGAGCGGCCAGCTTGTACTTCCCCTTGATTCCGGCGAGACCGGCGGCCAGCATGGCCGAAAAGGCGAGGTAGGGGTTGCAGGCCGGGTCCGGAGAGCGAAGCTCCACCCGGGTGGCCTGCTCATGGCCGGGCTTGTAGACGGGTACGCGGACCAGGTCCGAGCGGTTACGGATGGCCCAGGTGAGGTACACGGGCGCCTCGTAGCCGGGGACCAGCCGCTTGTAGGAGTTGACCCACTGGTTCAGGACGACGTTGATCTCGGGGATGTGCCGCAACAGGCCCGCGATGTATCTCTTCGCCACGTCGGACAGGGAGTTTTTGTCCTTCGGGTCGAAGAAGGCGTTTTTGGTCCCTTTGAAGAGCGACTGGTGGGTGTGCATGCCGCTGCCGTTCTCGCCGAACAGCGGCTTGGGCATGAAGGTGGCGTACATGTCGTGGGCCATGGCCGTTTCCTTCACGACCAGCCGGTAGGTCATGCAGTTGTCCGCCATGGTGAGGGCGTCGGTGTAGCGCAGGTCGATCTCGTGCTGGCTGGGTCCGACCTCGTGGTGGCTGTACTCGACGTCGATCCCCATGGCCTGAAGGGTCAGGACGGCGTCGCGCCGGAAGTTGCTGGCCGCGTCCAGCGAGGTCATGTCGAAGTACCCGCCGTGATCGAGGATCTCCGTTCCGCCGGAATTCTTGAAGAGGAAAAACTCCAGCTCCGGTCCGATGTAGAACGTGTATCCCAAGTCGGCGGCCTCTTTCAGGTTCCGCGTCAGGATATACCGGGGGTCGCCCTCATAAGGGGCGCCGTCGGGATTGAGAATGTTGCAGAACATCCGGCCGACGCGCCCCTGCGGGCCGGTTCGCCACGGGAGCAGTTGAAACGTGGAGGTGTCGGGCATCGCGACCATGTCGCTTTCGTCGATACGCGCGAAACCCTGAATGGAGGAGCCGTCGAAGCCCTGGCCCTCGTAGAGGGTGGTCGCCAGCTCATCATACGTGATGGCGAAGTTCTTGAGGTTGCCCAGAATGTCCGAGAACCACATCCGGATGAACTTGACGTTGTTCTCCTTCGCTAAACGAAGGATGTACTCCCGGTCCTTGGACTTGGCCGGGGTGGCCTTCCCGGCGCCTTTGGCGGCGGATGACGCGCGTTTCGTGGTCTTGGCCATTCGGTCCTCCTTATGGAAAGCTGACGATGGATGTCCGGCCCAATGGGATTGCAAAATGCCCACCAGGGTGGAGAGGCGGAAGAAAACCCACCGCGACGGACCGGTCTTTTGAACGGAAGACCTTCACGGACCCCGTATTCCGACCTCATCCGAGGCATGCCCGGACAAGCCGGAGAGCTCGAAGAGACCCGCTCTATATAACCGAGGAATGTTTCAGGAAGATTACGGCAGGATGAATTCCGTGTTAATTCGTTGTGAGCCGCACTGATTCAACCGGTGAATTTGTATCCCACGCTGCGGACCGTCTTGATGCGCCCGCGCCCGCCCGCCTCCAATTTGATGCGCAGACGCCGGATGTGGACGTCGATCGTGCGCGTTCCCCCCAAGTAATCCTCCCCCCAGACCCGGGCGAGCAGGTGCTCGCGCGTGAAGGTCCTGCCCGGATGCGTCATCAGGTGTTTGAGCAACTCGTACTCCCGGAAAGCCAGGTCCAGGGGCTTGCCGTCCAGCGTGATCTCGTACCGCTCTTCGTCCAACCGGAGGCCCGAAGCGGCGGCGGCGACCTCCGCTTTCGCCGAACCGCGGGACGGCGCCTTGGATGGGGCGGATCCAGGTGGATCCGGCCGGCCGTACACCCGGGGCCCCGAAAGGTTCCGGACGCGGAGGCGAACCTCTTCCGCCCGGAGGGGAAGATACGCCACCTCGTCCGCCATGAGCGGGCCGGCCGGGATCTCGATGTCCCCGGCGTCCAACAGGAGGAGCGTGGGGGGGGGCCGGCGCCTCGACCGATGGATCGGATAGACAGACGCCCAGATAATACCGCCCGTCCACAATGAGGAGCGGGGGCCCGGCGTCGGCCCTGGGCATCCGGGGCGGTTTCCCTCCCGCCCGATGGGGGGGCGCGTTCCGGACAATGCTGAAACCCAAAGAATTCAACACTCCATCCAGCTTGTCCGCAAGCGCGGCGTCCCGGCTGAGAAGAAGGGCTTCCATCCTACGTCTGGCCATGGGCAACGTCCGGGGGTCCATTGATGGTGAAGGTTTCATCCCATCATAGGTTGGCCCCGACCGCGCCGCAACCGGCTTCGGTGAAGGCGGCCTCCGGCTTCACGCCGGGTCGGGTGTGGCAGTCCGCGGCGTTCGGCTTTGCCTCTTGCGGAGGTGGGCCGCCCGGGATATCTTTTCAAGATGTTGGTTCGCCGGGGCGCATCGGGGATCGACAGGGTTTGGCTCCCGGCGGGGTGTGGAGAGCGCTCTAAAGAAACAATTTTCATGGTTGCCCGGGTCCGGACCGGGCGGAATGTTCTCACACCACTGTTCGGCAAGACGAGAATGGACATTCGACGCCTTTTCCCTCGTCCGGTCTGACGGGGACCCGCTGAAAGTTTCTTTCACTCGCGGACACGCTTCGACTGAGGCCCCTATTGAGGTCCCCAAAAGCCGGCAACGCAGGTCCTTTTCCCCTCGGTTTTACCGTTCCCTTTCTTCTCCCCTACTTTCTCACCGCCTTTGTGTTGAAGGTCATGGAAAACGGCGCTCTTCGCCGGCGCCTTGACCTTGTCGATATACTGATCGTCTTCCTGAAGCTCAACCTGGAGACTCTTCTCCTGGGCGTCATCCTCTGGCCGTTGTTCTATTTGCTGAGGTCGGTCAGGATCGTCCCGGTCACCCTGATCTACTTGATTGCCCTTATCTTCAATTTCGTAAGCTATGCGGTCTCTCTCCGGTTCTTTACTCCGATCAACGCCTTTATTCTCCAAAGGGTTCGTGAGTATATTGTTTTCCAAGGACTCCATGGCGTCAATTCACCAATGCTCTGGAAACTCGGTCTGCTTATCCTGATCATTTCCCTCACGCCGTTTGTTTGTAAGAGAATCCTTATTTTTCTGGGAGGGTTCCGACGCGTCTCCGCTGTCTCTATCAGGTTTTGGTTTTCCATCCCGACCGGCCTGGCCGTCCTTGGGCTCCTCGTCCAGGGGGTCCATGTTCCAAGAACGCGCCTGTCAGCAACTTATTTCGAGGCCATCCTTCGGTCGCTGGCTCACGAATATGTCACCCGGGGGGCGGTGGTCGATAAGAAAGGGGTCCTCAGAAAAGTCATCCCTCTTGCACCGAAGGAAAAAGCCTTTTGGCTCATCCCGCCGAAAGAAAGACTCAATGTCATCTTCTATTCAATGGAAAGTACACCGTACGAAGTTTTCAACACTGAAAATCCCGCTGTTCAGAAATTGGCTCCCGGCCTGCGTTCTATAGGCAAGCATGCGGTCGTGTTTCGTAACCATTACACAACCTCCCTGTATTCGAACCTGGCCTTCTATTCAATCATGAGTGCAAATTATGGGACGTCCCTCAGTAGATTCGAGTACGTATTTCTAAAGGATCATATCCTCCATAAGCTGAAACAAGCGGGGTACACGACCGCCATCCTGACG